>Ga0335077_10008607_pt1 | contig 12653 bp, 5 predicted proteins | sample Lox_Sample_31_FD_207151 | JGI IMG/M metagenome (GOLD analysis project Ga0335077, IMG submission 207151) | Soil microbial communities from Loxahatchee National Wildlife Refuge, Florida, United States - Lox_Sample_3.1 | ecosystem: Environmental > Terrestrial > Soil > Wetlands | place: USA: Florida... | reverse complement strand
CCGCTCGCGGCCAGCACCGCCGACCAGATCCCGGCGACGATGATCGCCAGCGCCGGCGTTTCGAATCTCGGGTGAATCCGCGATAGCGCCTGAAAAAACAGCCCGTCTTTCGCCATCGCGTAATATACGCGCGGCGCGTTCAACAGGATCGAATTCGCCGCGCTGAACATGGAAATCAAAATCGCCACCGCAACAATCTTCCCGGCTCCGTGGCTCACCACCGCGCCCAGCGCAGTCGCCGCCACCCGGTTCGACCCCGCCACGCCCTCCGGTCCCAGCGCCGCCAGATATCCCAAATTCGCGATGAAATAGATGCCGATCAGGCTCGCCGTCCCCGCCAGAAATGCCAGTGGAAACGTCCGCTGCGGATTCACCGTCTCTCCCGCGCTGAACGTCGCGTATTGCCAGCCCTCATACGCCCACAGCACGCTGATCATCGCCAGTCCAAACCCCGAAAGTCCTGAGTGGACGGCCGCGCCGGAGTGCGGCGCACCGAAAATCGGGTTTGTCCCTCTCGACAGCAGCAATGCGCTCACTCCCAAAATTGCCGTCACCTTGATGATCGTCGTCACGTTCAGCAAATTCGCGCTCTGCCGCGTCCCCCGCACATTCACCGCGGTAATCACCAGAATCATCAACACGGCCACTATTTTCGTCGTCGCCCCCGAAAGTTGCACGAATTCGCCCAGGTAATTCCCGAAGGCCACCGCCAGCGTCGCGATCGATCCCGAGCTGATCACAAAGAACAACGTCCACCCGAAAAGAAACGCCGCGAACGGCCCGAAACATTCATGAATGTAAACGTATAATCCCCCGGCCTCCGGCTTCATCGCGCTCAGCTCGCCGTAAGTCAGCGCGCCGAACAGGGAAAGGACGCCGCCGCCCAGCCACACCGCAAACGCCTCCGGAACCGAGTGGCCCACGTCCTGCAAGATCGGCCCGGGCACCAGAAAAATCCCCGACCCGATCACCGTGCCCACGATCATGAATGCCAGGTCCCACACGCCCAGCACGCGCCGCAGCCCGCGCTCTGGTCGTGGAGTGTCGCTGTCGGATTGGCCGCTGCCGGCGTGCGTCATCGAAGGCCGCGCCTCGAAGCCGGGCGCGCAGAAGGGAATACAACAGGTGTTGCAGGGTGTCAAGAACATTCACGTTCCGTTGCGTGCGGATCATCGAAAGTTCCTATGCGATGCATCTATTCTGCAACAAATGTTGCCCCGGTCCGCGAAGTCGGGAAGCCCATAAATTCCTGTTGACATCGCATCCCGCGGAAACTAGACTCCGCCGCATCGCTTTTGTCGTGTGTGGGCGCAACGGATGTTGCAGCGGGGTTGCTCCTGGTGGCCCGGTGCAAGTTGGCCTCGCGCGGGCAGGTGGAATGTGGTCCGCTCGTGCGCACAGCGAAGTTCCGTGGCCGGGTTACCGTGCAACAAATATTGAAAGTGCTTGACAAACTGCAACAACCATTGTATTTCGCTTACACTGCGTTTGCGCGAGTGGGCTGTTTCCGGCAGTGCCGCAACATTCGGGGGGACGGGCGGAGTCTTGCTTCTTGAGAATCCTCCGCCGGTTCGGGGAGTGGTCGGTGGCTTTTTCTTCCAGCTCAAGATTGGTGTCCGCCAAGCGCTCCAACGCCGCCCGCAACGGCCAGACCCGCCTCGAAGCCCGCTTTGCCGTTTCCCACAACAAGCTCAGCCCTAGCCGCCGCAAGCTCTTGCACCTGATCCTCGAAAATCCCGAGGACACCTACTTTCTTTCCTCCCGCGAGCTGGCCAAGCGCTACGACGTCGACGCCGCCACCATCGTCCGCACCATTCAAGCCCTCGGCTACCGCAAATTCGCCGACTTCCTCTCCGATCTTCGCGCGCATTTCGTCACCCGCATTACCCCCTACGCCGTCCTCAAAGCCGCCTCCCGCGAAAAAAAGACCCTCGGCGACCGCATCCGTCAGAGCCTCGATCTCGACATGCGCAATCTCCAGGCCCTGCACTCGCGCATCGATCCCGAGCAGATTCGCCGCTTTGCCCAGCGCGTCAAAAACGCCCGCCGCATCCTCATCGTCGGCATCGATCTCGCCGCCGCGCTCGGTTGGTATCTCTCCTACGGGCTGATGACCCTCGGGTTCAACGCCGAAGCCCCTGTCGGCAGCACCGGCAATGTTCAGCGCCGCGTCCGCACCCTCACAAAAAAGGATCTGCTCATCGCCATCAGCTTCGGCCCCTGCCTGCGAGACACCGTCGAAGCCGCGCAGCGCGCCAAACAGCAAGGCGTGCCCACCTTCGGCATCTCCGACACCGAAACCACTCCGATCGCTCGCGCCTGCGACGAGTGTTGCGTCGCTTCCATCGCAAGTTCCTCCTTCGGCGGTTCCTACGTGGCCCCTATCGCTCTTTTGGGAGCCATTTTTGTTGCCTGTGCCCAGACGCAAACCGCGCGCTCCCTGAAATTACTCCGCCGAAGCGAAGAAGAAGACCGCATGGATCATCGCTGGTTCGAAGCCACGCTCGACAAAAAAGGGAACTGGAATTCCGAATGAAGTTTGCCCGCAACACGTGCAGCTGTTCGTGAAGGGGAGGAGTCAATAAAATGCAAAATTATTCCATCCATACAAGCAGGCCGTTCGTCCGGGTGGCGCTCCTGCTGGGCGTCATCTTGTTTGCCTTCGCTTCGCTCGCCGCGGCGCAAACCACCTCCACCATTCGCGGCAGAGTTATCGACAAGCAGGGCGGTGTCGTGACTGGCGCGCAGGTCCAGGTGACCAGCAAGGACCTCGCTTTCGACCGCACCGTCGTGTCCGACGCCAGCGGTGAATTCATCATTCCTGCCCTGGTCGCCGGTACGTATACTGTGACGGTCACGAAGGAAGGCTTCCGCAAGCAGGTAGTCAACAGTTTGGAAGTCACGCTCAACCGCACGCTGAACATCGACGTCCAGCTGGAAGTCGGCGGCTCTACCGAAACGATCCAGGTCAGCGGCGAAGTGCCGCTGCTCGAAACCCAGACCTCTTCTTCAAGCACCACGATTACGCCGCGCGAAATTTCGGACATCCCCCTGAACGGAAGGAACTACCTGGACTTGATGCAGCTCGTCCCCGGCGTCCTGATTAGCAAGCAGAACGATCCCGGCACCGGCACCAATTCCGGAACTGCGGACACGGCTACCAACGTTCTCGGCGAACGTGGCAACAACACCAACTACCTGATCGACGGACTCCCCAACGTAAATCAGGTCAACGGTGGTCCCGCCGCGCAATTCACCCAGGACACCATCGCGGAATTTCAGGTGATCACCAGCGGCTACGAAGCGGAGTTTGGCCATGCCTCGGGCGGCGTGGTCAACGTCATCACCAAGTCCGGCACCAACGACATTCACGGCCTCGCGTCCGCCTTTTATCGCAGCAGCGCCTTCGACAGTTCGGACACCTCCTTGGACGTGCCGGCGCTTCTCCGCTGGGATTACACCGCGGCCCTCGGCGGCCCCATCATCAAGGATAAATTTTTTGGCTATGCCTCCGGCGAGGGCATTCACGAAAACCGCGAGCTCAACTACCTGATCCCTGGGGGCACTCCGCAGGTGATCATCGACCAGGAGGCCCAGTACAATTCCCCCTCCACGGACCGCGAAGCGCGTGCCTTTGGCCGCTTCGATGAAATCCTCGGCCGCCACCATATCTCCGAGGAGTACAACTATACCAACGCCCACATCGGCAACTACTTGCCCCTTTCGCAATACACGGCCCTGCCCTCCAACCGCCAGAATTACGGCGCCCGCAGCTCGCTCTATGGCGCCAACGACACGGCGACGCTCGGCAGTTCTTCCAGCCCGTGGATTCTCAATTTGCGCGGCGGCTATCGCGAGGACAAAGTCGGCCAGGAATCCGCCCATCCCGAGGCCGGCCCTTATACGCTCTACAACGTCTTTCAGACCATCGATTCCGGACAGCTGTTCGGCAATCCCCAGGTCACCTTCGGTTCGATCACTTCTCCCTCGAACCTCGATCAGAAATACGCCTTCCTTGGGGCCAACATCGCCAAAATCATGGGGCCCCACACGCTTAAGTTTGGCTGGGATTATCAGTACACCCACGTCGATGGCGTCGAGGCCAATCTCCAGGAGAATCAGCTCTTCGCCACCATCTCGGATTACGAACAGTTTGGTCCCATCGACTCCGGCTTCTTCCTCCTCGAAACCGTTGGCGGAGAAACTCCGCAAGCCAACCAGATTCACCTGCGCAACAATTACAACGGCATCTACGCCATGGATGATTGGAAGATTCTCAAGAATCTTACCGTCAACCTCGGCCTTCGTTGGGACTACGACAGCAAGTTCAACGACAAAACCGAGTTCTCCCCGCGCCTCGGATTCGCCTGGTCCATCAATTCCAAAACCGTTCTCCGCGGAAGCTGGGGTCTCTTCTACGACCAGTTCCGCCTCGGCATCGCTCGCGACGTTCCTGGCTTCGGCGGCGCCGATCTCCGCAGCATCCAGCCCCTCTCTTATCCCCGGTTGTTCTTCGGCGTTCCCACTATCGCCCCGGCTCTGTTCGGCTTGTGCCTCAGTCCCACGCTCACCGATGCGCAGATCGCGCAACAAGGACTTTCCTGTCCGTTTCCCTTTTTCCCAGGCTCGCCGCTCTACGGCGTGGACCACCTGAACAACATCGTTGCCCCGGGCCACGCCCCGATTCCTTCCAACGCCGTGGTGAACGAAGGCAACATTCAGCAATTGTCCGGGCTCGACCCCACGACCTATCTCAACGATGCCAGCCTCGCCATTGGTCAGCAGCCTGGTTATCTCTTCTGGGGCCCGTTCGGCGCGCTCTCCTATCTCATCAGCCCCGCGGGACAGTACCCCGTCACTATTGATCCCAGCTTCAAGACTCCCTACACCAACGGCATGAACATTGGCTTGCAGCGCCAGGTCAGCACCGACTTCATGGTTGCCGTCGACTACTACCACAAAAACATCAACGACATCCTTGGCATCCGCCAGACCAATCTTCCCTTTGAAGATCGCATTGCCAACAATTTCACCGGGGCTTACGTGAACGGTTTCGGCCCCTGGTATTCGGGTCTCTATGACGCCGGTATCCTCTCTTTTGAAAAGCGTATGAGCCACCGCTTTGCCATGGGCGGCAGCTATACGCTGTCCAGCGAGCGGGATGATGCCATGTGCTCGAGTCTGGATTCCTCACTCACAGGCGTTTGCTGGCCCACGGATAGCTTCGTCGGTGTCCCCGGCGTCGTCTCCGATCCGCCCGTGTACAACACGCAAGGTCAACTCGTCTGCCCTGGTCACCCCTCGAATGCCAACGCCGGCTTCTTTGCCTGCAACGGCAACTGGGTGCCACAAGCCGGAAAGTTCTACAACGGCCCCCATCTCGACCAAGGCCCGTCGGACTTCTCGATTCGCCACAATTTCCAGATGCATGCCCTTATCGATCTGCCCTGGAAAATCGAGCTCAGCACCATCTTCCGGGCCCAGAGCGGCTATCACTACACCGAGCAGGCCGCCCAACCCCTCGACCAGGACGGAAATGGAAACTACGGCCCTCGCAATCTCCAGACCGGGCGCAATCAATTCGTCTCGCCCAACTTCGTCAATATGGACTTCCGCATTACCAAGACGTTCCCCATCGGGGATCGCCTCCAGGTCCAGGGCATGTTCGAGTTCTTCAACCTTTTCAACAACGCGAATCCCGCGGCTATGAACCTCCAGCAGAACGACCTCTTCGGCACCGTCGCTCAATACCTGCCGGGCCGCGAAGGGCAGTTCGGACTGCGAATCATTTTCTAGGCTGCGGATGCAGACCCGGTTTTATACAAGTTCATACCACTCTCTCCTGGGAAGCCGGGCAACCGGCTTTCCCATTCTTGTGAACGACGCTCGCTTTAGGGGGATTTCATGAATAAGAGCTTGGGAACGAAGGGGCTTCTCGCCTTTACACTCGCCGTCTTTGCCGCAGGCTCGCTGCTCCTCGCGCAGTCCTCGGAGAAAGGCAAAACCCCGCCGCCGGCCAAGGACGAAAAAGCGGCCCCGGCCGCGGCGCCCTCAACGCCCGCTTTGACCGCCGAGGATCTCGAAGCCTTTCTCGACGGCATGATGCCCTCGCAGCTCAACCGCGAAGACATCGCCGGCGCCGTCATCGCCGTCGTCAAAGACGGCAAAGTCCTCTTCGCCAAGGGCTACGGCTACTCCGACATGGAAAAGCGCACGCCCGTCACTCCCGATGCCACGCTCTTCCGCCCCGGTTCCATCTCCAAGCTCTTCACTTGGACTTCTGTCATGCAGTTGCAGGAGCAAGGCAAACTCGATCTCGACAAAGACGTCAACGAATACATCGACTTCAAAATTCCTCCTGCCTTTGGCAAGCCCGTCACTCTCCGCGACATCATGACCCACACCGCCGGATTCGAAGAGACCCTTCGCGATCTCTTCGTCGCCGATGCCGCTCACCTCACCCCCATCGATCAATATCTGAAGGACCACCAGCCCAAGCGCATCTTTCCGCCCTTCACCGTCCCCGCCTACTCCAACTACGCCACCACCATCGCCGGCTACATCGTCCAGCGCATTTCGGGCAAGCCCTTTTCCCAATACGTCGCCGACAACATTTACACCCCGCTCGAAATGTCCCACACCACGTTCGTCCAGCCTCTCCCGGACAGTCTCAAGCCCCTCATGTCCAACGGCTATCAGAAAGCCTCCGGCAAGGCCAAGCCCTACGAATTTGTCGAAGCTTATCCCGCCGGCAGCGTTGCCACCACCGCTCGCGACATGTGCAACTTCATGATCGCCCACCTCCAGGACGGCAAATTCGGCGAAAAGCAGATTCTCCGCCCCGAAACCGCCCAGAAAATGCACTCCCGCCTCTTCGACGCCGATGACCGCCTCAACGGCATGGCCTACGGTTTCTACGAAGAGACTCGCAACGGCCACCGCATCATCGGCCACGGCGGCGATACCGAATTCTTCCACAGCGACCTGCACCTCATCCTCGATCAGAACGTCGGCTTCTTCGTCTCCTATAACAGTGCAGGGAAGGGCGAAGCCAGTTCCCGCACCATCCTCTTCGAGAGCTTCCTCGATCGCTATTTCCCCTACACGCCTCCGCCCGCCGCAAAAGTGGCCGACCCCAAGGCCGACGCCGCCGCGATCGCTGGTCTCTACAATTCCAGCCGCCGCTTCGAAAATTCCTTCCTGAAATTGTTGAGTGTCGCCGGCGAACCCAAGGTCTACGCGAACGAGGACGGCACCATCAGTGTCGACGAATTCAAGTTGCCCAGCGGCGTGCCGAAAAAATTTGAGGAGATTGAACCCTTCCTCTATCGCGAAGTCCACGGCCAGGACAAAATTGGCTTCAAGAAAGATGCCGCCGGCAACTGGCAATTTCAGATGGATTACCCGTTCTTCATCTTTCAAAAGGCGGGGCTCCTCGACAACAAATATTTCAACTTCGTTCTCGCGGGCTACGGCCTTGCCGTGGTTCTGCTCGCTGTCCTACTCTGGCCCGTTGGAGCCATGATCCGCAGCCACTACGGCCATCCGCTCACGCTCTCTGCCGCCGAAAAAGGCCAGCGCCTCCTGGTGAAGCTCGTCTGCCTCCTCTTCGTCATCTTGCTCCTCGGCTGGGTCGTCGCCTTGTCGCGCGCCAACGATATTTCCGCGATCAACGGCCTCGCCCCCTGGATCACCATCTTCAGTCTCTTGGGCGTCATCTGCTCCGTTGGCACCATCTTCGTGGTCATCAACGCGGTTCGTAGTCTCGGCGCCTCCGGCCTTTGGATTTGGACCAAGGTTTCCGATGTGGCCGTCGCGCTGGGCTGCGTCTGCCTCGTCTGGTTCCTGTTCAACCTCAGCATGATCAACTTCAATACGAATTTCTGAAGACCAGCTTCTACGGCGTGCAGAAAAGCAGGAGGCTCCATGTTTCGCAAGTGTGTCTTCGCGTTGTGGCTGAGTGTGGTTGTTCTAACGGTTGGCGCCGCGGCGCAAACCCCGCCTCCCGCCGCAAACAATCACGAGGATTGGGACGCCATCGTCACCAAAGCCCTCACCGACTTCCAGATCCCCGGCGCCTCCGTCGCCGTTGTCAAAGACGGAAAAGTCATCTACGCCAAAGGCTTCGGTTACCGCGACGTCGAGAAAAAACTCCCCGTCACTCCCGACACGCTCTTCGCCATCGGCTCCGTCTCCAAATCCTTTACCTCGCTCGTCTTCGCCACCATGAACGACGAAGGCAAAGTCGACTGGGACAAACCCATCCGCACCTATGTGCCCACCTTCAAGATGGACGACCCCATCGCCACCGATCACGCCACCGCCCGCGACCTTTTCTCTCACCGCACCGGCATGCCCGGCCACGACGTCGTCTGGTATACCTCCAACTTCAGCCGCGAAGACCTCTTCCACCGCATCCAATATCTGAAATCCAACAAGGAATTCCGCTACGGCTATCAGTATTGCAACCTCATGATCATGACCATGGGCTATCTGGAAGGTCAGGTGGCCCACACCTCCTGGGAAGATCTTGTCCGCACGCGCATCTTCCAGCCCCTTGGCATGAACACTTCTAACTTCTCGGTCACCGCTAGCCAGAAATCCGCGGACTTCGCGGAGCCTTACTCTCTGAAAAAGGATGTGGTCACAAAAGTCCCGTTCAAGAACATCGATGAAATCGGCCCGGCCGGCTCCATCAATTCCAGCGCCAACGAGATGTCACGCTATCTCGTCCTGCACCTCGGCGACGGCACCTACAACGGCAACCGCATCGTCTCTCAAAACAATTTGAAACTGGTCCACACCGGCCAGACCGCCATGTCTGGCTTGCCCGACTTTTTCACCCAAAACGGCCTTGGTCCCATGACCTACGCCATGGGCTGGGTGGACACCACCTTCCGCGGGCATCACATGGTCTGGCACAACGGCGGCATTGATGGCTTCCATTCCCTCCTGACCATGCTTCCGGAAGACAAGGTCGGCGTCGTTGTCCTCAGCAATCTCGACAACAACATGGGTCTCGAACCCATCGCCTTCTCCATCTACGACCGTCTGCTCGGCCTTTCCGCCGACCCCTGGATCGATCGCTACAAAGCCTTCCGTGACAAAGCGAAACAAGCCGCCGAGGATGCTGAAAAGAAAAAAACTCCGCCCGCCAAGCCCACGACTCCCGCTTCCCATCCGCTTTCCGACTTTGCTGGTGATTACGTGAATCCCGGCTACGGCACCGTCAGGATCGCCGTGAATGGCGACGCCCTCACCCTCGCGCTCAATCAAATGGGCCCGTACCCGTTCCAACGGCTCAATTACGACATCTTCGAGATCCCCGAGGACGCGGACTCTCTTGCTGACGGCATGAAGGGGCAGTTCTACATGAATCGCGATGGCAACATCGATCGCCTCGCTATGCCCCTGGAACTCACCTTGCCCGAGGACATCGTCTTCACCCGCGCCGCCGAAAAACTCTCCAAGGAACTCTTGGAAAGTCTCACCGGCGACTACGCCCTCGAACAGGGCAACGCCAACGTCTCTCTAGCCGGCGATTCGCTCCGCCTTACGCTGCCCGGCCAGCCGGCCTACGAGCTGATTCCTTCGCGCGGGTTGGCCTTCACCCTGAAAGGTCTCAACGGTTTTACTGCCGAATTCAAGAAAGACGCCGCGGGCAAAGTCACGGAGATGGTGTTCACCGGACCCGGCGGTTCGCGGACGGCGAAGAAGAAATAGCCGCGTGACACGCCAAAAATACTCAGCGTTTTATTTTTATCGGCAGTCTGCTGCGCGCGGCGTTGTGGTTTCCATTGTATACTCGCTCGCAGTTCATCCATCTTCTTCCAAATTTCCGGGAAAGGATCCGATCGTGTCGAAACTTCCGTGCGTCTTCATCTCCCTTATTTCCGTATTCTTGATTTTTGTGACTCATCCCGCCGCGCTCCATGCGCAATCCGCGGCTCCGGAAACCACCATCTACTACAACGCTAAAGTCTTCACCGCCGAACCCCTCGACCCTTACGCCGAAGCCGTCGCCGTTCGCGGCGACTCCATCCTTGCCGTCGGCAATCTCGCCGAAGTCACCAAGGCCGCCGGAGCAAACGCCCGCCGCGTGGACCTCCAGGGCAAAACACTGTTTCCCGGCTTCATCGATTCCCACTCGCACTCCGTGATGGGCGGCATGGGCTTGATCTCCGCCGATGGCAGCGAAAAATTGCAGAAGCTCGAGGATTTGCCGCCCTTTGCCGCTGACGCCAGGAAATCAGGCACCGGCATGCGCGGCGACATTCTGGAAATCCTCGGCATTCCCCTCGAATTTTGGTCGCACACGGACGCGCTCAACGCCACCTTCAGCCAGGGCGAGTACAAAAATCAATCCGTCCTCCTTCGCGGCATGGACGGCCACACCGCCTGGGCCAATCACGCGTTGCTCCAGCGCGCGGGCATCACCGCCGATTACCTCAAGAAACTCACCCCTGACGAGCGCAGCTACTATGGCGTCGCCAAAGACGGCGAACCCAACGGCTTCCTCGTGGATGCCGGCCTCGCGAAAATCGAGCCTCTCCTCCCCAAGCCCAGCGACGACCGCCTCCTCGCCGCCGGCCGCGCCGCTCTCCGCTACAACTACAGCCTGGGCATCACCGCGTGGCTCGATCCGCTCGCCGAACCGGACGTCCTCAAATCCTACAAACTCCTCGCCGACCACGGCGAACTCCTCTCCGAAATTGACGCCTTCCCCCGGGTCTACGCCAAGGATCCCGCCAGGGAACTTGCCGAAGTTCAGAAAACGCGCGAAGCCTACAAAAACGTCCCGCACCTCCACGTCACCGGAATCAAAATCTTCGCCGACGGCGTCGTCGAATTTCCCTCGCAAACCGCCAATCTCACCAAGCCCTACAAAAACACCGGCCGCAACGGTGAGCTTCTCTTCGATCCCAAAAAATTTAACGAACTCTGCGTCTCCGCCGACAAGCAGGGCCTCATCATCCACGTCCATGCCCTCGGCGACGGCGCCGTCAAGGCCGCGCTCGACGGCATCGCCGCCGCCCGCGAGGCCAACGGAAATTCCGGCCTGCCCGACACGCTCACGCACGAGCAGTTTGTCGACCCCGCCGATTTCCCGCGCTTCCGCCAGCTCGGCGTCATCAGCGCGCTCCAGTTGCTCTGGGCCGAAGCCGGGCCGGACACCATCGAAATCGTCAAGCCCTATCTCGACGATTCCGTCTACAAGTGGCAGTATCCCGCGCGCTCCATCCTCGATAATGGCGGCGTCATTTCCGGCGCCAGCGACTGGCCTGTCTCCTCCGCGAATGTTTTCTGGGGAATCTATCAGGCGGAAACGCGCAAGGGCCCCGAAGGCGTTCTCGACGCTTCCCAGGACATGCCCCGCCTCGCCATGTTCTACGCCTACACGCGCAATTCCGCCCGGGCCATGAATCTGCTTCCCCAGATCGGCAGCATCGCTCCCGGCAAGCGTGCCGACCTGATCCTCCTCGATCGCGACGTTCTTACCGTCTCCCCCGAGGAAATGCGCGACACCAAAGTCCTCTGGACCATGGTCGGCGGAAAAATGGTCTACGAGTCCGCGCGCTAGGCTGTGACGCGCGTCTCACGGCTGCGTGACGCCACTCCGCGCATCGTTGATGCCCTGCATTCATTTTTCTTCTTCCACAACCTTACTTTAATCTTGACACCTTGCTTCGCGGCTCTTACATTCGCCTCAAGGCTCACGAATTTATCTTCGCAAGAAATTTTAGTTAGAAGTCGAGGGCAGGCGACCCGTGTCGTTCTGCCCCGGCTCGGTTGCTCATGGAGAGGAGTGCTCTCGATGTCTCGTTCATTTTCCATTTCTCGCTCGCGCAAGCCGCTTTATCTCATTGTTCTCATGTTCGCTTCGGTTGCTCTTTGCATCCCCGGCATTCTCCTGGCGCAGGTGGGAACCGGCCGCGTCCTCGGCACCATCACCGATGAATCCGGCGCCACCATCGCCGGCGCGAAGGTCACCGTCACCAACGCCCTGACCAACATCCATTGGGAGACCACTTCCGGCTCCGACGGCTCCTATCAGGTCCTCGACCTTCCCATCGGAAAATATTCCGTCACCGCCGAGCACGAAGGCTTTGCCAAAGCCGTTACCGCAGTCCTGGAACTCGAGATCAACCAGGCGCTCCGCATTGATGTACGCCTGAAGGTCGGTTCCGTCGCCGAGGTCGTCAAGGTCGAGGCCCTCGCCGCACAGGTCGAGACCATCAGCCCCACCGTCGGCGGCACTGTTACCGGCGCGCCCATCCAGAATCTTCCGCTTAACGGCCGCGACACTCTCGATCTCGCCCTCACGCAACCCGGCGTCCTTCCTTCCTCCGGCAGTCCCTTTTCCGGCAACGGCGTTCCCACCGGCAAATTCACCATCGCCGGCGGCCACGACAATTCCATTTCCTACGTCCTCGATGGCGGCAGCAACACCTCCGTCACCTACGGCCTCCCCGTCGCCGATCCCAACCCCGACACCATCGCCGAATTCCGCGTCCTCACCAACAATTACACCGCCGAATATGGCCGCAGCGGCGGCGGCATCGTCCTCCAGGTCATGAAGTCCGGCACCAACCAGTATCACGGCTCCGTTTACGACTACCTGCGCAACGACGCCTTCAACGCCAACACGTTCT
>Ga0335077_10008605_pt1 | contig 12657 bp, 16 predicted proteins | sample Lox_Sample_31_FD_207151 | JGI IMG/M metagenome (GOLD analysis project Ga0335077, IMG submission 207151) | Soil microbial communities from Loxahatchee National Wildlife Refuge, Florida, United States - Lox_Sample_3.1 | ecosystem: Environmental > Terrestrial > Soil > Wetlands | place: USA... | reverse complement strand
GACTGGCCTGGCCGAAGGCACGCCGGTTGTGGGCGGAGGCGGCGACCAGGCGTCCAGCGCGGTAGGCAACGGCATCGTCGAAGCGGGCATCGTCTCCTGCACGTTGGGCACGTCCGGCGTGGTGTTCGCGCACATGGAGAAGGTGGCCTACGACCCCGCCGGAAGGGTCCACACTTTTTGCCACGCCGTGCGCGACAAGTGGCACGTGATGGGTGTCACGCAGGGGGCGGGGTTGAGCCTGCAATGGTTCCGCAATCAACTGGCGCCGGGCACGGACTACAATGTGCTCACCGCCGAGGCGTCGGGCGCCCCCACGGGAGCGCAGGGCCTATTCTGGCTGCCGTACCTGATGGGCGAGCGCACGCCTCATTTGGACGCCACCGCGCGCGGCGGCTGGATCGGGCTGACGGCCAGGCATCAGCGCGGCGATTTGGTCCGTGCCGTGATCGAAGGTGTTTGCTACAGCCAGCGCGACTGCCTCGATCTCATCGAAGAGCTCGGCATTGCCGTGAACTCCGTGCGCGCCTCCGGAGGCGGCGCCCGCAGTCCCTTGTGGCGGCAACTGCTGGCCGACATTCTGGGCAAGCAGGTAGTCACACTCGAAACGCAGGAAGGCTCCGCCTACGGCGCAGCGCTGCTGGCACTGGCTGGAACGGGCGAGTACGGATCGGTGCCCGAAGTCTGCCGCGCAGTGATACGCGAAGTCGAAGGCATCGCACCGCGGCCCGCCGACGCGGCGTTCTATGCCACGGGGCATCGCGTCTATCAGGCGCTCTACCCGGCCCTGAAGCCGGTCTTCGCGCAGATCGCCAAGCTTGACCAACAGTAAGATCGAAGGGATCCTCAATGCGCGACCTGTGGTGTTTGCCTGGCCTCTTCGACAGTCAGAAAAGCCGGCGGGGCGAACCGTACGGTACTGCTTCGAATATTGGCTCCGCCGAGGAACTCGGTTACGACGGCCTGTACTTCCGGAGCGGGCAGCGTCTCGTGGAATCCGTTCTCTACCGTGAGGGACACGCCGTTGCCGAGGCCCCACAGAATCTCTCCGGACTGGAAAGCCGGCGAGTTGCTGTCCAGTGTCCCGCTGACCAGCAAGGCCGGAACAGAACTCCAAGACTGGAGAAGGGTGTCGCCGGGCGGACTCGCGACACCGACCGCTTTGCAGAGTCGCGGGTCGAGGTGGACGAATGGAGCGCCGCCGAACACCGATTGGGTCGCCTGCTGCAGGGCAAGTTGACGCCGGCCGGCAGGCCAGCCGTCCGCGCAGGGTATGGCGAACTGCATGGCGGAGAATCCCGAGCTCAACAGCTCATAAAGATCCTCCACATTACTGCTCAACAGGCTGGTATCCCGATGCGTTAGCGATGCCACCAGCGCGGGGATCCGCTCCACCTTCCGCCCGTTCGCCAACATCTCGTTAACCACGAACTGAACGGGAAAAGCGCCGGCACGGATCTCCACCGGCGGCTTGTTCGGCCCGGCATGAACCAAGACGGTCAGCGGGTCGCGGTCGAGTTGTGCGACGGCCCGGCGGAAGTCGCCATATGTGTCGGGAAACGCACCATGCAGTTCCGCGGCAGTGGCCGCCTGGCCGGACAGCCGCCGCAAGGCGAAGTCGGATACCAGCGGCAAGTGGGGGCTCTGGTCCGGCGCCGAGCCTGCGGCGAGCACTACGCGGTCGAGATGCTCCGCGTGGCTCTTGACGGCGACCAGGGCGAGAGTTGCTCCATAGCTGTGGCCAAGCAGGGAGAGTTTGCCGGCTCCGAGCGCTGTCCGTAGATCCTCGAGGTCGTCGACGCTTTCCGCGCTGCTGTAGGACGCCAGATCCAACCCTCTGCCGCGCCAGTAACCGGCACACGCGCGGGCCCGCGCGACCAGCGCTTCGCGAAAGCGCGATTCGGACTGCAGCGCGTCCGCCGGCGCGGGCGGTCCCTCGGGGCACTGCGTGTTCGGAGACGACATGCCGATGCCGCGTTGATCGGCAAGGATCACGTCGGCGAAGGCCAGCACTTTCTCGAAGAGCTGGTAGTAGACGGGCACGCGCCCGAGCGTTGTTGCCGGTATTCCAGGCCCGCCCGGCAGGAAGACTACCGGCGATCGCGGCTTCGCGGCACTGCTCTTGAGGCGCACGAGTGCGAGCTGTATCAGGCGATCGGATTTGCGGCTGCGATTCTCAGGTACCCACAGGCGACCTAATTCGGCTGGATGGCTGGCGCCGTCGAATGTCTCAAAGGAGTAAGGCTCCAGGGTGAGCTCGCCGGCGTGGTGCGACTCAGCATTCGCCGGCCAGATCACCAACACAAAAAGAGCAACCACACCCGCGAGAAGGGCCATAGCGCGATACTTCCTCGAAGCAAATACGCCTCGGGCTACGCGGGAGAACGCAGAGATTTGACAGCCGTGAGGGTGAGAACTGGGTTTACTTAGTGTCCGAGGCGGCCGCGAAGTAGGCCTCGTTCTCGTACTTCAGGTTCAGCGACCGCACCGTCTGGTCCATAGTTTCCTTGAAGCGGGCCTGCTTGAGTTCACTCAGGATCTCGTCGCTCACCTCGGCGAAAGGCTGCGCGCTCACCTCTTCGGCGCGAAACAGGTAGTAGCCGTTGGGTTGCTTGACCGGCTGGCTTAACTCGCCCAGCTTGAGCGCGAATATGGCGGCGCGCACCGCATCCGGCAGCTTATCGTTGTGACGAATGGTGCCAAAGTCGCCGTCCTTGGCCGCCGAGATCTGGTCGTCGGAATTGTCCTTGACCAGATTGACGAAGTTGGCGCCGGCCAGCACCGCGGCGCGCAATTTCTGGACCTTGTCCAGAGCCTCGGCTTCGGTCAACGGCTTCTTGCCGCCCGCGACCGCGTCAGACGCGGTGTTGCCCGCAAAGGCCACGTAGATCGCTTTGACCTTCACCTGCAGGAACCGTTCGGGATTCTGCTTGTAAAACGCTTCCATGTCGGCGGGCGGCACGGTGACGGCGTCCATCATGTCATGCAACTGGGCATTCATCAGCAAGTACATGCGGTTGAATGCCAACGACTCCTTGGTGGGACTGCGCTGATCGAGTTTGGCCTCTTCGGCAAGTTCAGCCAGTTTGTGCATCAGGGCGAACTGCTGGACAAACGCCTTACGGTCGCGCAGCGCCGATTGCGCCATCTGTGAAGGCATGGCGCTGATGAACATGCGCACTTCGCCGGCTGTAATCTTCTCGCCATTGCCAAAAGTGGCGACCACTGCGTTGGCCGGCAGGGGCGGCGCGGGCGCCGTCGCGGGAGGCGTCAGTGACTGCGCACAGGCCACGGCTGTAAGTAAAAAGAAGGAGAAAGACTTCATGCGGTTGTTGCTACTCAAGTGTAACACGCCGCACGAGTAAGACCGGCTTTACAACGAACGCTTATCGCCGCGGCTGGTGGTATCGCTGCGTTTAACCTGCGCCCGCCGGCGGCCTTGCTCGAGGTTGCTCGCTGCCTTATCCTTGGCCGCCTGGCTCACCACGATGTGATTCACCACTTTGGTGGCTCCGGCATTCTTGGCCAGCCGCGTGGCCGTGCCCTTGTGCTGCAACACATCGGTGTTCCCTTCCAGGGTGGCTACACCGCCTTGCACGTGCACGCGGAAGTGATCCTTGGAGATTTTGCCGGCATTCAGCTTCGCCTGGACGGCCTTTTCCAGGGCAGCGTCTGACATGGCGGCCTGCGCGCGCGGCGCAGCGGCGCTTTTGTGCTGCGAAGTCACGGTGGCAGCGGCCAAGACCATTGCGATCAAGGCGATGCCCAAGACACGAAGATAGCGCACGTTCGATTCTCCTTAAATAACCTGCGTGCGGCCGGGCCGGCTTTCTTCTCAGGAAAGCGGCGCGTCGTGCGTTATAAATGTTGCATGCCTCTCTATGGCGGAATCGAAGGCGGCGGGACCAAGTTCGTCTGCGGCATTGGCGATTACACCGGCAAATTATTGTGGCGCACCGAGTTCCTCACCAGCACGCCGGGCGAGACCATTGCCCGCGCCGTGGAGCTCTTCGAGGCCCAGCCGCACAAACTGGCCGCCATCGGCATCGGTTCTTTCGGACCGGTGGATCTGAATCTCGCGTCGCCCAGGTTTGGATACATCACATCGACCCCCAAGCCAGGCTGGCGCGACGTCGACTTTATGGGACAGGTAAAGCGGGCCACGGGGCTGCCCGTGGCCTTCGATACCGACGTGAATGCCGCGGCCCTGGGCGAAGCGCGTTGGGGCGCAGCACAGAGCCTTGACACTTGCCTGTACCTTACGATCGGCACCGGGCTAGGCGGCGCCGCGCTGGTCAACCGGCAACTGACGCATGGCCTGGTGCATCCGGAGATGGGCCATATCCGCATCCCGCATGATCGCGCGGCCGACCCCTTTGCGGGCAGTTGTCCCTTTCACGGCGATTGTCTGGAAGGGCTGGTTTGCGGGCCGGCCATCGAGGCGCGGTGGGGCCAGCGCGGCGAAACGCTCCCGCCGGAGCATCCCGCCTGGGACCTGGAGGCCCGCTACGTGGCTCTGGGCCTCGCCAACTTCATCTGCACGCTTTCACCTCAGCGCGTGATCATCGGCGGCGGCGTGATGCGCCAGGCCGGCCTGTTCGGGAGGGTGCGGGGCAAGGTGCTGGAGTTACTAAACGGCTATATCCAGGCGCCGGAAATCCTAGAGCGCATCGACGAATACATCGTGCCGCCGGCACTGGGCGGCGATGCCGGCGTGCTGGGCGCCATCGCGTTGGCCGCGACGCTCGCAGACTGAGTTACCGGCAGCGGTGCAGAACCAGCGAATGCGCGGCGTTCGGGCCATCGTACGCGCCCACTGCCCAAACGTCCGACGGGCCCACAATCGCTATGCCTCCCACCAGGCTGTTGCCGAACTGCTTGCCCGGGCTCGGCGTCACCTCCTGTGTCCATCCTGAACTGTCGTGCCGCTCGATGATGGTATTGAGAGCGCCGTTCACCGACGGAGCGTAGCCGCCAACCGCGTACGAGACACCGCCCTCCGAGGCAATGCCGTAGAAGTGATTCTCGCCGACGCCCGCGTTCACAGTGTTTTGGATGACCCATTGCCCGGCGCTGCGCCGCTCCACCAGGTTCAGCGGGACGGTCAGATTGTTCTGGGCGTCGCCGGCCACCCACAGATCCATATCCGAACTTCCGCCGGCCGAGTACAGCAGCAGGGAATGCGCACCGTAACTTGCCGCCGGCGTTACGGACCAGCGCGTGCCGTCCCAATGCTCGATCAGCGCCTGGTCAGGACCACTTTCGCCAAGCGTTTGTCCTGCCGCCCAAGCGCTGCCGGGCGACACAGCATGCACTCCGTAAAGCTGATTGCCGCTCGCGCCGGGGCTGGACTCGGCACAACCGACCAGAACGCGCCGTCAAAGTGCTCGATCAGGGTCTGGAACAATCCGTTGCTGTCCTTCTGCGTACCCACCGCCCAGATATCCAGCGGTGAAGTGGCTGAAATCCCGAATAGCCAGTCCTCCAGGCCTGGCTTGGGATGCTCGACGATAGTCCACGCTGAACCGTTCCAGGCTTCGATCAGGCTGTGCGGCTGGTGCGAGTCATCGATGAAATAGCCCGCCGCCCACGCCATCCCGGAACTCGCCGTGACACGCAACAGCGCGTTAGCCTTCGACCCTTTGTTGGGGCTGGTGACCACCGACCAGACGTTGCCGTCATAGTGCTGGATCAGGGTATTGGTGAGATTAGGGTGGGCGTCGGGCGCGATTTGGCCAACCGCCCATATGTCCGCCGGCGAGTTAGCCGCCACCGAAGCGAGTACATTGTCGCCCGACCCGATGTTGTGCTTGGAGTTGTACAATGTGTCGAAGTCCGGCACGCCGCCGCAGCGGGCGGGATAGCAGAGACCGCGGTAGCCGGCGTAGGGCATTCCTTGCATGTAAGCTTTCCAGCTCAAGCCCGCGTCTTCAAGCTGGCTCATCAGGCTGGGTTTGTCAACCGTGTGATATTAATACGCGTTGTCGTCCGCGATACCGAAGAAGTTATCGCCTAACATCGCCACATAGTTCGGCGCGCTCGGATCGGCAACACTGAAATACTGGGTAGCAAGTCCGTAAGTATTCGCGAAGTTATTCAGATTCGGGGCAGCCGTATTGCCTACGATCTGACGGTACCCATGGTTCTCTTCGATAATCAGGAAAATGTGATCATAGCGTGGGATCGCGGCCGGTGGTATCGGCTGGCCGCTGAAAGCGGCTGCGACAGCCATCTGCGCCACGAGCAAAACCCGGCCCGGAACTCTGCGCATATTCCCCCTCCGTGGGCGATTCTACCATCGGCTACGTGCGGAAATGCGCTTTACGTTTTCCTGAGCCAAAGGTCGACGGGTTTTTTCACACCCTTTGGCCGATACGGCAGTTCGATCTTTCGCCCTTGGCCCGCCGAAGCGTAACCGGCGTATAACACTTCCATTACAACCCGGCCGTCTTCGCCGGTGGATTGAGGCTTCTCTTTACCGCGCACGCAGCGCGCAAAGTGACGCATCTCGTGCGGAGAGCCGTAGTTCCATAACTCGTCGAAGACCGGATAGCTCCATCCCTTAGTGCTGGGAGCTTTCTCTACTGCGTACCCATAACCATACTCGGAGTAAGTCGGCATCGCATTACCCATGTGCAGGTTCGGGTAACTGACTCCGCCTTCGCCGTAGATTTCCGTGCGATCATCCATGCCGCCGCGTTTGGCCCAGCTGTTCTCCACCAGCCCCACGCCTCCGTTTGCGAATTCGATGATACAGATGCTGTCGTCTTCTCCCTGCGTCTTATTGCCGTGGACATAGGTGCCCATGTGGCAAGTGACACTCGCGATCGGCGAGCGGTCGAAGAACCAGTAGCAGAAAGCGATCCCGTGGCAGCCCATATCCATGAAGACTCCACCGCCTGAGCGGTTCACATCCCAGAACCAGGGGCTGTGCGGCCCGAAATGCTTCTCGCTTTGCTTGACCAGGTAGACCTTGCCGAACGCGCCGTGGTCGGCCATTTCCTTGGCCTTGACGTACTTCGGCGTGAATAGCAGTTCCTCGGCATACATCAGCAACACGCCCTCGCGGCGGCACACATCGATCATCTCGTCGGCCTCGGCGAGGGTCATGCACAGCGGCTTCTCGCACACGACGTGCTTGCCTGCCTTGGCGATATCGATCGTCATGGCCGCGTGCAAGGAGTTGGGAGCTGCAATGGTGACCATCTCGATGTCCTTTTCCCGCAGCATTTCCTTGTAGTCGAGAAACACGCGCGGGATATCGTATTTGTGCGCCAACTCCTGAGCGTGGCCGAGCGTAGGCGAACACACCGCCACCACCTCGGCATCTTCAGGCATGATCTGAAACGACGCCGCGTGGATGTCGCCCTGAAATTGCGAGCCGATAATGCCGACCTTCACTTTGCCGTATGCCATAGACACGTATTCTCGCACGTTCAGGCAGTGGATTCCCCGACGACAGGGTCTGCACTTTCCCGTGCACTTGTCTGATCTGATACACGGAGGGTTAAGCCACGAAAGGATGAACCTCATCGCAATGTTCCATGCCCCTCCGCTCCTGGCTCTGGCCCTGAGTTTACAGGTCAACTCCGTGCGCGCCTTGTTGGACGCCGGGGCACAAGTGGACGAAGCGGACAAGGACCGCATCACAAGCCTGGCGTGGAGTGCGATCGGAAACCGCCTGGAGATGGCCCGCTTGCTGATCGCGCGCGGCGCGGTGTCAAGGGTGACGGTAAGATACGGTTGGATCCCCGCAAGTACACCGTCATTCTGGAACCGGCGGCGGTCAGTGACCTGATTGGCTACCTTGGTTTTGGTTTCGGCGCCCGCGACGCCGAGCAGGGTCAGTCCTTCCTCAGCAAGAAAGCGGATAAACCCGGGCCGACCCTGCTGGGCGAGAAGCTATTTCCCGAGTACATCACCCTGCGCACCGATCCGTTTAATCCCAAGCTGTCCTCGTCACCCTGGACCGGATCGCTGCTTCCCAATGACAGAATCAGCTGGATCGAAAACGGATGGTGAAGAACCTCTTCTATAACCGGCTCTGGGCTCAGAAGGCCGGTAAGAAGCCGACCCCGTACCCAAACAATCTGGTTCCGTATGGCCAAAACCATTCCCTCGACGACTTGATCAAGGCCGCTGATAAAGCCTTGCTCGTGACGCGCTTCTGGTAGATTCGGGTTCTGCAGCCGCAGACGCTCCAGGTGACCGGAGTGACACGCGACGTCGTTTTCTTGTGGAGAAGGGCAAGGTCACCGCACCGTTGACGAATTTCCGCGGGAACGAAAGCCCGGTATGCGTGATTCAGAAGACGAAGATGCTTTCCGCGCCGGTACGTACCCAGGGTGCCAAATCCGGGTCCTCTGTCGCCCCGGCTATCCTCGCCACGGATTTCAATTTCGCCAGCGTCTCCGACGCCGTATAGGCGGGCTACGACCTATACGGTAACGCTCCGGACAGGACGAAGATAACGCAGGAACGCGATCTAAGCGGGTGGGCCTCCGCGCCTTCTATGGTATCGTGGCCCGAACCAGTTTGATCGCCCGGCGCCTCGATATCCGCCGATATCGGCAACCGTCAGCGTCGCATCGGGTCGCCGGCTTGCCCTACGCACCATAGCTCGCAAGGAGCCATCCGCGGGCGCGGTCCCGATGACACAGGCCAGGAGTGGCATGCCGCATACTCCGCAATTGTGCATCGATCCGCGAATGCCTTTGCTGCTGGCGCTGTCGCCTGGCAAGGCTCGCACTATGGACGAATTTGGCGGTGGAGCGAGCAGCTAGCCGCCACCCGCCAACCACCGTAACTCGCGCTCCCGCGAGCCGGAAACAGAGCATATCCCGGGTCTGGCGGGAACCATCGCGCTAGCAGCTCCAGACGTTGGCGTAATGGCGCTGCCGGCAGATACTCTTCTCCCGTGCGGATGGTGGTGTCGTGCCACAGGCAATGCACGAACTCGGCGGCCGTGGCGGCAAACGATGCACGCCCGTATTCCTCCAGGCACCGGACGTCGCGGGCCCGCGCCCGGTCAGCGAGCAGGCGGTGCTTGGCTTCCAGCGCCTGCTCATCGATCTCGCCGCCAACTTTGGACCGCATCTCCGCATCCAGCAGCGTCCAGTAGCTCGACTCCTCGGCGCGCGACAGCCGCTCCCACAATGCCTGCCCCACGCAGGTCAATAACTCCAGTGCCACGTCGTGGCCGAGCTCGTCGGTGGCGACCGAGATTTCCACCCCGGCTTCGATGCGGGTCCATTGCGAATTCCATGTAGGATCGTCGAATCCGGGCACGAGCGTCACGCGGCATCGGCCCACGCGCTCCGCCAGCGGCGTGGGCACGGCGCGCACCGCCGGGTGGAGGAACTCACCGACCCAGCGCCGCGGGAAGCCTGAATACATGGTCAGTTCCCATCCGTGCGCCAGTCGCATGATTGATTCCATCATCGCGCATCCCCTCCATACGCGATGGCCGGTGCTATGCTGACGGGCGGACGAGGTCGTGGCCGCCAACATCAGCCCGGACTTCCTCGCCGCCGAGCGGCATCCATGGCGCTAGCCGTGCTGGCGCGGTGATCGTCAACATTGTTTCCTTCCACGCTTTGATGGCCCCGAGCGGGCTCCCGCTGGCCATCTTCGTGGCTGTATTGTGGGCGGTGATCGTCGTCGACGTACGACCGGCGTTTGCTGGGCTGTTCCAGGCCCGCCTGCAGGCCCGCGCCTGATCAACCAGGCAGTCGCTCTGCACTGCAAATTAGGACATCTATGACAAACGATCGAACGATTCTCATCACTGGAGTGACGGGCAATCAGGGTGGCACGGTCGCGCAGGCGCTACAGGGCGTAGCGTTTCATCTCCGCGGCCTGACGCGAACGCCGGACAGCCAGCGGGCGGCGGCACTGGCACCAGGGCATCGATATCATCAAGGGCGATCTCGATGACGAGTCGACGCTGCGCCGTGCGTTGGCCGGCTCCTGGGGGTGTTCGGCGTGCAGAACGCGGGAGAGGCAGGCGTCGAGGGGGAACGGGCGCAGGGCAAGCGTCTCGCGGCGCTGGCGCGCGAGGCCGGCGTCGAGCACTATCTCTACACGTCCGTGGGATCGGCAGACAAGCGGACGGGCATCCCGCACTTCGACAATGAGTGGCGCATCGAGGAAACCGTGCGCGGTCTCCGCTTCCCCTCTCATGTGATCCTGCGTCCGGTGTTCTTCATGGAGAACCTCCTGGCGCCCTTCAGTCTCCAGGGTTCTACGCTGGCCTTGGGGCTCGGGCCAGGCACGAAGCTACAGATGATTGCGGTAGAGGACATTGCCTGGTTCGGCGCGCGCGCATTCACCGACGCCGCCGCCCTGAACCGTCGCGAGATCGATCTCGCTGGTGACGTACGAACGATGCCGGAAGCGGCGGAGATCCTGACGGAGGCGCTGGGTCGGCCGATTGCGTTCAGGCAAACGCCAATCGAACAGGTCCGGCAATACAACAAGGATGTGGCGTTGATGCTCGAATGGTTCGAGCGTGTCGGCTACAGCGCCGACATCGCTAGCCTGGATCGCGAGTTCGGCCGCACGCTCACAAAGCTCCCCGACTGGGCACGCCGCCACGCGCGGCCAAATGGGCGCTGAAACGAGAGAACCCATGATCGACTTTACGTCACAGAGAGAAGCCACGCGCCGGCAAGCGATCGCCGCCGCCGCTTTGGGAACACTGGCCGCAAGTTATCCGCTATCGCTGCGAGCCGCTAAGCCGACGGCTCAGGAAAGAGCCAACATTCAAGTAGTCAAGGATTTTTGCGAAGCATGGCCGGTTCACGATGTGCCCAAAATCATGTCTTACTTCGCGGATAACTGCGCCCATCGCCCGCTCGAAACGATGGAAACTGCCAAAGGAAGGGAGGCCGTGGAGAACGAGATTAAGCGCTTCGTGAATACCGTGAAGCGCTTCGAGATACTCGAAACCTGGGCTCGTGGACCAATGATAATTAACCAGAGGATTGATCACTTTACTGGCTTCCAGATCAAAGCCTGGCATGGCACAGGCGTGTTCTTCCTTAAAAACGGAAGGATCGTGGAGTGGTTTGACTACACAACCTTTACGGATCCGGTCTAAAGTTGCTGGCCACTCTGAGCCAGCGAGCGCCGGCGGTCCGAACTTGTACGAATCGACAACCACGCGCGCGTGGCGCCCATTGGGCAGACTTAAGGAGAACTCGTATGAAAGCTGTCGGATCGTTGGAATACGGTGGGCAGTTGGTGTTCAACGAAGTACCGACGCCTACGATTGCACGCGACGAGATCTTGGTCAAGATCATTAGTACCTCCGTCAACCATCTGGATCTCGTTGAGGCCTCCGGAACGTTAAGGCAGATACTCCCGATCGATCTGCCGTGGATACCTGGTCATGAGTTTTCAGGCGTCGTCGAACAGATTGGCAGTGACGTTAAGGCATGTGCGCCAGGTGATGCCGCATTCGGTACCACCAGCGGGAATGGGCGCATACGCGGAGTATGTGGCTGCCAAGGCGGCGGTCGTCGCAAGGAAACCATCCAACCTCTCTCTCCTTTGAGGAGGCGGCATCAGTGCCGGTGGCCTTCCAAACTGCAGGGCACGGAATTTTCACCCATGGTCACCTGGAAAATTGACAAACGATCCTGATTCATGGTGGTGCCGGCGCTGTGGGGGCCTATGCTGTGCAATTGGCATCGCATGCCGGTGCCACCGTCATTGCCACCGCAAGCGGCCACGATGAGGCGTATCTCAACTTGCTGGGGACCAGCCGGGTTATCGATTATCGAGAGACGCAGTTCGAGAAGGTTCTGCGCGAGAGAAGGTCGATGTGGTCTTCAATTTGATTCGTGGCGATACACAGAAGCGGTCGTTCCTGGTCTTGAAGGAAGGCCGCCATCTCGTCACTGCCACCGAGCCTGTATCCCAGGAAGAGTCCGCGATGCACCGTGTGTCGGGTGTGATGATGAGGCTCGAGCCGTCAGGGGAAGTGCCCGGCAAAATCGGGCGACTGCTGGAAGAGCGGACGATACGGCCAGACGTCGCGACCGTGTACGCGCTCCAAGATGCGGCCCAGGCCTGGAATGACATCGCCAGGACCCGGGGGTTCATGGGATGTCGCCCGGTGAGCCGGGAGGGGCAAGACGCAAGTCACACGGCAAGATCGTACTTCGTGTGGCCTAGGAATCTCCAACGGAAGAGAGAGCCTATTGAACCGAGTGGATCGGGCTACCTATCCGCAGGGTCAGTGAAGCTATGTCACTTGAGGCTCGGCTTCTCGACCTCCGCGACTTCCCGATGCCGTTCTTCGACCAGCCCATGCCACCGGCGATGCCGGGGCGGCCGGCTTATGAACACGACGTCCTTAAGACAGGCGAACGTCATGATCGACGATCTGCTCTGGTGGACGGCAGCACTTAAGACTGCACGAGAGCGCTGATGGACGACATCTGAAAACGCTACTAAACACACATGAGGGCCGGGTATCCGCCTGATACATTAGCGCAAGCGGCGCACGGTCCAAAGAGGAGAAACAACAGCCATGTCCTACAGCTTATCGACCTTGCTGACTCGCAATCTTCACGACGTCTTCGGTGAGAACGACCCGACGCGTCGGCGCGTGGCGATTGACGAGATCTTCACGGAAGATTGCGTGTTCTACGA
>Ga0335077_10008604_pt1 | contig 12659 bp, 12 predicted proteins | sample Lox_Sample_31_FD_207151 | JGI IMG/M metagenome (GOLD analysis project Ga0335077, IMG submission 207151) | Soil microbial communities from Loxahatchee National Wildlife Refuge, Florida, United States - Lox_Sample_3.1 | ecosystem: Environmental > Terrestrial > Soil > Wetlands | place: USA... | reverse complement strand
AGAAGGTCTCGATCGGAATGCCGGTGAGACCGTACTCACGCAGCCGCTCCTGGAGCCGGCCGCTGCTGTCATCGCGCCAGCCGGCCTTCATCAGGAAGCGGTTCCAGATGAGGCACTCCTCGTCGGAGCGCCTGGTCCCGCGGGCCTCGCACCACGCCAGAATCTCCTCATCGGTGCCGCCCTGCAGGGTGCGGGCGGCCACGTCGGCGTACTTCACGCCGAGAAAGCGGCAGCACCGGCCGTCGAACAGGGTGGGGCGGCCCTCACCGAGGTTGGCGTGGTAGTCGGCCGGGAGCTGGCCGGCGGCGTGAAGCCGGATCTTGTCCAGCATCCGGCCGAAGTAGACCAGGCGGCCGACCTTGACGTAGGGACTGCGGAGACCGGAAACCTGGGGCATTGGGGATCGGGGATTGCGGATACCGGATACCGGATACCGGAAAGACAGGACACACAACGCAAGACTGATTCGCTTTCCGCGATCCGCGATCGCCAATCCGCGATCGCCTCAGTCCCGCCAGTAATAGACCGCCGTGCACAGCGCCGCCATCAGGATGGTCGGGACCGTGACCCAGTAGGAACTGAACGGCACCGCCCAGTGGTCGATGGCCCAGATCACGAGCAGGCATTTGGCGGTGATCACCAGCCAGCACGCGAGGATGAGCCGCTCAACCCACGGACTGCGCGCGATCCGCTCCTTCACCTCGACGCCGCGGACGAACGCGTGGTCGTAATCGGCCGGCGCGCGCCGGGTGATCAACTGGAGGAGGGTGGTCAGCATCCGCCGGAAAGGTCGCCGCGGCCGGCGAAAATGCAAACGGCCCGGCGGCGCGCGACCCCGTTGACCCCAGGCCGATCCGCGGTAGGGTGCGGCCATGCACCCCGTCCGCCCCCTTCTCGCCGGCTGGCTCGCGTTTTTGCCGGCCGTGGTTACCCATGCCCAAGTGGACCGCATCACCGGCCGATCGTTCGCCACCCGCTCCGAGGTTATCGCGCAACACGGCATGGTGTGCACCAGCCAGCCGCTCGCGACCCAGGTCGGGCTCGACATCCTCAAGGCCGGCGGCTCGGCGGTCGACGCGGCCATCGCCGCCAACGCCACGCTCGGGCTGATGGAGCCGATCAGCAGCGGGCCGGGTGGCGACCTCTTCGCGATCGTCTGGGACGCCAAGACCCGCCGGCTCTACGGCCTCAACGCCTCGGGGCGCGCGCCGCTCGGCCTCAGTTTCGAGCAGATGCAGGCCGAGCTGGCCAAGCTCCACCGGACCACGATCCCGCCGTTCGGCATGCTGCCGATCAGCGTGCCGGGCGCGGTCGACGGCTGGGCCGAGCTACACGCGAAATTCGGCCGGCTGGCGCTGGCCCAGGATCTGGCCCCGGCGATCCGGTACGCAAAGGAGGGCTTCCCGGTGAGCGAACTCATCGCCTTTTACTGGGACCGCAACGTGGACATCCTGCGCGCCCTGCACCTGCCGGGCGCGTTCGCCGACACCTTCGCGCCGGGCGGCCACGCGCCGGAGAAGGGCGAGATCTTCAGGAACCCCGACCTCGCGCACACCTACGAGCTGATCGCCGCCGGAGGGCGCGACGCCTTCTACCGCGGCGAGATCGCGGACCGGATCGACGCCTTCATGCGCGCGAACGGCGGCTGGCTGCGGAAGGCCGACTTCGAAAAACACACGTCGACCTGGGTCGAGCCGCTCTCCACCAACTACCGCGGCTACGACGTCTACGAACTGCCGCCCAACGGCCAGGGCATCGCGGTGTTGCAGATGCTGAATATCCTCGAGGGGTTTGACCTGCGGAAGATGGGCTTTCTCAGCGCCGACGCCCTCCACGCGATGATCGAGACCAAGAAGCTCGTCTACGAGGATCGCGCCAAGTTCTACGCCGACCCGGCGTTCGCCCGGGTGCCGGTGAAATGGCTCATCTCAAAGGAGTACGCCGCCGAGCGCCGGAAGCTGATCGATATGACCCGCGCCGGCCGGAGCTACGACCCGGGCCACCCGCCGGTGAACGAAGGCGACACGATCTACCTCTGCACCGCCGACGCCGAGGGCAACATGGTCTCGCTCATCCAGAGCAACTATCGTGGCATGGGCAGCGGCATCACCGTGCCCGGGCTGGGCTTCGATTTCCAGGACCGGGGTGAGATCTTCACGATGACGCCCGGCCACGCCAACGTCTACGCCCCGGGCAAGCGGCCGTTCCACACCATCATCCCGGCGTTCGTGATGAAGGACGGCCAGCCGTGGCTCGCCTTCGGGGTCATGGGCGGCGCGATGCAGCCGCAGGGCCAGGTGCAGATCCTCGTCAACCTGATCGACTACGGCCTCAACCTCCAGGAGGCGGGCGACGCGGCGCGCTGGCAGCACGACGGCTCGACCGACTACGACCACCCGCGGATGACCGACGGCGGCTGGGTCTACCTCGAGAGCGGCATCCCGTGGGACGCCGTGGCCGAGCTCAAGCGCCGCGGGCACGACGTCCGCGTGGACCTCGGCGGGTTCGGCGGCTACCAGGCGATCGAGTGGGACGCGAAGAACCGCACCTACCTCGGCGCGAGCGAGAGCCGCAAGGACGGCCAGGCGGCGGGATATTGAGGCGCGCGCGGCTTTTGCTTGTTGGCGCGCACGAATCCCGCTTGCCTTGGCGCCGCCGATGACGCCTCCGGCTCCCGCCACTCCTCCGCTGTTCGACTGGCTCACCACGCGCGGCGCCGGCGTGCTGCTCCACCCGACGAGCCTGCCGGGCGACTTCGGCATCGGCACGTTCGACCAGCACCTCAACCGGTTTCTCGAATTCCTCGAGGCCGCCGGCGCCCGCTACTGGCAGCTCTGCCCGCTGGGACCGACCGGCTACGGCGACTCGCCCTACCAGTGCTTCTCGGCCTTCGCGGGCAACCCGTACCTCATCAACCTGTTTGAGCTGACGAAACACGAGCTACTGACCCAGGACTCGCTCGGGCCGCTGGTGTTCCTCGGCGCCGACAAGGTCGACTACGGCGCGCTCTACCGCCTGGTGTGGCCGCTGCTGGCCCAGGCGGGCGCGAATTTCCGCGCCGGGCGCGGCGCCGCGCCCTATGGCGACTACGCGGCCTTCCGGCAGGCCCAAGCCGCCTGGCTCGAGCCCTACGCGCTGTTCCGCGCGTTCAAGGACCACTTCGAGGGCCGGCCGTGGTGGGAGTGGCCGGCCGAGGCGCGGGTCTACAGCCGGGCGCTCAAATCGAAGCTGCGCGGCCAGGTCGAGACCGCGGTCGAAACCCACGCGTTCAGCCAGTACCTGTTCTTCGGCCAGTGGCGGCGGGTGCGCGCCGCGGCCGCCAAGCGCGGCGTCAGCATCATCGGCGACGTGCCGATCTTCACCGCGCTCGACAGCGCCGACACCTGGTCCGCGCCGCAGCTCTTCGAACTCGACGAGAAGACCGGGCGGCCGCTCGCGGTGGCCGGCGTGCCGCCGGACTATTTTTCCGCCGACGGCCAGCTCTGGGGCAATCCGCTCTACCGCTGGAAGGCGCACGCGGCGGACGGTTACGCCTGGTGGAACTCCCGGATGCGCGCGGCGTTCGGCCTCTACGACGTGGTGCGGATCGACCATTTCCGCGGCTTCGCGGACTACTGGCGCATCCCGTATCCGGCCGCGACGGCGCGGGTGGGCGAGTGGTGCCCGGGCCCCGGGCTGGCCTTTTTCGAATCCATCCGGCGCGCGAACCCCGGGGCCAGGATCATCGCCGAGGATCTGGGGGAGCTCTCCCCGGCGGCGAAGCAGCTGCGCCTCGACACCGGCCTGCCGGGCATGGCGATCCTGCAGTTCGCGTTTGGCGGCCGGCGCACGAACCCCTACCTGCCGTACAACCTCGAGGCCAACAGCGTCGTCTATCCGGGCACCCACGACAACGACACCACCCTCGGCTGGTACGCGACGGTCGACGACAAGACCCGCGACCACGTGCGCCGCTACCTGCGCGTCAGCGGCCAGGAGGTGGGCTGGGACTTCATCCGCGCCGCCTATGGCGCGGTCAGCCGGCTGGCGATCGTGTCCCTGCAGGACATCCTCAGCCTCGGCGCCGAGGCGCGCTTCAACTTCCCGAGCCGGCCCGAGGGCAACTGGCAGTGGCGCTTCCGCGCGGCCCAGCTCGATCGTTTGTTCGATGGCACGGCCGGCTACCTTCGCGAGCTGGCGGAGCTGCATGGCCGGCTGCCCGAGCCGGAGGAAAGCCCTCCGGCGAAGGGATGAGGGCGGATTCTGTGGACCCCGGATTATACGGAGGGGCGCGGATGTGTGGTTTCGCCGTGATCGACGCCTTTGAAAGGAGTTCCCCATGACCCGAATTAACCACCGTTTCTTTTTGGTGGGCGCCCTGCTGGCGGCGGCGCTGCGGGCGGCGCCGGCCGAACCGGCCGCGACGCCGTTCCCGCCGGCCGATCTCATGCAGATCGGTGTCTATTACTATCCCGAGGCGTGGCCGGCCGACCAGTGGCCGCGCGACATCGCCAACATGAAGAAGATGGGTCTGGAGTTCGTCCACATGGGCGAGTTCGCGTGGGCCTTCATGGAACCGCAGGAGGGGAAATTCGATTTCGACTGGCTGGAGCGCTGCGTGCAGCTCTGCGCCGACCAGGGGCTCAAGGTCGTGCTCTGCACGCCGTCGCCGGCGCCGCCGGTGTGGCTGACCCAGGCGCACCCCGAGGTGCTGATGATCGACGCCACCGGCCGGCGGATGCAGCACGGCACCCGGCAGCAGGCGTGCTGGAACGTCGAGACCTACCGGAAATACGTCGCGGCGATCGACGAGGAACTCGGCCGGCGTTTCGGGCACGACCCGCGCGTCTGGGGCTGGCAGCTCGACAACGAGCTCAGCCATTACGGCAAGGAGCCGTGCTATTGCGATTCCTGCCAGGCCAGCTTCCGCGCCTGGCTGGCGAAGAAGTACGGCACCATCGCGGAGCTCAACCGCGCGTGGGGGGACGCCTTCTGGTCGCAGGTCTACCAGAACTTCGACCAGATCCGCATCCCCAACGCCCAGGAGCAGGTCGCCCAGGTCAACCCGCACGCCGTGCTCGACTCCCAACGCTGGTTCGCCGACACCGCCGCGGACTACCTGCGTTTCCAGACGGACATCCTGCGGAAGTACTGCGGACACCGGCAGTGGATCACGACGAACTTCATGCACGACTTCGCCGCGGTCGACCCGTCGCGGTCCGCCCGGGATCTCGACCTGATCACCTACACGATCTACCCGGCGCACGGGAACCTGAACGAGGGCCCGCTCGGCTTCCGCCTTGGCAACGCCGCGACGCTTTCCTTCGCCTCGGACTTTCACCGCACCATCAACGGCCGCTTCGGCATCATGGAACTGCAGCCCGGCCAGGTGAATTGGGGCGAGACCAATCCGCAGCCCTATCCGGGCGCGGTGCATCTGTGGCTGCTGCGCGCCTTCGCCGGCGGGGCGAAGTTCGTGTGCACCTACCGCTACCGCGAACCGCTGGCCGGCGCCGAGCTCTACCACTACGGGCTGGTCGGCACGGACGGCGTGACCCCGACCCTCGGCGGGCAGCAATACGAGCAGGCGGAGCGCGACATGGCGCTGCTGCGCCAGCACCTGCGGCCCGACGCGCCGATGCCGGCCGCCTACGCCGCGCGCCGCACGGCCATCCTGTACGACCGCGACAGCCGCTGGGACCTGGACAACCACAAGCAGAACGTGCGCTGGGACACCTACGCGCACATTTTGAAGCAATACCGGGCCCTGAAGCGCCTCGGCGCCCCGGTCGACGTGATCACCGCGGACCAGGATTTCAGCGGCTATCCGTTCCTGGTCGTGCCGGCGTGCCAGCTGGTCGATGCCTCGCTCGTGCAGCGCTGGAGGTCCTATGCGGAGAACGGCGGCCACCTGATCGTCACCTGCCGCACCGGCGAGAAGGACCGCGACGGGCATCTCTGGGAAGGCCCGTGGGCCGCGCCCATCCTCGACCTGATCGGCGCGAAGATCTCGTTCTACGACACGCTGCCGGCGCCGTACGTCGGCAAGGTCACGAGGGATGGCGGCCAGACCTACGACTGGGCCTCCTGGGGCGAGGTGCTGGCGCCGGGCGACGGCACGGTGGCGCTGGCGCATTATGCCGACCAGTATTATGCGGGCGGCGTCGCGGCCGTGACCCGCAAGCTCGGCCGCGGCGTGGTGACTTACCTCGGCGTCGATTCGCTCACCGGCGACCTCGAGGCCGCGCTGATCCGCGGCGTCTTCATGCGCGCCGGCGTGCCGGTGGAGGATTTCGCCGACGGCTTCCTGGTCGACTGGCGCGACGGCTTCTGGGTCGCCACGAACTTCACCGACCAGCCGCAGGCCGCGCCGATTCCCGCCGGGGCGAACGTGCTGATCGGGACCCGCGAGGTGCCGGTCGCCGGCGTCACCGTCTGGCAGGAATAGACGGCGCCGGCAGCGTTGCATCTTCCGGCGGCGGGGCTTAGCCATGGCGGCGAAAATCCCGCCGCCATGGATGCCGCCCGCTTCGCCCAGCCGCAGATCCTGAACCAGCCGGTTTACCAGCCGGGCAAGCCGATCGCACAGGTGGCGCGGGAGTTCGGCCTCGACCCGGCGCGGGTGGACAAGCTCGCGTCGAACGAGAATCCCCTCGGACCGTCGCCCAAGGCGATGGCCGCGGCGGCGGCCGCGGTGCGGGAGGTGAATCTGTATCCGGACGGCGCGTGCTGGGACCTCACCGCCAAGCTCGCGGAACGCCTCGGCGTCGGCCGCGACCAGCTCGTGTTCGGCAACGGCTCCAACGAGGTGCTGGAGCTCGCGGCGCGGGTGTTCCTCGGACCGGGTACGGAGGCGGTGATGGGCGCGACCAGCTTCGTCGTCTACAAGCTGGCCACGCTGCTGGTGGGCGCGAGGGCCGTCGAGGTGCCGATGCCCGATTTTCGCCACGACCTCGCGGCGGTGCGCGCCGCGGTCACGCCCCGCACCCGCGTCGTGTTTCTCGACTGCCCGGACAATCCGACCGGCACCGCCAACGGCGGGGCCGAGCTGGTGGCGTTCGCGCGCGACCTGCCGGAGAACGTGCTCTTCGTCCTCGATCAGGCGTACGCCGAGTACCAGGAGCGCGCGCCGGACCTGCGCCCGGTTATCGCCGAGGGCCGGCCGGTGCTGTGCACGCGCACGTTCTCCAAGATCTACGGCCTCGCCGGCCTGCGGGTGGGCTATGGCTACACCCGGCCCGACATCGCGGCGCTGCTGCAGCGCGCCCGCGCCCCGTTCAACGTCAACGCCGTCGCCCAGGCGGCGGCGGTGGCGGCGCTGGACGACGCCGACTTCGTGCGCCGCAGCCGGGAGACCAACCGCGCGGGCATGGCGCAGCTGACCGCCGGCTTCCGCGCGCTGGGGCTGGAGTGGGTGCCGTCGGAGGCGAATTTCATCCTGGTGACAGTACCGGAGCCGGCGAAGGCGTTCACCTTCCTCGAGGCGCGCGGCACGATCGTGCGGCCGTTCGCCAACCTGGCCCGCCACGTGCGCATCACGATCGGCACCGCGGCGCAGAACGAGCGCTGCCTGGACAACCTCAAGGCCTGGCTCGCGGCGCGCGGCTAGCGGGCGGCCGCGCCGTCGGTCACCGCATGGCCAGCCAGGCCACGGCGAGGCCGGCGAGCAGGCCGAAGAGATGGCCCTCCCACGAGGTGCCGTCGCGCGCCGGCTTCAGACCCGCGAGCATGCCGCCGTAGAAGAGCAGCATGCCGGCGGCGACCAGCAGGTCGGCGGTGGATTTCGTCAGCCACGCCGCGGCGAGCAGGTAGCCGAAGAAGCCGAAAATAACCCCGCTCATGCCGACGTGCGCGGCGTTGCGCCCGAAGAGCCAGACCAGTCCGCCCTGCGCCAGGGCGATCGCGGCCGCCACGGCCAGGAAGCGCGGCTCGTCGCGCCGGAGCACGAGCGCGCCCAGCACGAGGAAGGGCGGCAGGTTGGCGGCGAGATGCGCGGCGTTGGCGTGCACGAACGGCCCGGTGACAATGCCAAGCAGGCCGGGCAGCGTGCGCGGCACGACGCCGAGCCGGGCGGCGGATTTTCCCAGGATCGCGGCCACGATCGTGCCGGCGATCATCGCCGCTGCCGGCCAGGCGAGGTAACACCACGGCGCTGTGAAGTAGAGACGGTGGAGAAACTCGGAAACACGGTCCATGGGACGGCGGGACGCCTCAATGGCGGGCCACGAACGGCTCGATCGGGCGGAACCCGGGGCGCGCACCGGCCGCGTCGCGCGCCACCGGATCGGCGAAGAGAAACGCCGCGTAGCCGCCGAAACCGCCGCCGCAATATTTCCACGCCAGGGCGCCGGGCAGGTCGGCGGGCAGGGGCGCCATGCCCTCGGCGCGCTGGACGGCGTAGGATTGCCGGACGGCGTCGGCCAGCCCGTTCAGGTCCTGTGCCCAGACCGCGTCGCGGGCGGTGCGGCCGGCCCGGGCAATGGCGTCGAAATCGCGCGGGTGTCCGGTAAGCGACGGGGTCGAGTGGGATTGGCCCGTCCAGAGCAGCGCGAGGCGCCCGCGCAGGAGGGCGCCGTCAGTCTTCAGTTCCAGCTCCGGGCGCGGGCCACTGCGCCAGACGCACAGGCCCGTCTCGGCGATCACCGCCGGGTCCTGCCAGCCGACGCCCAGATCGAGTTCCGAGGTCACGCCATCGTGGCCGTTGAGCAGGGCCCACGCACCGCTGCCACCCAGGCCGGCGTTGCGCTCGTAGGGCCAGGCGCGCATCGAGACGGTCGGGGCGATGGCGCAATTGACGATGTAGCCGTCCGGCCGGGCGAAGCTGGGCACGTCGAGCCAGCCGCCGGCGAAATCGACCCGCAGCGGCGCCTCCTGCGGGGCGCGGATCCAGCGGACGATCTCGGTGGTGGAGATGGGGGCGAACAGGGGTGGCGTCTTGGGGAGCACGGCGTAGCGCGCCCCGACGCGCGCGCACAGCGCCTGCTTGGCCGCGCCGTATTTGTCGTCCTCCGTCACCGCCAGGATGTCGGGCCGCAGGCGCAGGAATTCGTCCTGGAAATCGAGCCCCTCGACAAGACCCGTGCCGATGACCACCTCGTCGACCAGTTCCAGGGCGGCGAGCAGGGCGCGCTTGTGCTCGTCGGGCAGGGAGCGGCGGCGCTGCTTGTAGCGCCAGAGCACCTCGGCGGAGGCGAATGAGACGGTGAGGTGGTCGCCGAGGGCCCGCGCCTCGCGGAAGAACTGCACGTGGCCGGCATGCAGGATGTCGTAGAAGCCGGAGACGAAGACCCTGATCATGACGGGATGCCAGCACGACGCGCCGGGGCCGCCGCGTCAACCCAGCGCTGGGGCGGGCGCGCAGTACGCCTTTGCCAAGACGGCGAATTTCTGGTCCGTTGCGGCATGCGCATCGCCGTTCTGGCCGACACGCATGACCGCTATCCAGCCGGTTTTCCCCAGCGTCTGCGCGGCGCCGACGAGATCTGGCATCTGGGCGACGTCTGCGATCCGGCCGTGCTGGTGGAGTTCGAGCAGCTCGGGCCGCCGCTGCGGGTGGTGCAGGGCAACTGCGACTGGCATCCCGCCTGGCCGCGCGAGTGGCGCTGCGTGCGCGGCGGCGTGCGCTTCCTGCTCACGCACATCGCCCCGGCCCGGACGCCGCCGCAGGTGGACGTCATCCTCCACGGCCACACCCATGTCCCGCGCGACGAAACCGACGCCCGCGGCGTGCGCTGGCTGAACCCGGGGTGCGTCTCGCGCCCACGGGGCGACGCCCCGCCGAGCTTCGCGTGGCTGCACCTGCGGTCGGGGAGCCTCGACTGGCGCGTCATGCCCCTCGTGACGCCATGAAGCGGCACCTGCCCAACGTGCTGAGCGCGCTGCGGCTGGGCCTCGCGCCGGTGATGGTGATCGAGGCATCGGCGGGCGGGTCGCGGGCCTGGTTTCTGATCCTGTTCGGCACCGCCCTGCTCACGGACGCGTTCGACGGCTTCCTCGCCCGCCGGCTAAACGCGGTCACCGACCTCGGCCGGCGCCTCGACAGCTGGGGCGACTACGTGATGACGGCGGCCGCGGTGGCGGGCATCTGGCTGCTGTGGCCGGAGGTGGTGCGGCGGGAGTGGCCGTGGTTCGTGACGACGGTGGTCGGCTGCTTTGCCATCGTGGTCTACGGGCTGGTCCGCTGGCGCCGCGTGCTCGGTTACCACACGGTGCTGGCCAAGGCGATGGTGTTCGCGCTGCCGCTCGCGGTGATGGCGCTGCTCGCCGGCTGGTCCGCGGCGCCGTTCCGCGTCGCGGTGATCCTGCAGGTGTTCTGCGGCGTCGAGGAGATGACGATCGCCTTCCTGCTCCCCGGCTATTCCGGCGAGATGCCGAGCGTGTGGCACGCGCTCCGGCGGCGCCGGGCGGTGTCCGCTTCCGCGGTTCAGGCCGGGCGCTGAAAGCCGTAGGCGCGCTCGACGCGCGCGACGCGGATCTCGTAGGCCTCGTACCAGGTCTCCCGCCCGCCGCGCTGCGCCTGCTGGTGCTCGGTTTCGCGCTTCCAGGCGCGGATCGCTTCCTCGTCGCGCCAATAACTCACGGTGATCCCGACGCCGTCGGCCCCGCGCACGCTCTCCATCCCGAGGAAGCCGTCCTGGCGCGAGCCGAGCTCCGCCATCCGGCGGGCCATGGCGTCGTAGCCGCGGTCGCCGGCGGTGCGCAGGGAGGTGAAGATCACGGCGTAGTAGGGCGGTTCGGGGGTGCGGGCGGGGCCGGCGGGAGCGCTCATGGAACGCACGCTAGCGGGGGAGAGCCGCGACGCAAACGCCGGGCCCGTCGCCGAGTCCGCTGGTCATCGCGCCCGGAAGTGCTTTAGTGCGCGCTGAGCATGGCGGAACCACAGAGCGCGATCCCGACCGCGGCCGGGCCGGTGCCGGCGGAGGCGACCTACGTCCGCAGCGCGCGGGCCCGGCACTACCGGCTCACGCTGCGGCGCGACGGGACGGCGGTGGCGACCATCCCCCGGCACGGCTCGGAGCGGACGGCGCGGGAGTTCGTGGCCCGCCACCGCCGCTGGCTGGAGCGGGCCCGGGCCCGGCAGGCCGCCCGGCCGCGCGCGGCCGACGTCTGGCAGCCCGGCTCGTCCGTGCTCTGGCGGGGGGAGTGGCAGCCGATCCGCGTGGCGGCGGACGGCGCCCGGCCGACGGTGGCGGTCGGCGCGGACGTCTTCCGGGTGCCGGCGCTGGGCGGCAACCTGCGCCCGGCCCTCGAGGCGCAGTTCGCGCGCCGCGGCCGGATCGAGCTGCCGGCGCGGGCGTGGGAGCTGGCGGCCGTCACGGGCGTGGCGGTGCGGCGCGTCGTGGTGCGCAACCAGCGGTCGCGCTGGGGCTCATGCTCCGCCGGGGGCACGATTTCGCTCAACTGGCGGCTGGTGCAGGCGCCGGAGGCGGTGCGCGACTACCTCATCTACCACGAGCTCATGCACCGGCGGGAGATGAACCACTCGGTCCGCTTCTGGCAGCGGGTTGCCGAGGTCTGCCCCGGCTGGCGCGCCGCCGAGGGCTGGCTCAAGGCGCACGGCGGCCTGCTCGGCCGGTAGCGCGCCGGGTGGCGCTCAGGTCCGGGGCGCGGCTTTCTCCGGAAGCAGCGTGCTGGCGAGCACCGCGGCGGCCAGCACCGCGCCGATGACGCCGAGCGACAGCAGCGTCGAGACCGCGGCCCAAGGCTCGAGCAGCATCTTCACCCCAATGAACACCAGGATGACGGCCAGGCCGTACTTGAGGTAGCGGAACAGCTGCATGACGCCGCTGAGGGCAAAATAGAGCGAGCGCAGGCCGAGAATGGCAAAAATGTTGGAGGTGAGCGCCACGAAGGCGTCCTTGGTGATCGCGAGCACCGCGGGCAGCGAATCGACAGCGAAAGCCAGATCGGTGGTCTCGACCACCAGCAGCACGATGAACAGCGCGGTGGCCGCCCGGCGCCCGCCGTCGTGCGTGAAGAACCGGCCCTCGTCGTCGCGCGTCACCACGGGGAAGAACCGCCGGAACAGCCGGACGGCGAGATTGCGGTCCGGGTCCACCTCCACGGCCTCGCGGCGCGGCCGGGCCATCCTTGCCCCGGTGTAGACCAGGAAGGCCCCGAAGAGGTAGAGCACCCAGTGGAAGCGCTGGATCACGCCCACGCCGACGAGGATGAAGGCGCCGCGCATCACCACCGCCCCGAGGATGCCCCAGAACAGCACGCGGTGCTGCCAGCGGGGGGCGACGCGGAAGTAGGCGAAGATGACGATGAAAATGAAGACGTTGTCGACACTCAGGCAAAGCTCGACGAGGTAGGCCGTCAGGAACTGCGTCCCCAACTCGGCGCCGCGCCAGTGGTAGACCAGGCCGTTGAAGCCGAGGGCGAGGGCGAGCCAGACGCCGCACCAGACCAGCGCCTCCCGCATCCGCACCTCGTGCGCCGGACGCTGCAACACGCCGAGGTCGAGGGCGAGCATGAGCGCGATAAACCCGAAGAAGCCGGTCCACGCCCACCAAGGGAGCGGCAGGGAACCGGGGAGGATGGCGGACAGCGCTGGCATCGGGCGCGGCGCCATTCTCCCGCCCGCCGGAATCAGCGCAAGCGGAAGCGGGCGGCCGGCGGGCAAAGCCTTTGACTTTTGCCGGAACGCCCGATTAACGGAGGCGCTTCAGCCATGAACA
>Ga0335077_10008603_pt1 | contig 12660 bp, 12 predicted proteins | sample Lox_Sample_31_FD_207151 | JGI IMG/M metagenome (GOLD analysis project Ga0335077, IMG submission 207151) | Soil microbial communities from Loxahatchee National Wildlife Refuge, Florida, United States - Lox_Sample_3.1 | ecosystem: Environmental > Terrestrial > Soil > Wetlands | place: USA... | reverse complement strand
TCATAGTATGGGAGAGTCTGTCCAAGTCCTGGATGATGCTGCATGCAGTGGGAAACCGTCTACCCCACGGGTTGGGAAGGGGTACCCACTGGGTTGACATATTAGGTGGGGGCTAGGAGGGTCAACCTGAACACGGCTCAACGGCAGCCCTAGACTAGTCGCCTTCGCAGTGGCCCAATACGAACTTTACCGGTAACCCGAACTAATCGTCCAAGTGGACTTAGATGCGCTCTGCCGAAGACACAAATCGCTCGTTATCAAAGCAATTTTGTGAAGGGGCATCCTAAAACATGTATTCGGGCGGTTTGATACCTTTCAATCGCAAGTAAACCTCAGCTTGCCCGCGGTGGTGGGCTGTGTGCGTGAAATAAGACCAGAGCCATTCAAAGCCAGTCAGGCTCCTTTTGGGTGGGCCAACAACACTGTCCATACGACTCATAGGCATGTCTGTGATGGCTTTGTAGCAGAACCCGAACGAATCTTTTGCGAACTGGATGGCAGTCTCTCTGTCTACTTCCACTTTCACCGTGTCTTGTACCCACTCCTCGATTTTGGGTGGAAGGGCTGGGGGCGTGAGCCCACTCGCGTTAGCACAGGCGTTGCGGTCGAGCGCGGCAATATGAGCCATTAATTCGCCAAAACTCATCTCTTCCGGGACAGGACGGAAAGTGTATCCGTCGGCAGGCATAGCACTGGCAACGGCGAGAGTGAAGTCGCCTGAGATTCTCCAGTGTTTAAGCAAGATATCTTTCTGTGTAGTCTGAGCGGCGGCTGGAATCGCGATGGCAAGAAGCGCAATTAAGACGGATTTCTTCATTTTGACTCCTGAACAAACGGCACGACTGGTCGCAATCCTATCCCAGGAGTGGATCGCGAGCCAATGTGGAGCGCTGAGAATTGTGCTGCGCGATTCTGCAAGCAATCTAGTGCCTGGTAAACACTGCCGGTTCAACCGGTCGATGCAACACCATCCAATGCGTTGATTCGACTATGCTTCCCCGGGAGAAGCGATTCTGTTTGGGTGTACTCGTCAAAACCTAGCTAGGGTAGTGTTCCGGCTGATCTAATCCTGTAAGCGATTTAGCCTTTGTTTTCAATGCAAATCCGGTTCTACCTGAGTGTTGCGTTGACCCATTGACACCACCACGGTAATCGGAAAAGTGAAGTCCTGGTACGTCAGATGTCCGGTTAGCCGACTTAACAGGAGCTACGCCAGTTCCCAGTTGAAGATGTACAATCCCACCAGCCTGGGGACTCAAAATGGAAATGTCGGGTAAGACTTTGCGCACGCGCAGGCCCGGCCGTAAGTGTTGGGGTTTGCCTTTGGGCTCCAGGCGAGAGAGGGGGCACGATGGTGAGAGAAACTATCATCGCACTATTCATCCTGGCTGTGTGTCTGGTGACCGTCTCGTGCAAGAAGCTACACGAGCCTATAAAGCCGAGGGGACCGCTGGCCATAGAGGCACCCAAATTCCTTGATGCCATCCCAAAATAGTACGGACCGCTAATTGGTGTAACGGATAATGCACAAGCTCCTAGCTGGCACGGGCTTTGGTTCCAGAGATGGGTGTCTCCTCGACCTTATGCCCAAGCATTGCACCCCGGCTTCGCCGTCTCCGAACTAAGGTAAGAGCCCGTGCTCGTGGAGTTTGCGGTAAAGGTTGCGCTCACTGATACCGAGGATCTTGGCCGCATTTCCTCGGTGGCCATTACTGGCCTCGAGTGCCCGCCGAATATGTTCCCGCTCCAACTCCTGCAGAGTCGGTAGCAAACCACCATTTGAAGAACTACTGGGAACTGCCACAGGTCGTGAATTGCGGAGAGCTGTCGGAAAGTGCTCGGGAAGAATGTTGTTTCCCTCACATAACACCATGGCCGCCTCGATAACGTGAAGAAGTTCCCGAACATTTCCCGGCCAGTTGTGGCGTCGCAAGAGCTGCGAAGCTTCCTCACTGATCTGCTTCCTGGAACCAAAGCGTTCGTTGAGCATGGTGACAAAGTGTTGCGCCAGCAATTCGATGTCAGCGTTTCGGTCGCGTAGTGGAGGAACTTCGACGGTGATTGTGCTGAGGCGATAGAACAGATCCTCACGAAAGAGGCCTTGGCGCAACATAGCAGCTATATCGCGGTTGGTTGCCGCGATTACCCGGGCATCCACACGAATCTCACTTGTTCCTCCGACGTGCCGAAACGCCGAGGTGTCCAAAACGCGCAGCAGCTTCGTTTGAGTCGCTGGGCTGACCTCCCCGACTTCGTCCAGAAAAATCGTGCCGCCATTAGCGACTTCGAATAACCCGGGCTTTGCACGATCTGCCCCGGTAAACGCACCGCGCTCGTGGCCGAACAGTTCACTTTCGAGAAGGTTTTCCTGCAATGTGGTGCATTCCACCACCACGAACGGTCGGAACCGGCGCGAACTGCGCGCATGAATGAACTTGGCGACACGTTCTTTTCCTGCTCCTGTCTCGCCTGTAATGAGCACGGTTCCATCACTGGGGGCTACTAGTTCGATCAATTTGAGTAGTTTCCGAAACTCCAGGCTTTCCCCGACGAAAGAACTTCCGAGATCAGGAGGGGTCAATCCGCGCTCGAGTAGATTCGCCCGCTGCTGCAATGAGCGACGCTCGACGGCTCTCTGAATACGAATGTGAAGTTCATCGAGCGGGCAGGGCTTCACTACGTAATCGAAAGCTCCGCTACGGATGGATTCGATTGCCGTATCGATGGAGCCGTGGCCAGTCATGATGACGACTTCTGTAGAAGGCGCGGTGCTACGAATAGATTTCAGCACCTCCAACCCGTTCATTCCGGGCAAGCGCAGATCAAGCAGAACAACATCCGGTTCAGACGCAGCGATTCGGCGAACGGCCTCCTCACCTGAACCAACTGCTGCGACCTCATATCCGAGACGAGCCAGTTCGTTGCTCATCACCTGCCGGAACGTGGCATCGTCATCGACCAGCAGCACTGAAACGAATTTCATGATGTGGCCTCGTGCGGCACTTCGGCGGGAATCGTGGGCAATACAACTTCGAAGACTGACCCTTTTCCGGGCGTGCTCTCGACATGAATGTCGCCGCCCCAACTGCGAACCGCGTTTAACGAGAGGAATAACCCAAGTCCCGTGCCGCCCGAACGGAGGCTGAAGAACGGCTCAAAGATTTTTTTGCAGTATTCCGGAGCAATTCCGCATCCCTCGTCGGAAATGCGGATTCGCACGCTGTTGTCTACCATGGCTTCCACGATCACGGTGCTGCCGGGCTTGGAAGCTTGAATGGCATTGAGGATCAGATTGACGAGCAGGTTTTGCAGTTCGGCTTCATCAGCGCGGACACGCAAGCCTGGAGGAAATGGGCGCACCTGAATGCTCACGGAATGAGCGGCCGCTGTGGGTTCAATAAGTTCACGAACCGCTGCCGTGGCCACATCAAGCTCCACAACGTTTCCACAGGAACGTTGCCCCCGTGACAATCGCAGGAAATGCTGCGTAATCCCGCGACACCGCAAAACCTGCTCGCGGGCAATGGCTGCGTTGTCGCGGATTCGTGCTGGATCGAGCTTCGTGCCGGCGTTGCCGTCGCCTGGAGCTTCGCGCAGGATCCCTTCGACGCACATCAGTACGGTCGCCAGTGGCGTATTCAACTCATGCGAGAAGCCGGAAGCCAGCACTCCCAGCGATGCCAGCCGATGCGACTCAGCGAGATTAGCTTCCGCGGCCCTGCGCTCTGAGATGTCACGCCAGACTTCCACGACCTGGGTCAGCCGGCCAGAAGCGTCCAGAATGGGCGAAGAGTGAATTTCTTCCCAGGCTTGCGCGCCGTCGCTTTTCTTTCGCTCGCAAAGACGCACCTGGCGCGCACCGGATTGCAGACAAGCGAGTGTCGGGCAATCGCTCACCTTACATGGCCCCGACCCGACCTCCACGCAGCAACAGCCGAGAACCTGGTTCCGGTCGCTGGCGGTGCGCTGCAAGAATGCGTCGTTGGCGGCGATGATTCTTCGTTCCGGATCAAGAACGACGATTCCGTCATCGATGCTGTTGATCACCGTCTCGAGGCGTTCGCGCTGTGTGCGAACTTCACCGACCAGTCCGGCCACGGAATCCGCCATTGCGTTGAACTCGCGGCCAAGCCACGCCAGCGTATCCGACCCTTCGGTAGGCACGCGGCGCGCGAGGTCACCCTGAGAAATCATGCGCGCTGTAACTTCGAAGCGGCGCAGCCGTTGCAGGATGGAAAAACGGAGCAGCAGCAAGATCGTTCCCACAACCAGAAAAGTGAACGCGCCGGCGCCCGCCACCATCCAGCGCAAATCCCGAGTCATGTCGGCGCGTACTTCCCCGGCGTCGTAATCGAGAATCAACACGCCGTTGATCTTCTGCTCTGGGTTGTGGCACCGGTGACACTCCTCGCGGTTGCGAATGGGCAATACGGTGCGAAGCATCTGACCGCCTTGCGTTTCGATCACCCGGCTGTTGACCCGGCGCTCCGGCGGATCACGATGGCAGATCTGGCACGTCGGCGACTCAATCGAGAAGTTATTTCCAACTGTGCCCGGCTTGCTGGAGTACCGCTCGACGCCGTTGCGGTCGAGCAGGAGAATCTGTTCCACGCGCTCCTGCTTCCCAAAACTCTCGATCATTTTTCCGATGAGCGTGCGGTCGTTCTCCATCATCTGATGCTCGAGCGCCACGCGAATCAGGTCACCCTCGGCGAGGGCCGTGTTGTGCGCGGTTTCGAGCAAAGACTGGAAATGGTGGACAGAATAGAAATAGGAGGCAACCGCGCAGGCAATGACCACTGCCAGCGTGATTCCGAAGGCGAGGACAACCGTCATGCTGGTGGAACGCAGCTTCATGACGTGCCAGACGTGAAATGCAGCAAGCATGGCATATGCCGCTTTGGCGGGTCAATGACTGACGATTTGTCAGTCGCGTCAGGACAATTTGTCAGGTCGTGGGCTTCCAAATCCCTGGTCCCCCTGAAAGTAAACAACTTACGCCCAGCTTCCCTTGGCGATGCACTTGCCTTATGCAATTCCAACGGAGGTCATGACCATGGAAATGTTCTTGATGGCTTTGTGCGTGAGCATATTTGGGTTGGCAGTGGTCGCCATCGCCTTTGGCGCTGCCACTCGTCCGGAAAAGTCGGTTTCCACTGCGCAGCCGGAGTTACGGCCTGCCAAACCAGCCACGGCTGGACGCTTTTTTGCCGATCCTAGCCCGGCTCTCCCCTCTCCCCCAAGGTCCTATGTTCCGACCGAAGTTTTGCTAGCGAAGATCGAGCACCACGTCCGGTTGGAGCAGGCCGCAGCACAGTCTTTCCTGGAGTCACCCTCTCACGCGCAGTTGCACACTAAAACGACATCGCAACTCGTAAATTGAGAAAGCGCCCATGCTCTACGAGCAATCCGAAATATTGAAAGATCTCACCCCGGAAGAAACCCAACAGGTTTTGGCCTTGGGAAGTCGTGTTACAGTATCGGGTGGCGCTTCGCTGTTTCGTTTGGGAGACACAGCGGAGCGCCTGTTCCTGATTGAGCGCGGACGTATCACGCTGACGCTTCCCATGCGAATCCGTGGAAAAGAAGAGGATGTCATCGTCGAGGAGCGAAGCTCCGGGCAGGCGGTGGGTTGGTCGGCACTGCTCCCCCCGTACAAATTCACGCTGGCCGCCACTGCTCCCCTGGAAACGGAAGTTATCGCCTTGCCGCGCGAGTCCTTGCGCAAGTATTTCGCGGCCAATCCGGTGACGGGCTACAAGATCACATTGAATTTGGCAGTTGTGGTGGGACATCGCCTGCAGCTGTTTCAAGCGATGTGGCTGCGGGAAATGCAACGAACCGTAGAAACGCATTGCTGAGCTAGCGCTCCCTGGCATCGGTAATCTCCATATCTGCAACAAGAGCCGAAGGGAGAACTATCCGTGAAACCAAAGACGATCCTGCTGTTGAATCTACTCCTAGCATGCGTCGCTACGCTTGCAATTGTTCTCATGCTTGGCATGCCTGCATCTTCGCAGGAAACCAGCGAGACGCTCTTCAAGAGTAAATGCGCGATGTGTCACGCAGCAGACGCTTCGGGAAAAACAACCATGGGAGAGAAATTGAAAATTCCCGATCTTCGCGCGCCGGACACCCAGAAAAAATCTGACGCCGATCTGAAGAACATCATTACCAAGGGCAAAGAGAAAATGCCCGCGTACGAAACAAAGCTGACCGCTGCTCAAATTGACGGCTTGGTGGCATATATCCGTGGTTTGGGCAAAAAGTAATGAATTCCGGGTCCATTGAACAATCGAAAGAGCAAATCAGCCGTCACGTCGCCGGGAGCACACCATCGCGGCGCAGGCGCTTCCTTGAGTTCCTGTTAGGCGGAGGGATCTTTGCTTCCATTGCCTCTGTAGTGTACCCGGTTTGGCGTTACCTGATTCCGCCTCCCGTCACGGACCTCGGCGGCGACGAAGTGGTGGCCAGCAAAGTTGGCGATCTGAAACCAAAGGGCTCAAAAATTTTCCGCTTTGGAAACCGTCCAGCGCTGCTGTTGATGACCGCTGAAGGCGAATATCTGGCCCTTTCGGCAGTATGCACGCATCTGAGCTGCACAGTGCAATATCGCAATGACCTGCAACAGATCTGGTGCGCTTGCCACAACGGCCTTTATGACCTGGCCGGGCGAAACATCAGCGGCCCGCCCCCGCGCCCCTTGGAATCCTACCAGGTCCATGTGCGCGGCGACGAAATCGTCGTTACCAGGAAGCGGGAGGGATAACTTGAGCGCTTTAACGCGCGCGCGGAATTGGCTGGATGAACGCTTTCACTGGGCTACTCTCATCGGCCCATTGAAGGAGAAGAGCGTTCCCATTCACCGGCTTTCTTACTGGTATTTCCTGGGCGGAATCACTCTGTTCCTTTTCCTGATTCAAGTGGGCACGGGCATTCTGCTATTGCTTTATTACCGTCCCGGCGCCAATGAAGCATTCGAGAGTGTGCAGTACATCGTGACACGGGTGCAGTTCGGGTGGCTTGTGCGTTCGGTACATTCGTGGGCCGCAAACTTGATGGTCCTCAGCGCGTTCATCCATATGTTCAGCGTGGTCTTCTTGCGTTCTTATCGCAAACCGAGGGAACTGACGTGGATCAGCGGCATGCTCCTGTTGTTCCTCGTGATGGGATTTGGTTTCAGCGGCTACTTGCTCCCCTGGAATACTTTGGCATTCTTCGCCACCAAGGTAGGGACGGAGATTACCGGGCAACTGCCAGTAATCGGCCATAGCCTGATGGTCTTCCTGCGCGGGGGGGAAGACGTGACTACCGCCACATTAACGAGGTTCTTCGGATTCCATGTTGCTGTCTTGCCCTTACTCACTACTTTTCTGGTGCTCGTGCACCTGGCACTAGTTCAGTACTTTGGCATCAGCATCCCGCCTGGCCTGGAGTCGCGCTGGAAAGCCGCGCCAGATCAGAAACGGGAGATGAAATTTTTCCCCAACTTTTTCTTGCGTGAACTCATGGCCTGGTACATCACGCTGGCAATCCTCGGCGCCCTGGCGGCGATCCTGCCCTGGGAATTAGGCACCAAGGCGGATCCGTTTGCTCCCGCTCCGGCGGGCATTCGTCCCGAGTGGTATTTCATGTTCATGTTCCAAACGCTTAAAAAGATTCCCGCGAAGGTGTGGTTCATGGACGGTGAAGTGATCGGCATCCTGCTTTTCGGTTTAGCGGGGGCGCTGTGGCTGCTTCTTCCGTTCTTCGATCAAGCTGCTCGCGGGCGTGGCCGACGATTCATTATGGGTGCGGGAATTTTCGCGCTCAGTTACATCATTGCGATGACAACTTATGGCTATCTGGCAAAGTAAAGCAATAGCGAAAACGGGATTCATTCTGGCGGCAGCATTGTTCCTGGCCGGCAGTGCGCGCTCGGAAACGCAAAATACGTGCCTTGATTGTCACGGCGCCCTGGATCCTCCGCTGCAAGTTACGCCCGAGCAGTTCGCCAGCGACATCCACTCGCAGAAAGGCTTGACCTGCGCTGATTGTCATGGCGGCGATCCCACCAAAGCCGACCCCGACGCCATGAGCAAGGCGGCTGGATTCCGCGGCAAAATCGAGCGGAGTCAAGTTCCGCAATTATGCGGTCGTTGCCATTCCGATGCTGCGTACATGCGCAAGTACAACCCGACTCTGCGCACCGATCAACTCAGCCAATACCAAACCAGTGTGCACGGCAAACTTTTTGCCAAAGGCGATCGCAAGGTCGCGGTGTGCATCGATTGCCATGGCGTCCATGACCTGCGGCCGCCCAGCGACACACGCTCCAAAGTTCATCCACTCAACATTGCGCAAACGTGTGCCCGCTGCCATGCGGACACTTCGTACATGAAGAAATACTCTGTCCCCACGGATCAGTTCGCGCAGTACAGCAACAGCGTGCACCATGATGCACTCGCCATCCGTGGCGACCTCAGCGCGCCAACCTGCACCACCTGCCATGGCAACCATGGCGCGACTCCCCCGGGCGTCGATAGCGTCCACAATGTCTGCTCGAAATGCCATGCCTTCCAAGATCAGATGTTTCAGAGAAGCACCCACAAAGTGGCTTTTCAATCTGCTGGCCTGCCCGGTTGCGTTGTTTGCCATGGCAATCATGGAATTACTCATGCAACGGACGCGAAGCTGGGTACTGGCCCACAGGCCGCCTGCATGACTTGCCACAAGCCAGGAGATATTTGCGATCAACAGCGCGGCGAAATCTTGAGTAGTCTGACTGATTTGGACCACGCCATCAAGAATGCTGACAAGCTACTGAGTATGGCGGAATCTTCCGGCATGGAAGTCAGTCAGGCTCGCCTGGATGAAGACCAGGCCCGCGACGCTCTTACCAAAGCCCGCGTCACCATCCACAGCTTCAAAAAAGAACTGATCGATCAGGACATCCAGGCAGGCCTGAAGATCGCTGCGAAAAACCTGCAGGCGGGCCAAGCGGCTTTGGCGGAGCGGGACTATAGGCGCAAGGGACTAGGCGTCGCGCTAATGTTTATTCTTCTTACCGTGGGAGGGCTGTTTCTCTACGTCCGGCAGTTGGAACGCGATACGCACGTTCAAAATGCGAAATGATTTGAGATCACGTTTAGGTCGCTGAGCTCCGCGTATCCATGCCCCGTAGAGATTCCGGAACTTTGGATGGCTATCCAAGCCTAAGCCGGATGATCGGTGCCATCCAACTTGTTCCCTTTCGCCCGCCGCAAACTCCCAGCTAATCGCCAAAGTGCTGATAAACGCGGTAACCGGACATGTGGATTTTCGCCGCCGGAGTGCCAAAAACTCACGCGCCCTGGACAGGCAATTAATTGCCTTTCGATTCTTCGTTTGGGGATTTTTCCTGTGGGCATCCGATTCCCCTGGCGGTGTAGATAATTCCGGACTCATTGCTAAAGACTGCCAAGCCACAACTCGACGAGCTTATCAATTGCGCCGCGTAGTGCTGGCCGTCCGCTGAGACGACGATGGACACAGTGTAGTTTTTCAGCGTCCCCGTGCTGCTGTCCTTCAGTAGTACGGTCGATAGCCACAGCTCGTGGGCCTGCTCGTGACGCTGCGCGACCAACTCCTCCAATGAAACATACTGATGTCTTGGCCCTTGGAATGGCGCAACTTGAAAGGTGTTTATCGTGCGCATCGCACCCACTGCTTGCCATGGGGGAAGCTCGTCGGCCTTTTCCTGTGGATGCGGTCGCGCGACCGTGGCAACAATGCTTCCGAACAAACCGGACAGCATCATCAGAATCGCTATAGCTCTAGCTTTCATGGTTTCCCTCCTAAATCTGCAACTGTGCGCCTTGAAAACCTGGCTGTCGTGCAGACAGCTCGCTCCATCAATGATTTGGTTTAGTTCATCGGTAGGTAGAAGTGTAGTTATGACCCCGATGTGGGCGATGAAACGCGCGAACGAGTCCTGGCCCGCGTAAAGGAGCTCGACTACCGCCCTAACCTGGCCGCACGCGGCCTCGTCACTGGACGAACCCATCTCATTGGCCTGGTCGTTCCAGACCTCCTCCACCCCTTTTTCGCGGAAATTGCCAAAGCCCTTTCCGATGTCCTCAGAAAGGGCGGCTACTGCCTGATCGTGTCGTCGTCCGACGAAGACGCAGTCCTTGAGGATGAGGAGATCAACCAATTGCTGGCGCGCCGGCTGGACGCGCTGATCATTGCCTCCTGTCATTCGTCTGTGGAACTCTTCGTCCGAATCGAGAGGCACAACACCCCTTATGTTTTGATCGACCGTACACTGCCCGGTTTGTCCGCAAACTTCGTAGGCGTCGATGATGAAGCGGTGGGCATGCTCGCCACTAAGCACTTGATCGACATGGGATGCAGGAAAATCGCGCATATTCGCGGCCCGGAAACCAGCCCTGGCCTGCGTCGTCTGGACGGCTACAAGCGGGCCCTCGGCGAAGCCGGTTTGAGCATCACGAATGACTACATCATTGCCGAACCCAAGGGCGACGTAGAAACGCGGCAGCGCGGCGCCGATGCCATGCGCCGACTATTGGGTCTTGATCCGCGTCCGGATGGAGTGTTCTGTTTCAATGATCCGCTCGCAATGGGTGCAATGAACTTCGCGCTGGATCAAGGCCTGCGGATCCCTCAGGACTTTGCGCTCATCGGTTGCGGGAACCTTCACTACGACGACTCGCTTCGCGTTCCTCTGTCCAGCATCGATCAACATAGCGAGCGAATCGGCCAAGAGGCTGCACGCCTCGCGCTCGCGACGCTCAGCTCCAAACTGCGGCCCAAGCCCGAAACCGTTGTGCTCCAGCCAGACTTAATCGTCCGCGCATCCACTGGAGGGCGGAAGCCACCACGCGAATGAAATAGCGCAATGAATCGAGTTAAACGTCCTGAGTGCGGCCAATTCGGAGTTACCAGTGACCTCCTTACGAGTTTGTCCGTTGACTAGCCAAGCGCGATCTTCATACGATGGTCGTGCTTGTCTTTGAGAGAATCCCGACACTTCCAACTGGCGTATCAGGTGCGAACCAATGGAGAAGTCCTTTCAACACAACTCAATTCAACTGCTCCGTGGACTAACGTATGCGCTTGTGCTGGCCCAGGCCGCGATGTTCCTTATGCTGGGCTCGGCCCCTCTCGCTGGTGCCGGCACACCAGACGAAGTCAACAGATTTGTCTTCGAGCGAGACAATCACACCATCGTGCTGGAGCCATTCGGCCCCAATATTGTCCGTGTGACCTTGAGTTCGCAGAAACCTGCGGCCCTTGCCGCGCCCGGCTATGGCATCGTCGGCACGCCTTCCATGGGCGGTTGGACGCACGAGCAGGACTCAGCCGGGTACGACGTTGTTCGTTCTGGGCGAATGCTGGTCCGTGTTGCTTCGAAAAATCTGCCGGCACCAAAAGCAATGCCACTCGACGAGTTGAACCAGTCCCTGAGGAACCGCTACTTCTATGGAGACTGGGGCCGCGGAATCTACAACGATTCGATCTTCATTTCGACCACGGCGGGGAAGCCGCTGCTGACCATGTGGCGCTGGTCCATGGTCCCGAATGCATCCGAGGCAACCGGCAGCAACGCGGCGAACCAACGGAGCCCGGACGCCGGGTACGGCGTTTCCGCTACTTTCGATTCGCCAACCGGCGAGCATTACTACGGCCTTGGCCAGCAGCAACAGGGCTTCCTCGACTTGCGGGACCATCAGATCAAATGCTGGCACGACTACTCGGCGATTGGCGGAGAGAACGTTTGCGTTCCTTTCCTCGTCTCCAGCCACGGTTACGGTCTCATCTGGGATAATCCCTCGAAGACCACCATCAATCTCGGCTTCAATCAGCAGAACGTTTGGTCTTCCGAAATCGGCGACCGCGTTTCGTTCTTCGTAATTGTCGGCGATAAGACGGACGAAATCTATCAGGGCTACCGCCAGCTCACCGGTATCACCCACATGTTGCCCAGGGCGACTTACGGCTACATCCAGAGCAAGGCGATCTATCCTACACAGGAACAACTGCTCGAAATCGCCAAGGGCTATCGTGACCGGAATTTGCCTCTGGACGTGCTGGTGGTGGACTTCCTAAACATGACCAAACAGGGTGAACTGGACCTCGATCCAGCGCGCTGGCCCAATCCCGCCGCAATGAACCGCCAGCTCCATTCCTTAGGCATCACCACGCTGCTGAGTGTGTGGCCACACTTTGCCGGCGGCACGCGCTATTACGACATGTTGCGCCAGAAGGGCTGGCTCATTCACACCACCGACGGCACCCCTGACACGGGTTGGACCACAAAGGAGATTGGACCGAACCTCGATACCACCAATCCCGACGCCGCCAAGTGGTGGTGGGAAGCCATCCGAGATCGCTATGTGAAGCCTTATGGTTTCGATTACCTCTGGCTCGACGAAACGGAACCGGATATTGATCCGGCCAAGGACTTGTTCTTCGTGGGCTCAGGCTCGCGCTACTACAACGTCTACCCGCTGTTTCACACCGCTTCGGTTTACGAAGGCTTCCGCCGCGACTTCGGCGACAGCAGGCGCGTGATGATCCTGGCTCGCGCCGCGTATCTGGGAGCACAACACAATGGCACGGTCTTTTGGTCGAGCGACATTACTTCGACGTGGGATATGCTCAGACGTTCGATTCCTG
>Ga0335077_10008602_pt1 | contig 12661 bp, 15 predicted proteins | sample Lox_Sample_31_FD_207151 | JGI IMG/M metagenome (GOLD analysis project Ga0335077, IMG submission 207151) | Soil microbial communities from Loxahatchee National Wildlife Refuge, Florida, United States - Lox_Sample_3.1 | ecosystem: Environmental > Terrestrial > Soil > Wetlands | place: USA... | reverse complement strand
TTAAATCCACGCTCCACGTTCATCTGGATGAACGCAACTGCATGGAGGTGCTGGTCGTTGTGGGCAAGGGGGCTGCGGTCAAGATGATTGCGGACCGTCTCATCGGCACCAAGGGCGTCAAACATGGAAAGCTTACCATGACGACCACCGGCAAGGGGCTCTCATGAAACAAGGGGAGAGTCCATGACGGCACATCTTGGATTGGTGCTGTTCACGACGTTTCTCTACGGCTTTCGCCACGGGATCGACTGGGACCATATCGCGGCCATCACGGATATAACCAGCACCGGCCGGGTGGAGGACGGGCCGGAGACCCGGGGAATGGCGAAGGGCAGCCGTGGTTTCCTGTCCGCCGCGCGCACGGGGCGGCCCGTTCTGTTCCTCTCGACGATGTACGTGTTGGGGCATGCGGCCATGGTGGTGACGCTCGGCTCGGCGGCGCTCCTTGCTCAGGCGCTTCTCCCCAGTTGGGTGGATCCGATCCTCGAGCGAGTAGTGGGAGTGACGCTGCTGTTGTTGGCAGCATGGGTGTTCTATTCCCTGGTCCAATATCTGAGAGGCCGGGCCGAGTTCCGCTTGAGAAGCCGGTGGATGTTGGTTTTCTCCGGCATTGCGTATCTCTGGCACCGGATGCATGAGTGGCTGGAGGGTCGCGCGCACGAGCATAAACACCGGCTGACGCAGTACAGTCCGGTCTCCGCCTTCATTGTAGGGATTATTCACGGCATCGGGGCCGAAACGGGATCTCAGGTCCTGCTTATCGCCGCCGTCGGTGGGACGAGCGGAGTCGCGAGTGGTCTGCTGCTGATGGGGACTTTTGTCGTGGGACTCATCCTTAGCAACAGCTTGATCGCGGTGGTCACGGCCACCGGATTCATAAGCGCGCAGAGCGAGCGGAGAGTGTATGTGGCGGTCGGAATTACGGCGGGTCTGTTCAGTCTGGTGGTGGGAACCTACTTTTTGACCGGTCGCGCGGAATCGCTTCCCGATCTGCCCGGTATGTTTCACATGCTCGGCGGGGCGATGCCTTCAAGCAAATAAGTGGGGTGGAAATGAACGGTATGACCGAAATGCAGATGCGCCGCATCCTAATGGCATCGCTTGTTTCGCTGGCGATCCATCTCTCGGGGGGAGCTATCATACTGCAGTTTATTAAAACATTGGCGGTGATACGACCGCCGCAGCCTCTAGAATTCAGCCTGGTGGCTCCGGAAGTATCTCGCGTTCCACCGCCCCCGGTTCCAAAACCATCGGTGTCTCGACCCAGGCCGCTTCCAAAGCCGGTGATTCCGGTCCTACCACCCGTTCTCGAGCCGCCGAAGGCGTCCTCGGAGATGGAAAACAAGGTGGAAACAGAAGAGCCGCCGGTTCCCGAGCTGACGAAGCCATTGACGGATTCCCAGAACGTTTTGGAACAGACTAGAGAAATTATGCAGGAGACTCCTCCCAGCTTTGACGCGGATTATCTCAAAAACCCTGTACCGGAGTATCCTTTCGCCGCGCGAAGGTTGGGTTTACAAGGCACGGTCATCGTCCGGGTGCTAGTGAATCCCAACGGTCGTGCGGAAAGGGTCTTATTGGAAAAAAGCTCCGGCGCACAAATTCTGGACGACGCGGCCCTTCGGGCGGTGGAGCGATGGCTGTTCGTTCCGGCCCGGCGGGGGAATCAGCAGATCTCAGCTTGGGTCGATGTCCCGGTTCGTTTTCGGCTCAACTAACTAAATAGAGGCAGGTAAAGCATGGATCCAACGAATGCAGTCGCAAGCAATGGATGGACGATCTATCTGCAACATGTCAGCCCGATCGTCTCGGCCGTATTGTGGTTGTTGGTGGGCTTATCCTTTCTCACCTGGTTTTTAATCGCATATAAGGCATTGGAGTTCTGGCGCGCTCACCGCGCGGACAGACTTTATGCAGAACGGTTTTGGAGTACAAAGGCAGTTTTGTCCGCGAACACCGGAGTGACCCCACACCTCAACGGGCCCTGTTCACGGTTGACCGAAAGCGGCTTGCAGGTCGTGCAACGGTATCGTGAACAGTTCGAGACCGGTCGGGGAGAAGCCGGCACTTTGGCCGAAGCCGTCACCCGAGCGATACGCCAGGCGGTTCAAGACTCCACGATAAAATTAGAAGCCGGTCTGGGCGTGTTGGCGACCGTCGGCAATTCCGCACCGTTCATCGGGCTGTTCGGCACGGTCGTCGGCATCATGTCGGCGCTTAAAGACATTTCCCAGACCGGCGCCGCAGGGTTGGATGTCGTCGCCGGTCCGATCGGCGAAGCACTGATTGCGACTGCCGCGGGTCTGGCCTGTGCGATCCCGGCCGTCGTGGCCTACAACGGTTTTGTCCGCCGCCTGAGGGTGCATGTTAATCGGTTGAATGGGTTTGGGCAGGAACTCCTTGGGCAGATCCTGGCCGAAATTCGAACCCGCGATCGCGCGGGATCCGGAAGCAAGGAGTGACGATGGAATTCGGTTCGATGGATCAGGACGGGTCTCCGCATCCGTTAAGTGAAATCAACATGATTCCCCTGATCGACGTGATGCTGGTGTTGCTGGTCGTCTTTATCGTGACCGCTCCGTTGTTGACCCGCAGCGTCAAGGTCAATCTGCCGAAGGCGGATACAAAGACGTCGTCGGTCAAGAGCGCCGTGGTGATCAGCCTCAATCGGGACCTTGAACTATTTTTGGATGACGCCCCGATCAGCCGGGAGGAACTGGAACGCACGTTGAGGTTGAGGGTCGAGCGGGGCGAATCGCCGACGGTCGAGTTGCATGCCGATGGTGAAATCGCATACCGGAATATAGTAAGTCTGATGGCATTATTGCAAAACGCAGGGGTCACGAAACTTTCGTTCATAACGGAACCTGATAATAAAGGGGCCAACCACAGCGGATAAAGCTGAATTAAAGAGAATGGCAGATGCTGAAGATTGTGGCCACACATTGCTCATCGGGACGCGGGTTCATTCGTTTCAAGTCATTTGCGATCGGTTTTATGGTCAGGGTCGGAATCGTGATGGCGGCCGTGCTTGGGGCGGGAGTGGCGGACACGGCGGTGGCGGATGAGGACACGGGCAACGTCAAGACGTTGGAGACGGTTAACGTAACCGCCACGGGGGTCAGCACGCAGGATGCAGCCTCCTCCGGCGATGTGGACCAGCAGCAACTCCAGAGCCAACCGTTGTTGCGACCCGGCGCCCTGCTCGAAAACGTTCCGGGCCTCATCGTGACCCAGCACTCGGGCGAGGGCAAGGCGAATCAATATTTCCTGCGCGCGTTCAATTTGGATCACGGCACGGACCTCTCGACGACAGTCGACGACATGCCGATCAATATGCCCACGCATGCCCACGGCCAGGGCTATACGGACCTGAACTTCCTGATCCCCGAACTGGTCGGCGATCTCCATTACAAGAAGGGTCCTTACTACGCCGACGAGGGCGACTTTGCCACGGCGGGCGCCGTGCGCATGGGGCTGATCAACACGGTCACCACCACGGCCACATTGGGCTACGGACAGGACGGCTATCGGCGCGCGCTGCTGATGGGTTCGCCCGACATGGGCTCCGGCACGCTTCTCTACGCCGGGGAGGTTTACCATAACGACGGCCCATTCGTGAACCCGGATGATTACAACCGCGTGAGCGGCGTGCTGCGTTATCATCAGGGGACGAACCAAGATTTCTTTACGGTCACCGCGATGGCTTACAACGGCCAATGGAATTCCACGGATCAGGTGCCCCAGCACTCGATCGACGAAGGAATGATCAGTCGTTTCGGAACGTTGTCCCCGACGGATGGCGGCGAAACGACCCGCCTGAGCCTCTCCTTCAACCGGGTCAAGCAGACGGACACCGATATGACGCAGTTTTCCGCGTATCTCATCCGCTATAAGCTGAACCTCTGGTCGAATTTCACCTATTATTTGTCCGATCCGGTCAACGGTGACCAAATGCTGCAGCATGACGACCGCATCGTGTACGGCTTCAAGGGTTCGAAGACCTGGTACACCGATCTGAACGGCCTTCCGATGTCCCACTTGATCGGGGTGCAGGCCCGCGTCGATGACATCGCCGACGTGGGCATCGATCAAACCTTTCAACGACATTTCCTGAGCACGACGCAGGACGCCAGTGTCGTGGAATCGAACGGCGCCGTTTTTTACGAGAACAACACGCAATGGCACCGGACGGTGCGGACGATTCTCGGCTTGCGCGAGGATTCCTTCACCTTCAACGTCAAGGACAAAATGCTGAACCCCAACGGATCATGCGATATCAACAGCGACCCGTTGGGCTGCAACACCGGCACCGTCAATAAAAGCCTCTTCAGTCCCAAGCTGGGAATCGTCCTGGGCCCCTGGGCCGGGACGACCTATTTCATCGATATCGCTAACGGGTACCACAGCAACGACGCACGGGGCGTCACCCGGAGCGGCGAGAATCCGGATGCCCAGCCCGTTTCGCCGTTGACCCGAGCCACCAGCGGCGAAGTAGGATTAAAGAGCACGGTCATTCCGAGATGGGAAACGTCGCTCGACGTGTTCCTTTTAAAATTAAAATCGGAGCTGGTTTTCAGCGGCGACGCCGGCGCCACCGAGCCCAGCGGGGCCACGACTCGCACCGGCGTTGAATGGGGGAACAGGTTCCGTTTCACCGAATGGTTATTCGGCGATCTCAACGCCGCGTTTACCCGCGGCCGTTTCGACCAAAACGTGTCCCCCCCAGATGATCTGGGGTGCGGGGACGCCGATCCGGCTCACCCTTGCGCAACGGTACCGGCCATTGTGGGGAAATATATCCCCAACAGCCCGACCAGTGTCATCGACGCCGGTTTGAACGCCCAATTGCCGTCGGGCTGGTTCGGCGCCATCCGCGCGCGGCACTTCGGCGAATCTCCGCTGGTCGAAGACAACAGCAAAAGATCCCCGGCCTATACGACCTTCGATCTTCGTCTGGGCTACCAGCAATCCAGGCAGTGGCGGTTCGCACTCGACGTCTTCAACCTGTTCGACACGAAATGGAACGACATCGAATATTATTATGCAACCCGGTTGCAGGGTGAAACGAATGCCCAGCCGGACTTTGTCGTCCATCCCGGAGTGCCGCGCACCGTCCGGGCCTGGGTTGAATACTATTTTTAACTGACCTGTTGCAGCCGACATTGCCGGGGGAGGTTTTAAGATATAACTTGACGGCGGATTAAAAAAGGGATATAAGTTTTAATTACGTGGGATTATGATGCCGAGAACGACAGAACTCAGGCCGACCGCCCTCCTTCTGGCGTCGGTCTATTTATTCCTCTCCGGTTTCATGACCGTCGGGGCGGTGCCGCAGGAGGTTCATCCCGGTCCCCATCCGAACCACGCCAAACAGCACTCGACCCTGTTATGCCACTGGATGTGCACGGCTTCGATTTCTGTCCATTCGACGGATCAGCCCCTTCCCGTCGGGGTGAGAGAACCAACCTTAGGAAGGCCGACCCTCCATGCGGAACCGGTTTTGGGGCATCATTCCGAATTCTCGTTCTACATCCGTCCTCCCCCTGTTTATCTCGCCTGAAGGTTTCCACCTGTAAAAAATAAGCTCGATCCGGTGTCGTCTGACGCACGCGTCCGTCTTGATCTATCCAAGAGATGGGCGGCATGCGTGCTTTCCTCCACACGTCCGGATTGCAGACATACGGAATCATCAAAAAGGGCCGGGTGTTTATGATTAAAAATGCGGTTTCACCATTAATCTGTCCGCATTGTAAGACGAGTGCGGATGGGAATGTCATTAGCCTGTTTTGGGAGTACAGAGAACGAAGTTGGCGCTGTATTATTTGTGGCTATCGAGGCTATGAATACTCGGCTCAGTCAGGAGCTAAAGGGGCGGCCAAACATTAAACGGCAAGGCCTGCTCGGGATAGGGTCCTCCTTTGCGGGGATTTGCAATGCGGCAAATCCTGGATCTTCATGTCCCTGTCTCGGGCGGGCCGTTGCCTTGGACATGTACCTACGCGATAATCAAAAGCGCCGATGCCGCCACACAGCGGCGGTCACAGGATTTTTCTTGACTCTACAAGAGCACCGGTATAACTTAATTGACATTTCCATGGCGGATGTTTTGTCATGCTGACGCGTAAGACACAGATCCGACGAACGGCCCTTCTGGTCATACTTGTCTATCTATCCCTGTCCGTTTTTATGGCGGTCGGGGCGGTGGAGCATGACTTCAATCATGAGCACCATGCCGACCATGCCAAACAACACACCTCCCTTGCCTGTGACTGGATGTGTACGGCTTCGTCCTTCGTTCATTCAGCCGATCCGACTCTCACACAAGGTTTTAGTCCTTCTCTTGCAAGCCTGAGTGTTTATATCGAGCGTTGCTTTACGAACCTTTTTATCTTTTCCCTCCATATCCGCCCGCCCCCTCTCTCCCTCTCGTAAGAAATTTGAATCATCCAATTGATGTTCCTGTGGTGTGGATTCATTAGTCCAATCGGGAGCGATGAATTCTGCTTCGATCACAGGCCAAAAATCATTGGGAGGGGAACATGCTGCGTCGACTATCATTTTTTATAATCTTGATGCTGTGTCTTTGCGGTTTTATGGTCAGCCCAACGGCTCTGTGGGCACATGGGGTGGTGGGACAGCGGTTTTTCGTGGAATCGGAATCCGTTGAAGATCCCTTCGCATCCGATGAAATGGACCTCTTTAACTATTCTCACCAGCATGACGGCGAAGGCCAAAGTACTTCATACGGCGGCGGGATTTCCAAACGGCTGTCGCCCAATCTGGGGTTCGGTATGGAATGGGAATACGACGTGGACAATCCTAAGGAGGAGTCCGCGGTTCGGGGTTGGAGCAACCTGGCGCTGCATGTCAAATACACGATGGTGCGTATTCCGGAACATGAATTTATCGCCTCCGCGATGGTGGATTATGATTGGGGAAATACAGGAGCCAAAAAGGTCAGGGAACAATTCAGTACGGTAACCCCGACCTTCCTCTTCGGGTACGGATTCGGTGACCTTCCCGATTCCTTGGGGTATTTAAAGCCGTTTGCCCTCACTGGGGCACTCGGTATCGGTACGCCTTTCCGAAATCCGAGTTCCGATGGAGGCGAGATCGAAAACGACCTCAGCTACGGACTGGTCCTGGAGTACAGCCTCCTCTACCTTCAGTCCTACGTCAAAGACATCGGCCTCGGATGGCCTTTCAATCGTCTTGTTCCGATAGTGGAGTACAGTGTGGACATGGGTTTCAATGGACCGGACTTCGGGAAGAAAACCGGGGCGTATTACCCGGGAATTGCATGGGCTGGTCGGTACTACCAGTTTAACGTGGAGGCTATCGTGCCGATCAACAATAAGAGCGGGGGAAACGGGGTTCAGGCCCTGATCCATCTGTATCTGGACGACATGTTTCCTAAAACCTATACCTGGACTCCTTTTTACGGGGTTTTGGGGGGAACCCAGAGGTAAGTTGAAACGGAATGCAAGGCCGGTTTATCTCAAGCGGCTTGAAGCAGGGCTCTTTGATTGAATATCCCAAAAAAATCTCGGGGGTCCTGCTGGTGTTGTTCTTAAGCATCCCAGTTTCGGCAGGGGCCCATGCCTTTCCGGACCATTCGGACCCGCGGGTGGGGTCGACGCAGAAGATCCCGCCCGCGAATGTTCGGATCTGGTTCGATGGACCGATCGAGCCGCTGTTCAGCACGCTGGAGGTTTTCGATTCCAGCGGGCAGAAAGTGGACAAAGGAGACAGCCAGGTGGATCCCGGCGATCATACGATTCTTGAGGTCGGCCTGCCGACTTTGCCGCCGGGGACGTACACCGTCTCCTGGAGCGTGATTGCGATTGACACCCATCATACCGAGGGCCGTTTTAAATTCTCAATCGAGGGCAAGTCATGACCGGGCATTCGATGGTTTTTCATGTTCTGGTCCAGTGGTTGAACTTCCTCGGGGTCGCGTTGTTGATTGGCCAGATTGTCTTCCGATGGATGGTCCTGAATCGTTCCCTCTTGGAATTGGGCCCTGGCTCGCCAGATTTTGTGAACGCTCATGCGATCAGTCAGCGTGAACTGAAGCAATGGATGAGTCGGCTCCTCGTCCTTTTATTCGTCGTCAGCGTTTTGGATTTGATTATCCGGGCCGAGATGATGAGTCGAAAATCCTTCTCGGCCGTGGTCCCGATGCTTCCCCTTATTGTTTCGCAGACCCATGCGGGGAAGGTCTGGATGGCCAAAATGGTCCTTCTTGGCGTATTCGGGGGACTGTGGTTTTTCATCAAGGAAGGGCCGCGCCCCATATTAGAGGTCCTCTTGTTGTTGGGTTCTGCCGGCCTTGGTCTTACGGTCAGCCTTTTGGGTCATGCGGCGGATAAAGGAGATCTCTCCGTTGCGGTGACGGCCGACTGGATTCATGTCATGTCGGTCTCCGCCTGGGCGGGTGGATTGGTTCCGCTGCGGTTTCTTGTGCCGAAGGTTACGTCCCGACTCGACCCTAAAAATCGTCTCCGGTTCGAGGCCGCGGCCATTCAGCGTTTCTCGCAATTGGCCGTATGCTCCGTAGGCCTCTTGATTTTAGCGGGGATATACGGCGCTTGGCTTCACCTCAGGACCCTGGAGAACTTTTTGGGGACCCCATACGGAATAACGTTGTTGCTCAAACTCGTTTTTGTCCTCCCCGTGCTGGTACTGGGTGGCCTCGGCCGGTACTACATTCGTCCGGTCCTCCAGTCCCTGGCGGGAAAGCCAATCAGAGAGAGTTTTGTCCTCCGGATGGTTCAACGAGCCGTTTGTGTTTTAGGAGGGGAATCGACAGGCGAGGACTTTCGCCTGCTTCAACGGGGTTACCGGTCGATGCAGATCGCCGTCGTTCACTTTCGAGTTTTTGTCGCTCTCGAGTGCCTCCTTTTGGTGGTTGTTTTGGCTTTGACCGCCTTGTTGACACAGACCTCGCCGCCGAATCTGACCCATTTCGGAGCTCCAGGCCAACCGGCCGATATGCAAGATATGGGGATGTAGGAGAAATGGATTGTAAAATCGCCAGACATGATAAAGGGGAGGGTTCTGTTCATCCAGGAATAGGTCCGGTTAATAGGCCGGATTATGATATCTTCGCAACGAGAAGGAGAATCGATATGCGTGGAATAATGATCATCACCGTCTTGACGGTCTTAATGGTCACAGGGATGTTGAACAATCAAGCTCAGGGTGCGGATCAGCATGTCACGCTCATGCTGGGCGGTCAATATTGTGAATTCTATCCGAAACAAATCACGGACGCCTTGATGAAGGTCAAAGGGGTAAAGTCCGTCGATCTTCAGAGCATGAAAGGCCATGCCGTTGTGGAGCATGACGGCAGCGTGAAGGAAGACCAACTGCTCCAGGCGATCAAGGGAGTAAAGGGCACAAAAGGAGGAGTGGAGTGGTACTGCGACGCCGAGGTGATGAAGTAGAACGCGGGTTCTCCTGATCGGTATTATTGTTGCTTGCAATGCGAATGGGGCCGATACGATGTGGAAAAAGACGGTGATCGTAATCGGTTTCGGAATGGTGTTGGGGTCCCTATGGGCGGGGGCATGGTTCGTGCGGCACGGATTCAGCGCCAAGGATGAGCCGAGCGTTCTCGAGCTGAAATTGGCCCGGTATCTGCGGCATCTCGCCGTGCCTCGACAACAGAGGGAAGCCAAAAACCCGATTCCGGCCACGCCGGAGATTTTGACGGAAGCCCGGGAGCATTTCGCCGATCATTGCGCCGTGTGTCACGGAAACGATGGAAGCGGAAAGACGGACATCGGCCAGGGTGTTTATCCCAAAGCTCCCGACTTGAGGCAGGAAGAAACCCAATTGCTTTCGGACGGGGAGTTGTTCTACATCATTCATAACGGGATTCGGTTCACCGCGATGCCGGGGTGGGGAACGGGTCGTCCGGAAGACGATCGTGACAGCTGGAAACTGGTCCGATTCATCCGTCACCTTCCCGTGATCACCGAACAAGAGCTGGAGGAGATGAAACGGTTTAATCCCGTAAGTCAGAGGGAACGGGAGCGCCAGGAGGAGGAAGATCGCTTCCTGCGGGGGGAACCGATTCCGCTACATCCGGAGGCTGGCCACATGCATTGAGAGAGGGGCGCTTCATGCGGTCCATCGCTAATTCGATTATGGTTTGTGCGCTGTTGACGACCGGGGCGCTGAGTATTGCGCATGCCCATGGACGGCATGTGATGGGAAGGGTGATCGGTCTTGGACCCGGCCAGGTTCAGGTTCGCACGACCGATGAGCAGACTCTTACGCTGATTCTGACCCAGGACACAAAAGTTCGGGCAACCCAGGGATCCGAGGGCGCGGAGACATTGCAAGTCGGGGATCGATTGGTTGCCGACGTGGTTGAGGAACAGGGTCGGCTTGTCGCTCGCGAAATTCGGTTTTCGAGGGCGCATCAGAAAAAAGAACCGTAAAAAGACATTTCATGTCGAAAGGAGCCATTTATGAGACCAAGGCTGATTAAACTCTTCTTCGTCATTTTTTCGGCCGTGACCGCTATTTCAACGGGGGCATTATCACCGATTCCAATAGATGCGGACCAGACCTCTCCCTATCGGATTTTGAACGAACCGTCCACGCACACCGCCGGCAAAGTGCGGATGGAAATCTTCGTCGATTTCTATTGCCCTCATTGCCATCACTTTGAATCCATGGTGCTTCCGGAATTGAAACGGGAATTTGGAGACAAATTGGAAGTGAGCAATGTGGGATTTCCCGTGATTCGCAACCAACCCAGCATGCCGTTCGAACTGTATGAGGCGGCGCGAGGGCAGGGCCGGGGGGATGTCATGTCCGGCGTTCTTTTTCGGGTGCTGCAAGATGAGCGCCTGAATATTCTCGATCCCTCGGTGGAGGACAAAGTGATTCAGGAGGCGGGCATGAATCCGGAGGTCATGAAGAATCAAATCGCCTCGGGGGAGCCGAAACGTAAATTGGAAGAAGGGGTCTCGAGGGCCAACCGCTACGGAGTGCATTCCACGCCGACCGTGTTATTGGACGGCTATGTGTTGTCCGACGTCCCGACGGCGGAGAATCTTCGCCCCCTTGTTCAAAAACTATTGGCAGGAGAGAGGCTGTAGCCCCGATTCAGGCTGCCAGCCTTCAGGCAAAGGAATGAAATTTCTCCTCTTCATGAAAAACTCACGGCGCCAAGGGTTCCGATCCTGGTCATGGCGGTTTATTCTGACCGCCGGCGTGATCATAAGTTATCTCACCCTTACGGGTGAGGCCATCCATTGCCAATACGCTACCCATACGCACGAAGAACACCACTCCTCATCGTCGCATGACCACCACGCGACGCATTGCATAATGTCCACCCATTGCGCTGCGGCCGCTATGCATTCGGCCGTGTGCGTTCAATGCTCTCCCCTCCGGCTCTTTGCACGCCTGGGGGGTGACAACCCGATCGCGCACGAATCCGGCGGGATCATTGTCCCATCCAGCAGGGCTCCCCCCTCCGTTTCCTTCACCGTCTGAGACACGTTGTGACGCCGTCGTTGCGCAGGCCGAACCGCGCTTCGACCGCTCGCTAATGAGTCATTATTCGACCGGGCTCCGTGCGCCTGTTTGCACGAGTCCGGCCGGGTGAAATCCAATTCGAAAAAGGAGGGACGCTGAATGAAACGAATCAATCGGATCGGCATGATCATTAACGTCTGCATTTGGCTGGTTTTGCCATCTCTCGGCTTGGCGGAGGAACCGGCACCGCAGAAGGAAACCGAAAAGGAACAAACAGAAACAAAGCCGTCAACGGAAACGGCGCCGGCGACCGAAGCCGGCCAACCGGTCACCACACTCAGTCCGATGATCATCAGCGCGACGCGGACGGAGCGAACGGTCTCGGACCTTCCGGTCAGCACCACCGTGCTCGACCGGCCAGCAATCGAACAGACCCCGGCCATTGCGACCGACGACATCCTCCGGGAGGTTCCCAGCATCAATTTCAGCAATTCATTGCCGAGTAATATGAACCATCCGACAGGCAACTGGGTATCGATACGAGGCCTGGGAGGCATCGCGCCGCACGTGCTCGTTCTCATGGACGGGATTCCGCTCAACGATCCATTTTTTGGTTATGTTGATTTTAATAGGGTGCCGAAGGAGACAATCGACCGCATAGAGATCGTCCGGGGCGGCAGCTCCAGCCTGTGGGGAAGCTTTGCGCAAGGCGGTGTGGTGAACATTGTCACGAAGCCGGTGGACACAACGGAACTTAGAGTGACCACGTTGGGCGGCTCGTACGGCACCTTTCGATCGGATCTCCACAGCAGTCAGCGGGTTGACGATCATCTCGGGATCAGCCTGGATGCGAATTATTTCGGGACGGCCGGCTACGACGCCGTGGATCCCGACATCCGGGGAGCGATCGATCGCCCCACGGCGAGCGACTCCGTCAATCTCCAGCTTAAGATGGATTATCACACGGCGGATTTTGACGGGTTTATCCGGGGCAATGATTTTAAAAACCGCCAGAGGCTGGACACCCAGATGAGCACCAACGATACGGATACCGTGAATGTGGCGACCGGGGGCCGCTGGGTTCTCGATGCGCAAAACGACCTCAAAGCCAATATCTTTTTCCTGAATCAGAACTTCACGACGAACAATACCGATTTCT
>Ga0335077_10008601_pt1 | contig 12661 bp, 6 predicted proteins | sample Lox_Sample_31_FD_207151 | JGI IMG/M metagenome (GOLD analysis project Ga0335077, IMG submission 207151) | Soil microbial communities from Loxahatchee National Wildlife Refuge, Florida, United States - Lox_Sample_3.1 | ecosystem: Environmental > Terrestrial > Soil > Wetlands | place: USA: Florida... | reverse complement strand
CAGCCTGGCCATCAGCCTGCTGCGCATGGACGGCCGCACCAACATCGCAGCCGCCAACCGCCACCACGCCCGTGACCCGCAGCGGACGTTAAAGCTGTTCCAGACCGCATAAGCGACTTTGCCGGGTCCCTGGACCTGACCCCTTGGCTCCACGCCCACCGTGCCCAGCAGGCGCTTCACAGCTACTACGAGTCAGTCCGCCAGCGCACCCCGCATCGGTACTCAGTCCCTCACGGTTTCCGCCGCCCGGGACGCTCCCTCTCACCACCCACACCAGGGCAGCCGTATCGGGGCACGCCTTCTCACGTTCCACGCAAGAGCAGCAGACCAGGCTCACGTCGCCTCCATGCCGGGCACCACCTGGCCGGTAAGCGGACACCCTCCAGGCTCATCCCGGGGCTATCCACCGACCCCGGTTCTGATGCCAGCCCTGCCTGTTACGACACGTCAACGGCTACGACACACGTCTTCCTGATCCCCGCCTGACGCATCCAGTGCGCCTTTCCCCACATCGCTCACCACGACAGTCATCAGCTAACGCAGCAGTGGGCGGCTTGGGACCATCCTCCGCAGAACGGCCTCGAGGGGCCAAACCCTCATCTCTTGCGCAGCACCGCCTCGAGAAGCCCTACCTACATCAAGCTCCTCTCGACGTTCGTGACACACGTGGATTCAGGCTTGCGGAGCACGGGTTCCGCGCGTTCTGTGCCTGGCTGGTTCCGTGCGCGGCCGCGCGGAAATCTGGTGCGGGCTAAGACGTAAAGCCCGGCCTGGACAACGGGGGAGGCACCGGGCCCGGCGCTGGTTTGCCGGCGTCAGAGGGTGCCTGGCGCCGGCCTCACGCCACGGGATGCCCGGCCCGCCCGGGTGGGAATATGCCGGTGGCGCTGCTGTGACTTGTGAGCCCGCAGGTCGGCCTGGGCCTGGTCGGTGCGGGGGCCGGGGGGAACCGGGCCATGGCCGGTGCCGTCGCGCCGCCCGGCTTCCAGGGCGTGGCCGCCCGGCCGGGGCGGTAGCTGCCCGCGGGAGCGTCGCTGCTCCAGCGAGGTGACCACCGCGCTCCCCATGATGCCGATTGCCGTGCATACGGCGGCAGCGGCCAGGAGAAACGGCAGAAAAGCCCAGGACTCATGGGGAGGATTGGCGCCCGGGATGCCGTCGTAGTGGCCGTCGCCCGAAATGAGGAGAAGGCAGACCCACGTGGCGGCGGCCGCGATGATCAGGCAGACGCCCGACTTGGCGGCCGCCCTGGCCAGCGGCCGGCGGCGGACCGGGGCGGGCGGGCGCACCGGCCTGGCTGCGGGCGGGCGGGGCGGGATGTCGGCGGTGAGCGCGGCCAGGTCGGCGCAGGTCCGCGCGGCGAGCGCCTGACCCGCTCGCGCATCGAGTTCGTCCCTGGTCAGCCGGCCATCCACGAACGCGTCCTTCAGCGCGTCGATCACCTGCTCGCGGTCGGCATGGCCCGCCCGCAGCCGGTCGCCGCCCGCCGCTGCCGGGTCTTGCGGTCCTGTCATCACCGGCACCTGCCCCCCTGGCACAACAATGCAGGTAAAGCGTAGCGCGGCTGCTCCTCGGCGGCCATGCGCAGCCAGGGTCCTCGCCCGCCGGGCGGCATATATGCGCCGCCGCCTTTGACCGGTGATCGGCGGATGGATGACCTGGCTGGTAGTAACGTCCAGGTGTGGCTGGTGATGCTGCTGGTTCCGCTGATGAGGTGGTGGCCACGCTGGTGGCGGCGCTGCGCGGGGAGCTGGCCGAGTCGCGGGCTGCGCTGGCGCGGGCGGTGGAGGAGCTGGCGCAGGCCCGGGAGCGGATCGCTGAGCTTGAGGCGTGGCTGAGGCAGACGCCGCGGAATTCGTCCATGCCGCCGTCCGGTGGGGGGCCGGGCAAGCCGCCGCCGCGGCCGCGGTCGTTGCGGAAGAAAACCGGCCGCAAGCCGGGTGGGCAGGACGGGCATGAGGGCAGCACGCTGGCGCAGGTGGCCCGGCCGGACCGGGAGGTGCGGCACGAGCCGGCCCGCTGCGGGTGGTGCGGGGCGGGCCTGGCCGGGCAGCCGGTCGCCGGGGTGGAGCGCCGCCAGGTCTTCGACTTGCCCGAAGTCGCGGTCGCGGTGACTGAGCATCAGCTGATCGAGCGGGAATGCGGGTGCGGGCAGCGGACCAGGGCCGCCGCGCCGCCGGGCGCGGAGGGGCCGGTGCAGTACGGGCCGCGGATCGCGGCGGTCATCGTGTACCTGTACGCCGGGCAGTTTCTGTCCAAGCAGCGGACCGCGCAGGCGCTGGCCGAGTTGTTCGGCGTCCCGTGTTCGTCCGGGACGGTCGTGGCGCTGACCGCCCGCGCCGCCGGGCGGCTGGGCGGGTTCCTGGAGCACGTGCGCGGCCAGATCGCCGCGGCCGAGGTGGCCGGATTCGACGAGACCGGATTCCGCGTCGCGGGCCGACTGCACTGGGTGCACTGCGCCCGCACCGGCAAGTACACCCTGCTCATGGTGCATCCCAAGCGCGGCAGGCAGGCGATGGAAGCGATGGGCGTCCTTGGCTCGTTCGCCGGGGTCGCTGTTCATGACGCCTGGGCCCCGTACGATACCTATACCGGTCCTGAGCATCAGCTGGGCTGTGCGCACGCCCTGCGCGAACTGCAGGCCGTCACCGACGTCGCGGCCGCGGGCCAGTGGTGCTGGGCTGCCCAGGCCGCTCAGGCGCTCACCACGATGCAGGACCTGGTGCGCGAGACGATCGGCCAGGGCCGCGACACCGTAGACCCGGCCGCGCTGGCCGCCCAGGTCCGCCTGTTCCGCTCCGCGGTCCTGGCCGGGGCCAGCCAGACCGCTGCCCGCTCCGGGCCGCTGATGAAAAAGCACCACGCGCTGGCCCGCCGCCTGCGCGACCGCCAAGACGACTACCTGCGCTTCACCACCGACTTCCGGGCGCCGCCTGATAACAACGGATCTGAGCGCGACATACGGATGGCCAAGCTGCGGCAAAAGGTATCCGGCTGCCTGCGCACCCTCACCGGCGCCCGCCAGTTCTGCGCGATACGCAGCTACCTATCTACCGCCACCAAAGACGGCATCGGCTTCTTCGACGCCCTTGTCATGCTCACCAAAGGCGAACCCTGGATGCCTGCCCCGCCTGATCAGACCACAACGATTTCAGCTATCTGACCAGTTACGGCAGCCCAAGCCCCAGCCCCACTACAGAAAAACCGGTTCGAAGCGCCGTGATTGACGCCACCGATACCAATTCCCACCATAGCCGCCACTGATGGCCAGCAAACCTCACCGCCGCCGCCCTTCCCCCCGGGCACCGGATCCCGAGGCCGCCCTCGCAGTCGTCTGCCAGCCCGTCGCCGCAGGCCCGCATGACTACCTGACCATGCATGCGCCATGGGCAGGAGCCAGCACCCCGCCGTGCAGAACCATCCGGGTAGCCGTAGTGCGTGGCTTTGTCGGAAGACCATCGAGGGCTGCGCATGATCATGGAACGCTGTGACGGCTCGGTCCTGCTGCCAGGAGTCGGGCCCTGCTTGATGCACCTGTAACGCCGATCCGGGCAGCGGGCCGCTGCTTGCGCCGAGCTATTTGCCGAGCGCAGATTGCTTCGATTCCGGGGTGCCCTGTTTCTGCGCTCGGATGGTGCCGAGTGCAACGTCACCTGGCCAGGCCAGCTGCTCAACAGCCTGTAGACGAACAAGGCGCAGGCCCGATCCGACCGCCCACGCTGGCCGCCCTTATCTCGGCGACGCACGCCGCAGGCCGATGTATCAAGGCCGTCCCCGCAGGCTCCGCCCTGGTAGGTACAACGAGGGGGGAACAATGTTCTGGTTCTGGCTCAACATCCCTATGGCCACGGCCTGCTTCGCAGCTTGGTGCGGGATCCCGCTGTGGATGGTTCTACGGCACCCGAACTGGGGTCCGGAGCCGGGTCACGATCGACACTCTGGTCACAGTGCCCAGCGGCCCGACCTGGAGCCCATGTTTGTCCTTAGTGGCGCAGGTACCGGGCGCTAGGGATACGCGGGCCAGAAAGGGCAACCCTGTGCCGCTCGAATACTCGATTGCGCGGCTGACCTGCGGCTATCGCTAGCACTGTGGATGCACCGGTACGTCCAGGATGGATTGTCCCGGGCCATCTCCAGCACAAGCGCCTGCATGGCCGGGGCAGTCCTTGGCCTTCCCGGGGTCCGGCGCGGATAGGCCCTCTGCCGCTGCACCAGGTCGGCCCGCCAGCGCAGCAGAGGTCGCGGCGAGAAAATCAAGGCGCAGTCGGCGGAGCCGACGGGCAGGAGCCGGGCCAGCGCGGGCCAGGACTGCCCGATCGGCCCAGGACAGTCTTGGGGTTCCGACCTGGCGCTAGAGCACGGGTGACCTGATGGCGCAGGATGAGGAGCTCGGCGTCCTTGGCACGGTCGGGCCGGGCGAGCAAGGCGAGCCAGCCGAACACGCGCAATACGGCCAGGTACGCGAATTGTGGTGTCATGAGGCACTGAAAGTGCCGGACTGCATGGCTCCCACGAGCCCGATGCCGAACTTGCCGTTCCTTCATCAAGGGCAAGAAACCAGGTCAGCAGCGGTGACGGGGTTATCGGCACCCACACCATAGCCTGGCACAGGTTGCAACATAGGGGTTGTGGTGCAGCCCCGGGGAGGGCCAGATCGATTCGGTGCGGTTTAAGGGCTGCGTCCGGGCGTGCTCCGGTTAGTTAGGTGGGCGGCGAGGATGCTGACCGGTGTCGCGTCCGGCGGCCCGAGGTGTAGTCGGCTCGTGCCCGATTACGCTGGTCGCGCTCAGACGCTGCGACCGCGGCAAAGGTGGCAGCGGGTGCTGTGTCAAGGTGCAGACCGCCGGGCAGCAGAACGGCTCCGATGACGACCTCAGCGTCAGCAATGGCCGTTGGCCGAGTACGGCAGCAGCCATTGGGGCTTTGACCTGGGCCTGAGGGCGGCTGGGGAAGCGTTCTTGCGCAGCACAGCCGCCTGTCGATCATACGTTTGTGAAGACAGCAAACCGCCGTCGCACGGGACTGCCGCGCCCGCCCCGGCCCTGCCAGACCAGCCCCCGCCCGCCGAGTTCGGCATGATCCCGCTCACCGTCCCGGAAACCGGGCGCCTGCTCGCTCACCCGCCCCACCGGGCAGCGCCGCGCACTGGCTGGCCTGGCGGCGCCGCCACCAGGCCCGGTCACGCTGGTACCACTGGCGAACAAGACTCGCCCGCGATTCCGCAATTGTCCTGGTCAGCTGGCGAATGGCTGCTGCCGTACTAGGCTTCTCAAGTGCCATCCGGATGCGCTCGATCATTGCGCCTTGCTGATCCACCGAGCGATTGTCAGCGATCCGATTTTCCTCGATTTTCCCGGGCGCGTAACGGCGGGGCAATATGCCAGAAACGTGATCGGGGGAGGATAGAAACGTTCCTGACCGACGGAGGCGGCGGGCGGGCTGGGAGCCTGGTCGCTGTCACCAATCGGCGATGCCGACGCGGCTGGTGACAGTGGCGTCCCAGTGCCCCGTCGCTTCAGCCTAGGGAGGCGCAGATTGGCGGGACGGGGGCCGGCGGCTCGCGGCGCGCACGGTTCGCGCTGATGACGTTCCAGCTGCCGACGCTGCCCGCCAGGCTGTCACAGGATCCGTGTGGCCTGAGGTGCTGACGGCGGCGGGCTGGCCCGCGCTTGGCGGCACGACCGCCTGGCATGACTTCCCGGTTGTCCTGCGGCATGGCCGACAGTAACCCCTAGGGCTCGCTCCGCCAGAGCCCTGTTAGCGCCTGCCTACGTCACGATCGGCACGCGGCTCTATCGGCCCCCGGAACTGGAGATGATTGGTTGACGACGCTCGCGGAGACCGGGCGGTCCCATGCGCTGCTGGCCGACGGCACTATCATGACCATCCGGCCGGCCGGTCCGCGGGATTACGAGCCTGTCAGGCAGTTGCACGAGGCGATGTCGCCGGACAACCTCTACTTCCGTTTCTTCACTCCGAGCCGGGCGGCCGCCGAGCACGAGGCCCGCAGGGTGTGCCGCGAGGCTGACCCGAACCTCGGGGCGCTGCTTGGCCTGCTGGGTGATGAGCTGGTTGGCGTCGCCAGCTATGAGGTCACTGCCGACGTGAAGGCCGCGGAGGCCGCCGTGGCGGTCGCCGATGGCATGCATCAGCGCGGTATCGCCACGTTGCTGCTTGAGCACCTGGTCTCGCTGGCCCGTGCCCGCGGCGTGAGGGTCTTCACCGCTGAGGTGCTGCCGGACAACAGCGCCATGCTGCAGGTGCTTGCCGCCTCGGGGCTGGTTGTGAGGCGCAGGTTCGGCTATGGTGCGTTCGACCTGTCCATGCCGGTCCCGCAGAGCCCGGCCCTCGGTGAGGCTAGCGCCTACCTGGACGCGGTGGCCGGTCGCGAGAAACACGCGGATGTGGCCAGCCTGGAGCCCCTGCTGGCTCCCCGGTCGGTCGCGGTGGCCGGCGCGGGCCACCGCCCGGGATCACTCGGCCGGACGATTCTGCTCAACATCCGCGACGCCGGCTTCGCCGGGGCTCTGTACGCGGTCAATCCGCATGGCATCGACATCCAGGGCATCCCGTGCGTCCCGTCGGTCGCCGAGCTGCCCGAGGCCCCGGACCTGGCGGTGGCGGCGGTACCAGCGGCCCGCGTCCTGGAGGTGGCGCGGGAGTGCGGGATACGGGGAGCCAGATCGCTGGTGGTGATTACCTCGGGCCTGACACCAGCGCAGGAATCCGGCCTGCTGGAGGCCAGCCGGAAGGGGGGCATGCGGCTGGTAGGCCCGAACTGCTTCGGCGTCGCGGTCCCGGGAATCGGGCTGGAGGCCACTTTCGCGGTGCACCACCCGTCTCCCGGCAAGACCGGCCTAGTCGTCCAGTCCGGAGGGGTCGGTGCCGCGCTGGTGGAGCAGTTCTCCCGGCTGGGCATCGGGACCTCCTCGTTCGTCTCTGCCGGTGACATGCTGGATGTCAGCGGCACCGACATGCTGCTGTGGTGGGAGGCGGACAACACCACCGAGCTGGCCGTGCTGTACCTGGAATCGTTCGGCAACCCGCGCAGGTTCGCCCGGACCGCGCGCCGGGTGAGCCCCAAGCTCCCCATCCTGACCGTCCATGCCGGGCGGTCGGCTCCAGGCCAGCGTGCCGCGGCCTCACACACCGGAGCGGCAGCCGCGCCGCTGATCACCCGGCAGGCGCTGTTCGATCAGGCGGGCATCGTCGCCACCCCCAGCTTCGGCGAGCTGCTCGACGTGGCCGCGCTGATCGCGTCCCAGCCGGTGCCGACGGGCCGCGCAGTCTCCATCGTGGCCAACAGCGGCGGCGCGGGCGTGCTGACTGCCGACGCATGTGCCGAAGCCGGCCTGGCCGTGGCCACCACAGGCCCGGCCACCCACGGCCGCCTGCGGGAGGTGTTGCCCGCCGGCTCGGCCCTCGGCGGCCCGGTCGACACCACCGCGGCCGTCAGCGCGGAGACCTTCCGCGAGGCGTTGCACATCGCGGCCGGCCAGGAGGGCATCGATGCCCTGATCGCGGTGGTGGTCCGGCACGCTCCCACTGACCTGATTCCAGTGCTCACCGCCGGGCGGCTACCGGTCCCGGTCGCGGCGGTCGTGCTGGACCAGCCCGAAGCCGTCCGGCTGCTGCGCGGCGGCGGCGTCGGCCCGGCCGTGCCTGCGTATGCCTACCCCGAAGCGGCGGCCCGGGCGCTGGCCCGGGCGGCCCGCTACGGCTCCTGGCGGTCCAAGCCGGCTGGTACGGTACCGGAGATCGCGGACCTGCGGGTAGCAGACGCCCGGTCAATCGTCGGTTCTTTCCTCGCGCGGATGCCAGGCGGCGGATGGCTGTCCCCCAGCGAAGCCAACGACCTGGTGCGCTGTTACGGCATTCCGATGGTCGAGTTCCGCCGGGCCGTCGATGTGGACGCGGCGGTCGACGTGGCAGCCAGCCTGGGCGGTCACGTGGTGATCAAGGCCGATGTGCCTGGCCTGCTCCACAAGACCGGCGCCGGCGCGGTCGAACTGAACCTGCGCGGTGCAGGCGAGGTGCGCGAGGCGATGCACCGACTTCAGGACAAGTTCGCCGGGCGGCTGTCCGGAGTGCTCATCGAGCCCATGATCACCGGCGGTATCGAGACCATCGTCGGCGTCGTGCAAGAACCGGTGTTCGGCCCAGTCGTCGTCTTCGGGCTCGGCGGCGTCGCCACCGAAGTGCTCGGTGACCACGTAGCCCGCCTGGCCCCGCTCACCGACACCGACGCCGACGAACTGATCCACTCGATCCGCTCGGCACCTGTGCTGCTCGGCCACAGCGGCCAGCCCGCGGCCGATATCCAGGCGCTACGCGACATGCTGCTCCGGGTGTCCCGGCTCACCGATGACCTGCCACAGGTCGTCGAGCTCAACCTCAACCCCGTGATCGCCCGCCCGGACGGCGTCATCGCCGTAAACGCGCGCCTCCGCGTGACCAGCCACCACCTAGCCGACCCGTTCCTGCGCCAGCTTCCCCCGGCGCCACATGACGCCAGCTGAACCCGGCCGAACGTCGATAGCAGAGCCGAGGCACCGACAGGATCCCCGGACGAAATCAGTGCGACCGGCGCCCAGCGTGCCGGGCGCCGGACACCTGCATGGGAGCCCGCCACGGTCAGGCCACAGCAACACTGACCGAACGGCGACGAGATCCCGATCGGCTGCGTATGGCGGCCGCGCGAACGTGAGGACGGGCGAGTTCCGCCATATTGGCTGCGCCGCCTGGCCAAAGACCCTGTGCGCGGGGGACGTTGGTCTGTAGTGCGTGCTCCCAGTAGCGCGCTGGACTGACTGCGACGAGAGGACCCGGGCAGACGCGAAGCAACGGATACGATCCGCGCACCGCGCAATCGAGATCCGCGAGATGTCGCGGACCGGCGGCGGGCGGGGTGGCCGAGGATGCCCGCGCCCTGTGCGGCGCCAGAACTGTGCCACTGTTCCTGACCTGGGCATCTACGCGCACCGCTCGTATTCGTTGAGGAGGCCGCCGGGGACGGGTCGGCGCTTGATCCGCTTCTGGGAAAGGTCGGCGACGGGGTGGTCGGGCCGGGCGCGCGGAGTTCGCGGCTGCGGTGGGGTCGTTGTCCGTTGTAGTGCCTGGCATACCCGGCGAGGACTGCACGCAGGTGCCGTCCACCGAAGATCAGCATCCAGTCGGTGACCTCGGTCCGGGCGGTGAGCACGAACCTTTCGGCATAGGCGTTGCCCCGCATCGTCAACTACACCTGATCCGCATGATCGGTACCGGCGCGTCCGGGTGACGCACCCTTTCCACCCGCTGGCCGGCCGGGAGTTCGAGTTCGTCGCCTACCGCCAGAACTGGGGTGAGGACCGGGTCCACCTGCACGAGGAGAGCGGGGAGTTGTTCTCGCTGCCAGCAGGGTGGACCGATGTGGTGGCGGCGGACCCGTTCGTGGTGGTCGCGGCGGGCCGCTGCCCGTTCACCACGGCGGGCCTGCTGGCGCTGGCTGATCTGATTGGCCGGCGGCGCGCGCAGCGGGGCGGCATTCGGGACGTAAAGAAGATTATGCCGTGAATGTTAAGCAGATTACGCCGCATCTGGTTGGCCGATGGGAGACTGGCGCAGCCAGGAAGCGCATATTGATCGTGCTTCTGCTGGAAAAGCTCGCGACACGTGGGTGCAGGAGCGCGTCCGCGCTAGTCATGTGCGGCAAAATCTTCGTGACAGCAAGAGTGATCAGGAGGCGGTATGGCCAGGCGGGACGCCGGACCGGGCACCAAGGAGGCTGCGCTCACCGAGACGCGCTGCCTGAACCCGCACCCCGAGCAGGTGCGCGATCCGGCGTTCCTGTCCAGCGACTTCTTCGACGCCCGCGACGTGGTGCAGGTCAAATACGAGATGGTGCGGCGGGTAAAGGCCGACGGCGTTCCGGTCACCGAGGCGGCCGCGGCGTTCGGGTACTCCCGGCCGTCGTACTACCAGGCAGCTGGCGCGCTGGAGCGCTCCGGGCTGGAAGGGCTGGTGCCCGCCAGGCCGGGCCCTCGCGCCGGGCACAAGCTCACCGGGCAGATCCTCGCCTGGGCCGAGGAACGGCTGGCTGCCGATCCCGCGCTGCGCCCAGCGCAGCTGGCGGGCCCGATCGAGGAGGCCTTCGGCGTGCGCGTGCACCCCCGGTCGGTCGAGCGAGCGCTGGCCCGCCGCCGGGAGCGTCACTCCAAAAGCCGCTGACCTGCCCACCCGCGAGAGAAGAACGGAGGAGCACCCATCCCTGTCCCTGCTCACTTCACCTGGCCGTGCGGCTGCTGAACCGGGCACCTGCCCGGATGCTGGCCAGGTCACCGCCTCCGGTGGCGGGCTGGATGCCCGCTACGAGCAACTGCGTCATGCCGCCCTGCACGCGCGCGCCGAAGCGTTCCCGCTCGGGCTAGGTGTGCTGGCACGCGGCGGCGTCACCGCCTGGCAGCATGCCCTGGCCGGCCTGGCCTGCGCCAGCGCCCCGGGCGCGGCAGCACCAGCCTGCCAGCCGCCCGGCACCCGCCTTGCCCAGGCCACCGGGCTCCCGGCCCCAGTAACCGCCGAGCTCATTCACGTCCTGGCGGCCGTCGCGCTCGCCGCAGCCGCCGCTGCCCCGCCCCCGTAACGGCTGCCCCCACCGAAGGAGACTCGATGCTCCCCGATACCGCGGCGTCGAAGGTGACCCCCGCCCACCTGTCCCGGCAGGCTCTCTTGTATGTCCGCCAGTCCAGCCTCAAGCAGGTCATCCACAACACCGAATCCGCCCTCCGCCAGTACGACCTGCGCGGCAGGGCGATCGCGCTGGGCTGGGACACCAGCCAGATCACCGTGATCGACATCGACCAGGGCCGATCCGGTGCCTCCGCCGCCGACCGGGAAGGCTTCCAGCAACTGGTCGCCGAAGTGTCCCTGGGCCGGGCCGGGATCGTGCTCGGCCTGGAATGCTCCCGGCTGGCCCGCAACAACGCCGACTGGCACCAGCTGCTGGAAATCTGCGCCCTGACCGGCACCCTGATCTGCGACGAAGACGGTCTTTATGACCCGCGCGCCTTCAACGACCGGCTGCTCTTGGGCATGAAGGGGCAAATGTCCGAAGCAGAGCTCCATTTCATCCGGGCCCGGCTGCGCGGCGGCATACTGTCCAAAGCCCGCCGCGGCGAGCTGATCACCCCACTGCCTGTCGGGCTGGCCTACGACGCCGCCGGGCACGTCACCCCCGGCCCCGACACCGCCGTGCGCGGCGCCGTCGCGCACCTGTTCGCCACGTTCGATGCCACCGGGTCGGCCACCGCCGTCGTGAAGGCATTCAACGCCGCCGGCCTGTCCTTCCCCTGGCGGCACCGGATGGGCCCACGCAACGGCGAGGTCGACTGGAAGCCACTGGCCCACCACGTCGTGCTGCGAATCCTGCACAACCCCCGCTACGCAGGCGCGTTCACCTTCGGCCGGCACCGCGACCTCAAGCTGCCCGGCGGGAAATGGTCCCGCGCCACGCTACCCCGCGAGGAGTGGATCTCCTTCATCCCCGGCGCCCACCCCGGATACATCAGCCTGGACCAGTACGAAGCCAACATCACCAAGCTGGCAGCCAACGCCGCCGCGCACGGCCGCGACCGGGCCGCCGGGCCACCCCGCGAAGGCCCCGCCCTGCTGCAGGGCATCATCATCTGCGGCCGCTGCGGCAACCGGATGACCATCCGCTACCACACCCGCGGCGGCGACCAACTGCCCACCTACCTCTGCCAGCGCGACGGCATCTCCCACGCCCGGCGGATCTGCCAAGCCGTCCCCGGCGCCGGGCTCGACCAGGAGATCGGGCGGCTGCTCATCAGCGCCCTCACCCCGCTCGCCATCGAGGCCGCCCTCACTGTCCAAGCTGAGCTCCAGCAACAGGCCGCCGAAGCCGATGCGCTGCGCGCCGCGCATGTCGAGCGCACCCGCTACCACGCCGACCTGGCCCGCCGCCGCTACCTCGCCGTCGACCCCGCCAACCGGCTCGTCGCCGGCACCCTCGAAGCCGACTGGAACACCGCCCTCCGCACCCTCACCCAAGCCCAGGACGCCTACGACCAGGCCCGCAAACACGGCACCGGGCAGCTCACCGACGCCCAGCAGGCCCGGATCCGCCAACTGGCCACCGACCTGCCCGCAATCTGGAACGATCCCGCCACCCCCGCCCGCGAACGCAAGCGCATCGCCCGGCTGCTGCTCACCGACGTCACCCTCACCCGGACCCGCGACACCATCACCGCGCACATCCGCCTGCCCGGCGGCCAGCACCACACTCTCACCACCCCGGTCCCGCCCACCGCAGCCCAGATGCGCAAGACACCAGCCAGCGCCATCACCGCCATCGACGAACTGCTCGACCACCACACCCACTCCGAGGTCGCCGCCATCCTCAACAACCGCGGCCTCACCAGCGGCGAGGGCCGGCCCTTTCACCGGCTAACCTCGATTCCCGGTCAGGGAATTGAGTTGAGGTTTCCTGAGGTCTTGTGATCATCGTGGTGGGAACCGGAACTGCAGGGTGCGGGTGTCCCACCAGGGGATCGGCACTTCCAGGTCGGCGAAGCCAGCGTCGATCAGGACTGGGTGGTGGCTGCGCAGGTTCAGCGCGCAGGTGACGGCGCCGGGGGTGATGTGGAGGGTGCCGGTGGCGTCC
>Ga0335077_10008600_pt1 | contig 12664 bp, 7 predicted proteins | sample Lox_Sample_31_FD_207151 | JGI IMG/M metagenome (GOLD analysis project Ga0335077, IMG submission 207151) | Soil microbial communities from Loxahatchee National Wildlife Refuge, Florida, United States - Lox_Sample_3.1 | ecosystem: Environmental > Terrestrial > Soil > Wetlands | place: USA: Florida... | reverse complement strand
AAAGCGGGGGCGCGCGCCGTTGCCCGCCGGCGGGGCACCCGGCGGAGCCGCCGAGGGGGCGGCAGGCGTCCCTGCGCGGGGCGGGCCGCCCACCTCACGAAAGCTCCCCCTCGGGCAGGAGCTCCGCGGTGAGGATCTGCACGAAAGCCCGCGCCGCCGCCAGGTCCCGCTTCCGGGTCCGGGCGATGGCGTTCCGGGTGGCGTGCTCGATCGTGCCGCGCGCAACGGCGATCGCCTTGCGCCCGCTCGCGGTGAGCGAGAGCCGGAGCTTGCGCTGGTCGACGCGGTCCCGCTCCCGGAGGACGAGCCCGGACGCCTCCAGGCCGGCCACGAGGCGCGTCACCGAGGCCGGGTGGAGGCGCAGCCGACGGGCCGCCTGGCCCGGGGAGCATCCGGGGGAGAGGCCGATGACCCTCGCCACCAGTCGCTGCGGGGCGGTGATGCCGAGCGTGCGGTGCATCCACTTCGACCGCGCGTCGATGGAGTGCGCGAGCGCCCACACGTCGAGGACCACGCCGAGCTCGCCGGGCAGATCCTCCGAGATTCCCCCGCGCTCCCCTTCCGGCGCGAGCCCTATTCGTTGCATGCGCAAGCGTTTTAGGGCTTGAGGCCGGGAGTGGCAAGGACCGGGATGGGTTCACTGTCGCGGGCGGTGGAAGGGGTGAACCCGGCGGCCCGGTGCGCGAGCAAACTGCCTTTCCGTGCGGGTTTCCCGGCAGAGAAGCCCGGTTACACCCCATCCGGGCACCCGCGACGGGGGGCCGAGCGCGCGCACCGGGAGATTAGCCCGGCCGCTGCTCGCCTGCGACTTATCGTTAAGGGCGTGCGCGGGGCCGCACCCGGCCCTAGTCCTCGACCTCGCGCACCACGAGCTGCCCGTACTTGTCGCGCACCCGCTCGCGGATGCGGAGCATCTCGGCCCACTTCCGGAAGGCCTCCACGAAGACGATGGCCATGAGCACCATCAGGACCGCCGAGAGGGCCACGTTGAGGAACATGCCCTTCGGGAGGTAGTTCGTGGTGATGTTCAGGTAGCCGGCGGAGAAGACCACCGGGATCATGAAGAGCGCGGGCACCGCGGTCGTCCAGGCATAGGAGGCCTTGCCGAGCCGTATGATCATCGTCGTCCCCACGATGAGCCCGCAGGTGGCCAGGAGCTGGTTCGCCATGCCGAAGAGCGGCCAGATGGTGCGGATGTCCCCGGTGTAGACGAGGTAGCCCCAGGAACCGGTGAAGAGGAGGCTCGTGAGGACGATCCCCGGCATCCACTTCTTCTCGTTCACCCTGGGCCAGACCTTCCCGATCATCTCTTGGAGCATGTAGCGGCCGACGCGGGTCCCGGTGTCGACGGCGGTGAGGATGAAGACCGCCTCGAACATGATGGCGAAGTGGTACCAGTAGCCGGCGAGCGTCTTCATGAAGGGAATCGACGAGAAGATGTAGGCCATGCCCACGGCGAGCGACACGGCGCCGCCCGGGCGGGCCTGCAACTGCTCGCCGACCGCGGCGGCCAGCGCCGGCAGGTGCACCGGGGCCATGCCGAGCTTGGCGAAGGCGGCGGCGCTGCTGTTGATGGCGAAGTAGTCGGCGGGGACGAGAACGGTGGCGGCGACGAGCGCCATGATGGCCACCACGCCCTCCACCAGCATGGCCCCGTAGCCGACGAAGAGGACGTCCCGCTCACTCCCGATCATCTTCGGGGTGGTTCCGGTGCCGATGATGGCGTGGAAGCCGGAGAGGGCGCCGCAGGCGATGGTGATGAAGATGAACGGGTAGACGGAGCCGGGGATGATGGGGCCACCCCCGTGCACCCACTGGGTGACGGCCGCCATCTGGAGCTGGGGGTGGACGGCGACGATCCCCAGGACCAGCATGGCCACGGTGCCGATCTTCAGGTAGGTCGAGAGGTAGTCCCTCGGGCACAGCAGGAGCCACACTGGGAGTACCGAGGCGGCGAACCCGTAGGCGGGGATGAGGAAGGCGATCTGGTTACGGCTCAGGGTGAAGACCTTCGACCAGACCGGGCTCGCCTGGACGTAGGGGCCCGCGAAGAGCGCGAGGCCGAGGAGCGCGACGCCGATGATGCTCGCGCCCACCACGTCTCCCTTCCGGATCTTGTAGAGGTAGATTCCCATGAAGAGGGCGATGGGCATCGTGCAGGCGACGGTGAAGGTTCCCCAGGGGCTCGCGAAGAGGGCGTTCACGACGGCGATGGAGAGGCCGGCGAGCGTCAGGATGAGGATGAAGAGGATCGCGAAGGAGGAGACCACTCCCGCCGTCTTCCCGATCTCTTGCTCGGCGATGAGGGAGAGGCTCTTGCCCTTGTGGCGCACGGAGGCGAAGAGGACGATGCAGTCGTGCACCGCTCCGGCGAAGACCGAGCCGAAGATGATCCAGAGCGCCCCGGGCAGGAAGCCGAACTGCGCCGCGAGCACCGGCCCGATGAGCGGCCCGGCGGCGGCGATGGCCGCGAAGTGGTGGCCGAAGAGGACGTACCTGTTCGTCTTCTGGTAGTCGTGGCCGTCGGCGAAGGCCACGCTCGGAACGACTCGGTTCGGATCGATCTCGAGGACCCGGTTCGCGAACCAGATGCCATAGAAGCGGTAGGCGATGGCGAAGATGCCGAGTGCGGCGAGGACGAGCGTCAGTGCGTTCATTGGTCCCTCCCGGGACGGCCCTCGCAAGGGCGCGGCTCCCGTCTTCGGGGCAAACGGCCCTGCCAGCCAATCTCATCACGCTTTGGAAAGCGGCCGCTTGACCGCGCGCAAGGCGCGGGCCGCGGGCTTCCCCGGGAGGGGCGCCCCTCGTAGCGCTCAGAGGACGGCCCGGCGCATGTCCCGCAGGAGCTCGGCCAGGTAGGCGGTGAAGCGGGCCGCCGCCGCGCCGTCGATGACGCGGTGGTCGTAGGACAGGGACAAGGGCAGAAAGAGCCTCGGGGCGAAGGCCTTGCCGTCCCAGACCGGCTTCGTGGCGCTCCGGGACACCCCCAGGATCGCCACCTCCGGCGCCTGGATGATGGGGGTGAAGGCGGTCCCTCCGATGCCGCCCAAGCTGGAGATGGAGAAGGTGCCGCCCTGCATGTCGCCCGCGGAGAGCTTGCCCTCGCGCGCCTTCCTCGCGAGCTCGCCGAGCTCGCGGGCGATGTCGAGGACCCCCTTGCGGTCGGCGTCCTTCACCACCGGGACGACGAGCCCCTGGGGCGTGTCGGCGGCGAAGCCCACGTGGTAGTAGCGCTTCCACACGAGGCTGTCTCCGTCGAGGGAGGAGTTGAAGTCCGGAAAGCGCCGCAGGGCGACGGTGCAGGCCTTGAGGACGAAGGCGAGGAGGGTCACCCGGGCGCCATCCGCGGGGGCCTCCTCGTTGAGGCGGAGGCGCAGCGCCTCGAGCTCGGTGATGTCCGCCTCGTCGAACTGGGTGACGTGCGGGATCATCACCCAGTTCCGCGCCAGGTTGGCGGCGGAGATCCGCCGGATGCGGGCGAGCGGCCGGGTCTCCACTGGGCCGAACTTGGCGAAGTCGACCCGAGGCCAGGGCAAGAGGTCGAGGCCCGCGGAGCTCCCGGAGGGCTTCGCTTCCTCGCCGAGGGCACGCCGCACGAACTGCTGCACGTCCTCGCGGAGAATCCGGCCCTTCCGCCCGCTGCCGGCGACGCGCGACAGGTCCACCCCGAGCTCGCGGGCGAGGCCGCGGACGAGCGGGGAGGCGTGCGGGACCCGGGGGCCGGAGGCGGGCGCCCCGGTCCCGTCCGCGCCGGGGGGGCCGGGCGGGGCGGAGGAGGTTGGCGCGGTCGCTGCCCGCGGCGGTTCCTCGGCGGGAGGCGGCTCCGGAGCCCGCGCGCCCGGTTGCGGCTCGGCACGGCCGGAGGCGCCCGATGGGGCGGGGGCCGCCGGCGAGGCCGCCGGCTTCGGCGCCGGGGCCGCCGCGGAGGCCACGTCCTCGGATAGGGTGAGGACGAGCGAGCCCTCCGAGACGCGGTCCCCGGTCTTCACCCCCACCTCGAGGACCGTGCCAGCCGCGGGGGAGGGCACGTCCATCGTGGCCTTGTCCGACTCGAGGGTCACGAGTGAGTCGTCGACCTTCACGTGGTCGCCCGGTTTCACGAGCACCTCGACGATGCCGACGTCCTTGAAGTCGCCGATGTTCGGGACGCGGACCTCGCTCTTGTTCATGGCTAGACCGTCCAGGGAGCGGGCTTCGAGGGGTCCATCCCGTACTTCGCCAGGGCCTCGGCGACCCGAGACGCAGCGAGGGCGCCGTCGTCGGCGAGCGCCTTCAGCGCGGCCACGGCCACGTGGTAGCGGTCCACCTCGAAGAACCGGCGCAGGTGCTCCCGGGTGTCGGAACGGCCGAACCCGTCGGTCCCGAGCACCGAGTAGCGGCGCGGCACGTAGGGGCGGATCTGCTCGGCGAAGGCGCGCACGTAGTCGGTGGCGGCGACCACCGGGCCGGCGGTGCCGGCGAGGCAGGACTCGACGTAGGAGCGCTCCGGCTTCTCGAGCGGATGGAGCAGGTTGTGGCGCGCGGCCGCCATGCCCTGGCGGGAGAGCTCGGTGAAGCTCGGACAGCTCCACAGGTCGGAGTCGACCCCGAAGTCTTCCCGGAGGAGCTCGCCGGCGGCCGCCACCTCGCGGAAGATGGCGCCCGAGCCGAGGAGCTGGACCCGGGGCCGCCCCGAGTCTTCGCCGCGCCTGAAGAGGTACATCCCCCGGATGATCCCCGGCGCCGCCCCCTCCGGCATGGACGGGTGGCGGTAGTTCTCGTTCATGAGGGTCACGTAATAGTAGACGTCCTCCTGCTCCGCGACCATGCGCCGAAGCCCGTCCTGGAGGAGCACCGCGACCTCGTAGCCGAAGGTCGGGTCGTAAGCGACGCAGTTCGGGACGTTTGCCGCCGCGAGGTGCGAGTGGCCGTCCTGGTGCTGGAGCCCCTCGCCGTTCAGGGTGGTCCTACCGGAGGTGGCTCCGAGGAGAAACCCGCGGCAGCGCATGTCGCCGGCCGCCCAGAGGAGGTCGCCCACCCGCTGGAACCCGAACATGGAGTAGAAGATGTAGAAGGGGATCATGGGGACGCCGTGGACCGCGTATGAGGAGGCGGCGGCGATCCAGTCGCAGGTTGCGCCTGCCTCGTTGATCCCGTCCTGCAGGATCTGCCCGTGCTTGTCCTCCCGGTAGAAGGTGAGCTGGTTCGCGTCCTGGGGCGTGTAGAGCTGCCCCACCTGGCTGTAGATTCCGAGTTGGCGGAACATGCCCTCCATCCCGAAGGTGCGTGACTCGTCGGCCACGATGGGGACCACCCGCCGGCCGAGCTCCTTGTCGCGCACGAGCTGCTGGAGGATCTGGACGAAAACCATGGTGCTCGAGATCTCCCGCTCCCCAGAGCCTGCGAGGAAGCGGTCGAAGGCGGAGAGCGCCGGGGTGGGGAGCGACTCTGCCTTGGGCCGCCGCTTGGGGCGGTCGCCGCCGAGGTCGGCCCGGCGGGCCTTCAGGTACTCGAGCTCCTTCGACCCCTCCTCGAACTTCAGGTAGGGGACCTCCTCTAGCTGGTCGTCCGGCACCGGGAGCTGGAAGCGGTCGCGGAAGCGCCGTATGGACTCCACCGACATCTTCTTTTGCTGGTGGGTGATGTTCTGGGCTTCCCCCGACTCGCCCATCCCGTACCCCTTGATGGTCTTCGCGAGGATGACGGTGGGCTCCCCCTTGTGCTGGGAGGCCGCCTGGTAGGCGGCGAAGACTTTGAAGGGGTCGTGGCCGCCGCGGTTCAGGTTCCAGATGTCGAGGTCCGAGTAGTCGGCCACCATGGCCTCGAGCTCGGGGGTGTTGAAGAAGTGCTTCCGGACGTAGGCGCCGTCCTGGGCCTTGTAGGTCTGGTAGTCGCCGTCGACCGCCTCCATCATGCGGCGCACGAGCGCGCCGCTCCGGTCCCGCGCCAGGAGGGGATCCCAGTGGCGGCCCCAGATGACCTTGATGACGTTCCAGCCAGCCCCGCGGAACTCGCCCTCCAGCTCCTGGATGATCTTGCCGTTCCCGCGCACCGGCCCGTCCAGCCGCTGCAGGTTGCAGTTCACGACGAAGACGAGGTTGTCGAGCTGCTCGCGGGCGGCCATGCCGATGGCGCCCATGGACTCGGGCTCGTCCATCTCGCCGTCCCCGCAGAGCGCCCACACCTTCCGCCCTTCGGTGGTGGCGAGGCCCCGGTCCTGGAGGTAGCGCATGAAGCGGGCCTGGTAGATGGCCATCACCGGCCCGAGCCCCATGGACACGGTGGGGAACTGCCAGAAGGTCGGCATGAGCCACGGGTGTGGGTACGAGGAGAGCCCCTTCCCGTCCACCTCCTGGCGGAAGTGGTCGAGCTGGTCCTCGCTCACGAGCCCGAGCAAGTAAGCGCGGGCGTAGATGCCCGGGGCCGAGTGGCCCTGGATGAAGACGAGGTCGCCGCCCCGGTCCCTGGTGGGGGAGCGCCAGAAGTGGTTGTACCCGATGTCGTAGAGCATGGCGGCCGAGGCGAAGCTCGCGATGTGGCCCCCCACGTTGGTGTGGCGGTTCGCGCGCACCACCATGGCCATGGCGTTCCACCGCACGTAGTGGCGGATGCGCTGCTCGATGGCGAAGTCGCCCGGAAGCGGCGGCTGCCGGTCCACTGGGATGGTGTTGATGTAAGCGGTGTTGGCCGAGAAGGGGAGGTAGGCGCCGGAGCGCCGCGCCTTGTCGATGAGCTGCTCGATGAGGAAGTGGGCGCGGTCCGGCCCTTCGCGTGCGAGGACGGCCTCGAGCGCCTCGAGCCATTCCCGAGACTCCAGGGGATCGGTGTCCGGAAGAGATTCCATGGCGCTGTACTAATTGAGCGCCGCACCGGATCCCACTCCCGCGGGGACCCATTGACGCGGCGCGTGGCCCGGGGAGTTCGCCCCCCCCGCCCGTTTGAGGAAAGGGGGTTCCGGCCCCTTGTCCGGGCAGGAGCCCCGTCGACCGGCGCCGGGGACGCCAAGGCCCACTCTCCCTCACGGGAGGTGAGGCAAGCGCCGCGGCTGGCCTGGCGACCCCGCCCCGGTCAGGCCGCGAGGCGGATGGCGTCGTCGAGACGCTTCACGGCCTCTTCCCGTCCCAGGATGAGGACGACGTCGTAGATGCCCGGTGAGGCGGTCCCGCCCGTGAGCGCCACCCGGACCGGCTGGGCGACCTTGCCGAGACCCAGGCCGCGGGACTGGGCGGTCTCCGTGAAGAGCTTCTCGAGCTGGGCCTCGTCCGGCGCCGGGAGGGAGGCGAGCCCGGCCCGGATGGCCTCCAGGACGGGCCTCGAGTCGGCGGTGAGGAACTTCTCCTTGGCCTTCGGGTCGACTTCGACCGGCGCGAAGAAGTAGCGGGCCTGGGCCACGAGGTCGGCGAGGGTCTTCGCGCGCTCCTGCAGGACCCTAGCCACGGCCACGAGCTTCGCGTCGTCGCTCGCCGCCACCCCGGCTGCCTGGAAGAAGGGGAGGGCGCGCCTCGCGAGTTCGGCGGGCGTGAGGGACTTCATCCAGGTGTGGTTCACCCACGTCATCTTGTCGGGGTTGAAGACGCTGGCGGTCGCCCCCACCTGCTCGAAGCCGAAGAACTTCACGAGCTCGTCGCGGCTGAAGATCTCCTGGTCCCCGTGCGACCAGCCGAGCCGCACGAGGTAGTTCACGGTGGCCTCTGGCAAGTACCCCATGTCCCGGTAGGCGGTGACGCTCGTGGCGCCGTGCCGCTTCGAGAGGCGCGTCTTGTCGGCGCCCAGGATCATGGGGAGATGCGCGAAGGTGGGCACCGGGTAGCCGAGCGCCTCGTAGAGGAGGACCTGGATGGCGGTGTTGTTCACGTGGTCGTCGCCGCGCGCCACCAGGTTGATGAGCATAGTGACGTCGTCCACCACGGCCCCGAAGTTGTAGAGGGGGACTCCGTCGGCGCGGACGATGACCTCGTCCTGGAGCGTGGAGCCGGGGCGCGTGATGGTGCCCTTCACCAGGTCCGTGAACGTGACCTCGAGGACCTTGGGGAGGCGGAAGCGGACCACGTGGCGCCGGGAGGGGTCGTAGGGCTTGTCCCGGCAGGTGCCGGGGTACACGAACTGCACCTTGGCCGCCTTCGCCTGCTCGCGCAGGACGTCGAGCTCCTCCTTGGTGCAGTAGCAGGCGTAAGCGCGCCCCTTCCGGATGAGCTCCTCGGCGTGCGCCTTGTAGAGGTCCAGGCGCTGCATCTGGAAGTAGGGCCCGTGGCTGCCCCCCACCCCCGGGCCCTCGTCCCAGTCGAGGCCGAGCCAGCGCATGCCGTCCAGGATGGCGTCGACCGCCACCTGGGTGGATCGCTCCCGGTCCGTGTCCTCGATGCGCAGGACGAAGGTCCCACCGGTGTGGCGGGCCCACAGCCAGTTCAAGAGTGCGGTGCGCGCGCCTCCGATATGCAGGTAGCCGGTCGGAGACGGTGCGAAGCGAAGGCGCGGCTTGTCCATGACCGACGCAAGGTAGCACAACTGCGGCGGAGTGGCCGGGAGGAGAGCGCCGTCCCGATGCCGCTGTCAGTGGACGACCGCGCCGGCGTAGCCGACCACGCTCTCCTCGTCGCCGCTCGCCTCGGCGGAGTTGCCGTAGCGGACGAGCTCCGCCTCCCGGGCTCCGAGCTCGCGCGCCGCGACGAGCATCACGGTGGCGGGGACGAAGCCGCACATGCTGATGTCCTCCCGCCGCACCACGGCGTATAGCCCCTCCGGGTCGAGTGCGAGCAAGCGCTCGAGCGCCCGCTCGTCTTTCTGCCGGGCCACGCTCGCCGGCAGGTAGTGGCTCATGTCGCTCGAGGCCACGACGAGCGCCCGGTGGCGCCTCGCCGCGGCGGCTACCGCCGCGCCGAGCTCCGCGCATCGTGCGTAGGAGAGCGGGCCGAGGCAGAGCGCAGCGACCGACACCTCGGGGCGACGGAGCTGCAGGAAGGGGAGCTGCACCTCGAGGGAGTGCTCGTGCAGGTGGGCCTCCCGGTCCTCGGCGACGAGGCCGCTCGCGACGAGGTCCCGGCCGAGCTCGGCGTCCGCCGGGACCCGGCCAATGGGGGTGAGAAAGCCCCCGCCCGGCCACAGGGCCACGCGCTCGCCCATCCCGGTGTGGTTGGGGCCGAGCACGATCACTCGCTCGGGCACGTCCACGCGGGCGTAGGTGGCCCCGGCGACCCGACCCGAGTACATGTACCCTGCGTGAGGTGCCAGGACCCCGAGCGCCGGCACCGGCGGCTCGGGGGTGGGACGCCCTCCCGGTCGCTCCCCGAGGAGCGTTGCCACCTCCTCAGCGAGCGCGGACGGGGAGCCGGGGTAGAACCGGCCGGCGACGGCAGGTTGGCGATCCATCTCCGCCTGAAACATAATCCCTCCCCGATGCCAGCGAGAAAGACCGTCCTCATCGTGGACGACTCGGCGGCCCTCCTCGACGCCCTGTCTGGGGCGTTCGAGGACGCGGGGTACCAGGTGGTGACCGCTGCCGACGGCGAGGAGGTCTTCCGGAAGCTTGCGCAGTCGCGGCCGGACGCCGTGCTCCTCGACATCTACATGCCGAAGCTGAACGGGGCCGACGTCTGCCGCCTCATCAAGGCCCACCCCCACTGGCGGCGAACGTTCCTCGTGCTCATGAGCGCCCGCATCGCGGACCGGGAGGTGGACACCTACCGCCGCATCGGGGCCGACGAGGTCCTCCGCAAGCCCTTCGAGCCCGCGATCGTGCTCGCCTGCGTGGAGAAGGGCATCGGGGCGGCGGCTCCTTCGGGCGGGTAGCGTAAGGCGTCCCAGCCGGGGGGCCGGGGCGCCGTCTCACAGTGTAGGAGGGAGGCCTTCCTGCCCCCCGGACGCCCCTACACGAGCGGGCGCTACAGTGGACTGGAATTTTGCCACCCAAGCCCCTCTGGGATGGAGTGAGATCCATGCGTCACTCGACCGTGTCACGTCTTGGCATCTGCCTCTTGGGACTTGCGCTCATGGGCGACAACTGCTCGAGCCAGGGGCCCCAGGCTCGCTCCTTCGGGGCCGGCTCGCTCGTCATACCCATGGACAACTGCTACCAGAGGCGCGACGCCACCTCCGCGTCCGGCGGCCAGTCCCTCCACTGCAACGTGACCGCCGACGACGGCATCTTCCGCGCCTACGGGCTCGTCTACTTCCTTCTCAAGAACAACGTCCCGGTCTACTGGGCCATAGACGGCGCCACCCCCAAGACGTCGCTCACCGGGGTGGACGTGGCGGTGGCGCCGCCGGCGAGCGGTCCGGTGGTGGAGGCGTACAGCTGGTCCTCGGGCTCGCTCGTGCCCTACTCGGCGCCCGGGTGCACCACGGACTGCACCTTCCAGCAGGGCGAGGGCATCAACTACATCGGCGGCCCATTCATCATCGACTCCTCAAACGCGGCCACCGCCATGAACCTCTTCGCCACGAGCACCCAGTTCGCCTCGTTCAGGTCGCAGCACGTTGTCGACATCCACGCGGTCCAGAACGGCTTCACGGCGAAGCAGGTGAGGCCCCTGTCCGGCCCGCCCCCCAAGCTCGCCATCCTGAACGTCACGCCCCCCGCCGGGAAGAAGACCGCTGCGAACGTGATGTACCAGTACGCGGTGGCGGCCGGCCTCTCCTGGCCGTGCCAGGGGAACGGCGACTGCGCCGGCGGCCTGGGGCCGAGCTGCACCCTCTCCGCCGTGCTCGCCTACCTCGCGAACCCGGCCGGCGACACCGACATCCCCCAGGTCTGCACCCCCACCGGCTGCACCCCGGGCACGACGGGGTGCCTCTGCGCCCCGAACTTCAACACCGGCGCCCAGGCCTCGAACGACATCTACGACCTCCTCTGCGACGGCGACTTCATTCCCCCGGCCGCCGGGACGGGATACCTCGACACCCAGCTCGCCCAGGGGGGCTACAAGCTCCTCTGGGTCCCGCACTGGGACACGAGTGGCACCGTGCCCACCGGCTCCACGAATCCGGCGGTGGTGCCTCCGCTCCCTGCCACCGCCGCCGCCGACAAGCTGGGGTGGGAGCTCCTCGACATCGCCTCCTTTGTGAAGGCCGGCAACAACCTCTTCGTGGAGTGCCTCGGCATCCAGGCCCTGGAGGGGATCACGGGTCAGACGAACGTCAACGGCAACCCCTACGGCATCCCCGCCACCCGCTTCCAGACCGGGACCGGCATCCTCGACTGGAACGGCAGCGGCTCCTCCACGGAGATCCTCGACGTCGTCCAGCCTGACATGCAGGTCGGCGACTTCCAGTACTCGCTCGTGACCGGCGCCATCACCACCTACTACCCGGCCGGCACCCTCGCCCCGAGCGCGGCCTACCTCCCCGGCGTGGACCGCCTCATCACCCAGCCGGCGAGCTCGAACCCGCCGTTCTGGGACATCTCGAGCACCTACCAGACCCAGAGCCAGGAAGGGGGGCAGGGCGGCGCCGTCGCCTACCTGGGCGGACACGACTACTCGCCCAACGTAGACGGCTCCGGGGGACAGACCGCCGGCACCCGCATCGTCCTCAACACCCTCTTCAACCTGGGCTTCGCCTGCGTCGACCCCAACACCCCCTGCAACACCGGCCTCCTCGGGGTCTGCTCCCAGGGGTTGCTCAAGTGCGGCGGCGGCGGCCTCGTCTGCGTGCAGACGGTCTTCCCGAGCCCCGAGATCTGCGACGGCCTCGACAACAACTGCAACGGCCTCGTGGACGAGGGCGGGGTCTGCAACGCCCCCATCTGCACCGAGGGCGCGACCCGCTCCTGCTACGACGGCCCGGCCGGAACCGAGAGCGTCGGCCAGTGCAAGGCGGGCACCGAGACCTGCACGAACGGGGTCTGGGGGGCCTGCAAGGGGGAGGTCGTTCCCCAGCCCGAGGTGTGCAACGGCCTCGACGACGACTGCAACGGCCACATCGACGACGGCTCCCTCTGTCCGAACAGCTACTCCTGCGTGAACGGCGCCTGCGTGCCCACGAGCTGCGGCGTCGAGGCGGCCCCGTGCCCGACCGGCTACACGTGCACGGGTGGCGCCTGCCAGGCGAGCCCGTGCCCGTCCTCCGTGTGCCCCGCCGGAGAGGTGTGCCAGGGCTCGACCCCGACCTGCGTGAGCCCGTGTGCCAACGTGACCTGCGGATCCGGCTCCACCTGCTCCGGCGGCGTCTGCATGAGCGGCTCCTGCTACGTGGTCGGTTGCCCGAACAACGAGGTGTGCCTCGCGAACCAGTGCCTCGCCGACCCCTGCGCCAACGTGACCTGCCCGACGGGGACCTTCTGCCGCCCCGACGACTGCGTGGACGGTGCCTGCCAGGGCGACTGCGTCCGCTCCTGCGCCTACGTCTCCTGCCCGGCGGGCGATACCTGCTCCGTGGACGGGTACTGCACCGGCTCCGCCACCTGCTCCCCGGCCTGCAATTCGGGCCATGTCTGCCAGAACGGCGCCTGTGTCGCGGATCCCTGTGCCGGGGTGGGCTGCGGCCTCGACCAGCTCTGCCAGGGCGGTGCCTGCGTCGACGACCCGTGCAACCTCGTCACCTGCGGGGTGGGCGTCTGCAGCGGCGGCCAGTGCCATGGCGGCGTGACCCCGTCGACCGGGAGCGCCCGCGCCCCCCAGGCGCCTTCCACGAGCGGGGGATGCAGCTCCCTGGGCGGCACCGATCTCCTCGGGCTTGCGCTCCTCTTGCT
>Ga0335077_10008597_pt1 | contig 12665 bp, 8 predicted proteins | sample Lox_Sample_31_FD_207151 | JGI IMG/M metagenome (GOLD analysis project Ga0335077, IMG submission 207151) | Soil microbial communities from Loxahatchee National Wildlife Refuge, Florida, United States - Lox_Sample_3.1 | ecosystem: Environmental > Terrestrial > Soil > Wetlands | place: USA: Florida... | reverse complement strand
CCGGCTCCATCAGCGGACTGATGGATGAAAAGAAAAAACGCCAGCGCCTGGAAAACGAAATTGCCATCGCCAGCGAATTACAGAACCAGCTCTTTCCGCAGAAGATGCCGTGCATTCAAGGCGTGGAGTTGGAAGCGATCTGCAAGCCGGCGCGTACGGTGAGCGGCGACTACTACGACTTCATTCAACTGAGCCCAACGCACGTCGCTATCGCACTAGCAGATATTTCCGGGAAGGGGATTTCGGCAGCGCTGCTGATGGCCAGTTTGCAGGCAGCGTTGCGCAGTCAGTTGCTGACACCGGGCGCCGAGAATATGAGCACCGCAGAACTGGTAGCTCGACTAAACATGCATTTGGTTCGCAACACCGCCGATGACCGCTTCGCGACGTTTTTTATCGCGGTGTACGACTGCTCCACGCGCCGGCTGCGCTATACGAACGCCGGGCATTTGCCGGGTTTGCTGATTTCGAATGGCACGGCCAAGCATTTGGAGAAGGGCGGCATGGTGCTCGGCGTGATGGAGGACTATCCCTACGAAGAAGATTCGGTGCATGTGCCGCCGAATGCGCTGTTGGTGCAATACAGCGACGGTCTGATCGAACCGGAGAATGCCTACGGCGAAGAATTCGGCGTGCGCCGTCTGCAGGAGGCGGCCATTCGCGTGCAGAACGCGCCGCCGCGCGGGGTGGGCCAAGCGTTGATGCAAGCCGCGGAAGAATGGGCGGGCACCCCGGAGCAGGCGGACGACATGACGGTGATTGTTGCGCGGATGCGCTAGACGGGCAAAGATAAAGATTCTGTGCCGAGTTGATTTTCGCGCACAGGGAACCGCGCGACCGCGGGCGGCGTACGTTATACTGACAGGCTTCCCCACGAGCATAGAAAAGGAGAGGAATGGCGCTGGCGAATCGAGTTGCGCTGATTACTGGAGGAACGCGCGGGATTGGCAAAGGCATCGCTCTGCGGTTGGCCAAGGAGGGCGCCCGGATTGCGATCTCCTACCTCTCGAACAAAGGCGCGGCGCAACAGGCGTTGCGCCAATTGCAGGCAATCGGCGCGGATTGCGTGGCGGTCGAGTCGGACGTAACCAACGCGGCCAAGGCGGAGCGGTTGGTGAACGCGGTGGCCGAGCGCTACGGGCGCATCGACATTTTGGTGAACAATGTGGGTGGATTTCGCTGGGGAACGCTGGCCGAGTCGTCACTGGAGGAGTGGCAGTCGATTTTCGATTCGAACTTGTGCAGTGTCCTCTTCGTGAGCCGCGCTGCTCTGCCGCACATGCGGCGCGGGCGCTGGGGACGAATCATCAACCTGGGCGCGGTGGGAGCGGAACGCGCATTCGGGCAGGCCAAGATTTCGGCGTATGCTGCGGCCAAGGCGGCGGTCGTGGCGCTCTCGCGATCGCTGGCGCTGGAAGAAGCGAAGAATGGCATCACGGTGAACGTGGTGAATCCTTCGAGTATCGACGAAAAGGACTTGTCGCTGGAAGAAGCGCGACGCATCCGCGATGCGCGCTTTCCCATTGGACGGCCGCCAACGGTGGAAGACGTGGCTTCTACGGTGGCTTTTTTTGCGTCTGATGAGGCGGAATACGTGACCGGGCAGGTGGTCAACGTCAGCGGCGGCTGGATGCTGTAAGCTGGACGTGGGACTGGGGTTCTGCCTTGCACTTGTATTTCATCTGAACTGAGTCTTCCTTGAACCTTCCATGAAAGCACTAACTGCCGAAGAGATGCGTGAGGTGGACCGTCTCACGACGGAACAATTCGGAATTCCCAGTATCGACTTAATGGAAAATGCCGGACGCGGAGCCGCGGAGCTCGCTTGGACAAGAACAATCGGAGCCGGCGAAACGCAGGTGATCTTCTTGTGCGGAAAGGGCAATAACGGTGGCGATGGGTTCGTCATGGCGCGCCACTTTCATGAAAGGAAAGCCACGTTAATCGCGTTTGAAGCTCGTTTGACCATCCGCGTGATCCTCTTCGGCAAGCGCGACGAGGTTCGCGGCGAAGCCGCAAAGAACCTTGAGCGCTGGGAAAAAGCTGGTGGAGAGGTTCTCAGCGTTGAAGATGAGCCCGGATGGGCCAAGGTTTGGCCCATAGTCTGCCAATCCAACGTCATTGTGGACGCTATGTTGGGCACCGGGCTGCGCGGCCCGGCCAGCGGCATCATGGCCAAGGCCATCTCGGACATCAATGAGCGCTCCACGAAAGCCACGGCAACCTGGCCGCGGCTGATTCTCGCCGTCGATACGCCCTCTGGCCTGCCGTCCGACGGAGACGCCGCGGCCGGGCCGGTTCTGGCGGCGCATTGGACGGCAACGTTCACCGCGCCAAAGATTGGCCAGCTTGTGGGGCCGGGAGCAGAAGCCTGCGGCGCTCTCCGCGTAATCGATATCGGATCGCCGGCGAAACTGATCGAGGAGATTGGCAAAGGAACTGTCCGTTGGGCAGGCCCGGATGAATTTGCCGGCTTGCCGCTGGTGCGTGCGGCCGATTCGCATAAAGGAACGTTTGGACATGCCGTGATTATTGCGGGCTCGCGGGGAAAGTCAGGAGCGGCAGTGCTAGCCGGTTACGCCTGCTTGCGCGCTGGAGCGGGCCTGACCACTATCGCTACGCCGGATGAAGTTCAGCCGGTGGTTGCGTCGGCCTATCCGGAATACATGACGGAGCCGCTGCTGGCAACGAAGACCGGCGGAATCGCCGCAGCCAACGCTTCCTCAGGACGACTAACCAAGCTGCTCGAGGGCAAGACTGTCGTAGCCATAGGTCCAGGCATCGGAACGCATGTCGAAACGCGCATGGTGGTGCAGCAGTTGGTCCGAGAGTCTCCCGTGCCGATCATTCTGGACGCCGACGGATTGAATTGCTTTGACGGAGAAGCGAGCAAACTGGCTCCGCGCAAGACGCCATGCCTCGCGATCACCCCACACCCCGGTGAGATGAGTCGATTGCTCGGGATCAAGAACGCGGACGTGCAAAGCAACCGTCTGAAAGCCGCAACGGAAGCGGCAAAGAAGTGGAATGCCCATGTAATTTTGAAGGGGTATCACACGATTGTCGCAGGGCCGGATGGCCGCGTGTTTGTGAACACTACGGGTGGACCCAGACTGGCGAAGGGTGGAACCGGCGATGTGCTAACAGGCGTGCTGGCGGCACTGACCGCGCAGTTCGGAACCGCGGATTGGCTACGGATTTTGGCGCTTGGCGTTTTTCTGCACGGAAAGGCAGGAGAATCGGGCACCTCACTTGACACCTCCAGCTCACTTGATACCTCCGGCATGCTGGCGCACGAGGTGGCACAGGGAGTGCCAATAGCCCGCGATCTCCTTTTGCGGGGTATCCACGGTAGCGTGCTAGAACTATGACTGAAGTGGTCATAACGCACTCCGCGGAGGAGACGATCCAATGGGGCAGGGACTTCGCGAAGACGTTGCGGCCCCCGCTGTTGGTACTGCTGACCGGCGACTTGGGCAGCGGAAAGACCACACTAACTAAAGGCATCGTGGCGGGACTAGGCGCCGCGCCTGAGGATGAGGTTACCAGCCCGACGTTCACGCTAGTCCATGTCTATGGCAAACAGGCGGCGGCGAAGGTGTATCACGCGGATTTGTATCGTATAGAAACTTTTCGCGATTTCGAGAGCCTGGGGATGGAAGATGTCTTCGCCGAACCGCGCATCGTGATCCTGGAATGGTCGGAACGGTTTCCGTTGCGCGCGCCGTGGCCGCAGGTGCGGGTGTGCCTGGAGCATTTAGGCGGGGATGCCCGTCGAATTACAGTGTCCTGAGGCCAACCCGGCCCGTTGTCCAAAGCTGTAACACTCTCCTAACTCTCTCGTTACCGATCCCGGAGCATTTCTTGCCGGGTCGGCTAGCCGCTGATAGCTTTGATGGAAGCCCCTTCGGCTGGAGTGTGCATGGCGGACGAAATCCTCTCGCTTGGCGCAACGGCGGACACGGCCCGAGTCGAACTGAAGAGCTACAACGTCACGATCCCCATGGGGTCGTTGGCGATCGGCGTGGATAACATCCACCACGATGTCTTTTTTAGCCCGAAGTTCGTGGCGGCCGCGAAAGACTATCTGTTTGACCTGATTCGCCAAAGCACCGCAGCCACCTACTTTGCCGGCATTGAACTCCGGCAGACGCAGGGTATAGATAACTCGAGTTTTCGCAAGCTAACTACCGAAGTTTTGCAGAGCGCGCTGACCCAAGCTAAGTTCCACAAAAATATCGAGATTGACCTGGTTTTTCGGCTGGGCCTGCTGAAGTTCCTGACGGCGGAGCTGTTGAACCAGTTCGCCAACCTGATCCTGGAAGGGAAGGAGTGGATTCGCCAGCGCGGCGAATATTTCGAGCGCAGCCAGCAGGCGCACGTCATCAAAGCGCGGCTTAGCGAGCTTCAATCGGCGCGGCGCAAAGTGGTGCGCGGCGTGGGGCAGCAAGTGGCACAGATGCTGGCGGACGTGGAAGACAACGTCATCGCCAAGACGCGACGAGCGCTGTTCGGCGAAGACTTTGCGCCTTTCTATGAACTGCTGAAGAACCGCATCATTTTTCTGGATGGCGGAAAAGACGACGTCTATTTTCTTGAGAACTACGTCCTTCTAGGCAACTACGCACGCGACCCGGATCGCTTCGAAGCGATGGATGCGCTGTTCCAGGAGTTTTTGCTCGAAGCAGGGCTGACGGTCGGCCAAGATCCGGCGTTTACGGAGGCGAATCAGGCGCATAACGCGATCCTGGAGCAAGCCGCAGCCATGCGTGCCGAGATTGCCAGCCTCGAAGAGCAGCGCGAAACGGTTCGCCGGAAAATGGAGAAGAGCGAGGGCTTCTTCAATAAATTTTTGAGTACGCCCGACAAAGGCGACCTCAAAGCGTCCATAAACGACATCGAGATGCGGTTGAAGCATCAGGAAGTGAAGCTGGAAGAGCTTGGTCCGCAAATCGACGCGGCCAAGCAGAAGCTCGATTTCTTCAATAAAGACTACAAAGGCAAACTCGGTGATTACCTGAACGATCCGGAAAATGCCAAACGGCTGTTCGACGCAGCGGGAGCTCCGGAAGCCGAAGCGGCGCAGCGGGCGCAGCTTCTCGCGCAGCTTGTGGAGCGCCTTGAACAGTCGGAAGTGCTGTACCACATTCTGGCCAGCTACGAAATTCGTCCCATCGCCAAGGAGTACTGCCCGCCGGTCCACCTGCAGCAGTTGCGCAAGGCGGTAGTCTCCAAAGATGACATGAAGCAGATCGAGCAGGTGCTCAAGCACGTGCCGGCTAAGCAGCTCTCGCTGAAACCAATCGAGGAATTAGGGAAAAAGATCCGCAAGTATTCGCGCGAGGAAATGCAAGCGGCGGTGCTACGTTTTGCGAGTGACTTTTTGCGGTTGCGGCGTGATTTGCACGACGCCGACCACCTGATGACCTGCATGGAGCGTGTGCACCTCATCACCACAGAGCAAACTCGTGAGCTGTCGCGTCTGAACAATCGCTTGTACGAGTGCGTCTTGCCGGAGGAGGCAAAGACGGCTCAGGACCATGTCGTTTCGCATGTGATCATCAAAGCGGACGTGCGCGGCTCCACAAAGATGACCCAGGACTTGCTCTCCCGCGGGCTCAGCCCGGCTTCGCACTTCAGTTTGAACCTGCACGAGCCGGTGAAGAAGTTGCTGGATCGCTATAGCGCGAAGAAGGTTTTCGTTGAAGGCGACGCGATCATCTTGGCGATTTTCGAAACCGAGTCCACAAAGACGTACGCGCGCGCGGTCGCCAAGGCCTGTGTGCTCTCGCGGCAGATTCTCGCGGTCTGCAATTCGTACAACGACCGGGCGGCCAGCAGCGACCTGCCGCCGCTGGAGCTGGGCATCGGCGTCGCGTATCAGGGCTCGGCGCCCACGTATTGGACTGACGGCGATTCGAAAATAATGATCTCCAAAGCGCTGAACCTTTCGGACCGCCTTTCCGGTTGCGCCAAGCTAGCTAAACGCATGCTTTCGGGGCACCAAACCCTCTTCTCGGTATATCAGTTCTTGACAGCCATGAAAGGCGCCTCCGCGGAGGAACTCGAGGAGTTCCTGGTACGCTTCAACATGAATGGCATCGAACTGAACGAAGAAGGCTTCAACAAGCTTTCCGAAGAGATTTCGCTGGATTCGATTGAGACGAAGCTGGAGATGCCCTGGGGTAAAGAGAAGGTTACGCTGCACTATGGCGAAGTGCCGATGGGCGAGACAGTGGAATTGATTGTCTTGCGGAAGAGCATGGCCAGGGAACTTCTGCCAGACGGCAAGATCGGCGAGCCTTCCGCGCATCCCTACTACGAAGTTTGCACCAACGGCAAACTCTACGATCTGGTGGCGGCGTTAATCCGCAGCCATGCTGCGGCGGCTGTGCCTGCTCCGGTAGAAGCGGTTCGCGCCTGACCGCGATCCTGTCGCGACGTTCCCGCAAATACGAAACTGCTCGATCAGGATAGCGCGTATAGAGCGTCCGATCTTACTCGTCGGCGCTGACCTAAGCACGTGTAGACGATACAAAAACCCGCATTGACATGCGCAACGCAACGTCGTATACGAGACGCCACTAAGTCGAGTCTCGAAGGCGGAAATGTTGCCCCAGCGAATCGCACGTCTCCTGGTGTGTTTCTGTCCAGGCGCTTTCTGGTGGCTGCTGCTCACCAGCGGGCCGTCGCAAGCCCAGAGTAGCGCTCCGGCTATGCCGTCCGTTTTGTTCGCCACAAAAGTCGAAATGGTGCAGGTGCCGGTGATCATTTTTGACGATCACGGAGCCATCGCCACGGGACTGAAGGCCAGCGACTTCCGTCTGCTGGACGATGGCGTGCCGCAGAAGATTCTCTACTTCGATCGCGAGCGCGTTCCGGTTTCCTTCGTCATTCTGGCGGACCTGAGCTCCAGCATGACCAACAAGATTCCGTTTGTGCAGGAAGCGGCCTTGTCGTTGGTGGAACCGGAGGAAGAGGAAGCGAAGGCGGAAGACGAATACTCGCTCTTCGGAATCGGCCGGCGCTCCAGGGAATTGTTGCCGTTTACCAGCGACCAAAGCGACCTGGAGCGTCGTTTGCCGTCGTTGCTTGCGCCCACGAATGAAAGCACTTCTTTGTTCGATGGCGTCTGGTTAGGTGTGTCGGCGGCGCGTCACGAAGCGGCCAACAAGCATCGAGCCATGATCTTGCTTACCGACGGCGGCGACAATCACAGCCGTTACAGTCTCCGTGAGACCAAAAAGTTGCTCGAAGAAGCCGACCTGCCGGTGTTTGCGGTGATGGCCGGAGCGGATTTTACTTTGGCGGACCTGTTCATTCCGCGGCAGAAGACGCCGAGCCGCGTGCCGCTGCCGGGTCCCGGAGGTTCAGGACCAAGTCTTCCGTTCGGCAACGCTGCTGACGACTACATTGGTCCGGCCGAGCGTCGCGGTCCGTACAACATGAAGGAATTGGCGGAGGCCAGCGGCGGAGGCGTGTTTACCGCTCGCGACAACGAAGACTTGCCGCGCATCGTCCGGACGATTGGACTGGCGGTCCGTTATCGGTATGTCCTGAGTTACAGGCCGGAGCGTGGCGTGGCTTCGGGCGCGAACGCAGAGGGCGGGGCGACCAGCCACAGCGCACACAAAATCCGGCTGGAGCTTTACCCCAAAGGAAAATTCGCCCACTACAGCATGCCGTACTACAAACGGACCTACCACAGCATCGAGTGATGCGTTTGTGCCACACGGGATTGATAGGCAGTTGTGGCGGAGGCGTGTGGAAGTCGAATCTATGGTTTTTCAGAATTTAAAGAAGTTATGCGGAATCGCCCCTCCTTGGAAGTAACGGAAAGGAATACAGGTTCGTACTAGGTGCACCTCAGTGATATTCTCTCAACCTGTGGCCTCGGCGGCATCGTGTCCCGCGTCAGGACCAAAAAAGGATACGGAGGTCCCTCGCTTCCATCGCCTGGTGCCGCCGAATCACGGCTACTAGAAGCTTAAGATTATCGTCGGGTTGGACGCACTCGCGCCGTCGACTTAAATGCTCGCCTTTCAGGCACGGCTATTATTGAACGTTTAGAGTTGTCGTGGTTGTGTCTACAGCAGTGCCCGCGATCAGTGTCGTAGACGTCACTGAATACGTTCCGGCACAGATGTTCTTCGGTACCCTGAACGGGAACGAAACGGCTTTGGAGGTGCCCTTCGGAATCGTGAAAGGTGGCGTAATAAACATCAACGACTTGGAGGTTGAGCAGGAGACCGGGCCACCTGGACCGGTCAAATCAAATTCTATACTCACCGTTTGAGAGCCCTCCCCCCAGACCCCATCCCTGCTGGAGAATCAAGGAGATGACTCTGCGAAAAATGGAAATCGGTTCGAGTGTCGAAACCTGTAGCAAGCGTAGTTGTTGCACGTGAGGGTTCAACTCAAAAATCAACGGCGAGTGTAGACAAACGAACTGTCTCAATGGAGGGGTTCAGCCCAGCGAGATGTGGGCAGTTTTGTAGCTGCGGATGCTTTCTGAAACCACAAACTTCAACAGCGCTTAATTCGAGCCCGCAAGGGCTTCGCAGTCAATCTCATCGGCTCCACAAATTTTCAATAGATTTCAATACGGCTTGAAATCTGGTTCGGGACCAGGAGGTCGATGGTTCAAAGCCATTCGCCCCGACCATCTTTTTCACTCACCACGACGCAGTTTTTGGCCTTCGTCGACAGCACTGAAGACCCAGTCGTGGCAAGGCTATCCTCTCAATGGCGCTGGCTGCGAGCGGTTTGTGTAGAGCGCCCGCAGCCAGTCGCGGTAAATCAGGTCACAGGAATCAGTTGAACTAAGCGTTTCTCAGACCAGCCCCTGGTCCAGCATCGCATCGGCAACTTTCAGGAATCCGGCGATGTTCGCGCCATAAACGAGGTTGCGAGGTTTGCCATAGATGTCGGCGGTCTCGAACGCGTTCTTGTGGATCTCGACCATGATCTTGTGCAACCGCTCATCCACTTCTTCGCGCGTCCAGCTCAGCCCCATGCTGTTCTGAGCCATTTCCAGTCCGGAAGTTGCCACACCGCCGGCGTTGGCCGCTTTTGCCGGACCGTACAGGATGCCGGCTTCAAGGAACAGACGTGTCGCATCGAGCGTGCTCGGCATGTTCGCTCCTTCTGCGACCAGCTTGCAGCCGTTCATCACCAACGTCGCCGCGTCCTTCTCGTTGATCTCGTTCTGGGTCGCGCTCGGGAAGGCGCAGTCTGCCTTGATGGCCCAAATCGGGTTGTGGTCGAGCGTCGGCTCAACCGGGATATAACGCGCCTTCTTGAACTTCTCGGCATATTCCTTGACGCGGCCGCGCCGCACGTTCTTCAACTCCATGATCCACGCCAGCTTCTCGCGATCAATGCCGTCGGGATCATGGATCACGCCATTCGAGTCGGACATGGCAATGATTTTCGCGCCAAAGTCCAGCAGCCTTTCCACGGTGTACTGTGAGACGTTGCCGGAACCAGAAACGAGGCAGAGCTTTCCTTCCAGGCTTTCCTTTCGCGTCTTCAGCATTTCTAGGGCGAAGTACACGCAGCCATAGCCCGTGGCTTCCGGGCGAATCAGCGAGCCGCCCCAGTTGATACCCTTGCCGGTCAGCAGCTTGTATTGCCCGAACAGGTAGCCGATTTCGCGCCCGCCCACGCCGATGTCTCCGGCCGGGACGTCTGTGTGAGCCCCGATGTGCCGCCACAGCTCGCTCATAAAGCTCTGGCAGAAGCGCATCACTTCGTTGTCGCTCTTGCCCTTCGGATCGAAATCGGATCCGCCTTTGCCGCCGCCCATCGGGAGCGTGGTCAGCGAGTTTTTGAGGACCTGTTCGAACGCCAGAAACTTCAGGATTCCCAGATTCACGGAGGGATGGAATCGCAACCCTCCCTTGTACGGCCCAATCGCGCTGTTCATTTCGATGCGGAACCCGCGATTGATGCGCGGCTGCCCTTCATCGTCGAACCATGGCACGCGAAACATGATCACGCGCTCTGGTTCCACCAGGCGCTCCAACAAACGCGCCCTTTGATATTCGGGATGTTTGCCCAATGCGGGGATCAGTGACTCAACTGCTTCCTGCACGGCCTGATGAAATTCGGTTTCTGCGGGATTTTTGCTGCGGACTGCGCTCAGCACCTCGCTCACATACTCCTTTGGAGTCATGGTCGCCGGTGTCTTTAAAGTCCCAATGCCCATGGTAAGTTTCCTCCTTGCACGATCGGCTGTTGAAAAATACCCGTGCGGTCTTCACCACGAACTGCACACTTCTGCTGGCATTGATTTAACCGTTCGAGCCGTTGGTCAGCGATGACCACCGTCACAGGTGGCCGTGACCGTTCGCATGAGGTTGAGGAGTTTTTGCGTGGGTTCCAACTTCGATGGCATAACTGTCCGGCGTAGCAATCTTCTTCGGATTAAAAAAAAGGGCGCCCCGTTTCTGGGACGCCCTTGGAAATGCGAAGAATATTGGTTGAAGGTTAGAAGTAGAACTTGGCGCCTAACTGCACCAGGCGAGGCCCAAGGGTGTCACCGGTAACCCACCCGAAGTGACTGGAGTTGAAGTTCGAGTTCGGGAGGTTGAAGTTCACGTGGTTGAAGGCGTTCTGCGCCTCCAGGCTCAACTGAAACTTTGTTTTTTCCGTCACGGCGATGTTCTTCACCAGTCGCAAGTCGGTGCGATTGACGCCTGGGCCGTGCAAGGTATCTCTGCCAGTGTTGCCAAACGTCCCGAGCGCTTCGGACGCAAACGCCGACTTATTGAAGTACAGATGAGGTGATGTGGGCGTCGGCGTGTACCGCGGGTCCTGCGTTACGACGGCACCCACCTGATTCGGATTGTCCGCGCATCCATAGTAACTGTAGAGCCAGCAGGTTCCCGACTGGAAGAGGCCGCTATACAGGGCCACCGGGAACCCCGTTTGTAGCGTGGTGATGCCGCTGATTTCCCAACCCTTGAAGGCTCGGCTGAGAAACGGCCCCGAACGAAGCGCTTGCGGAACGGGGATTTCATACCGGTAGCTGGCTACGAAACGGTTCCGCGCATCGAATTGCGAATCGCCCCAGTTTAGATAGTTGAAAAACGGGTTGACACCACGTGTGCCGGCTTGCTGCCCCGATGAGCTTTCGTAGCTGGACCCGTCGTCGATGGAGTGAGAGTAAGTGTAGGACAGCAAGAAGTCCAACCCATGCGAGGTCCGCTTCTTCAAGCTGACCTGTAGGGAGTTGTAATTGGAGTCTCCGTCGGTGGCCTGCTGGCCAACGCCGCCGAAATACAGAACGCTCGTTCCGGGTATCACCGTAGAGTACGGGAAGTTCTGCGGGTAGTTGTAGCCTTGGAGTTCGCGGGCCCCAGTTGACTTGATGCAGCCGGGGCGCAAGCGCCGGGCTTGGCTTCATTCAGGTCGAAAGCCCGCTCGAGATGACGGCCCTGAGAGCCCACATAGCCGATAGAGAGGATCATTTGGCCCGGGAACTCCCTTTGCGCCGTCAGGTTGTAGTTCAACGAGTAAGGCACCGCGAACCGTGGGTCGGTGACGTTGAAATCCATCGGTGCGTAGAACGTGAAGTCCACGGCGCTTCCCGGTTTGGGAGCAACGTACGGGTATTTGTTCGGAATGGAACCCCGTCCCGCGATGTCGGCCCAAGGGTTCGCAAAACCCGGACTTAGGCCAACGTCTCCAACGCCAAAATCCTCAAGCCCGAACGGCGGGGCCAAAAGATTTTGGAGGCTAAGTTCTTCTTCGATCTGGTTGTAATAAATACCGAAGCCCGAGCGAATCGAGAATTTGCCCGGTCCGCCGGTGAGAAAGTCGAGTGGACCGGTTAACCTGGGCGACCATGCGACGCCCACACGCGGCCCAAAATGCTTGTAGCCTGTGTAGTAGCCGGATGCAGTGCACCCTTTGTCGCCCGGGAAAACCAAATTCTGCGGGGCGGTGGGGTAGATTGTCGATTGCTGCCCAGGAATGAAACAGTCAATCGCGCGATTGTTGTTAAGCGGGCCGTGGTCGGTCAACGGTGAATTGATCTGCCATCCTACTCCATAGTTGATGGTCCAGTTGGACGTAGCCTTCCAGGAGTCCTGAGCATAGAGATAGTGACCGAAGGCACTGTCGTTCATTACGTTGCCGCTGGTTTGCAGATAGCTATCGGGAATTCCCAAGAGGAAGTCCGCCCCAGCGTTGCCAGTGGTAAACGTTCCAGAGGCGCCGAACGTGTAGTCGCCGTTATTTTCGTAGCCGAATGGATTCAACACTGCGAACTTGCGTCCAGCGTAGCCGAACTTCAAGGTGTGGCGTCCCACGACGCGGCTGAAATTGTCGTCGAGTTGATAGGTCTGATCGATGCGCGGCTGCGGGCCGTCCTGGCTAAAGCCGATCGTGAAATTGACTTGTCCGGAGTCAATGCCGGCCACGCCGATGACCGGAAGCTGGGCGCCCGAGGGAACGTTCGGAGTGATGTTGAACCCGTAGCTCGAAGGCGCCACCACGCTTGTCGGCGACACGGAGGGGAAATTGAACCGCGTATAGCCAACGCGAAACTCGTTCAATGTGTCGGGATTGAAGACATGCGTCCAGCCAGCGCTGTACTGCTTGTAATGTCTGCCGTCTTGCTCCTCAAATCCGGGTAATGACGCACCGACGAACGGCAG
>Ga0335077_10008595_pt1 | contig 12673 bp, 6 predicted proteins | sample Lox_Sample_31_FD_207151 | JGI IMG/M metagenome (GOLD analysis project Ga0335077, IMG submission 207151) | Soil microbial communities from Loxahatchee National Wildlife Refuge, Florida, United States - Lox_Sample_3.1 | ecosystem: Environmental > Terrestrial > Soil > Wetlands | place: USA: Florida... | reverse complement strand
CTGGCGCAGCGGCCTGACCTGCACGCCGTCTTGGCGCATCGGCAGCACGAACGCGCTGATCCCCTGATGCTTGGGAACGTCGGGGTTGGTGCGGGCCAGCAGCAGGCCGTAGTCCGCGGTGGCCGCGCCGGTCGACCAGACCTTCTGGCCGCTTATCTGCCATTCGTCGCCGTCGCGTTCCGCCCGGGTGGCCAGGCCGGCCAGATCAGAGCCGGCGCCCGGCTCACTGAACAGCTGGCACCAGGTGATCTCACCGGTCACGGTGGCGCGGACGAACCGGCGCTTGAGGTCGTCGCTGCCGTGCTCCAGCAGCACCGGCGCGACCAGCGCCATTCCGACACCCTCGGGCGGCCCGGGCACCCGGGCCTCGGCCAGGTCACCGGCGAGCACCCGGGCCAGTCCGGCGGACAGCCCGCGGCCGCACCACTCCCGCGGCCACGCCGGGCAGGCCCAGCCCGAGTCCGCCAGCAGTTCGCGCCACTGCCGCAGACTCGCCTCGGGGTCCCAGTGCTCGGCGATCCACTGCCGAAACTCCGCCCTGACCTGCTCGTCCCGGTCCAACCCGCTCCCTGCCCGCCCGGCCCCAGGTTGCCCGGCCCCAGGTTGCCCGGCCCCAGGTTGCCCGGCCCCGATCTGCTTGGCCACTGCTCACCTGCCCTGGAATCGCGGCGGTCGCCGCTCACTCGACGCGCGGACCCCCTCGGCAAAGTCCGCGGTGGGCCAGAGCTTCTGCTGTTCGGCGAGTTCATGCTCCATCGCGGACCTGGCGCGGTCAGCGAGCCCGGCCCGCATGGTGGTACGGATCGCCCGCACCGCGAGCGGACCGGCGGCGGCAATCTCTGCGGCGAACTCCTGCGCCGCGCCGCGCAGATCCGCCGCCTCGACCAGCCGGTCAGCAAGCCCGATCCTCGCGGCCTCATCGCCGCCGACCCGGCGGCCGGTGTACAGCATGTCGGTGGCTCGCTGCTGACCGATGATCGCGGGCAGCGTCGCGCTCAGGCCGAACCCCTGGTGCAGGCCGATCCTGGCGAAGTTCGCGCTGAACCTGGATTCCGGGCTGGCCACCCTGAAGTCGGCCGAGCAGGCAAGTCCAAGGCCGCCGCCGACCGCCGCGCCCTGTACCGCCGCGATCACCGGCAGGCGGGCCTCGAACAGCCGCAGGGCCTCCTCGTAGAGCTCGCCAGCACCACCACTTGACCCGATCTGCCTGGCATGCGCGGACCGGCCGGTGAAGTCCGCCCCGGCGCAGAAGTGCTTGCCCCGCGAGCACAGCACGATCGCGCGCGCGCCCGCTTCCTGATCAAGCCACGCATAGGCGTCGGCCAGGCTGGCGATGAGGGTAGCGTCGAAGAAGTTGTCCGGCGGCCGGCAGATCTCGGCGATGCCGACGAGGTCCTCGCCTGCCGACGCACTCACATCACCGAACGCGCCGCTCATGCCGGGCCCCTCATGCCGGGCCCCTCATACCGGGCCTCTCATACCGGGCCCTCATACCGGGCCCGCAGGGGGTGACTCTCGCCGCTGCACGCATGCATTATGGCAGGAGGGGCCGGAGCGGAGCCGCGCCAGAGCCGTGCCGTGAGCCCTCGGTGAGGCAAGGCGGTGGAGGCAGGTGCAATGAGGAAAGCTGAGGGTAGTGGTCCGTGAACCTTCAGGAATTCTTCAGGTAAGTGACTGACTCTGGATGACAGGACGACCGCAGGCCGACGGCGGCTGGACCGCCACGCTGAGAGAGCCTATTCATGACCTCGACCTCTGATCCGCCCGCTGGTTCCGGACAGCGCCAGCCTCCGTGGCCGCCGCAGCGGCCCCAGCAGCCCTGGCCGACTCAGCCGCTCTCCAGCGAGTCCTGGCAGCAGTCGTCGCCTGACCAGCCGCAGTGGCCACCACAAGAACAGCGCGGCCGACCACAGCCGCCCTGGCCGCCGCCACCGCCGCCTCCTCGCAGGCCGTGGCCCGCCCAGCCACCGCCGCAGCAGTGGCCGGGCCAGCAGCCACCGCCCCAGCAGTGGCCCGGCCAGCAGGTGCCAGGGCAGGGGCAGTGGGGCGGGCAGGCACAGTGGGGCGGGCAGGCACAGTGGGGCAGCCCCGGCGGTCCCGGCGGCCCCGGCGGTCCGTGGAATCCCTACGGATACGGCGGACCTGGTCGCAGGCCGCCGCGCAGGCGGACCGGCCGCCGCATACTCGCCGCAGCCGCCGTGGTGCTGGCCGTGCTCGCGTTCTGGGGCTTCTACAGCTCGATCGAGGCGCTGTACCACGTCGCGACGCACCAGAGCGCCTCGTCAGGCCAGAACAAGCACGGCACGTCAGGCCACGGCACGACGACCCGCGGCGCGAAGAGCACCGGTGCCGCCCCGCGCGGACCCGTGCTCACTACCAGGCAGATCGCCGCGCGGGTAGATCCGGCTCTGGTGGACGTCAACACGACGCTCGGCTACCTGCACGCGGCGGCGGCCGGAACCGGCCTGGTGCTGACCCCATCCGGCGAGATCCTGACCAACAATCACGTGATCGAGGGCGCCACCTCGATCAGCGTGACCGACATCGGCAACGGCCAGACCTACCGGGCCATTGTCGTCGGCTATGACCGCAACCATGACATCGCCGTGCTTCAGCTGATCGGGGCGTCCGGCCTGCGGACCGTGACGCTCGGCAACTCGGCGTTCGCCAAGGTCGGCCAGCGGGTGACCGGCATCGGCAACGCCGAGGGCCGCGGTGGCACGCCGTCGATCGTCATCGGTAGGATCACCCGCCTCGACGCCTCGGTCCTGGCGTCCGACGAGCTCGCCAGCACGTCCGAACGGCTCACCGGGCTGATCGCCCACGACGCGCCGATCCGGCCCGGCGACTCGGGCGGGCCACTGGTAAACACCCGCGGGCAGGTGATCGGCATCGACACCGCCGCCTCGACCGGCAGGTACCTGCTCGGCACCCGAACCGAGGCGTTCGCGATCCCGATCAACCGTGCGCTCTCGATCGCGACCAAGATCGAGGCGGGATCGGCGTCAGCGGCGGTACACATCGGGGCAACTGGGTTCCTCGGCGTCGAGGTCGACTCGGCCTCCCAGGCTGCGGCGCTCGGGGTACGCAGCGGCGCCGGCGCGGCGATCGGCGGCGTGCTGTCCGGCGGGCCCGCCGCCAGGGCCGGTCTCGGCGCCGGCGACGTGATCACCTCGGTAGGCGGCCAGCCGGTCCACTCTCCGCTCGGCCTTCAGGCCGTGCTCGAACAGCATCACCCGGGCGATACCGTCAGCGTCACCTGGACGAGCCTCAACGGCCAGCGGAGATCCGCCACCGTCGTCCTCGCCAACGGCCCGGCCGGCTAGCGGAAGTCGCGGCTGCGGGCGGCGGCTACGACACGGAGCTTGCGCAGGCCGACGGCGAGCAGGCTGACGGCGCCGTCGAGCCGTTCTACCTTCCCGAAGACCAGCAGGGCGCTGGACTCCACCCCGATCTTCCTGAATCGCTGCCACACCGCGGGCGGGCAGATCACGTTGGCCATCCCGGTCTCGTCCTCCAGGCTCAGGAAGACCACGCCGCGCGCTGTCCCCGGCTGCTGGCGGTGAGTGACGAGGCCTCCGACGGTGATCATCGTGCCGTCCGTCGCTTCCCGCAGGTCCGCGGCCGGCCGGACACCGTCCGCGGCGAGCATCGCACGGATGTGCTCGATCGGGTGCGTCCCGTAGGTCCCGGTCGCCCACAGGTCAGCGAAGGTCACCTCGGCGGGTGTCATGACCGGAAGCGCCGGGGCCGTCAGCCCCACGGTGGTCCCCGGCAGTTGCCCGCCGTCGATCGTCGCCGCGGCCCCGGCCGCCCACAGCGCTTCGCGCCGCGAAAGCCCGAAGCAGCCGAACGCCCCCGCGGTCGCCAGTGCCTCAAGCGCCGGGCGGGGCAGCGCGGTCCGCCTGGCGAAGTCCTCCAGATCGGCGTAGGGCTGACCGGCCACGATGGCGGCGGCCGCGTCGGAACCGAGGTTGCGCACCTCGGACAGGCCGACCCGGATCGCTGGCTGGCCGGGGACCGGTTGTCCGCCCGCCGGCCCAGCCCCCGCCGGCCCAGCCCCCGCCGGCCCAGCCCCAGCCGACACCGCCGCGAGTTCACCGGGTGCGACCCGGCTCGCCTGCGTGAGCGGCGAGCGCGAGCCGTTATGCCTATGCGTGGTTCTTTCGGGACCGGCTGGGTCCTCGAGTACCGCGAGGGCGCCGCTGGCGTTCACGTCGACGCCGCGGACCTGCACCCCGTGCCTGCGCACGTCGCTGATCAGGCTGGCCGGGGAGTAGAACCCCATCGGCTGGGCGCGGAGCAGCGCGGCGGTGAACGCCGCCGGGTAGTAGCACTTCAGCCACGCGCTGGCGTAGACCAGGTAAGCGAAGCTGATCGCGTGCGACTCGGGGAAGCCGTAGCTGGAGAACGCCAGGATCTTCTCGTAGATGTCCTGCGCGACGTCGACCGGGATCCCGCGCTCGCCCATCCCTCCGATCAGCCGGGAGCGCAATTCCTCGATCCGCTCCGGTGCGCGCTTGGAACTCATCGCCTGGCGCAGCCGGTCGGCCTCTGACGCGGAGAATCCGGCGCAGTCGATCGCGATCTGCATCATCTGCTCCTGGAACAGCGGCACGCCGAGGGTCTTGCCCAGGGCCGGCTCCATCAGCGGGTGCGGCAGGTACGGCGGCTCGTCACCGTGGCGTCGGCGCATGTACGGGTGCACCGAGCCGCCCTGGATCGGGCCCGGCCGGATCAGCGCGACCTCCACGACCAGGTCGTAGAACTGCCGCGGCCGCAGCCTGGGCAGCGTCGCCATCTGCGCACGCGACTCCACCTGAAACACCCCGACGGTGTCGGCCTCGCACAGCATGTCGTAGACACCGGGGTCCTCCTGCGGCAGCGAGTGCAGGTCCCAGCGGACGCCGTGGTAGGCCTCCACCAGGTCGAAGCAGTCCCGCAGCGCCGTCAGCATGCCCAGCCCGAGCAGGTCGAACTTGACCAGCCCCGCGTACGCGCAGTCGTCCTTGTCCCACTGCAGGACGCTGCGGTTCGGCATCCGCGCCCATTCCACCGGGCAGACCTGAGCCACCGGCCGGTCGCAGATCACCATCCCGCCCGAGTGGATGCCGAGGTGCCTGGGCAGCTTCTGCATGCGTTCGGCCAGTTCGATGACCGGCTCGGGGACGCCGGCGTCCGGCGGCAGCGGCTGGCCTGGACCGTAGGCGCGCGGACCGACCTGCTTGGACCAGCGGTTCTGCTCCTCGGGCGAGTAGCCGAGCGCCCGGCCAGCGTCGCGGATCGCCATCCTCGGCCGGTACGCGATCACGTTGGCCACCTGCGCGGCCTTGCCCCGGCCGTAGGTCCGGTAGACGTACTGGATGACCTCCTCGCGCCTGCGGTGCTCGATGTCCAGGTCGATGTCCGGCGGACCGTCCCGGCCGGCCGACAGGAACCGCTCGAACAGCAGACCATGCATAACGGGATCGACGCTGGTAATGCCGAGCGCGAAGCAGACGGCCGAGTTCGCCGCCGATCCCCGTCCCTGGCACAAGATGCGCTCGTCGTTACAGAACTGCACGATGTCATGCACGATCAGGAAATAGCCGGCGAACCCGAGCTGATCGATGACGTCGAGCTCGTGCGCGATCTGGCGGTAGGCGCCCGGGATGCGCTCGGCACCGACCGGGCCGTAGCGGCCAGGGGCCTTGCGCGCCACGAGCGCCCGCAGCCAGCTCATCTCGTCGTAGCCCTTGGGCACCGGGTAGTCGGGCAGCTTCGGCGCGATCACCGTGAAGTCGAACGCGCACTCCGCCGCCAGCTCGACGGTCCGCTCCAGCACGCCTGGGTAGCGGCGCAGGCGGTAGGCCATCTCCTCGCCCGACCTAATGTAGGCGGCGCCGGCGGCGGCCAGCCAGCCGTCCATGTCGTCCAGGCTGCTGCGGGCCCTGATCGCGGCGAGCACCTGGGCCATCCTGGCGTCGGCGGGAGTGGCGTGGTGGACATTGTTCGTGGCGATCACGCCGAGTCCCTCGCGGCGGGCGAGTTCGAACAGGGCGTCGTTCCGCTCGTCGTCGTCCGGCTGGTCGTGGCTGATCAGCTCGACCATCACGTTGTCGCGGCCGAACATGTCGGTGAGCAGCCGCAGTTCCGCCGCTGCGGCGGCGAGCGGGTCGCGGTCCGCTGGCCCGAGCCCCCTGCCCGGGGCGGCGGTCGGGGCCAGGGCTGCGGTCGGCGCCAGGGCTGCGGTCGGCGCCAAGGCGGCACTCTGCGGCAGGGCGGCACTCTGCGGCAGGGCGGCACTCTGCGGCAGGGCGGCACTCTGCGGCAGGGCGGCGGTCCGCGGCAGGGCGGCAGGCACGATGCCCTTGCGGCAGCCGGTGAGGATCACCCAGTGTCCGCCGTGCGCTTCGGCCAGCGTCCGCAGGTCGTACACCGGCCTGCCCTTCTCCCCCCCGGCGAGGTGAGCGGCACTGATCACCTCGCAGAGCCGCCGGTATCCGTCCGGGTCACGCGCGAGGACGAGCAGGTGCCGGCCGACCGGGTCGGGCATCCCTGCTCGGGGTGTCCCCTGGGTGCCGACCAGCGCGGCGCGGGCAGATCTCGGCTGGATGTCCAGGCTGAGTTCGGCCCCGAACACGGTCGCAACCCCGTACCCACACCCCACCGCGCGGCCTCGTTCTGCCGTGCCGTCTTCTGCCGTGCCGTCTTCTGCCGTGCCGTCTTCTACCGTGCCGTCTTCTGCCGGGTTAGCTTCCGCGGCTACTGCGTTCGCCCGGAAGCGAGCAGCCGCCTGGGCGAACATAGGCACCCCGTACATGCCGTCGTGATCCGTGATCGCGATGGCGGTCAACCCTTGCCTGGCTGCCTCGGCGATCAGGTCCTCTGGGCTCGAGGCGCCGTCCAGGAAGCTGTACGAGGTATGGCAGTGCAGCTCAGCCCATGGAACTGGCCGTTCCCGTGATATCGGGACGGCGCTGAGTCCCCTCGGCCGCTTGCGGCTCGCCGTCGGCAGCCGGGCCACCCCGGAGCCACTCACCCCGGAGCCACCCACCCCGGGGTCGACCTCCGGAGCATCCTCGGTCTGGCTCTGCCGCCAGGAGAGGCGCCGCTCGAACTCCCGCCAGGTAACCGGCGGGTTATCCCAGCCCATCGTCTGCCCGCATGAGCTCTGCCCGCATGAGCTCTGTTCGCATCTGCTCGCATCGGCGTCTCTCTCGTGGCATGACGCTCCGCTCGCTAGACCGGGTGGCTGTCGGGTTCGGCGGTGTAGGTACGACCGGCCGGTGTGGTCCAGGTGAAGGTCCCAGGCATGAACTGTGCGAGATGCCAGCGGAGGTGCTGCTTCAGCTGGTGGTGGAACCGGCACAGCCCGCCGAGGTTGCATCGGCAGGTCCGGCCGCCCTTGTCGTAGGGCGTGGTGTGGTCCAGATCGCATCGCCAGGCGGGCTGCCGGCACGTCGGGAACCGGCAGGTCAGATCCCTGGCAGTGACGTACTCCCACAGCCTGGCCGACGGCCGGTAGGCGGAGCTGGCGTCATGATGGGCGCATCCGCCCGCTGTCGCGGCATCGGCGGCGGCGTGCTCGTCGGCCCGCTGGACTGCCCGTTCCGCCGCTCGCAAGACCCCGGCCAGGATCTCCGGCAGGTCCGTGGCTGCTCGGTCGGCTGCCGGGCCGTCGGGTGCGGGGTGGGCGGCTGCCGGATAGCTGAGGGTGTCCCGGCCGATCGTAACGGTGATCCGCCCGACCAGGCCCGCCGAGGAGTCCCCAACCAGGCCCGTCGAGGAGTCAGAGTGAGCGCGGGAGTCGGCGCTGCGGGTCACCTGGTCGCGTGGCACCCGGGTCACAGCAAGGGCGCGGCCATCGAGACTGGTCACGATGACTCGCCACTGAACGGCCCCGTCCTCCGCCGCCAGGTCGGCCAGATGACAAGCTTGCGCCGGAGTCACCGGACCAAGTCGGCTCAGATGGCCGGGTTCGCCCGACTCCCCCGTCAGCGTCGTCCACGGCACCCTCAGGTCAAGCAGGCCGGCCACGGCCGGCTGAAGGTTGCCCATCGCGGCCGGCCCCGGCCGCAGGAAGGGCTGCACTTGCGGCCAGGCGGGAGGTGGCCGCGAATCCGGCCACGGATCGTCATCGTCCGTGGGGGTCGCCGACGGCGGTCCGTCCGCCTCGTATGGGCATGGATGATCAAGGCGGGGTTCGTCCCTGCCGGGCTGGCCACCCCTGGGCTCCTGCTCATCCAGGGAAGCGTCTGGGTGGAGGTCGCCTGGTCGTGGCTCGCGCGGGCCGGGCGGCTTCGGGCTGGTTGGTAGCGGGCTGGCTGGTCGTGGGCTGGCTGGTCGTGGGCTAGGTAGTTGCGGGCCTGCTCCCGGTCCGTCTGGCAGCGCGTTGGGGCAAGAGTCCGCAGACGGGCTGCCGTGCCGCCGGTGACTGACAGGCGCTATGGCGGAGGCCGATCTCCGTCCTGGGTGGCCGCCAGGGAACTCATCTGGGCGCGCGCCTGGCGGCTCACCGTCTTGAGGGCCGTCGCCGGAAGCGTGCTCGCCGGGAGCGTCAGCACCGAACGGGCCGACAGTTGGGTCGGCAGGCGGCGGGTCATCGGGCGGCGGGTCATCGGGCGGGCCGTCGGGCGACGGCGGGATGTAGGGCAGGGTCCCCAGCAGCAGGCCGAGGAAGACCTGGGCCCTGAGCAGGTCGATGCCGCCGCCGGCGCCCGCCGCTTTCATGGCCCTCGCCAGCGCGGTGATGCGCGCCATTGCCGCCGCGGCGCGAATCCCCGGCAGGCTGTATCCGGCCAGCGACGCCGTTCCTTCCGCGTCGGGGTACAGAGTGACCCTGGCTCGCCGTTCTGCCTCTTCGCGGCGCCGCTCGGCGCCCTCAGGGTCAGCCGTGATGACCGCTCGGCGGAGCGCCGCCCGCAACTGGCCGGTAGTCTGCTCTCCGGCCCGCGGGAGCACGCGCGCCTCGACCGTCCGCGCCTTCTCCTCGTCCAGCGAGGTCGTGGCCTCCGCGATCAGCCGTGCCCGGCCCAAGTCGATCAGCCCGGCCCGCAGGGCGGCACCGGTGGCCGCCAGCCGCCACGACAGCGTTACGCCGAGGTCGCTCCACCACGAGGCGGACGCCTGTGACATCGTCAGCGCCAACGAAACCTGGGCGCATGCTTCGTCGGCCAGTCGAAGGGGACGGCCCTGCTCGTCGATGCCAATCTTGGCGTCCGCGGCAGCCGACCGGGAAGCTAGCTCTGCCACGACGGCGAGTTCGCCCGCCTGTGCCCAGGACGCCAGCCGACGGTAGGACGCCGCCATCCCGGCCAGCGCCCCGTTCTCCAGTCCGCGCACCGAACCGGTCGCCAGCCAACCCGCCAAGCCAGGGCCGGTCGGCAGCGACTCCGCGACTCGCCCTGCGACCTCCTCGAGCGGGATGGTCTGTGCACGCCCGGCCTCGACCGCGGCCAGGTAATCCGCCAGATCCGCTTCTACGGAGTCGGGGTCGGGAGCAGGGTCAGGGGCATCAACGAGTTCGGGGGGTGGCAGCGGAGTAGTTGGATCGAGGGCCGGTGATTCCGGGGTCGCTGAGTGGGGCGTCGCCGGGCCGACAGTGGCCGGGCCGGGAGTGGCCGGGCCGGGAGTGGCCGGGCCGGGAGTGGCCGGGCCGGGAGTGGCCGGGCCGGGAGTGGCCGGGCCGAGAGTGGCCGGGCCGGGAGTGGAAGACGCGAGGTGGTTCCAGGGAGCGGGCTCGGCCAACGCGGCGAGCAGGGTCTCCAAGTCCAGGTCCCACGACCACGACAGTCCCGGCCGGGGTGGAGGTTCCGTGGTCAGCGCGCCAGTCGCGGGAGGAGGGCCGACGACCGACCCCACATCCGCGGCGTTGCTCTGGTCTGCGGTCATCGTCACCTCCCTGGACCGGGGTCTAGGCGAACTACCTACTTCGACTACTCTAGCGATGGGGTCTGACAATCGTTAAGTTACTAGAACGAGAATTCGATTCAAGTTGCGCGGGAGGCAGGGGCAGGGCCGGCACGGGGCAGGGCCGGCACGGGGCAGGGCCGGCACAGGGCAGGCAGGCACAGGGCAGGCAGGCACGGGGCAGGCAGGCAGGCAGAAGCGGCCTGCCTGCACATCACGCCGGCTTGGACCACATCAGCGAGTAGCGCCAGTACAGCAGGCTGCGGAAGCGCACTCCGGGCAAAACGCTCCTGGCCAGCTCGCGGGTCTGGCCATAGGTGAGCGGCGGCGGCCAGACAACCGGCGAGGTGTACCCGGAACTGGCCACCTGCCCGGCCCGCATGGCGCGCGCCGACGCGACCCGGTGCAGCCGGTATCCGGCCTGCGCGGGAATCTCGCGGATCAGATCGGCCGGCGAGCCGATCCTGGCGAGCCCGATCACCGCGAGCACCCCGCCGGGCCGCAGCAGCGCGGCCATTCGACGCAGAGCCTCCCGCTGTTCCATGTGGTGCAGTGCCGCCACCGAGGCGACCAGGTCGAGCGAGCCGTCCTCAAGCGGGATGTCGAAGAAATCGCCGACCAGGTAGGCGATGCCCGCGCCACCGTGGTGCCCTCGCGCGATCTCGATGCTCCGCTCGTCCCTGTCGACACCGGTGACGTGCGGCACCGCGCCGGACAGCAGCCTGGTGAGCGCGCCCTGCCCGCATCCGACGTCGAGCGCGCGCTCGCAGCCAGCGGGAGCCGCCCGCAGAACCGCGGGGTAGTAGTGCGCGTTGTGGCCCCAGGGCTCGGGCACGGCGGCCGGGACGGACGTCATCGGGCCAGCCCGGACAGGCCCCGAATCGCCGCCGGAGCGGGGGGCGGAGCATCGGTCAGCTCGAACCGGACCCGGCGGGCTCGCGGCACGCTGACCAGCAGCGCCCGGCCGCCATCCGCCACGCGCACGGTCAGCGGCTCGGCCACCGCCGTGTCAGCCACTGCGGCGTCAGCCACCCCGGCGACAGCCACCGCGGCGACAGCCACTGCGGCGTCAGCCACCGCAGTGCCGCCGCCCCGGTCGGCACCGCCGACCGCGCGCCACGCTCCATCAGCGGCCGCTGCCAGCCGTCTCGGCCGTGCCAGGCCGATCGCGATCTCCGCCGTGCCAGACCGGCCGATCCTGATCTCGGCATTGGCGCGCAGTTCTTCGTTGCGAAAAATGCCGGGGGTCAGCCGCCGGGCGGGCTCGGTCATGGGCGGCACCCGCTCGAACCGGCATTCAAGGCGCTCCGACGGCCCCCAGAACCGTCCGAGCCCGCCGTCCCTTGAGGCATAACGGCCAGCACTCGCGGTCCCGGTGCCGTGCCACAACCCGTCGCTGCCGAGCCGGTAGGCCGGCCACCCGGGCTCGGCCAGCGCGAGCTGCCCGTCTCGCTCGGCGAACTCGGCGAAGATGTCCTGGTCGGGGTCGTGCCAGAGGCCGGCGATGGCCGCTGCTTCCCGTTCGGCACGCAAGCGGTCAGCCGGGAGGCCGCACAGCTCGGCGTAGGCGGCGGTGGCGTCCTGCCCGGTGAGCATCGCCCGCGCCACTGCGATCGCCACGTTCGTGGCGTAGAAGTCGTTGCGGTTGGCCAGCACGCTCACCCCGGCACGCTGCCCGGGGAGGTAGAGCACCGCGGCCCGGTAACCGGCCCAGGAGCCCGAATGCCACCAGGCTGGGTGGCCGGCGATCTCGATCGACTCAAGGCCGAGCGCGTAGCCGATCTTGGTGCCACCGGTCAGCACGCACCGGTCGAGCAGCCGGTCGCGGATACCGGCGCCGAGCACCTCGCCCGAGGTCATGAACGAGTGCCAGCGGGCCAGATCGGCGACCGTCGTGACGATCGCGCCGTCGCCGGTGAGTTCCTCGGTGACGTCGCGGCGGCGAAAGCCGTCGCCGGCGGCCAGGTACCCATCGGCCAGGTGCGGCACGAGCAGCGAAACGTCGTCGCGTACGTGCGTGCGGGCCATTCCCAGCGGCCCGAAGACCCGCTCGGCCGCGAAGTCGGCCAGGCTGCCGCCGGTGACCCGGCGCACGAGAACGGCGGCGAGCGCGTAGCCGGTGTTGGAGTAGGAGAACGCCGACCCGGGCGGGAAGTCGAGCTCACGCTGGCCAACCATCAGGTCCATGAACCGGTCCTCGGTAAGGCCGGCGACCGGGACCCCGGCGATTTCGCACAGCGCGCCGTAATCGCGCAGCCCCGCGGTGTGGGTGAGGCACTGCCGCAGGGTGACCGGCTCGGCCAGGGCGAGTTCGGGCAGCGCGCCGCGGATGTCGGCGTCCAGGTCGACCAGGCCATCGTCGGCGAGCAGGAGCAGGCAGGCCGAGGTGACGTGCTTGCTTACCGAGGCGATGTCGAACGCGGTGTGCTCGGTGATCGGCACGCCGTGCTCGGGGACGGCGCAGCCCGCGCACGCCGAGGCGACGAGCTGCCCGTCACGATAGATGCCGACCGCCAGGCCCGGCTCGTCGGGCGCGGCGAGGGCGGCAAGGAACTCGGCTGTGAGCGCAGGCACCATGAGCGGGATCATTCCACCGGCCCGGCCGCCGACGAAGCCCGCGGCCTAGCCCGTCCGGTTCGCCTGGGCTCACCTGGATCGCCTGGCTCACAGGGCTCACCTGGCTCGGTTAGACCCCGGCGAGGTCGCCGCGGGGCCGCTCCCCCGGCTGCCCGACCAGCCGGGCACGGCGCAGCACCCAGCCCATGTCGTCGGCCGTCACGAT
>Ga0335077_10008594_pt1 | contig 12674 bp, 11 predicted proteins | sample Lox_Sample_31_FD_207151 | JGI IMG/M metagenome (GOLD analysis project Ga0335077, IMG submission 207151) | Soil microbial communities from Loxahatchee National Wildlife Refuge, Florida, United States - Lox_Sample_3.1 | ecosystem: Environmental > Terrestrial > Soil > Wetlands | place: USA... | reverse complement strand
GGAGGAGCTGCGGCGCCGCAACTACAGCCTGGTGGTGATCGAATCCAAGCCGGAGCTGGAGCCGCTGCTGGCCGAACACGGCGTCCGGTACATATCAGGCGACCCGGCCGACGAGGCCGTGCTGCGGCAGGCCGGCATCGAGCGCGCCCGGGGCCTGATCTGCGCGGTTGATTCCGACGCGGCCAACGTGTTCATCACGCTGACCGCCCGGGCGCTCAACCCGGGCCTGCGGATCATCGCCCGTGCCTCCGAGAAGGCCTCGATCGACAAGCTGGTGCGGGCCGGCGCCGACGAGGTCGTCTCGCCGTACGGGCTCACCGGGCGGCGGATGGCCGTCCTGGCGGTCCAGCCGTCCGTGCTGGAAGTGCTCGACCTGCTCAACCTCGGCTCGGACATCCGGCTCGAGGAGGTTGCCGTCCGGGCCGGCACTCAGCTGGACAGCCTGACGATCGGCGAGGCCCGCGCCCGCTACGCCGGGGTGGCCGTCCTCGCGCTGAAAAAGCCGGGCAGCGAGGTCTCGGCGAACCCCGACCATGAGGTGCGCCTGGCGCCCGGGGACCTGATCGTCGCCTTGGGACCGGCAGAGATCCTCAGCCGCATGGCGGACTGAGCGCGGCGAGGCCACTCAAGCCGGTGAATATGGCTGCAAGAAGGGTGCTCATCAAAGCCGCTGCGATCGCACCAGGTCGCCGGCGCGGAACCACCCGGACAGGGGCGTTGGGCTCGGTGCCGGGAGGACCGAAGGCCCGGTACGCGCCTGCCGGACGTCGCTGGCGTGGCCGCTTGCCGGTCCCTGATGCTGGCCGTGAGGAGGGCGGCGAGATGGGTGTCAGTTACTACGATGCGCTGTTGCCGGTCCGTGAGCCCGGGGCCGACCTGCCCGGCGTGGTGGCCGGTATCCGCCTTCCCTACCGGGTGCTGGCGTCGGTCGGCGTGCCTGCGGGCCGGATCGTTCTGGCGTTCGTTTCTGATTGCGCCCGGCTCAGCGGCATGTTCGCGGCTAACTGGGCTCCGGCCCGGACCGGTCAGCGGCCCGATGCCACGCTGTGCGCGCTGGCCCGGCCGGCTTGCGGTTACGGGCTTGACCGCGGGTGGGACGGGGCTCGCTGGTGGTCGCGGGAGGACAAGATGATGCTGGTCTTCGGATCCGGCTCCTACCGGCTGGCCAAGGTGTGCGTCCGGGGCATCTGCTCGGCGATCAGCGGCGAGGACACGGTCTTCGTGCACGGGTGCACGCTGTCCGTCGGGACCGGGCCTGACCGGCGGGGCGTGGTGATCACCGGAGGTTCAGGCGCGGGGAAGACGACGCTGGTGGCGAGGCTGCTGCGGCATCCTGAGTATTCAGTGACGGTGCTGAATGATGACTGGGGCGCGGTGTCGCTGGCTCGCGGGGATCCGGTCAGCACCGGGGAACGGATGCTGCACATGAAGACGAGCAGCGTGCTGGCCCTTCGCCCGGGCTTTTTCAGCAGCGCGCCCGCGGGCTCGTACGCGCGGGATCTGTCCGAGCGGGATCAGGCCGCCCGGATGCTGGTGTCACCGGAAAGCGTCTACGGTCCGGCATGGAGCACCGCCGCGACGACCATTGACGAGGTGGCCGTGGTGGTGCGGGAGCCTGCGGACTGGCGGCCACCCGCCCGCGCAGGCGAGACGGTCAGGGCGCTTGAAAGCGACGATGACGCGTCCCTGATCCACCATCACGAGGCATTCTTTAACGGATCACTGATCCTGGCGGCAGAACAGGATAAGGTTCGCGAGGAACGACGCTACCGGCAGCTACTTAGTCGCACAACGGTGTCATGGATCAATAACTGCAGTACACCCGAAGCCCTGGTGGACACCTTCATCCGCGCAATCATGAGATGAGGCCGCGGATGTTCCAGATGGAGCACAAGGAGTCCGCCAGGGCCGGGGCCGTTACACTGCCCGTGTGGCTGGTCTGAATGATCCGGGCCAGGACCCTGCGGCCTACCCGCGCATTCACTCCGAGCTCGCGCGGCGGATCAGGGGCGGCGAATACCCGGCGGGCGCCAGGCTGCCTACGGAAACAGAATTGGCGGACGAATTCGGCTGCGGGCCCGACGCCGCCGCCAGGGCACTCCGGGCACTCCAACGCGACGGGCTGGCCAGGAAGGTTCTCAGACGAGGGTACGTATCGTCCGGACCGGATGCTCATCCCGGCTAGCCACCATGCACTGTCCCGCCGCCGTTTGTAGCTCCGGCCTGCCGCCCGCCATACTCGCGGGCCGGCCGGGATCATCGGCAGGTGCCAGGGCACCGCAGCCTACTCGGCACCGACCCGGCGGCGCTGGCCGGTCTCCTCGTCCGCGGCCGGCTTGAATAGGTCCCTGCGCAGGTCCTACTGGCCTTTCCACACCGGCGCGCGCTTCTCGGCGAACGCCCGCGCGCCCTCCCGCGCGTCCTGCGAGGTGAACACCGGCGCCATGACCCTGGCCATCTGGTCCCAGCGCTCGGCCGCGGTCCAGTCGCCGCCGCCGTTCGAGATCTCCTTGCTGGCGATCACCGCCAGCGGCCCGTTGGCCGCGATCTTCTCCGCCAGCCCCAGCGCCGCCTCCAGCGCCTGGCCGTCGTCCACGACCCGGTTGACCAGGCCGATCTCGGCGGCGCGGCGAGCGTCGACCGGGTCGCCGGTGAGCATCATCTCCAGCGCGAGCGCCCGCGGGATCCGCCGCGCCAGCAGCAGCGCCCCGCCGGCCCCGGCCACCAGCCCGACCTTGACCTCGGGGACGCCGAACCTGGCCGACGCGCCCGCGACCACCAGGTCACAGGCGAGCAGAAGCTCGAACCCGCCGGCCAGGGCCCAGCCTTCGGCCGCGCCGATCATGGGCTTGCGCGGCGGGGTCTGGGTGATGCCGCACAGCCCGCGGCCGGGGAACGATGGCGACTCGCCCTTGAGGAACGCCTTGAGGTCCATGCCCGAGGAGAACGTGCCGCCCGCCCCGGTGAGCACGCCCACGGAGAGCCCGCTGTCCGCGTCGAGCTCGTCGGCCGCGTCGCGGATCCCGGCCGCGACCGCCCCGTTCAGGGCGTTGCGGGCCTCCGGCCGGTTGATGGTGATGACCTGTACCGCGCCACGACGCTCGACCAGCACCTCGTCGCTCATCCCGCCTCCGTCCGTAAAGCCCTGGTCCAGATATAGTTCGATGATTGTATCGAATGACGAGCTGACTGCGTAGGCCGGCTAACTCCGCCCGGGCAGGCCGGCCAGCTTGCGGAAGTCCCAGCTGGTGATCTTGGCGGGCGTGATGCGCAGCCAGGCATGCCGCCCGTCGTGAATCATGCTTCCGGGATGTTCGTACTTGGCGGCCATCAGGCGCTCGGGCCCGGCGAGTTCGGGCGTCGGGGGGTCCCCGTCACCGGTGCGCGGAACCGGGCCGACGACGACGGCCTCGCCCTCGATCTCGACGCCGTGCAGCTCGTGGTAGTGCTCCCCGCCGTCCACCACCGCGGCTACCCGGGGGTCGCGCTGGATATCGGTCCACCGCTGGCTGCGGGTCAGCGAGTAGACCCACAGGACGCCGCCGTCCCAGACGAACCAGACGGGCGAGACGTGCGGGCCGCCGGGCCCGTGGGTCGCCAGCCGGCAGGTCCGCTGCGCGCCGAGGAACGCGTCCCGCTCCGCCTCGCTCATCGCGATCACCCGACTCCGCCGCTGCTCTCGCACCGCACCCTCCAGACAGACGCCATGATCACGGGCGGTTATGACCTCGATATAGCCAAAAATGCCCACGATCATGAAAGCACGCGGGGCGCGGCGGGGAGGTGTTGGGAGGGGCCGAACGGGCGGGCGAGCAGGCGACTGCGGACGGGTTAGCGGCGGCCCCAGCGGCGGCGGAGGCGGTCGGGCTTGCGGCTGGGCGGGTCGGGCGCCGCGGCCTCGATCATGGTCCGGATCGTGTGGTTGCAGCGCCCGCAGACCGAGCCGGCCCCGCAGGCCGCCGTGACCTGCTTGGTGGAGCGCGCTCCCGCGTCGATCGCCCGCTGAACGGTGCGGGTCGTCACGCCCAGGCAGAGACAGATGTACATCTCAGATCTCGATGGCCTGCACCAGGCGGCCGACGAACAGCGGGGGGTACGCGCCGGCCCCCGCCTCGGACATGAACGCGGCCGCGGCGTCGGGATGGCGGATCCACTGCTCCGCCTGCCGTTCGGTGGCGATCTGGAGCAGGATCATCACCTCGGCCTGGTCGTCCAGCGCGCGGTAGATCCAGAAGCGCCGCACGCCCGAGACGGCGAGCCGCGCGGCGGCGGCGTGGACGCCGGCGCGCAGCCGGTCCAGCCCTCCGGGCCCTTCGAGCCGGCCGACCGGCGCGATCGCGGCCACGATCACCGCGCCCGCCGCCGGAGCGACAGCCTCCTCGGTCAGCTCGAGCTTTTCCACCACCTCGCCGGCGAACATCGGCGGGATCTCCCGCACCCCGGCCGAATCGAACCAGGAGAACATGACCGGCGACCTGAGCAGGGCGTCGACCGGACCGCGCTCCCTGACCCCGATGGTCACGAAGATACGGCTGGCGTCCCGCAGCGAGCGGTAGACCACGATGTGGTGCGCGCCCAGGCTCGGCAGCCGGGGCAGGTCGCCGGTGAGCGTGGCCCACCAGTGGTCGAAGTCGGGCACCCGGTAGTCGGCGGCGAGGACCAGTGACATCGCAGCGTCGCCCTTCAGGTCGCGAAGGTACGGATGAATGTACGGTATAGGTTCCGGACAGCGGCAACGGGAGGGGACCAGATGCGCGGGGACGCCGAGATCCTGCAACTGCTCAACGAGCAGCTCACCAGCGAGCTGACCGCGATCAACCAGTACTTCCTGCACTCGAAGATGCAGGACAACTGGGGATTCACCGAGCTGGCGGCGCACACCAGGGCCGAATCGTTCGAGGAGATGCGGCACGCGGAGGCCCTGACCGACCGGATCCTGCTGCTGGACGGCCTGCCGAACTACCAGCGGCTGTTCTCGGTGCGCATCGGGCAGACCGTGCGGGAGCAGTTCGAGAGCGATCTCGCCATCGAGCTGGAGGTGGTCGAGCGGCTCCGGCCGGGCATCGCGCTCTGCCGGGAGCACCGGGATACCACCAGCGCCATCTTGCTTGAGACGATAATGGCCGACGAGGAAAACCACATCGACTACCTGGAGACCCAGCTGGAGCTGATGAGCACGCTCGGCGAGCAGATGTACCTCGCCCAGTGCGTAGCCAGGCCGCCGGCGTAAGGGGGCATCATGGCCGACTCGCCACCGCCCGTCGCCCAGCCCAGCGAGCTCAGCCCGCTGGACTACCTGTTCCACCGGGGCGAGTCGCACCCGTCCACGCGATCGGCGTTCCTGAACCTGGAGATCCTCGACCGGCCGGCCGACTGGGGCCGGCTGCGCGAGGCGATGGACCGGGCCAGCCGGGTGGTCATCAGGATGCGGCAGAAGGTGGTGATCCCGCCGCTGCCGACAACTCCCCCGCGCTGGGTGGTCGATCCCGACTTCGACCTCGACTACCACCTGCGCCGGGTCGCGCTGCCCGCCCCGGGCACGCTGCGCCAGCTCCTCGACCTGGCCGAGCTCACCCTGCAGTCGCCGCTGGACACCTCGCGCGCGCTGTGGGAGGCGATATACGTCGAGGGCCTGGAGGGCGGCCGGGCCGCGCTGCTGACCAAGCTGAGCCACGCCGTCACCGACGGTCTGGGCGGAATCGCCCTGTTCGAGCAGGTCTACGACACCGAGCGGGACGCGGTGCCGCGGCCGATGCCGCCGGTGCCGGTCCCCCGCGACCTGAGCGGCAACGACCTGCTGCGCGGCAGCCTGCGGCGGCTGCCGGAGACGACGTTCGCGGCCGGGCAGAGGCTGCTCGGCCGCGCGGCGGGCGCCACGGCGCGGCTGATCACGCAGCCGGGCGGCACACTCACCGAGGCGGTCAGGTTCGCTGATTCGGCCCGCCGGATGCTCAGCCCGCCGCCGGCCGGGCCGTCGCCGCTGCTGCGGCGCCGGAGCCTGGTCAGCCGGACCGTGGTGCTTGAGGTTCCGCTCGCCGACCTGCGTGCGGCGGCCAAGGCGGTCTCGGTAGACGGGGAGCGCAGGGCGTCGGTCAACGACGCCTACCTGGCCGCGCTGTGCGGCGGGCTGGGCCGGTACCACGAGGTGCTCGGGGTGCCGGTCGACGCCCTCCCGCTGGCGCTGCCGGTCAGCCTGCGTACCGGGGACGACCCGGCGTCGGGCAACCGGTTCACCGGGGTCACCATCGCCGCGCCGGTCGGTGAACCCGACCCGGTCGAGCGGATGAGGCAGGTCCGCGAGCAGGTGATCGCGCGGCGGAGCGAGCCGGCCATCGACGTGATCGGCCGCCTGGCGCCGGTTCTTACCCTGCTCCCCGACGAGGCGCTCTACGAGGTCTTCGAGCGGATCACCCCGGCCGACGTCCAGGCCAGCAACGTGCCCGGCTACGCCCAGGAGACGTTCCTGGCCGGGGCGCGGGTGGACCGGCAGTACGGGCTCGGCCCGCTGCCGCGGGTGGGCATGATGGCCGTCCTCATCTCCCGGGCGGGCACCTGCACCGTGGCGTTCCGCTACGACACCGCGTCATTCTCCGCCGCCGACCAGCTGGAGAAGTGCCTGGCGGCCGGGTTCGACGAGATCGTGGAGCTGGGGCGGCCCACCGCCCGTTCGGCCGCTAAAGTACGCCCACCCGAGGGGACCTCATGACTACCCCGCTGCGCCTGCCCGGGTCCGTGGCCGAGGTCGACGCCAGCCCGGAGGGACCTGCCATCGGCGCGTTCTTCGACCTGGACGGGACGCTGGTGGCCGGGTACACCGTCGCGGCCGTCACCAGGGACCGGCTGCGCCACCGGGAGGTCGGCGCGGGCGAGTTCCTGCACATGATGCAGCTCGCGGTGGAGTACCGGCTCGGCCGGCATCAGTTCGAGAACGTGATCGAGGGCGCGGTGCGGACGTCCAAGGGGCGGCTGGCCGAGGACGTCGACGAGGTGGGCGAGCGGATCTTCCAGCAGTCGGTGGTGGACCTGATCTACCCGGAGATGCGCGAGCTGGTCCGCGCCCACCAGCGCCGCGGCCACGCCGTGGTGCTGAGCTCGTCGGCGCTGACCATGCAGGCCGAGCCGGTGGCCCGCTACCTCGGCATCGACCACGTGGTGTGCAACAGGTTCGTCGTCGACGAGCACGGCGTACTGACCGGTGAGGTCCAGCGCCCGGTGATCTGGGGCGTCAGCAAGGCCACCAGCGTCCAGCAGTTCGCCGCCGAGCACCGGGTCGACATGCGGTCCAGTTACTTCTACGCGGACGGCGACGAGGACCTCGCCCTGATGCACCTGGTCGGCAACCCGCGGCCGGTCAACCCCGGGCCGGCGCTGACCAAGGTGGCCGAGCGGCGCGGCTGGCCCATCCTGCGGTTCAGCAGCCGGGGCGGCGGCGGCCCGCTGGGCCGGGCCCGCAACCTGGCCGCGATCGGCTCGCTCGGCCCGCTGGCGGCGGGCGCGCTGAGCCTGGGCCTGCTCACCAGGAACAAGCGCACCGGGATCAACTTCCTGACCAGGTACTGGCCGCAAGTCCTGCTCGAGCTGACCGGGGTGAAGCTGAACGTCACCGGCGCGGAGAACCTCACCGCGCAGCGGCCGGCCGTGTTCTTGTTCAACCACCGGAACAACTTCGACGTGTTCATCGTGGCCGCGCTGGTCAAGGACAACTGGACCGGGATCGCCAAGAAAGAGCTCGAGACCAACCCGCTCGTCGGCCCGCTGGGCAAGCTGATGGACGCCGCGTTCATCGACCGGGCCGACACCGCCTCGGCGGTGGCCGCCCTGGCGCCGATCGAGGACGCGGCGCGCAAGGGCCTGTCCATCATCGTCGCGCCGGAGGGGACCCGGCTGGACACGCAGTCGGTCGGGCCGTTCAAGAAGGGCGCCTTCCGGATCGCGATGGCGACCGGCCTGCCGGTCGTCCCGATCGTCATCAGGAACTCCGATTCGGTGGCCGGCCGCAACTCCACCACGCTCAACCCGGGCACGGTGGACGTCACCGTGCTGCCGCCGGTCAGCACCGCGGACTGGACGGTCAAGGACCTGCCGGAGCGGATCGGCGAGATCCGTTCGGCGTACGTGCGGCTGCTCGCCGACTGGCCCGCTGCTGGCCGGGACGGCTCGGGAGTGGCGTCGTGACCGCGGGGTCCGATCTCGCCGGGCTGCTGGCCGACGGGCCGGACACCGTGGTGCTCACCCAGGCCTCGACCTCGACCGAGGGGCGGCTGATCGCGGACCGGATCGCCGCGGCGGGCGGCACCGCGCGGCCGCCGGTGAGCCTCGGGTCGCCCGGCGGGCTCCCCCGGTCGCTGCTGGACGGCGACGGGGACGTCCGGCTGGTCCCGGTGCGGGTCGCCTGGCTGCCGGAGGAGCACGCGGGCCGGCGCGCGGCCCGGGTGGCCGACCTGCTGCCGGGACGTGACCCGTATAACCCCAGCGAACGGCAGCAGCTGCGGATCCTGGCGCGCCAGCCGGGGCGGGCGGTGGTGCTGGCCGGGGAGCCCGCGACGCTCGGCTCGCTGCGCCGGCTCTGGACCGAGACCGCGGACGGTGACGACTTCGGCTCCTACGTGACCCGCCGGGCCACGCTGGCGCTTGACCGGGCCGAGTACCGGCTGCGCGGCCCCAGGTACAAGACGCCGAGCCTGGTCAAGGACGAGATCCTGTCCTCGCGGCGGTTCCGGGAGGGGCTGCGCACGCTGTCGCCGGCTTCCTCGCCGGGCTCCGATGCCTCGGTGGCGCCCGGGGGTTCTCCGGTGCCGTCGCTGGAGGAGGCCGGGGAGATCCTCGACGAGCTCGCCGCGGGCTGGAGCCGCCGGCTCATCGACATCTTCCCGACCGTCGGCCGGCTGATCTTCCAGCGTGGCTTCGACCCGCAGATCGACTACGACGAGTCCCAGGTGGACCTGCTGCGCGCGGCGATGGAGCGCCACCCGTGCATCTTCTTGTGGTCGCACCGGTCCAACCTGGACACGCTCGTGCTCGCCGCGGCCATGCAGGAGAAAGGGCTGCCCCCGGCGCACCTGTTCGCCGGGATCAACATGGCCTTCGGGCCGATGGGCGCGCTGCTGCGCCGGACCGGGGTCATCTTCATCCGGCGCTCGACCAGTGACGACCCCCTGTACAAGTACGTGCTGCGCGAGTACGTCGGGTACGTGCTGGAGAAGCGGTTCAACCTTTCGTGGTCCATCGAAGGCACCCGGTCGCGGACCGGGAAGATGCTGCCGCCGCGGCTCGGCCTGCTGTCCTACGCCGCCGACGTCTACCTGTCCGGGCGGGTGGACGACATCGCGCTGCTGCCGGTGTCGATCACGTTCGACCAGCTGCACGAGATCACCGAGTACGCGGAATACGCGCGGGGCGGGGCGAAGAGGCCGGAGGGGTTCGGCTGGCTGTACGGCTTCATCAAGGCGCAGGGGGCGCGGCACTACGGCAAGGTCTACGTGCGGTTCGGCGAGCCGGTGACGATGTCGTCGTTCCTCGGGCCCGTGGGTGGCTCGGTGGCTATTGATCCGGCCGCGCGGCGGCTGGCCCTGCAGAAGACCGCCTTCGAGGTGGCGTGGCGGATCAACCGGGGCTTGCCGGTTACCGCGACCGCCCTGGTCACCACCGTGCTGCTGGCCATGCAGGGGGCCGCGCTGACTTTCGCGCAGATCCGGCTGGGGCTGGCCGACGGGATGGACTACCTGGAGAGCCGTTCGGTGCCGCGGACGGCGAGCGCGTTGGCGCTGTCCGGGGCCGGGGCGGTGCGGGCCACGCTGGACGCGCTGGTGGCCGGCGGAGTGGTCAGCTACGTCGAGGAGGGCCGCGATCCGGTCTGGCTGATCGGGCCCGAGCACCAGCTCGCCGCCGCCTTCTACCGGAACTCACTGATCCACTTCCTGCTGGACACCGCGCTGTGCGAGCTGGCCGTGCTGCGGGCGGGCGAGTCCGCTTCCGATCCGGCCTCCGCTTCCGATCCGGTCGGGGCATTCTGGGACGAGATCGCCAGGCTCCGCGATCTGCTGAAGTTCGAGTTCTACTTCCGCGAGCGCGACGAGCACCGGCGCGAGGTGGCCGCGGAGATGAGCCGGCACGATCCGTCGTGGGAGTCGCTGGTGCGTTCCGGGCAGGGGGCGGCGGACGGGCTGCTGGCCGGGATGCGGCCGCTGGTCTCCCACGTCGTCGTCCGGCCGTTCGTCGAGGCGTACCGGCTCGTCGCCGACGTGCTGGCGCACGACGACGCGGTGGTTCCCGATTCCGAAGTGGTCCGCCGGGCGCTGGGACTCGGGCGTCAGTACGTGGCGCAGCACCGGCTGCGCAGCTCGGAATCGGTCTCGGCGCTGCTGTTCCAGACGGCGCTCCAGCTAGCCAGGAACCGGGGCTTGCTGGAGGCCGGCGCCGACCTGGCGGAGCGGCGGGCGGCGTTCCTGGCCGAGCTGCGCGACCTGGTGCGCCGACTCGACCAGATCGAGAACCTGGCCATCAGGCGCTACATCAGGGACGCGGTCAACGCGATGCCGGCGGACTGAGGGCGGCCGCTGGTCGCGCGACGTTTCCGCGGAAACGCGGGCCGGGCCAGGACGCTGCGAGGCTAAGAGCCTGCCAGCCACGCCAGCAAGCGGCCCCGCGACCAGCAGCGGCCAATGGCTTCGGCGCGCAGAGCCGACTGGCCGAACAGCGCCAGGCCGATGATGCTGTGGCCAGAGGCGCGGCGATCGCCGAGTGTCGGTATCGCCGGCGCGACTCCGACCCCTTCCGCTGACACCCACGCCACCGCCCGGCCGACCGCCGCTTCGTCGAGGCGGTGCAGGAAGCGCAGGCGGCTCTCGAGCGGGAAGTGCGACAGCGCCCACGTCGTGGTGACGACGGGCAGGGCGTCCGCGGGCACGCGGGCGAAGGCGCCGGGCAGCACCTCGATGGCGTCACCTCGCAGCAGCAGCGGAGGGGCCGTCGCCGCCAGCGCTATTTCCGCTTCGAGCCTCGCGGCCCGCTCCGGCTGACCGGGCCACAGGCAGGCGCGCAGCCAGCGGGCGTCATCCGCATCGGTCACGTCGGCCGGATCGAGGTCGACGCCGACCCGGGCGACGACCTCGGGCATCGCCCGCGCCGGGATGGGCCGGTCTCCCACGATCGAAGACGACAGCCGCACCGGAGATGACGGGTCGCCCAGCGATTGCCCGTTGCTGTACGCGATGCCAACGCGATCGACATTGAGATTGAGCCCAGCCGAACAGCCCACGTCGATCAGCCCGACCGCATTCGCGCCGACCCGGCGGGCCGCCTCGGCGATGGCCGGATACAGCACGGCGCAGCGTCCGGTCTCGCCGGCCCGCGTCCGCCGGCGCACGGCAATGGCCACGACCGATTCGGTCATCCGCAGCAGCGTGTCGATGGCCGCGCCAGCGGCAGCGTCGCCGTCCGCCGCGGCATAGGCCGCGGCCAGCGCCGGGGCGTGTCCGGCGAGGGCGAGGTCGTGCAGTGCGGCGAGGATCAGCGCGGGATGCCGCTTGCGGGCCGGCACCGCCTCGATGGCGCGCAGCGCCTCGCCGGACTCACTCAGGGCGACGGCGACGCGCTGGTACAGCGGTGAGGTCCCGGCGGCGTCGACCTCACCGAAACGCCGGTACACCTGAGCGAGCGTGCGGGCCCTCACCACGGGTACAGCTTCGATGTCACCAGGTGGGGACGACGGCTTCCCCGGCGGTTTCCGGGGCACCGGGCCGCTCACCGGCCGGGCCGGACCGAGGGAACCGGTCCTCGTCGTTGGCCGGCGGCCGCGGCGCGGGCGCCAGCTCCCGGAGGTCGTCAAGCAGGGTGCGCAGTACTTCACGGCGCAGCGAGTAGAAGTAGTTGCGGCCCGACTTGCGGACGTCGATCAGGCCCGCCTGGTAGAGGGTCTTGATGTGGTACGAGATCGTGGGCTTGGAGACAGGCAGCGTATCTTCGAGCGTGACGCAGCCAGTTCGTCAACCGATGCCATCTGGAGGACGATGTCCCACCGGATCGGATCGCTGAATGCCTTGAAGATCTCGGTCGGCGGCTGCCGCGGCGTGGCGGGCATGAGGAGGTTCCTAGCCTAGGCACGATAGTTGTCGAACTTTTCCGTCTGAGTCTATCCAGGCGTCAAGCCGGGGCCGGGCGCGGACGGGCGGGCGGACGAGGCGTGAGCGGGCAGGCCGGGCGCGGGCTAGTCGAGCTGCTCGACGAAGGCGCGGAGCTGGCGGATGTTGCGGCATTCGTGTACGGCGTCGCAGAAGGGCTCGTACCTGGCTATGACCGAGTCGCCGCTGTTCCAGGCGCTGACGGATTCGGGGTTCAGCCAGAACAGATGGCCGGCCCGCTGGCTGACGGCCTTGAGGGCGCCCTCGCGGGGATCGTGGTAGTTGGTGCGGGCGTCACCGAGCACGAGCACGGTGGTGCGCCTGCGCACCTGCTCGCCCCAGGTCTCCCAGAAGGTGGACAGCGCGTGCCCGTAGTCCGATCGGCCGTCGAACCACACACCGCTGCCGGCCGCGTTGATCTGGCGGGTGGCTTCGACCACGTCGGCAGCCTGCTGCAGGGCGTCGGTCACCTCGTCGATGCCGTCGACGAACACGAAACTGCGGACCCGGGAGAACTGTGACCGCAGCGCGAACGTGAGCTGCAGCGTGAAGGCC
>Ga0335077_10008591_pt1 | contig 12678 bp, 13 predicted proteins | sample Lox_Sample_31_FD_207151 | JGI IMG/M metagenome (GOLD analysis project Ga0335077, IMG submission 207151) | Soil microbial communities from Loxahatchee National Wildlife Refuge, Florida, United States - Lox_Sample_3.1 | ecosystem: Environmental > Terrestrial > Soil > Wetlands | place: USA... | reverse complement strand
AGCAGGGCTCGCCAGCTCGCGTACCGGTTGCCCGCGTGCGCCCAGTACAACCGACCGAACAGGGCCGCGATGAAGATGCCGCCGGTCAGCTCGTGAATGAAGCGGATCACACCCAGCGTGAACCCGGGATGACCTGGGCCGAACTGCGCCGGCGGACTGAAGAACGGGCTATAGAGCCAGAGCCCGGTGACCGTCAGCACGATGATCGACGACACGATCGTCCAGTGCGCGATCCGGACAGGGAGCTCCCAGACGTAGACCGAGCGGGTTCCTGCGCGGTCGACCGGCCGGTGACGGCTGGTCGGCGGAAGGGTCTCGACCGACACGGCTCAGCCCAGACCTGTCGGTAGGACCTGGACGTTGGCGGTCTCCCGCGCATGCTCGGCGTCGAGTACATGGACTGCGCAGGCCAGGCACGGATCGAACGAGTGGACGGTGCGCAACAGCTCCAGCGGGCGAGTCGGATCCGCCACCGGCACGCCGACCAGCGCCTGCTCGTATGGGCCCGGCTGTCCGCTCGAGTCCCGCGGACCGGAGTTCCACGTCGTCGGAACCACAGCCTGGTAGTTCTCGATTGTCCCGTTGTCGATCACGATCCAATGACCGAGCGAGCCTCGCGGCGGCTCGTGCCATCCCCACCCTTCGGCGTGACTCGGCCACGTCCCGGGATCCCATTTGGTCGTATCGGCGTTGCGCAGGTCGCCGTGACCCAGGTTCGACTCGAGCTGATCGAGCCAGCCGTCCATCGCCTGGACGAGCAGCACACTCTCGATCGCCCGAGCGGCCACCCTCCCGAGCGTCGAGTACAGCGCGTTCGGCCCCGCACCGAGCGCCTTCAAAGCGCCGTCCACCTGGCTCCGCACCGCGGCGTTACCGGAGGCATAGGCGATCAGCGTGCGGGCGAGCGGGCCGACCTCCATCGTTTGGCCGTCGTAGCGCGGCGACTTGAGCCACGAGTACTTCGCGTCGGTGTTTAGCCACTCGTAGGGCGGCTGGGGCCCGGTGTACGCCGGGTCGGTCTGTCCGTGGAACGGGTTCAGTGCGACCGAATCGCCGCCCGTGTACTCGTAATAGGAGTGCGCGACCTGTTCTGTGACCTTGGTCTCGTCGAACGCGTGGACCGTGCTCAGGTCACGGTCCAGCACGATGCCGCGGGGGAAGAAGTACGTGGCGGGGTCGTTGATCGAGGTCAGCGGGATCCCCCCGTACGCCATGAAGTTGCGGGTGTTGCCGCCGTATCCGAACCACTCCTTGTACGCCGCTGCGATCAGGAGGACATCCGGCAGGTAAACCTGCTCGACGAACTGACGCATCGTCTGTAGTCGCTCGCGGATGAAATCGATTCTCTCTTGGTTGATCGCCTGCGGGCTGTTGAGGTCTAGCGGTGTCGCCATCCCTCCCACGAGGTAAGTCTGCGGGTGCGGGTTCTTGCCGCCGAGTACGGCGTGCACCCGGATCACGTCGCGCTGCCACTCGAGCGCCTGGAGGTAGTGGTCGACCGCAAGCAGGTTCGCCTCTGGTGGCAGGCGGTACGCGGGATGTCCCCAGTAGCCACTTGTGAACAGCGACAGCTGGCCCGAGTCCGCGAGCGTCTTCACCCGCTGCTTGGTCGTGGCGAACTCGTCGGCGCCGGCTTGCGGCCAATTCGAGATCGACTGAGCCAAGCGCGAGGTTTTCACCGGGTCGGCCTTCAGCGCGCCGGTGATGTCCACCCAGTCGAGCGCATGCAGATGGTAGAAGTGGACCACGTGGTCATGGACGGTCTGGGTCCCTGCGATCAGGTTTCGGACCAGGTTCGCGTTCGGTGGGATCTCGATTCCAAGCGCGTTCTCCACGGCCCGCACCGAGGCGAGGGCGTGGACCGTCGTGCACACGCCGCAGATGCGCTGCGCCCAGATCCATGCCTCACGCGGATCCCTTCCGCGCAGGATGATCTCCATCCCACGGAACATCGTTCCCGAGGCCCACGCCTGCGAGACCGTTCCACCCGAAACCTCGGCCTCGAGTCGCAGGTGGCCTTCGATCCGGGTGACCGGGTCAATCTTGATGCGCACCGTCTTCCTCCTGCGGGCCTTGAGGCACGTCGACCGCTGGCGCTTGGCCCCCCTCTTGATGCCGCTGGATGGCCTTACCGATCCCGTGCGCAGCACTCAGCGCCGCCACGCCGGCGACGGCGTACACGCCGAGTTGCTCGGCAGTCGTCTCGACGCCGAAGCCGGCCACGTTCGGCAGCTGGCCGTAGAACGGACTCATCTGCTTCCAGAACTCGGGAGCGGCACAACCGATGCACCCGTGCCCGGCCTGTACCGGCCAACTCGTGCCGTCGTTCCAGCGGACGTTCGGACAGTTGTAGTTGGCGGCCGGACCCTTGCAGCCCATCTTGTAGAGGCAGTAGCCCTTTCGATGGCCCTCATCGCCCCATTCCTCCACGAACAGCCCGGCGTCGTAGTAGGCGCGCCGTTCGCACTGATCGTGGATCAGGTCGCCGTACGCGAACAGTGGCCGGTTGTACTGGTCGAGGGCCGGCATCGTGCCGAACGTGAGGTAATGCACCAGCACCGCCACGGTGTTCGCCGAGTTCTGCGGGCAGCCGCCGAGATTGACCACGGTCGCATCCGGAACGGCCTCCTGCAAGCCCACCGCACCCGTCGGGCCGGTCTGGACGAATCCTCCGTCCCAGGCACACGCCCCAACCGCCAGCGTCGCCGCGGCGTTCCCGCACACCTCACGCGCGATGTCGATCGCGCTGCGTCCCCCGATCGTGCAGTAGGCACCACCGGCTCCCATCGGGATCGCCCCCTCGACGACCGCAATGTACTTGCCCTTCTGCTCGCGCACGACGGTCTGCAGGACGGCTTCGGCCTGGGCGCCGGCGCCTGCCATGATCAGCTCGTGGTACTCCCATGAGAGCGTCTCCAAGACGATCTCCGCGACGTCGGGCGCCGGGGACCTGAGGATCGACTCCGAGTTGCCGGCACAATCTTGGAACTCGAGCCAGACGAGCACCGGCTTCTTCGTTTGAATCAGCGCCTCGGCCACGTCGGTCGCGTACCGCGCCGGCAGCGCAAGTGCCGCCGTCATGACGGTGCAGAACTGCAGGAAGCGCCGCCGGCTGATGCCCCGTTCGGCCAGCGCCTGCTCGAGGGTCATACCTTGCGGCAACACGCCCAAAGCACCCTTCCGCTCATGCGATAAACCGTACGGTCCGGCGGTCGCCGCGCGCGTCGGTTGCTGCCCGCAATCTTGGTCACGGGAAACTACCGACGCGCGGTCGGGGCTAGTGACCGCCGGCAGAGCGTCTGGGCGGTCATCCGTAGTTTGCCCATGCGATGCGCGTAGTGGCTGCGATTGCTATGCAGGGCCGCGTCTGGGCACAATTTGACGGGATGAGCGGGGTCCCCACGGTCAACCATGCCCGATCTGCGCCAGAGCCATAAGCACCGTTCGACCCGGCAGGACCCCGACGGGGTAACCGAGGTGGTGGAGCTCCCGGGTGGACGCCTGCTCGCGAGCAGGCGCTGGTCGGGCACGGGCGCGCCAGTAGTGGCGCTGCATGGCCTGTTCGATTGTTCGCTGGGCTGGAAGCACTTCGCCGCCACAACGCGCCGACCGTGTGTCGCGTTCGACCTACCGGGGTTCGGCAGTTCGGCGATGCCCGCACACAACCGTTTCGGAAGCTACGCGGAGGACATCCTTTGCGGGCTTGAAATCCTCGGTGTGCGCAGCTTCTCGCTTGTCGGCCACTCCCTCGGCGGGGCGGTTGCCGCCGAGCTCTCAGAACGAGCGCCCGAACGAACCCTCACCCTGACCTTGCTGGCACCCGCTGGCTTCGGCCCTGTGCCCCTCGCCGAACTGCTTGACGGCAACGCCCTCGGTCGCCTCGTCCGACTCGGGGTTCCGTTGGCGCTGTCAAACCCGTTGACTGCTGCGGGCATCTACATGGCCGCCGTTTCCCGCGGGCGGCCGCCGGAGCGCCAGTTGCTCGGCCGCGTGATGCGCCGCGCTTTCACCACAGCGCCGGGCGCGGTCGCCGCCAATGAGGCAATCGTCGCTGCCGCGCGAGACCCGGACGGATTCGCGCACCGCGGCGTACGCTACGACGGGCCGGTATCGGTGCTGTGGGGCGCCGGTGACGTCCTCATGCCCCTCTCACACGCCGCTCGCGTGTGCGAGGCTCTGCCCCAAGCCAGGCTGACCGTGTGGAAGGGCATGGGACACCATCCTCAGCGCGAGCGCCCCCAGCAGCTCAATAAGTACCTCGCCGCGGCGACGCGCGTGCCGGCGAGGACGTTGAGCGCCGCGTAATGCCTGGGGCGCCTCATCCCGCCGCCGCGGGGGCACCGCGCCCAGCGGAAAGCCCGGCTGGTGCGGGCTTTGTCGACGCGGCCGGCGCTCTGACGTCAGGGAAAAGGCGTGGTGCTCGCGCGGAAGATTCCGGATGCCGGCGGGTAGCGTCTGGCGAACACTGGGACCCAAGAGACCCGCTTCACCAAGGAGGAGTACGGCGACCGGCATAACCCTTCACCTGTCCGACGAAGTCGCCGGACGCCTCGCCGAGGAAGCCGCGCGCCAGTCGATTACCCCCGAGGAACTGGCAGCGCACACGCTGGCCGAGTATGTCGTGTTGCGGCCGCACCACGGCCCAGCGACGGCTCACGAGCCGCCCGAGCCGGCTGCGGAGCCAATCCGCCCGACAGCGGCAGGTCCGGGGGAACCGCAGGGTCGGCCGCGACCGAGCGCGGTTCGACTAATCGCGGAGCTCCCGAGCGTCCTGTGGGTTGGCCTCTTCCTTCTCTTCTACGCCGCGCTGTTCATCCTGATCGTCGTATTGATCGTGCAGGCGCTGTAGGCCAATAGGCGTTCCGGACCCACACGCCGAGCCGACACTCAAGCCGTGACTCTCACCGGCTAACGGTCAGGTGGCAGGGCTATTGCAGCTCGTGGCGGGTGTGTTCCCATTCCTCAGCCTGATCGGCTCGCGACCCAGTGCTGCTCGGCTCATACTTGAACGAAACGTTCAGGCGCACACGGTAGTTCTTGACGGTGCCGTTCTCGATAGTGACGTCGAAGCGGTGGGCCTCGGCAATACGGAGGTCCCTCAGGGTCATCGCGGCGGTCTCGATGGCGTTGCGGGCCGCTGCCTCCCAGGATTCGGTACTGACGCCGATCAGTTCGGTCACGCGATACACGCTTTCAGTCATCTTCTTCTCCTCCTCCGCTCGATTGGCCGCACACTATGGCATCGCTCCGGGGATGTGTGCTTGCATGCTCGATGAAGGCCAAACGCCGGGGACGCGGCCGATATGGATCAATCGCCGTCGTGTTGTGCTTACGGTCAGAGACGTCGTGCCGACCGTAGTTTCCCGAGACGAGACGAGGAGCGCCCACGGATACGCCCGGCGAATAGTCAGGACACACTCTCCACGAAACTGGAGAGGTGAACTCGTGTCCTCGGTCGACTTCGGCGACGATCAGTGCATTCGTGCGCGCACAATCGAAATCACAGTACGCGTCGAAATGAACCGACGCGGCGCCTGGGAGGTCACGGTGCCCGGCGAACGCATGCGAGTGGTCTACGCAACGCTCGCTGACGCCAGACGCCAAGCGAGATCGATCGCCGGCACACGCCCGTCCGAACTGATCGTCCGCGACGCATACCAGCGGCTCCTCGAGCATGAGCGACTCGGAATCTCCTGCAGGCACCGCCTGTAACACGAACGCCTGCACAGACGCGCGGCACTGCTAACGACGAGGATCGCGAGTTCCAGCCCAACGCTGGGTGCGGATTTGGCCAACCGGCGGCCAACCGCCGAACCGGCGCCAAGGAAACCCCCACGCTCAGTTTGGGGCGATCGCCAGCCGCGGCCAGAACTCGGCGAGTCGTACGCGCGCTTGGCGCGCGATCGGCGTGAGAGGTGGCGCCGGCGACAAGGTGGTATCGGGCGCGAGCTGCGTTGACAGGGCGTGCAGCGTAGCCGCGACCGAGCGTCCCAGCGCGCCGAGCGCATATCCCCCCTCCAGGACGATGCCGACCGGCACGGCCATGTGTGCGCACGCTCGAGCGATCGCGCGCGTCATCCCCGCGTATCCCACTTCGGTGACGGTGCAATCCGCGGCGGGATCGTCACGATGCGCGTCATATCCGGCGGAGATCAGTACGAGTTGCGGCTCGAACGCGTGCGCGAGCGGCACGACCACGTGCTGGATCAGCGAGACCCAGACCTCATCGCCCGATCCCGCCGGGACGGGTAGGTTGACTGTGAACCCGGTGCCCTCGCCCTCCCCGATGTCGCGGGGCGACCCGGTGAACGGATAGAGCGGCGATTGATGGATGGAGACGTACAGCACCTGCCTGGTGGAATAGAAGATCTCGTTGGTGCTGTTGCCGTGGTGGACGTCCCAATCGATGATCATCACCCGCTCGAGGCGCCGGACATCCAGCGCGTACCGTGCGGCGACGGCGACGTTGTTGAACAGGCAAAAACCCATCGCCTGCGACGGGAGGGCGTGATGACCCGGCGGACGATGCGCGCTGAACGCCGCCGAGGCCTCCTTATCGAGGAGCAGATCAACCATCCGCACCGCCCCTCCGACCGCATGAAGTGCCGCCTCGAACGAGCCCCCGCTGACCACGGTGTCCAGGTCAAGGAACGCCCCGCCCGACCGGCACGCCGACTCGATCCATGAGACGTACGCCTGCGGATGGACCGCGCTCAAAACCGAGCGAGCGACCGCCGGCGCACGCACCCGCTCAAACCCCAGCCAGCCTCGCGCGGACAGCTCCCGGTCGATCGCCGTGATCCGACCGGCCTGCTCTGGATGTACCGCGTTCGACGCGGTGGCGCTGTACAGGCCAGTGTCGTGGTCAAGCGACGAAGGATGTTCCAGAAACACGTACGCCATCACGTCCGCCCGGTAATCGCCAGACGCGGTATACCCGCAGGAGGGTGCCAATCGGGCACGTCGTCTCCCCCCTCAGCTCGCTGGCTGCAGTCCTCATTGAAACCGTCCCGCCAGCGCGGGACATCCGCGGTTTGCCGCGATGGAGATACGTGGTTTCGGCAAGCCTAGGGTGGTGGATCGATCGGGGTGCTGCGTAAGCGGGTCAAGTCTCAGACGCTTAGGAACCGGAATCCCCAGCCGTCGAGTGTGACGGGCAGGCCATCGCGGGCCATTTCGTCGCCCGAGCACGTGAAGCACTCGTCACTCAACTGGTCGACAAAGCCCCAGGTCCGTCCGGCGAGGTCGCGCCACGGCAGTCGCACCCAGCCCTCGGCTTCGGCGGCTGACAGGTTGACCACCACCAGATAAAACGCCCGCGGGTTCGACCAGCACCACGCGACGAGCTGGGGGTGTGGATCCCCGAACCGGCCGGTGCAGTCACACAGCCGCCAATCCCCATACTCTATTCGCGCATCTGCGGCGGCCCGGAGCAGCCGCCGGTAAAACGCGCGCAGGTCTCGATCAGGTGGCTCGTCCGGCCCTCGTCCGAGCTGTATCGGGAGGTGCGCCCGGAGTCCGTCCAGTTGGCCGTCGTGGTACAGGCGCGCGCCTATTAGTGTGGACATCACGACCGCGGCGGCGCGCGCTCGTGCCGGCCCGAAGGTGAGCGCTGCCCGGGGTTCGTCGTGGTTCTCGATGAACCGGATCAGGCGCTGCTGGTAGGCGCCGTCGGCCTGGAGGTGGCCGCGCACCGAGTCGGCCGGGTCGCGCACGAGGCGGTCGTACAGCCGCTTGTCATAGCACAGGTCAAAGCCCTGCTGTTGCAAGGTCCACTCCATGTCCCAATACACCTCGGCCATGAACAAGAAATCAGGATGCACCTGCTGGCAGCCGGCGATCACCGTCGGCCAGAAGTCGGCGTCGGGCGCTGGGCCGGCGCGCTCGCCCCATGTCCGCGCGAACACCTCGTTGGTCATCAGCATCGCCATGTCGCATCGCACCCCATCGCACTGATTTCCAATCGCGATCACCGTGTCGGCGGCTGCTTTGCGCAGCGCGGGCGAGAACGCGTTCAGCTGTAGAACATCCTGCCAAGGTTCAAAGTATGGGTCGCGCCCCTTCGCGAACACCACGCCTTCGATCTCCATGAACTCCTCGGGATGCGCCGCAAGCTCCGCACGGCTGCCGGTAAGGAAGTAATCCGGGCAGTTCGTGACCCAGCGATGGTCGGCCGCGACGTGGTTCGGTACGTAATCGAGGATCAGAGCGACGTCCCGTCCCGCAAGCTCTTGCCGCGCCTCCGCCAGCCCGGCCGACCCGCCGAAGCGCTCGTCCACCACATAGTCGCGCACGCAGTACGGCGAGCCGAGCACATCCTCATCCCGTAGGTCGGGCAGCGCACAGCGGTAGGCGGCGCGCAGCTCCGGCATGCTGAGGGCGAGCTTGCGGCCGATCGGGCTGCGCTGCCAGACGCCCATCAGCCAGACCGCGTCGACCGGCAGCGCAGCCAGCGCGTCCCACTCGGGTCCGGGCACTTCGCCGAGTCCCAGCGGACGTCCCAGCTTACGTCCCAGCCGTTGCAACCACGCGGCGGTGTTGATCTCGTAGATCGTCGGGCCGGCCCGGACAAGCATCGATCGAACCGCTACGCGACGACGCCTATGACGAGGCTCGCCCGGATGCGATCGACCCCAGCACGTAAAACCGGCTCACATCAAGGGTCGAGTCGGCGCGTACATCCGCTCGACGTAGTCCTCGAGCATGCGTCCCGCAGCAAACGCGGGAGCCAGGGTGCGCAGCGACGCCCGGACACGAGCCAGCCAGGCTCGCGGCAGCCCCTCCGCGTCGCGCTCATAGAAGGCCGGTACGACCTCTTGCTCGAGCAACCGGTAAAGGCTGCCGGCATCACGCGCGTCCTGCATCCCGGCGTCGGGTTGTACCTCACCCGGGAGCGCCCAGCCGTTCGTCCCGTCGTAGGCCTCCGCCCACCAACCGTCGAGCACGCTCAGATTCAATCCGCCGTTGATAACCGCCTTCATCCCGCTCGTGCCGCTGGCCTCTAGCGGGGGTCGCGGGAGGTTCAACCACAGATCGCAGCCGCGCACGAGCTGCTTGCCGATCGCCAGGTCGTACTCGTGCAGATACACGACGCGCTCCGCGACGTGCGGTATGTCCTTCATCCTATACAGGGCCTGGACGACGCGCTTGGCCTCCTCATCGCTCGGATGGGCCTTGCCCGCCAGGACAAGCTGGATCGGCTCAGGCCCTGAAAGCAGGGCGATCGCCCGCATGGGATCGTGGATGAGCAGCCCTAGTCGCTTGTACGTCGCGTTGCGCCGGGCGAACCCGACCGTGAGCAGGTCCGGATCGAACGCGCGCGAAGCCGCCTCGATCATCGGACGCGGCTGGCGCTCGGCGAGGCGGTCGATCCCGCTGCGCTCCTTGACGAACGCAACCAACTCCGCACGCTGCTCGCACCTGGCCTCCCACAGCTCGGCGTCCGACACGCCATCGAGCCCCTCCCAAATCGCGACGTCGCTCGCCCGCCGCCACCAATCCTCACCGAGATGACGATCGAGCAGACGATGCATCGCCGGCCCCACCCAGGTCGCAAGATGCACCCCATTCGTGACGTGCGTGATCGGCACGGCCTCCACAGCCCGCCCCGGCCACAGACCCCACCACATCTCGCGCGCCACACCCTCATGCCGTCGGCTCACCGCATTCGCCGCCCGGCTCATCCGCAAGCTGAACTGCGTCACCCCGAACGGCTCCGCCCTATCCGCGGGATGCTGCCGGCCGAACTGAACAACCACCTCCGGATCAGCGCCCAGCTCTGCGATCACTCCACCGAGCGTGGCGATCACGTCCTCGCACGAGTAAGTCTCATTGCCGGCGCCGACCGGCGTGTGCGTCGTGAACACGGTCCGCCGCCGCGCCGCCGCCAGCGCCTTCTCGACCGGGACGCCGCGCGCCGCGTCCTCCCGAGCCAGCTCCAGCACGGCAAACGCCGCATGCCCCTCGTTCAGATGCACCAGCGCGGGCTCGATCCCCATGGCCTCCAGCGCACGGATGCCGCCGACGCCCAGCAGCGCGTACTGCGCAAGACGAGTGACCGGATCTCCCACGTACAGCTGCGAGGTGATCCACCGGTCCAACGGCCCGTTCTCGGGCCGATCAGCATCCAGCAGGAACAACGGCACACGACCAACCGAGACCCGCCAGATCTGCGCACGAACATCGCTCCCCCGGATCGGAACCGTGATCGTCAGCGGCCCTCCATCCGGACCGCGCACCAGCGCCATCGGCAGCCGCTCCGGATCGTTATCGATCCAGTACTCCTGCTGCCACCCAGAGGCATCCAGACGCTGCCGGAAATACCCCTGGCGATAGAACAAACCCACCGCTACCAGCGGAAGCGCCTGATCGGAAGCCTCCTTGACCAGATCTCCGGCCAGCGCGCCCAGCCCGCCCGAGTACACCGGCAGCGAATGATGCACGCCGTACTCGGCACACAGGAAGGCGACCGGCCGCTCCGGCGCGATCGGACCCGCCGACGGCCGCCGGAGATCGGCCGCGAACGCGTCCTCGAGCTCCGCAGCACGCGCGAGCAGACCAGCGTCACCCGCAGCCCGAGACAGCGCCTCACTCGAGACCTCCTGAAGCAGCCGCACAGGATTCTCGCCACAAACCTGCCAGCGGTGCGCATCAATCGCGCGGAACACCTCCTTGCCGCGCGGATACCACGCCCACCGATAGTTGTACGCAATCCGCGCGAGCGGCGCGAGCGCCTCCGGGAGCCGCTCCGCCAGATCAGCGGCGCGCCCGGATAACTCCTCAACCCCCAACGTCATCGCGGTGATCATCCCACGTACCGCACCGACAACGTGATTGCAAATCGATCCGAGGACACGGAGGCGGCGCTGGTGACGCAACTGCTCGCTCTGGCCGAGCAACATGTGGTCGCCGTCCACGGGTGCCGCGACTCACCTGACCGTGCGTCACCCGCCGTCCGGCGCGTTTGGGCCGGGGATCGCTTCATTGAGGCGTGCGCTGACCTCAGCTCGGTCTACGTCGAGCGCGTCAAGCAGCGCGGCGCCGGGATCGGGGGCCGCGAGGCGCAGCAGCGCGGCAAGCAACAGGTGGAGCGACCAACGAGGCTCCGCCCGGCCGCGGCGAAGGTGCCTCCCGGACTCCTCTAACACCCGCTTGGCCACCGGAGTCATCGGCAAGCGATCCGCCAACACCACCTTCAGGCTGGGCCGCCGGCCGCCGAGCGCCGGGTCGCGGGTTGGCACCGGCGGCGCGAGGAGCGCCCTGTCGATTCCGATCGCCACAAGCGCATCGCGATCCATCGCATCCAGCGCCTCACGCGCCTCTCCTAGATTGCAGCCCAGCACCTGCGCGATGTCGGGCTCGCGCAACAGCCCGAGCACGAGGTGCTCGGCACCGACGCGCCGATCGCCACGCCGACGCGCTTCCTCGCGCGCGTACACGTACGTCGTCCATGGGTGATACCCGTCGACCTTGCTCGCTTTCGCGGTCATGGAACCCACTTTCCGTATTTGGCGTGCACCGATTGCCGAGTGATCCCCAGCGCATCGCCGATCTGCTGCCAGGACCACCCATGACCGCGGGCGACCGCGACCTGGTGTGCCTCGACGCGCTCGGCGAGCCGGTGCAGCGCCAAAGCGGCACGCAGTCCCTGGGCCGGATCCTCAGACCCGATCGCTTCGGTGATTTCATCGACGTTCATCCTGTCAGTCTAGACTGACAGCAGGCGTCTTGTCAAGCCAAACTGACACGAGAGGCCGTCAGGGGGCACCGTCCCCGGGCTCAGAGTTGGACTGCCAAGCTCCTGGTATGACTGGATCAATTGAATCTCCGGCTAGCGTCGCAGCCGCCTACTTCGACGCCTGGAAGAGCAATGACATCGAGCGGGTGCGGACTTTGGTACACGACGAGGTCGCTTTCGACGGTGCGCTGGGATCCACGCGGGGTGTCGAGGAGACGATTGCGGGTCTTGGCCGCATGTTTGCCATGACTGAGCATGTCGAGGTTCTTCACCGCTGGGTCGACGGCCCCGAGGTCCTCACCTGGTTTGAGCTCCGTACCCACGCTGCGGGCCCTCTCGCGATAGTCAACTGGAGTCACATCGAAGCGGGGCGCATCACCCGAATCCGTGTGACCTTCGACCCGCGCCCACTTCTGTCGTGAGGCGGTCTTCGCAGCAGCTTGCCGAGCGCTGTGCAAATCGTCCCGAGCGGCAAGCGGGCCAATGTGCTCCTCTGCCGACGTATGCGCATTACGGCGTGAGACTCCGAGGAAAGCCGAAACCGAGGCTCGACCGTCAGCTGAGGAATGGAAGGACTGCCGCCGCGATCTCGAGCGCCGAGAGTTCGTACGTCGGGGCTCGCAGTGTCTTCATCTCTGCGCGCGGCATGATCGCGACGAGAGCTTTGGCGGTCGCGGGCGCAGCCTCTGCGGTCAGGACTAGGGTGGGTGTTTGGACACGCGCGGCGACCTCGTTCGGCACGAGGTTGTTGTCCCCGACCATCGCGTAGTCGTAGGGCAGGGCGCGGGCGCTGTCGATCATCATCTCGCCGGCTGGAGTCGAGCATCTCGTCGATTGCTTGGGGCGGCAGCCACGAAAGACGCCGCGTTTCCTCGGTGATCGCCTCGGTCGTGAAACGCCTGAACGGTGGCCGCCTCGTTGGCTTGTCGTGTCCGGGCCGC
>Ga0335077_10008590_pt1 | contig 12678 bp, 17 predicted proteins | sample Lox_Sample_31_FD_207151 | JGI IMG/M metagenome (GOLD analysis project Ga0335077, IMG submission 207151) | Soil microbial communities from Loxahatchee National Wildlife Refuge, Florida, United States - Lox_Sample_3.1 | ecosystem: Environmental > Terrestrial > Soil > Wetlands | place: USA... | reverse complement strand
TTATAACCGCAAGAACGGCCAGCGCCCGGACACCGTCAAGACCGGGTGCCCGCGTTCCACCGCGCACCGCCGTCCTGCCCCGTTTTTCGACTGCGGCCCATGTTCGCACTCTGCTCCCCCCGGCCAAGCAATGTACTGTTCTTCACCACTTCGGTGCGAGAGCAAACCCAATGGCGGGTAATGGGATGGAAGTTATTAGTTAGCACTTCCGGCAGTTAACGCGGATCTCCGTGCAGGAGCCTCCTGCACGGAAATCCGCGTTAATGAGCCCGGAGCAGTTTGTGCCGGAATGACAGGCCCCGGGGAGCGCGGAAGATCATTACCGATCTGGCGCTGACGCTGGCGATGGGAACTATCTGGCCGATATCGCGATGCTCCGCGCGCAGCCGGAACGGTTCAGGCCGGCAGCCTCCGACTTCGTGGTCTCCCGGCTGCCCATCAGCCTGGCCGCCGACACGCCCGCCGCGCTGAAGGCCACCCGGGCGACGCGGGTCGCCGCCCGGGAGCGGGGGTGGAACCGGCCGGGGACGCGGCGCCCGGAGCGGATGGCACGCTGGTATCGGTGAATATCGACGCGACGATCGTGACCGCGGAGAAGGACCAGGCCACGCCGACCTGGAAGAAACGTTCGGCTTTCACCCGCTGACGGTGTTCACCTGCCACGGCGCGGAGGGAGCAGGCGATCCCCGGCCATCCTGCTGTGCCCGGGGAACGCGGGATCGTACAGTGCCGCCGGCACTTGGGATCATTTGACCCGCACCCTCTTGCGCCGCACCGGGAGAATGTCGAGGACCTTCGCGCGTCGACGACGCATACCCAGCAGGGCGTTCAACGGCACGAGAAGTAACCAGCTAAGTTCCGCATGGGAAAATCTGGCTGTTGGCCAGCAAGGCGAGGACGAGGAAGCCAGCAGCGCCGCGACGGTCCCGGCAATTTCGCCACCGATATGTAGTCGACATGGAGCATCTCGCCGCCCCCGGCGACCTCGTGCCGTCGGCGGCAGGCCTTGGCCTGTCGCCACTTGGGTCGAGGAGGTTCGCATGCGCAACTGCGCCTGCCGTCCGCCTGAACCCGCAACGGGGACAGACCTGGGTGTCGAGCGCTCCCGCGGCGCGATGGTAATTCGCGGCTTGGCACGCCGACAAAGCCGCCCGGAATCCTCCAGTGGCCCAGGCGGCGCGGCCTTACCTCTTCTGGCCATCCCACCCAAGGCGGGCCGCGCCGCAGTGCGACGCCTGCCAGGCGCGGAACTCTTCCTCGCGCTCGCGTGCCTCGCGGAGCATGCGCAACTCCGCGGCGTCGTCCTCGGTCACAGCGTGGTTCTCCAGCTCATCGATCCGCCGGTCACGGTCACCGGTAACGACATGGTTGTTCACCGCGTGTGTCATGACTCCTCCGTGTCCGTTGCTGGGGTGCCCATGATCCCCGCAAGGTTTAACCGTTCCCCACTGTTTTGCCCCGTTACACTCAGATTACACTCGTAACACAACGTAAGGGGTGCGAGCGCTACCGCCAGCAATGTCTGGCGCGGTAACGGGCTTGTGCGGCGCGTGGAGACGACTGGGTGGCCAGTGAGCGGCGGCCGCCGGTCTGCTCATCGCTCCAAGGCGGCGCGGACCAGGTCGCGGAATTCGTCATCGGGGATGTCGGCTGCGCCTTCGGGCCGCAACTGGATGGTCCCCTTGCTGTTCTTGAGCTCGGGATGGCGGGACGTGAAGCCGGCGTCGCGGCCTTGCTGCCAGCCGTAGACCGACACGCCGTGCTTCCACGCGCCGAGGTAGAGGCGGCGGCGGCCGGCCTTGTAGGTGGGAATCTGATATGAGAGCACCACGGCCGCGTCGGGGCGCACTTGGAGTATCAGCAGGTGGAGCCGGTCGAACAGGGGGCGGTGCTCGGGGGTGATCGCGTCCATGTAACCCCGCACTGCCTGGTCTACTTGGGCGTTGTGACGGCCGGGCGCGCGGTCGCGGCGATCAGCGGTCTTGGCCATGGCACCGTCCTGTCGTCGATGGTCGCCTTCGCTCGTAGTGACTGCTGCAGCCGCTGGAAATCATCGCGCGCCCCCCACCTCATTGGACACCCCCTCAGCGCAGGTCGGAGGCCGCATCTGGGTACGTCAACTGGGTAAAGCCCGGAAGAGCACCTGGCTCGACGACCGGGAGAGGAGCGTCTCGCCGCTCGCCACAACGAGGATGGTGACCTGTGGCTTAGCATGCAGGCTAGCCGGGTGCGACCAGCCAGGCCCAGGGCGCCCGCCCGGCAGGGACTGCTACCACCGTCCCGGTTCCGAGCCGGTGCGCGAGCGGCCATCGGACCGGCCAGCCAGGGACCAGCGCACCCGCGGCCGCCAGAACGCCGCTGATGGCGAACCACGCGGCCGGGGCGGGCATCTCCGCGGATCCGATCACAGCGTCCGCAAGCGCGCCGCGGTCCGGCAGCGGCCACGACGAGCCAGCACACCAAGCCGCATGCATCCCAGCGAGCGCGAACAGCGCGACGCTGGCAGTCGCTGCCCCGGCACGGCGCATCAGCACACGGCGACCGTATCCCGCGCTGGTGCGCGTGGTCATCCCGAAATAGCGAGGATGCCCTGTACGCGGCAGAAGAGCGCCTTGCTGGACGCGGGAAGGGATGATCGTCGCTGCCTGAGCCTTCTCGTACGTACGTGAAGGTCTCACACGGAAAATGACTACAAGACACCGCGCGTACAGCGCGACCGCTCAGTTAACGGCACCGCTGGCAGGCTCTAGCCGCCCCGCCCCAGCAGACCCTTACAGTCCGTCTCCTCGCGGTCGCTCTGGCACGGCGGACATCAGCGTCTCCACGATCGTGGTGATAGCTGGCAGCAGATCTTGGCACCTATGGGAAGGACGGAGCAGACTGGGGCCAGCTGGGAGTTCAGAGGGACTGGGTGTCCGCATACATCCTGCGCCTCCAGCGCCTTGACGACACCATCCGCGAGATCCGTGACCAGGTATTCACCACCCGCGGCCAAAGGCCCAGCCTCGTCCCGGATCGCCAAACCGCGCCCAGTAACGCCTCAGCGCGCCTCGCCGAAGAATCACCGCGTCAACGAGCACCAGCCAAGATCACTAACCGCAGTCAGCTGGGCGAGCCCGGCGGGCCGCCGATCGCGTCTCCCGACGCAGCTGAGCGCCCGGGAAACTCCGGAGCTGCGATGCCGCTTCCTGATCCGGCGGTGCTAGCGGGATGGGCGATGGCATCAGCGACCCGGTTCATGAACGCCCGGATCGTTGCGGCGGCAACCCGGTGCAAGATCGTCCGGTCCAGCGCCGCGCCGAAGATCCCCAGCGGCGGCCGGTACGCTCCGGCCACCGTGAGCAACGTGGCGTCCTCCCCCGCAGGTGCCAGCATGACGTCGGCGTCCAGCGCGGGAAACAGCCCGCCACCAGGCCCGATGACCTCCCACCTCAGCACAAGCACAGCGGAGTCCGCGCGGCTCACCAGGTCCAGGAAACGCACGTCGACCAGCCTCGACACGCCCGGCGCGCAACCCAGCGGGCCAACCCGGATCAATCCTGTGATCCCCTCGTCGTAGGCATCCTGGGACGCACTCACCAGCAGGCCGCCACGGGCCAGCTTCGCCAGCCTGGCCTTCGCGGCATCCAAGCCCACATCCAGCACTATCTCGTCCCTCACGAACACCGCACCAGCGAACCGAACCAGAGGTCACCCCCGGCAGAGGACTTGGGTCCTCACCGCACGCCGGAAGTCCTTGCCTCCGCCTGTCTGGACGGCTGCCCGAGCGATCGTCGGCCAGCGGCCTGGCTCCCGCCTGGCTTCACGATCACGGTGAGCTGTCGGCGGATCCTTCCTCGTCCCCCAGCCAGACAGAGGGGTCGGCGCGTAGCGCTGACCACAAAGTGGTGAAGCCGCTATTCCACAGCTCGGACACCCGCTGCGGCGTGACGCCCAGGACCGGAGCGATCTCCGCATCGCCCAAGCCCTCGAACAAGCGAAATCGGACCGCACGCCGCTGCTCATCGGGCAACGCGGCAAGGACCTCACGGATCCGGTGACGCAGATGCTCGGTGCGCACAGCGCGCAGAGCTTGTTCCGCCACATCGCAGTCGGCGGCCCGGTTGAGCGCACCAGGTTCTTCACTGCCGGTACCAGCGGGGAAGGCTCGCCTGGCCCCGGCGGCGGCCATGCGGTCTTCGCTGCCGCGGGCGGTCGCTGTCACGAAGCCTGCCTCCCCGATCGCCGGTCAGTACGCTGTGGTCGCTCCTGCACGTCCAGTATCCACGGTCGCCTGCGGCCTTGTGCGCCAGGCGCCGGTGCCAGGCGCGATGGTCTGCGAGTGCGGCTGCAATGATTCTCATACCTCATCCCTCCTCAACTGGCCCGCAGGCAACTCCGGGATCACTGCGACGAGCCGCTCCGGGACACGGCACCTGCCCACAGGGACGAAGGGCAGCGACCCGGTAGCCGACGCCCCCTCACCGGAGCTAGAGCGTCCAGAACCTCCCTTTTCATTCTCCGTGGTGGTGCCCGCGCGGTGTCGAGCGTATTTGCGGGCGGCGGTGGTGAGTTGACGCTCGCACCGCACACCGGGTCGACAAACAGCTGTACCGGTGAGACGTCTGATGACAGGGTTTGGCGGCACAAAGGTTCGGTCATCTTCAGTTCGGGTCGCGGAGTTTTCCTTTGCCTGCCTACTACCCAGAACCGGACGACGCGTCACAAATAGCAAAGATTGCGGCGCGGACAGAGCCCCGGAACCCATCGCCGCTAGGCTGGCAGCGTCGGCAGGGGGGCGGCGCTGATCCTGACTGAAATAGACTCTTTCCTAAGCGAAGATAGGTGGGCGGATATGATAAATGAATCGGGAAACGATCAGCTCAATAATAGGCATCCATATCTTTATTACTGGCTAACGGGTGGTCTTGCTACCATTCTTGCAGCCGTCGTCACTGTATTGGCGACGTCCGGATCCTCTACACACAAGCCGCCCAAGTCTTCTGCGCAGAACTTGTCTGAATCTTCTGCGCAGAACGCGGCAGGGGAGGTCGCTCGCGTCCCGCCTAGCTACCAGGGTACATGGCAAGGAATCCTAAGCTATTCGGGCTCGTCTGAACAGATTAGTCTGGAATTGGGCCCAGGCTCGACAGGCGCTGAAGTAGGGCAAGCGACAAACACGACCTATGATTGCCAGGGGTCGGTCTACCTTGTGAGCAGCGGTGGACAATTGCTGCTGCACTACGTCCTCACATCAAACCCAATGGACAGGTGTGTTTCGTATGGTAATGCCACAGCGACACTGCAAGGCCCGAATTCACTTAACTTCGCATTTGTTGCTGACCCTAACACGGGTATTGTTCCGGCGGCTGGAACGCTTACTCGTACTGGGTGAGAGGCGAAGCTTCTCCCGGCCGTCGTCCGTGCTCGCCAAGATTCACAAGATCGCTTAGGCCTCTGATGTCAAGTTCGCGTCCCCGGGTGACAGTTGAATTGCGGTAGCTAAGCAACGTTTCCGGTGGCAGAGTTTTTGCGCCTGGGGCGTCCTTTGGGGTTGGCGAACGCGCCGAATTCGCGGGCGCGGTCATGGCGGATGGGATGGACACGGATGATATTGCCATCCTTCGCGAGCTGGACCGATCCGGCGACGATGGACACGTCGATGGCTGCCCGGGCCCATCTGCGGCCGCACGCGTACGGGCTACCGGCGAAGCTGACCACCCCGCCGCCGTCAGCGAGCCGGGTAACCGTCAGCCCGGCGGTGGCGTCGCGGTCCGGGCGCGCCATCGTTTGCCGCTCCCGCCGCACCGTGTCAGGCTGGGCCAGCCTCATCTCGGGCATGACCCGGATCTGGTACAACCAGAGCCCCATCTCCGCCAGCTCCCGCGACTCGCGGGCTCTTACCGCTCGCCGCCGGGACCTGCGGCCGACTGCCGCGGATGCCCCGCGCACCCGGCCACCGGCACGGGCTGCTCCTGCTCTGGCCAGATCCGCGCCCCGTCGCGCGCCGTCAGCGATTCGCTGGGCGGCGTGGTAAAGGGTGCCGCGTCGACCCGGTCTGCGTTCTCGTCCACCCAAATTGGTCTTGATCTTCATAGGCCCTCATCACAACCGACCGCTTGAGCACGCTGCGCCAGCGGCGCGGGCGGCACCGCATCCGGTAAGCCAGCACCGGGCACATAACGGGCACGCTAACGCTGAGCCAACGGCCCTGGCCAGAGCATCGAGGAAAGATGACTCAGCGTCACTAACGCTACTGTATTCTTCGCGCCTCTTCCGTCTCATACTTGTCCTTTAGCCTCTCCTGTTTCTTGAGTTGCGCCGCTTGCGGCGGCTTTCTCCGTCATCCGGTACGGACTTTGCCCGCGCTTGATGACGACGTGGCGCAGCGGAGCATCACGCCAATTGGCGCGAGCTGACGAGCGCATGGCTATGGCGCGACGAGCATTGAAACCATCGTGGACGAGGCGGGCGTGGCAATGCGCACGGTCAAGGCGGCGTCCGGCGCCAACGAGAGACGTCGGCACCAGCGCTACGTCTTGGGGCCTCCGGTCATCTTCAGGACCAGGTGGGGGCGCCCGTCGTTAACGTATGCCAGCGGCGGGACAAGCAGGGTCGGGATCCCGGCGATCACTGCGGGACCGTCGTGGCTGGCGCGATCGCCCGCTATGAGCGTCTCACCTGCCGCGACGGCCAGCTCGCCGAGTGCGACGGTGAAGATCGCCAGGGCTTCTGCACGCCGTGCTCGTACCGCCCGACACCCCGGCGAATGGCACGTTAATGGCACGACGACCTTGTCAGTACGGGCGGCGCCCAGCAGTCTGCGGTCGCTGGGTTCATAAGCCGCCAGCGTGATCCGAGTCCTGCCCGCCCCGAAGGCTCTTCCGGTCAGGGTGCCGTCGAGGTTGCCCGGGAGGCGATTTTGGTACTGCGATAAGGCCTAGTTGTACTGCTTAGCGGCCCGCCAGTACCTGGCGAACAGCGGATGTCAGCAGCATCCGCACGCTCAGGCTGCGGTGGCCGTCGGGTCAGCCGTTCAGGCTGCGGTGGCCGTCGGGTCAGCCGTTCAGGATGCGGGTTTTCTGCTGCTCGAACTCGGCCTGGGTCAGCACGCCCGCCGAGAGCAGCTCACCGAGCTGCTTGAGCTGGGCGAGCCGGTCGCTCATGTCGGCTGGCTGCGCCGGGGCGGCGGGTGCCTGCGGCGGCGTGGCGGGCTCGGCGTAGGCCTGCTGCGGCTGTGCCGGGGCCGCGTACTGCGCTGGCGGTGGTGGGGTGGGCGCGCCCGGGGCCTGGTTCGGCGCCGCCCACCGGGCTTGCTGCCGGCGCTGCACCCGGCCGTGCACGGAACTGGCAACGGCAACCGTGGCGGCGGTCTTCAAGATGCCCACCGTGATCTCCTCGTCTGTGTCAGGAAGGCTCGGTCGCGTCAAGGGCAGCGACAATGTCGCTGGCTGATATCCCGCCATCGGCGATCAGCCGGGCGCCGTCGCGCCGCCAGGCGTCCACCAGGCCGAGAACCCACCGGTTCTCGTAGATCACAACTGCGGCGACGCTGCCGGGCTGCATCGCCGCGGAAATCTCGCCGACATCTGAGTCATCGAGCAGGCCAGACGACGCCCCGGCCCAGGCAGTCAGGTTGACGCCGTCGGGAACGGCGAACTCCCAGACATCAATCTTCTTGCTCTTGCCGTTGGCGTCCTTGGCGATGAACTCCATGTCCAGGATGTCGACGATGCCCTGGTTGGCGAGGGAAAGCAGCTTGTCAAAACCCGGAGCGGTGAGTCGGCCGCCGGGAAACTCGATCGCGAGGAAATCGACCGGCCCCAGCTCGTCGTCGTCCCCTGTTCCCGGTTGAGCTGCCGCCGTCATACCTGACTCCATCCCGGAGATCTCAGCTGGGCCTGCGGGCCGCTGCGGGATAAATCTAACAGTCCAGCCAGTCACCAGGAACCCGTGCCAAGCCGGTCGCTGCCATATCCACGAATCAGCTGTTCGGTCCTGAATCGGCGGCCTGGGCCCACTGCCCCAGACGAGTGAGCAGACAGCGCCGCGGGCTGCGACCGCCCGGACTGGCGATCTCGGCGGCCGGGCTCGTCACCCGCAAATACCACGATGAGCTGCGGCAGTAGCGTCCCGGTCTGCTGGTCAGGGCGCCCGTGCCGCTCCCGGCACCCAGGTCAACGGCCCTGCCCGCCCCGGGAGGTGTCTCTTTTGCACCCGCTGGCAGCCTGGGCCTTGGCGCGAGGCACGGTCATAGCCTTGACCGCCCACCAGCCCGTTGCTGGCCATCTGTGAATCTCTCCACTTGGTCACCGGCCAGGCTGGAAGGCTTTGTATCTCGCCGTCCTCGTTCGGCCAAGCCCGTCCGGCTGGCCCCATGCCGCTGGCGGGTGATATCCGGAGTCTCCGGTCTCTCGCGTTCATCCACGGGGCGCGGCTAGCGCGTCAGCCGCGGGCAGGTGGCACCGCCGCCGCGCCAATGGGCCGGCCATGCTGTCCGGTTCCCGACCACGCGCGGAAATGATGCGCGGCGGCATGCCCCCTGGAGGTCAGGGAGCAGCGATCCCGTTCTGCCGCGACGCGCGCGCAAGGACCAAAACAGGTCGGGGTGGGAGCTCTCGCTTGCTGTCACACACGTGCCGTCGGCGAGCACGACGTGCCCAGCCAGGAGGTTGTCGACGGTCAGGCCGAAGCGCCGGGTCAGGTAACCGATGCCGCCGCCGAGGTTGAGGCCGGCCACGCCGGTGGGGGCGAGGAAGCCGGAGGGGGTGGCCACGCCGAATGCCACGGTCGCGTGGTCGACGTCTCCCCAGGCGCATCCGGCGTCGGCGCGGAGGGTGTGATTGCGGGGTTGACCGTGGTGCTGCGCAGCGACGAAAGGTCGATGACCAGGGACACCGAAGCTAGGACACACGGCGTTCGCGCAGCGTTCGCAGGTAGCCGCTCGCCTCGGGCGATCGGGAGCACGCCGCGAGCCCCAGCCCGGCAGCCCAGTGCGCCACCGCGTAGCCGTTCAGCATCATTCGTCCCGAACGGCTGCCGCATGGCGACGGGAGCTTACGTGCGGGCGCCTCGGCCGGAGAGATCTTGCTCACAGCGCCGCAGCAGCGCGAGGCTGCAGTGCGCCGACGCCCATCTGCGGCGGAGCGCAGCCGCACGGCGAGCGATTGCCCAGCGGCTTCCGGAAGCCGTCGCCGCCGTGCTGCCTCCTCATCGTCGTGCGCGGCGCGCACCCTCATCACCTCCGGCGGCCACCACACGCCCTCGTGGGTCCGCGGCGCCGTCGACCCCGGTTCGCTCGTCGCTGGCGCTCAGGCATTGCGACCGAGCAGGCCGAGCAAGCGGACGTCGTCGGGGGCGTCGGGGTCGGCGTCGATTCGTGAGCCGAACATGCCCGACGCCGCCAGCAAGTCGGCGTTCGCTTCGGTCCAGGGAAGCAGCAGCGCGACGGCGCCGGGGTCGAGCGCATCGTCCTGCCCGGTCGCCCGGGCCAGGTCCCAGCCGTGTATGGCGAGGTCGGCGGTCAGCTGCATGACGTACTCCTGCCCAGGGACGTCGCCGAAGGACAGGTGCACGGTCCGCTCGAGGGCTGCAGGTTGCGCCACCACCGCGTGTGCCTCCTGCGTCGAGGAGGCCAGCAATCCCGGCCACGTCGAGGCGTCGTTGCCCATAAGGTCTCCGTCGAACCGGTCGCCGACCTGCTCGATCGTCAGGCCCGCGAATATCGGCGGCACCCAGCGCTGCTCGTACAGCAGGTGATGGACCAGCGCCCGCACATCCCACTCCGAGCAGGGAGTGTCGTGATGCCACTGTTCCGGGCCCACGCCCGCGACCAGCGCCGCGAACCGGCGCCCGCAGCGGCCGTGCAGCTCGATGAGATCATCTACCATGCGCATCCTCCGGATCGGCCGACGTCGACGTAGGAATCAACCTGAAGCGAATGTTCGCACACAACGATCGAGGGCGCGGCGCCGGACCTGGCCGCCATCGCGCCATGACCATGCCCGGGCGACCGTACCCCGGCCGCGCCGGGCACCGCGGTGACCATCCAGACCATCGCGGCCGCCGTCAGCGCATCATGCAAGCGGGTCAGGCTGGGCCGCCGGAACCAGCCAGAGCTACCCGGCTGGCCAGCCCGGACCAGAGCGCGGCGCAGCCTAACCCGGCTGTGTGCACCCACGCCGCGGTCGCCGGCTCGGGCTGCCAAGCCGGGAACCTGCTCCGGCAGGCGGGTGCCCTCGCTGTCCGCGCAGCGGGAGGAGGCGGCGCGGGTGATCGCGGCGGTCGAACGGCTCGGCAACGAGAGCTCCGCGGTGAGCGGAACGCAGGGCTCGGCGCCAGATGCCTTGGTCATCAAGTACCTTGGTCATCCTCCGGCCGGCGGCGGCTGCTCCCCGCTCAGGGATTGGGCACGCTGGCGGGCTGGATGTTCTGGTTGATGTGGAAGGTGTTGTCCGGGTCGTACCGATCCTTGACCTGGGCGAGCCGGCCGTAGTTCCCGCGGTAGGACGCTTTGACCCGGTCCTGGCCTTCGTTCATCAGGAAGTTCACGTAAGCGCCGCCGGCCGAGGTCGGGTGCAGTTCCTGCCAGTAGTCCCTAGCCCACTGCGAGATGAGGCCGGCGTTGGCGGGGTCGGGGTCGACGCCGACGATGACGCCGGCCCAGCCGCCGCCTCGGTAGGCGAAGGCTGTGGCACCGGCCGGCACCCGGCTGGCGGCGCCGTCGATGGGGTACAGGTGCATGGTGGAATGGCCGGTCGGCAGCCGCTGGCCGTATTTGGTGTGCACGTCGATCGCGGCGTCGGAGATCTCGTTGAAGAAGTCCGCCCGCCAGTACCATTGTAGCCCGGCCGGGTAGAGGCCGTCGAAGGCGCTCTGCAGTGCGTTGAATGGCATCGGCTGCAGGCCGGCCAGCAGCGGCGAGCCGAACGTCGTGATGGGCTCGAGCACCTGATCGGCCTGGTCGTGGGTTCCGGTGTAGCACCAGACGATGCCGCACGCCTTGCGGCCCCACAGCGCCTCGGGGAACGGCGGAGCGGGGGGGATGGTAAGCAGCGCGATCCAGCCGCTCAGCTCCTCCGGCAGCGACGGCAGCAGCTCTCGGTACCAGCGCATGACCTCTGCGGTGTCGGCGAGGTCATACAGGACCGGGCCGCCGATGATCACGCCGCGGTCACCGATGTCGTGGCAGCGGAACGTGAACGAGGTGACGATGCCGAAGTTCCCGCCGCCGCCGCGCAAGGCCCAGAACAGGTCGGGGTGCGAGCTCTCGCTGGCCGTCACGAACGTGCCGTCGGCGAGGACGACGTCCGCGGATAGGAGGTTGTCGACGGTCAGGCCGAAGCGCCGGGTCAGGTAACCGATGCCGCCGCCGAGGGTCAGGCCGGCCACGCCGGTGGAGGCGAGGAAGCCGGAGGGGGTGGCCATGCCGAATGCCACAGTCGCGTGGTCGACGTCTCCCCAGGTGCATCCGGCGTCGGCGCGGACGGTGTGATTCTCGGGGCTGACCGTGGTGCTGCGCAGCAGCGACAGGTCGATGACCAGAGCCTCATCCCAGACTCCCAGCCCTGCCGCGTTGTGACCGCCGCCTCGGACGGCGATCTCGACGCCATGCTCGCGGCCGAAACCTACGCAGGCGATGACGTCAGCGACGTCCCGGCAGCGCGCGACGGCGGCCGGGTGCTTGTCGATCATGGCGTTGTAGACTGCGCGCGCTTCGTCGTACCCGGGATCGCCAGGTGTGATCAGGTCACCGCGCAGGGCGGCGGCCAGCTCTTCGTACGGCGTGGTGGCGGATTCCGCTGATGTTGTGGTCATGTTGATCCCCTTCGGTGCGTCCCTCGATGATCTGGGAATACCGACGTTAGGACCCGTGGCGTTCGCACAGCGTTCGCGGGACGCGCGTTCGCGTCAGGCAGTCGGGAGAACGCCAGGAGCCGAGGGGCGAACGCCGCGCTCGGCGAGGTCGAGCTCGCAGCGCCGGAGCAGCGCGACACTGCCGTGGGCCGCCGCCATCTGCGCGGCGGAGCACAGGCGCGAGCCAGCGGCCTCCCCGTCGTCGTGGGCGGCCCGCATCCGCATCACCTCGGGCAGCCACCAAAGGTCGTCACGGGCCTGTCCGGCGACCAGGGCGGCGTCGAGGGTTGCTCGTGCTGCCACAGGTCGGTTGTTCCGTGCCAGCAAGTCCGCGAGCAGCGACAGCCAGTACGGCATCCGGGCGAACGAGCCGGCCGACCTCAGGTTGGTGATGCCTCGTCTGGCCAGGCCGATGCCCGGCTCATCCATGCGGGACCAGCCGTCGAGGACCAGCCCCCAGTCGCTGTAGTACGCGAAGCCGTACCGTTCGCACAGCTCGCGCAGCTCGGTGACGGTGTCCTTCAGCTCGGAGATGTCCTGGCGTACCTGGTGGGTGATGGCGCCGTAGGCCAGGGCCACGGCCAGGCTGTACGGGTGGTCGATCGTGCGGGCGAGCTTGATGGCGTCGTTGCAGCTGGACAGGGCGTTAGGGTCGTGACCCAGGAGCCAGTGGGCGTGAGCTGCCCAGGCCGTGCCGTGTACGTCTGGCCGGGTGCCGACGCTCAGCGAGAGCGCACCACTCGCCAGATGGGTGGCGAGCTCGAGATGGCGCAGTCCCTCCGCGGGCATCCCCAGGCTGATACCCGGCCCGCCGACCATGAAATGAGCCGGACCGCTCAGCTC
>Ga0335077_10008588_pt1 | contig 12679 bp, 8 predicted proteins | sample Lox_Sample_31_FD_207151 | JGI IMG/M metagenome (GOLD analysis project Ga0335077, IMG submission 207151) | Soil microbial communities from Loxahatchee National Wildlife Refuge, Florida, United States - Lox_Sample_3.1 | ecosystem: Environmental > Terrestrial > Soil > Wetlands | place: USA: Florida... | reverse complement strand
CACCACACCGTCCTGCAGCTTCTTTTCCCATTCCTGCTCATTCGCAGACGATCTGGCCGAGTACCCCGCCAGCCGGGAAGCTGCTCCATCCGGCATTGATTGGGCCGACGTAAAGACAGAAATTAAAATCACGAATGATGCAGTGAACCAACCAAATCGCCTCAAAATTGACCTCCTGAGAATCAAATGTTGTTCTTTTGTCATCCTGAGCAAGCTTCTTTTGCGAAGCGAAGTTGAGGTGCTTGCACGGCGCCAGAGCCGTGCACAGAAATCCGAGCGCAGCCGAGGGAGCCCTGCGCGACGCAATAATGCGCGCCTGGCTCGCTTCCCTATTAAATGAGGCCCTCTGCCGCTTACTTCTTGTAAATCACGCCATTCTTCATCACAAACTTTACATTCTGCAACACACTGACATCTTTCAGCGGATCACCCGGCACCGCAATGACGTCCGCAAAATAGCCAGGCTTCAGCGCTCCAATTTGCCCCTCCCAGCCCAACAGTTTCGCCCCATTGAGCAGGTCAGCCTGCAGCGCAGCCAGCGGCTTCATACCCGCTTGCACCATCAGCACAAATTCGCGCGCCTGCGTTCCATGAGGAAATGGACCGACATCAGACCCAAGAGCCATCGGCACTCCTGCCGCAAGCTGTTTCGGAATTTCTTTCATATGCAGATCAAAGAACGCTCGCTCGCGAGCCGCCGCTGTCGGCGACGCCGCGTGCTCCGCAAAATAGTCAAAGATCGTCAGCGTCGGAACCGCAAATATCTGCTTCTCCCGCATCAGTCGCATGGTCTCATCGCTCAGCTGAACAGCGTGATCGATCGAAACCACGCCGGCTTGTGCGGCATAAAGGGCGCCTGGCTCTCCCGTCGCGTGCACAGCAACGCGCTTGCCCACTCGAGCCGTCTCCTGCACCGCAGCGGCAAGCTCCGCCTCGCTGTACTGATAAGGCGTGTGCAGTTTGCCGTCCAGTACCGAATCCGGCCCGGTCTCGTACATCTTGATGAAATCGGCGCCTTCTTTGAATTGCTTCCGGATGACCTCGACGATCTCGCTGGGGTTGTTGGCATAGGTCGCATTGGAGAGCACGTGCTGCGCGGGATTGTAATGAATCGCATCTTCATGGCCACCGAGAATATCGATGGCGTTACCGCTGACGCGAAGCCGCGGACCCGGGGCCAACCCGTGATCAATGGCATTGCGCACTGCCGTGTCGGCTGAACCAGCGCCCTCCGTGCCCATATCCCGCTCAGCCGTAAAACCGGCCATCAGGTCATCCCGCGCCGCAAAAAGAGCGGTGATCGTCCTCCGGGGGACAGATTCCTCCACCGTCTGCAGGTCTTCTGCACCAGGATGAAGAAAGAGGTGGATGTGGGCGTCGATCAACCCGGGCATCAACGTCGTATCGCCTAGATCAATCGTCTGCGCGCCAGCCGGGGGTTTCACCGAAGACCCCGCTTCCACAATTCGTTCACCTTGCACCAGCACTTCACCCGGCGAGATGATCTTGCCGCTTTCGATGTCTAGCAGGCGAGCAGCGTGCAAAATTGTCACTGGGGCATTCGCTTGAGATTGCGGCATCGCCGTGGCGGCCACCAACCCGAGAAAAATAACGATCAACCATACGTAACCCTTCTTTTCCATGACGCGCGATGGTACCACTTTGTGCCAGCCGCATGGAACTTTCCTCGTCCAGCCTGCGTAGCTAATACTGCCCGGTGCTATGGGTTAGCGCGTGCAGTCTAACGAGCTAGCTAGGAAGGCAATCTCAACGAGGTGAAATGATGGACAACATCACAGGTTTAGTAGCAGTGATCATGATCTTCGGTATTCCAGTGGCGGCGATGTACACCTACTACCGCGTGCGTAAACTGAGAACCGATGAAAGGCTTGCGGCTCTGGCGCGCGGTGTTGATATCGGCCTGCAGCCTGAGCTTTCTCCGGCAGCCATCTCTCGCCGCTGGGGGATCCTGCTCGTTGCAGCTGCGCTAGGCTACATGGTCACGTTCGCACTGATCGCGCGCGTAGAATCAGACGCCTGGGTTGCAGCGGCGTTCGGAGTCATTCCGCTGACATTGGGTCTCGGCTTCTTCGTCGACTCAACCATGGTTCGACGAGACGCTCGGCAGTCGTAAGCAGCAAGATGCACGCGAGAGGAGAAGCGTTTCTCTTTGTGCCCCTTCGTGGTTTGAAGATTTAGGCGCAGACTGCTCTCGTGATGCCTCAGGCCGTGTGCGCCATCTCTTCTTCCCTGACTGGCGTACCAATCTCTACCCGGGTCAGCAACCGTCGTGGCGCGGGCAGTTCCGGCTTCGCCCGTGGATTCCGCAGCAGCAGAATGAAGGGCAGCATCAGTAGGAACATGATCCCCATCACCCAGAATGCTTCAACGAACGCAAGCATAGACGCATGGGCCTGCACCATTCCATACATCGCAGCCATGGCTTTCCTTGATGCGGTATAGCTGTCAAATCCGCGCAGATGAAACCATCCCTGCATGCTCTGCAGCATCTTTCTGGTCGTGAGATCGGTCGCGCCGATCTTCGCGATCAGGTGATTCTGATGCAGCTGCGAACGCCGTGCCAAGAATGTCGTCATGCTCGCGATCCCGAAGCTGCCCCCAATATTTCTCATCAGGTTAAAAATGCTGGTCGCATTGCCCATCTTTTCCTTGGCGATCCCCGACATGCTGATCGTCATTAGTGGAATAAAAAGGAAGCTCAAGGCAACGCCCTGAAACACCTGCGGCCACAGGATGTCCCAATATCCGGCGTTCAAGTTCAATCCCGAAAGTTTGAACATCGTCGCCGAACCAAGAGCCAGTCCGAATACCAGCAATCGGCGTGGATCCGTCTTGCCGGTTAAATATCCCGCTAATGGCGTCGTAGCCAGTGAACCGACACCGCGGGGTGAAAGCGCGAGCCCGGCATTCAGCGCCGGGTATCCTAGCAGCGTTTGCAAATAAATGGGAAGCAGCACGAGGCTGGCATACAGTACAAACCCAAGCATGCTGATGAGAAAAACGCCGGTGCTGAACGATCGATTCACCAGCGCGCGAAGATCTACTACGGGCTTCTCAATTCGCAACTCCCGAATCACGAGTGACACCAACCCGATGACGCAACACATCGCGAAAAGCCGAATGTAATTGGAGGAGAACCAATCTTTTCTTTGCCCGGTATCCAATACCACCTGCAACGTGCCGAACCCTAGTGCTAGAAACCCGATTCCCCAAAGATCAACTCTGCCCTCCGTCCGCCGGATATAAGGTGGGTCGAAAACAAACCGGTTCATCATGATCAGCGAGAAAACACCGACCGGCAAATTTAGGTAGAAAATCCATCGCCAGGTGTAGTTGTCTGTAATCCATCCCCCGAGCGTCGGCCCTAGGATTGGCGCCAGCAGAATTCCAATCCCAAACGCGGCCATTGCCTGACCGTGCTTCTTCTCAGGAAACGTCTCCAGCAGGATTGCCTGCGCCAGAGGCTGTAATCCCCCGCCCGTCAAGCCTTGCAGCACGCGGAAAAAAATCAGCCAGGGAAGGGTGGTCGCTAACCCGCAGCACAGCGACGTCACCGTGAACCCGGCCACGCAGGTCAACAGCAGCTTCTTGCGGCCCATGTAATTGGCCAGCCACCCAGACATTGGCAGAATGATGGCATTGGAGACCAGATAGGAGGTCACCACCCAAGTGCCTTCTTCCACTGTCGCCGCTAAATTTCCTGCAATGTGCGGAATCGACACGTTCACCACGGTCGTGTCGAGGATTTCCATGAAGGTGGCAAGCATCACGGAAAACGTCACCAACCATGGATTAACGCGGTGGTCCTGTTCTTCCAGCACTGCCCTTGTTATAGGTCAGTACGAGAAGACAGGCGGTGATTGCGGTCACAAAAAGGGAGACCGGCGTGTTACCGACACCAAGTCCCGATCACACAGCAAGGGAACAAAAGCGGCCGTGTTCCCTCTGCGTCCTCTGTGTTCTCTGTGGCTTAAGAATAGAAGCAGCCGACATTGCTGCTTAGCTGTCGAGAAGTTTTTATTGTGCGATTGCGCTGGCAGTCGCCGAAAACGCATTGTTGGCGTTTCCGCCGATCAGCCTGACGGTACCCACCACCAGCACCAGAATAACCGCCAGCATCACGGCGTATTCCGCGATGTCTTGGCCTTGCTCATCCCGCCAGAGAGTACGAAGTAGATCAGCCATGCTGCCCTCCATGAGGCCGACCCTAAATCAGCCTGATAAGCTTGGAAGTCTGAGGCTCTTTGACGCGCTTGTCAAGTTACCCGGGACCCGTCAAAGATAGCGAAGCGGAATCACTCCCACCTGTACTTAATCGCGGCGGCTGAGGTCGATACCCGTTGCGCGTACGAATATGGTAGCCCTTCAGGCGATCGCCCGCCAGCTTAACCGAAATCGTGCGCCACCCCAGGTTTGGATTCGCCTGCGGATAATAGCTCAGCGCATACAGGTGCGCTAAGTCATCCCGGATCGAGGCAAAGGCCCGCCGCTCTTCCTTCCAATCTTTGGCAAAGTATGCTTTACCTCCCGTCGCTGCGGTCATGCGCTCGAATACTGCCGTCGAAACCGGTTCCAGCCTGGCTTGCTGTGTGCTTATCATGTAAATCGGTATGCCCGTAGATTGGGCCAGTTCCGCCACATCCTCGGGTGGGACCATGCTGGCGTTGTCCGGGCCGTTGGAGAACACCACGATCACTTTTCGCCCGGTATACTGTGCCGCATCCTTCAGCGTGAGCAGCAAGCAGTTGTACAGTGCAGCGTCGTCACCAGCCACTGTCGTACGCACGCCTCGCAAAACCGCCGCACGATCCGCGGTGAGCGATGCCTCCCGCGACAGATTTCGGCTATACGAGTAAAAAGCCACCTTGTCCGCATTCTCCAGAGATCGCACGAAATCGGCGATCGCGTCTTGCGCAAACACAAATCCCCGATACATGTAGTTACTGGTATCGAACAGGATGAATACACTCGCGCCGCTCACGATGGACCCGAGCGTTTCGCCGGAAACTTGCGCCGGCAAATCAGGAGTGTCATTAGCTGGAGTTGTGGATTTGCCGCCCGGACCTGGCACCTGCACCTCGGTCACCCGCCGGGTTCGCTCATTTCCCTCCGAGAATGTCGCCAGCTTTTGCTGAATCCCGTCTTCGCTTACAACGAAATCCTGCGGTCGCAGCCCGGTCACATAATTCCCCTTATTGTCCGTGACCGCAACATTCAGCTGCACCAAATCCACAATGACGTGAATGTGCGATTCTTCCTTCTTTTGAGCTTGGATCGCTGTGCCACAAATCAGAAGCAGCCCACAAGCAATCACGACGTACCGTGCAGCCTTGCCGTACTTCTGGCCTGATGCAACTTCAGTTATGCCGTTCATGAGCACAAGACTCCCGTTTAATGAGTCATGACACTGGTTATAGTGATGTTTTTATTCTTGCCTTGCCGAAACTCTTCCCCGGCTTCCCGCATGGCACGCAGGATCGCCTGCCAATCCTCAAAATCCGTCGCAAAAATCTTCTCGACCATCCGTCGCGTCAACTGAGGAACTAGGACGTTAAGCTCCACAGGTGCGTACCCCATTTCGTCTGCCAAGCGCGCCCAATAGAGATTGTTGGAATCCCAGGTCTCCGCCAGCAAGCGGCTCGAATATCCTTCGAAGGCTGGAAACGGCTTAACATTGAGCAATTCGCGAGAATAGGTCTGCCCCAAGATCGGGTGCGGTGTGCCGAAATCTCGCGACAATCGGTCCCAGCCCGTTTCCTCCGGGTGCTTTTGAATTGAATCCGCTAATTCATGCCCCGCCTGCCCCCAAACCGAATTATCCCGCGGATATCTGCGGCGAAACTCTGCTGTTAAATAAAACGTATCAGCCGGTGTTACTTCCGCCAGATTTCCTTTCCGAACTTCCTGCGCGACTTCCTCTAACGTCTGCGGCACCATGCGCTCAGAAAGAATATTCATTACCTTATCGCGCAACTCCGGATTGTTTGCCGAAGCCGCGAGGAGTTCCTCTCCCGCGCGCTGATATAGAGCTACAGCATGAAGCTCATTGTTTGTGACGTTCCACCATCGAGGCATAGTTGCGCTGACCAGCAAGCCCGGAACCAGTTCCCGCCAGATCAGCGCCTGCACATTTTCAGGCCCAATGAAATCCTGTTCGATGGCCGCCAGCACGTAGGGCAGGTCGGCCAACGAGCCCACCAGATGCGCTCCTCCTCCCGCCGGCGTGCCTTGACCAAACACCAGGGGAGCCTGCCAGACCTGTTCCACTCCCGCAACCGTATCCCCGGAGAAATCATGTGAGCGCACAAACAGCGGATTGTTCCGCAGAATCTGCGCGCCTGGCGGTTCGTAGTATGCGTAGTTCAGGCCCACAACCGTGTCGCGCATGAACGGAGCAATCTGGCCACGCGCCTGCTCCAACTGATCCCGCGAGCCCGGACTCTTGATCAGCTTGGTCAGATCCGTTTTCATCTGCAATTCAGTGTGACGGTTGTTGTAAACTCCCGCCGCCCATTGCGTTCGCTCGCTGCTGGTAAAGATGGGGCGCGGCATTTCGAATTCCGAAAGTTCCCTCGCCAAGGGAATTAGTGGCTCTCCTGCACCATTGTTTTTCGCCATCTCATCCAGGCCGGTACCCAGATTCACCATCGTGTCCAGCGAGACTAGTCGCTGCGCTTCCATGACCGAGCGAATGCGATCTGCCAATTCCTCATGAACTTTCTGTCCCTCGGCGGTTGACTGCGGCGGCCCCGCCAGTAAGTCGATCAGTTCATCTTCCGCTACTTCAGGTTTGCCGGTTGTGGCCAGCATCAGCTCGCGAAGTGAGTGCCGCCCCGCATCAAAGAGTTGCGATTCCGAATGGACGGCCGTGAAAGGTTTGACCACGCTCTCCCAGGAATTGTTCAACTCCGCTGGCGGTATCTGCCCCTGACGCATGAGAATTTGCCAAATTCCAATACTCCCCTGAAAAATTCCCATCGAATTGCCGCGCAACGTGTGATTGGGAATCTTATTCACTGCCTCGGCGGCCTTCACAAATTCCACAATTGAGTTTTCGTTCAGCTCCGGAAATTCCGATAGCGTCAAGTATTGATAACTGAACTGGGGGAACTTGCTGGCCAGCAGCAGGATCGTCTCCGCGCTCAGGGGATGAGATCGTCTGCTGTCCAACTCACTCATCATCAGATAGATCTGGAGCGGACCCGACTCGCTTTCCACCCGAGAAACCGCAAACAAACCATCAAGCACCTGCTCGGGTTTGTTCCAGTGCGTTGCTCGCCTGCCCCATTCCCGGAGAAATTTGGATTCCGTTTTCTGCCGGAAAATCTGTTTCCAAGCTTCCAAGCCTCCCGGCAGATAAGGATCGCCATTACTTTCCCATCTCAGCCGAGTCATTAGTAGCAGCAATCCCGGAGCAGGGCGGAATACGGGCCGCGCTGCGTCACTGGCCAGATCCGGGCTGTGCAGTGCTTCATAGCACTGACGCAACCGATGAGGCTCCGCGAAGTACTCTTGCCGGCTTTGATTTACACGAGAAATACCATCATAGTAGGCGGCCAGCCAGCCCTTATCTTTGGCAAGCAGGTGCGCCACAAATTCCCCGGACGCTTCCGGATTCGTACCCACCAGACTTTTCCATGCCGGCTCCGCCGAACTCCCGCCGGGAACCATCACTCGCCCCTGGCGAATCCGTAAATCGCTTCCATAGAAATCCAGGGGAGCCGCATATGGGAGCAACTGTTTTAATCCGGGAGATTGCCGCAGCGCATTCCGGGTTTCAGCTTCTTCCTTCTCCAAGGCCCAATAGAGCCGCGCCAACAAGGGATCGCGCAGAAGCTTGTCCAGCAGATCTTTGCTGTCGCTCGCCTCGCTATCCGCACTCATCCAGTCGCGTTCAGTAAACAGAATTGGCACCGTTGACGAAGGAAACTCGTAGGCAAACTGCTTCCCGCCACCTTGTAACGTCTCCTCAAGGTCCGGCAGAGGAAAGCCCGAGTCAACTGTAAGAAACGCTCGTTCCGGATCAGAAGTTACCAGTGAGGTGTTGCTCTTTCCACAATCTTGCCGCACCCGGTACCCGAGAACGTGCAACAGAGGGCGCACATCAGCGCAGCCCGAAACCCGAATCACGCGATCCGACCCTGCTAAATTCGCCAACTCCCTCGCCTGTTGTACGTACCGGGACAGCAGAATCAGGAACTCAGTAGGATGTCCTTTGGTTGGTGAGCCCTCGTATCCTTGTGAAAACACGTTCCGCGCCAGCAATGGAACGACTTCGTCCTGCGAGATCTTCTGGCTGATTCCCGCCATACGCAAGAAAGAACGAAGCGGTCCCGGGATCGTGATCGTGGAAGAAGGTACCGAACCTGTTGGGGATGCAGACTGAGGATGCTCGCCGGGAGATGAATCTTGCGCCATGGAAAAGGCAATGAGGCAGATACAAACGACGAAGAGCAATGTCGTAGAGCGGAGAGGAACTTTCATGGCTGGGTCCATTTCCGTACTGCGCACTCGTACACCTTCGCCCACCCCGGCGCAGCAACGGAATTATGCATGAAATGTGCTGTTGGGTTGTCTCCAGAGCAGCACTTTTGCGTCCGCCAAGATACCTTATTCCTCGCCCGAATCCAAGAGCCTTTCTACTTCTTCAGCCAAGTTTGATTGTCATCCCGCGCGAGCCTCTTTTGCGCAGCGAACTTGAGACGTTCAGCGGGCGTATGAGCCCGCTGCCGAGATCCCGAGCCCAGCCGAGGGAGCCAAGCCGCGCGCGAACAGGGGTGATCGACGCGTCGCGTTTTGGAGCGACGCCATACCGCGCGTTTGGCTCGCATCCCTAAACTGGAACACTTTCATTTTCAACCCTGTCTGCCTCAGCGCCTTAGGCACCATTGCTGTACAAATCCGACGGCTTCATATAGAAATGAACCACAAATCGAACAATCGGACCTATTTATCGTGCGATTTCACTCCGAAGCGTGCGACTGTGTCGGGATTGCTTGCCACAAGACCCAGCCATTGACGGCGGAGATCGCGAATATCCTCCGCCGAAAGCTCTGGCTGCCCATACTACTGTTCTTGCTCAGCTCATTTCCCTGCTGGTCCCAGTCGATGCGCAAAGTCATCGTCGATCAGGACGGTGCTGGCCCTGGTGGAACCGATCAGCAATCCATGCTCCTGCTGATCCAGTCCCGCGATGTCGAAGTTCTCGGGCTCACCATGGTCACCGGCGACCAGTGGTTGAAGTCCGAGGTGGCGCACACCCTCCGGATGCTTGAACTGATTGGACGCACGGATATTCCCGTCGTGCCCGGAGCCGAGTTGCCTCTGGTTCGCCGCAAGGACGAAACCGAGCTTTGGGAACAACAATATGGATCGTTTTCTTGGCTGGGAGCCTGGACGCCTCGCTTCTACCACCCGGCGGACGACCTCGGAAATATGCCGGAAGGCAAACCCAGCACTCAACCTCTCGATGAAGATGCCGCCCATTTCATGATCCGCATGGTGCACAAATTCCCACATGAGATCACAATTTATGAAGGCGGTCCCATGACCAACCTGGCTTTGGCCGTCTCCATTGATCCAGAATTTCCCACTCTGGCCAAAGAACTGATTTTTATGGGTGCCAGCTTAAGTCCGCAAACCAGCGATCCCGAGTTCGTGAATACTCCGCGTCGCGAATTTAACCTGTGGTTCGATCCCGAAGCAGCTCACGTCGTGTTGCACGCTGCCTGGCCACGCATCATATGTACGCCTGTGGACATCTCCGTCAAAACCCGCTTCACTCCGGAGTTGGTCAATCAAATTAACGCAAGTGATTCGCCTGCGGCACGCTATGTCACGCGATTCGCCCGCATGCACGAAAATAACTACCTCTGGGATGAGTTGGCCGCTGCAGCCTGGCTCGATCCCGCCATAATCACGAAAACCGAAGCTCGCTTCATGGATGTTGATATCGATCGTGGGGCCAATTACGGGAACACGCTAACATGGAGCGACCAGGACCGCCCCAAACTGGACGTCAGGCCCGTGGAGATTCAGGATGACTTAAACACTGGCAAGTTTTACACAATGTTCGTGGAGCTGCTGAAGGCAAAAACGCCGTCCGCTAACTAATCGGGCGTAACGAAAGCGTAAGGGCACAGATGCACAAAGGGCGCTCGTCGCACTCTGTGATCCTCGGCGTCCTCTGTAGTGAAACTCTTGCCGCACTCATGCCAACTTCGCCTACCGTCTGGCCTGCCTTCTTATGACGCAACGCATAAATATTGAGGCTTGTCGTCACGAATATCGCAGCCTCAAGAACTATCACAGGGCTCGTCTCGCTTGTCTTTGCGTGGCTCTATTCCATTCAAGCCTTGCAGTCCCTCCTGCCCAAAACCCACCACAACCAAAGAAGACCCCGCCCGCTCCGCTTCATTTTGTTCTCGAGTTCTCCTCCGCCAAGGACCTCAAGGGCGTCTCACATCCCATCCTGAACAAAACTCTTGATATCATCGCCGGCCCAAAAGAACCCTCCGCGCCTCCTCCCAGTGAACTTCAGGCACCATACGCAGTAACCGCGGATACATTTCACCGCGTCTTTGTCACCGACCTTAGCCAGGCGCTGGTTCACATCTTTGACTTCGGCAAGGCCGAACACTCGGTCATCGGCGCCAATCGCCTGCGCTCGCCGATGGGCGTTGCAACCGATCATCAGGGCAACATCTATGTGAGCGATAGCCTTTTACGCACCGTGCTTGTGTACGACCTGAACGGCAAATTCGTCCGCTACCTGAAAAAGCCGCGCGGTGATGAGCCCTATTTTGACTCGCCCCAAGGCATCGCTGTCGACCCCGGATCCGATCGGGTCTACGTTTGTGATACGCCCCGCCACATGGTGATTGCCTTCGATAAAAAAGGACGGGTGCTGAGCACTTTCGGCAAACGTGGTGGCGGTAGCGGGCCTGGCGAATTCAAAGAGCCAACTCAGGTCGCCGTTAGTCATGGGGAGATTTTCGTTCTCGATTCCGGCAACTCTCGGGTGCAGGTCTTCGATCAGCGAGGCCGTTTCCAAAGAGAGATCAAGCTTCCCAATCTGCACCACCGCGCTGGTCTAGCTGTGGATGGCGCCGGCAACACTTATCTGACCGATCCCGACCTTAACCACCTTCAGGCCTTCAGCCACGAAGGCCAGCTGCTTTATTTCTTGGGAGAAACCGGAACTGCGGCCGGGCAGTTCAACGGCGTCTCAGGCGCCTGGGTCAACTCCGGACATTGCCTCTACCTTGTTGACACCGGCAACCGACGTGTGCAGCTCTTTCAGATTTCGGCGGCCGGCAACGGAGGATGCTGATTTACTGCGGTACGGTGCAACCGCACTCCGCCGGCGGCACATGGGCCTTAATGAAGTCCGACGCCCGCTTATATGCGTCGATCTGGTTCTCTACGCGCGCGAATCCGTGCCCTTCATTTTCGTAGACTTTTAATTCGACCGTTCCGCCACGCTGCTTGATCGCATCCACCACCTGTTGTGATTCCTCATGCGGACATCGCGGGTCATGGCCGCCCGCCAGCAGCAGCAGCGGCGCCTTGATTTGATCAACGAAGAAGATTGGCGAACGATCGTGATACAGCTCTTTGTTTTTCTCCGGATCGCCCATGGTCGCCAAATCTGATTGCTGCAACACCGGATCTTCATTCTGAATTTCCGTAAACCAGTTCACGAAGGGCACAATCGGCACTCCCGCCGCCCATGTGTCCGGCGCTTTCGTCACCCCCATCATGGTCATGTAGCCACCGTAGCTGCCGCCCATGAGAACAATCTTCTTCGGATCAACATATCCGGTCTGCTTGATGAAGTCCGCCGCCGCCAGCACATCCTGCAAATCTCCGCCGCCCATATCAAACAAATTCGCCTGCTGAAATTCTTTGCCATATCCAGTCGACCCGCGATAGTTTGGCGCAATCACCATGTATCCCTGGTTCACCATGTGTTGAATAAATCGGCTGAACGAATTGACTGTCTGCGAAGTCGGCCCGCCATGCACATAGACAATCGCCGCATTCTGGCCGTTGCGCACCATGTTGTATGGCACATAGACAAAAGCCGAAATCGTCCACTTACCATCCTTGCTGGGATAGTGCACCAGAAGCGGCTCAACCATATCTTCCGGTCGCACCCCCGCCACTAGCGAATGGGTAATCTGTTCCGATCGTCCACTCGTCAAGTGATAGACCCACAAGTCTCCCGGCGCGTTCGGTCCATTGTGGTTATAAAGCAACCGCGACCCGTCTGGACTGAATGGCGAATGTTCGCCTACTGGCTGATTTACTCCTTTTGTCAACAGCAACTCCTTCGTCGTGTCGGTCGCCACGCTGTGCAGATAAATCCCAATATTGCCGTCAACATTCGCCGTCCAAATGACCCACGTTCCATCCGGCGAGAAACTGTCCCCGCTGATCTCCCATTTATCGTTCGTCAGCCAGGAAATTTTCTTGGTCGCGATATCGAGGAGACCGACGTTTTCATAGCCGTTCGCCGCATTCGACGTGATCAACACCTTCTTGCCATCCGGCGAAATATCATTTGCGTAGTAAATCAGCTCGCCATTATGCGGAGTGAGCAGCGTGCTCTGCCCACTCGCAACATCGGCAACGAAGACATTTGAGTCTGTTCCCT
>Ga0335077_10008587_pt1 | contig 12679 bp, 10 predicted proteins | sample Lox_Sample_31_FD_207151 | JGI IMG/M metagenome (GOLD analysis project Ga0335077, IMG submission 207151) | Soil microbial communities from Loxahatchee National Wildlife Refuge, Florida, United States - Lox_Sample_3.1 | ecosystem: Environmental > Terrestrial > Soil > Wetlands | place: USA... | reverse complement strand
TCTCCATGCAGGGAGGCTCCTGCTCGCCTGTTTGGGCCATACTGGTCTGGACCGACAATATCGCGCCGGAGAGGAGCAACACGATCGTGCCAGCGGCTCTCATGGTCGGTTCTTCGAATCCGTCTCCGAGCCACCCCCTGTGTTTTCCCCGCCGGCGGGCGGACCAGAACCGGGCACGCTCTGATCGTCCTGCACCTTGGAAAACTTGCGCGAGGCAACATAGCCAGCGCCCGCGAGCGCGCCCGCTGCCAGGCCGACCAGGCCGGTTGCGATCGGGCTCACCTGTCCCTGCGGCGCGCTGATGGGCGCGTAAGTCGATGGGGGATTAGCTGGGGTATGAATCTGTATGACCTTGAACATCGGCACGCGGAACGCAATGCTTTTTTCCGTACACCCAATGCACGGTGCGCCGATCCCAATGGGCCACACGTCGGGAATCTCGTTGAAATGTCGCGTGGAGCATCCGGCGTGGGTATCGGGTCCCTTACAGCCCATCTCATAGAGACACCAGCCTTCGCGGTGGCCCTCGTCGCCGAATTGCTTCACGAAACGGCCGGCATCAAAGTGCGCCCGGCGCGGGCAGTGCTCATGAATGTCGCGGTCATAGGCGAACTTTGGCCGCCTTTCATGGTCGAGCTCCGGCAGCGTGCTGGAGTCGGCAAATTGCAGCACTACACCCAGCAGGGTGTAGGGATTGGGCGGACAGCCGGGAAGATTGACGATCGTCTTGTTCGGTAGGAGGTCAGCCACGCCAACCGCGCCGGTCGGATCAGGATCGGCTGACGGAATGCCTCCCCACGCCGCGCACGATCCGATGGCGATAATCGCGGCCGCCTGTCCACCGACGTCAGCGAGGACTTCCATAGCTGGGCGCCCGGCCAGCTTCATGTAAACGCCCTTGTCGCGAGTGGGGATCGAACCCTCGACAACGCAGACGTACTTACCGGAGTAGTTGTGCACCGCCTGCACGAGCGCTTCTTCGGCCTGCCTACCCGAGCCCGCCATTAACGTCTCGTGGTATTCGAGCGAGATGACGTTCAGAATCAAATCGCCCAGGTCCGGATGGGAAGTCCTTAGAAGCGTCTCGGTGCAACCCGTGCAATCCTGAAAATGCAGCCAGATCACGGGCGGACGAATCACTTTCCCGAGTCCTTGGGCAACGTCTTCGGGCGTTTTCTTATCCGTGATCGCAAGCCCGAAGGGCGCAGCAATCATGAGAGAAGAGCAGAACTGAATAAAGGCGCGGCGGCTGATGCCACACCGCATCAGGCGATCATCGATGGTCTCGAGAGCTCTGGAGGAAGCAATGAGAGGGCCAAGCATGACGCCACCTCGATTGTCTGGAAGGATGAGCGCCACTTTTGCGCCCGTCCATTTCAATTGTCAACGCCACAGGAAGTCTATCGCCGCAGTCGGACTGACTGATCCTCTAGTCGAACCACCGACGAGCTTTGAGGACACCCATGCAGCGGGTTCAGGGGTATTCCATTCTCAAGCGTTGCATTTCGCGGGCCGGAATAGCTATGTCTTTGATGCGGAGCGTCTTACGACCCTTGGCGCGATTCTTGTGCCGGAAGGTTTCGTGCCAACATCTTGGCACTTGCAAGGATGTTGTCACCGGGTGGCCAGCCCGAATCCAGGGTGTGGCTGTTTATGTCCAGCGTCTCTAGGCGCCAAGCCCTTGGCGGGATAGGTACGCCGTTGGCGCGAACTTGGAGTCAGGCGTCAGCGACCCTGTCAAGCGGCGTTCGTTTGTCAGCCATTCGTGCACTTTGCCCTAACTGCGTAGCTTGTAATGCGTAGCTTGTAAATGGAGTATGCCCTTATCGAAGCTTGGCATCTGAAATGCTGCATAGAGCGGAACGACTTACCACCTGTTGCCACTGGAGGGCTGCTAAATGTTGAATCATTTGCTGCGACGCAAAGACGCGCGCACCGTCTCGCATATGTGTGGGGTCGTCTCGCTATTCGTTTTTCTTGCCTTTTCAACGGCAGGGTGGTGCCAAAGCTTCACTGTGCCGGATGACTTGGCACTCCGCATTCGCCTCGATGACACACTGACCAGCACCGACTCCGAGGTCGGCGATCCAATTCAGCGCAACCGTCGTCAGCCAAGGCGAGTATCGCAATGCCCGGGTCTACGGTCATATCAGCAACATCGACATGTCGGGCAGACTGGAGGGCCACACGACAATGATGCTGCGCTTCGATCGGTTGGTTATGCCAGACGGACGCCGCGCACCCATCCAGGGTGAGATTGTCAAGCTCTACCACGCGCCCTCGGGCGAGAAAGTAGACGTCGAAGGCGCGATCGAATCGGGCGGCAGAGGTAGAACCAGTATTACTCACACCGCCATTGGCGCGGGGGCGGGAGCGTTGCTTGGCGGCATTTTCGGAGGCGGCAAAGGGGCTGGCATCGGGGCGCTGGTGGCCTCGGAACCACGGCGTTTCACGGGCATCATAAGATCACGCTGAATAGCGGCCTGGAGATGATGATTCAAGTCATTCCACGCTGATCTGCACCGCCGCTTGAGACCTCAGTTGAGTGAAAGGCACCCCAACCTCCAATGGGGGATAGGTGATTGGCTATGTCGTCCGGTGCTCCAGTTTTCCCAACGCCCGAGCGCGTGTCGGTTGCCGAGAGGCAGCGCCACTCGTGGTCTGCCTGGCTGGTCAATCTGGCCAGATCGTTCTTCTGGATCGTGGTGGCAGCCATCCTTTTTCAATATGGCTGCGCATCCTCGGGAGTCGTTGCCGCGCGAAAACAGATTCTGGACAGTCTGCAACAGGAGAGAAAGTCCCGCGTGATTGCAATGATCCATGGGGAGGACACCGTCAGCCTCTTTGGGATCCCCGTTTCGAGTTCGATCACCATGGAAGATTCGGAGGCGGTCCTGAGAGCGATCCGCCTGACGCCTCCAGACCAGCCCATCGACATGATCTTGCACACCCCCGGGGGACTGGTACTGGCGGCAGAGCAGATCTCGAAAGCACTGGCTGACCACAAGGGAAAGGTGACGGTTTTTGTTCCTCACTACGCGATGAGCGGCGGCACACTGATTGCGCTCGCGGCCGACGAGATCGTGATGGACCCTAACGCCGTGTTGGGGCCCGTGGATCCGCAGATTGGGGACATGCCCGCAGCGTCGATTATGAAGGTGACGGAATTGAAGAAGCCTGCGCAGGTAAGTGACCAAATGCTGGTGCTGGCGGACATTTCCGGCAAAGCGCGGGTACAGGTCACCGCGTTCGTCACCAAGCTGCTGCTAAAGCATTTTCCGCAGGACAAAGCGGTCGCTTTGGCGACCACGCTGACGGACGGTCGCTTTACTCACGACTACCCCATCACGGTCGATACGGCGAGAGGATTTGGGCTGCCCATCTCGGAGACGAAAATGCCGCTGGACATTTATCATTTGATGGATCTTTATCCGCAGACCGGAATAGGCAGGCCATCCGTCCTCTACGTGCCTTTCCGCCGGGCACCCGATGCACGGGCTGCTGAACCTGCAGCGCTTCCATCGTCACCGTCGGGGCCGCAGTCGGCTCCCGAGCAGAAACACTGATGGCGAGACCGTAGACGGCTGTTGTGCTGATGTGCCGGCCAGCGACCACATCAAGTCCGCAAGGCAGCTACCCAATCTTGGTGGGACAGTTACCGGTCTGCAGCAGAGTTTCGAAGGCGTCCGAATCCAGCAGAGCAAGAGACTGCACCACCACATCGGCGGGCAGATGCTGACCGTCGTGACTTACCCCGATGCTCCGCATGCCTGCACGGCGGGCGCCCTCGATCCCGGCAGCGGCGTCTTCCACCACAATGCAGTTCTCGGGCGACGCCCCGACCCGGGAAGCAGCCTTCAGATAAACTTCCGGATCCGGTTTGCCTTTCTGCACATCCTCGGCCGATACGATGCCTTGGAAAATGTGAGTAGCTGACAAAGCCTCGAGCACTGCATCGATGTTCGCGCGCGGCGCCGCTGAGGCGATCGCCTGCAGCCATCCTTTCTGGTGAAGTCGGTGCAACCAGCTTGCAACTCCGGGCAGGGGTGAGATGCCGTCCCTGCGAATTAGATGACGATACAGCTCCTCTTTAGCTTCTGAAATCCTCTCGATGCGCTGGGGAGTCGCCGCGGCCCCAAGCAATTGGGGGATGATCGAATCGTTGCGCTGGCCAAATGTGGCGAGAAACTGCGCACGGGTAATGACAATTCCTTCCTTCGCCAGCGTGTTCCGCCAGGAGATCCAGTGCTGCTCCTCTGAATCAATCAGCGTTCCATCCATGTCCCAAAGTACTGCGCGAGCCTCGCTCATTCGTAGACCTCTTTTGTTCATCCTACTTTTTCAGCAACCTGGGAGAGTGCGTACTCTTCCAAGTGCCGTGCGTCGCTATTAAATTTCCGGATACCCTCGGCCAGTTTCTCCGTCGCCATGGCGTCCTCGTTGTGCATCCAGCGGAAGGTCTTCTCATCCAGGTGCAAACGATCTTCCTTGGCCGCCTTCGCTGTTGCCGGATCGAGCTTACGATCCAGAGTGCCCTCGGTTTTCTCCAACTGCTCAAGCAGCTCCGGACTGATGGTGAGCAAATCACACCCCGCCAGGCGGACGATCTGATTCACATTCCGGAAGCTCGCCCCCATCACCTGGGTCTTGTAACCATATTTCTTGTAATAGTTGTAAATGCGAGTGACGGAGGCAACGCCAGGATCCTGGTCCGGAGGAATCTCAGCACCCTTGTTCTCCTTCTTATACCAATCGTAGATACGACCGACGAAAGGCGAGATCAAAGTTACTCCGGCTTCGGCGCACGCGACCGCCTGGGCGAAGCTGAAGAGCAGTGTCAGATTGCAGTGGATGCCCTCTTTTTCAAGAAGCTCGGCTGCGCGAATGCCCTCCCAGGTGCTGGCGATCTTGATTAGGATGCGTTCGCGCGCCACGCCTTTTTTCTCATACAGCGAGATGAGCTTGCGGGCTTTCGCGATGGTGCCCGTGGTGTCAAAGCTGAGGCTGGCAGCGACTTCCGTAGACACGCGGCCCGGAACCACTTTGAGAATTTCACTTCCGAACAGAACGAAAAGCCGATCGATGAACTCTGCCGCCATTTCTTCGTGACTGCCGCCGCGCTCCTGCGCAAATTCGGCAGCCTCTTCCACCAAGTGCCGATAGGGTGGCATTTGGGCGGCGTGAAAAAGAAGCGAAGGATTGGTGGTAGCGTCCTGAGGCCGGTGCCGGGCAATGGCCTCGATGTCACCGGTATCCGCTACGACGGTCGTATATTTTTTCAGGGATTCAAGCAACGTCATGGTTGTCTCCTATCGTTCAGGCTCAATAGCTGGATTACTTACAGGTCCGCATGGACCAGGGTGCTACCTTCGAGCTGAGTGACCTTGGCCAGCCGGCGACGATGCCGGTCTGCGCCGCTAAACCTGGCGCTAAGGAAGTTTTGTGTGCAGTCCCAGGCTACTGCGATGCCGGTAGTTCGGCCTCCAAAGCAAAGTACGTTGATGTTGTCGTCCTCCACGCCCTGGCGGGCGGAAAAGTGGTCATGACAGAGCGCTGCACGGACGCCGACGATCTTGTTGGCGGCAACGGAAGCTCCCACACCGCTGCCACACACCAGGATGCCACGCTCCACCTTACCATTAGCGACTGCGCGGGCGAGCGGGATTGAGAAATCCGGATAGTCGTCGCTGCTGTCGTTTACCTTGTTGCCAAAATCAACGACTTCATGTCCTTCCGCGAGCAGCAACTTCGAGAGTTGCTCTTTCATCTCGAATCCACCGTGATCGGCGCCGATGCCTACCTTCATTTTGTGCTCCCGTGCCGCACGATCTGGTCCTTTGCCGCAGCTACAACGTTCTCCACGGTGAAGCCGAACTTTTTCAATAGCTGCTTAATAGGCGCCGATGCTCCGAAGGTTTCGATACATACATTGTGTCCCTCGGAGCCGGTGTACTTGCTCCAGCCGAAATCGGAAGCCTGCTCGACCGAGACTCTTGCCTTCACTTTTGGAGGCAGAACAGAATCTCGGTAATTCTTGTCCTGATCGTCAAACAGCTCCCACGATGGCATACTGACTACCCGTGCCCGCACGCCGTCCTTGGTCAATTGCTCGTAGGCCCCCAAACAGAGCGCAACCTCACTGCCGGTGCCGATGAGGATGACCTCGGGATCTCTGCCGGGAGCATCGGCGAGAATGTAGGCCCCGCGGGCCAAGCCCGCGGCGGGGGCGTACTTTGTCCGGTCGATCGTCGGCACAGCCTGGCGAGTGAGCACCAGCACCGCCGGCTCGTGATGCAGTTGCAGGATTACCTTCCAAGCCTCCCTCACCTCGTTCGCGTCCGCGGGGCGGATCATAATCAAGCCAGGCATGGAACGCATGTGGGCAAGCTGTTCGATGGGCTGATGTGTGGGGCCATCCTCACCAAGTCCAATGGAGTCGTGGGTGAAAACGTAAATCGCCGGCAGCTCCATCAAGGCGCTCAAGCGGAGAGATCCCCGCATGTAATCGACGAAAATGAAGAATCCCGAGCCAAAGGGCCGGAGTTTCACCAGACTCATTCCGTTGAGTATGGCGCCCATGGAGTGTTCGCGGATGCCAAAGTGAAAATTGCGCCCGGCATAATTCTCCGCCGAGAAATCGCCGGCGCCCTCGAACGTCAAACGGGTCTTGGTGGAGGGTGCGAGATCGGCAGCTCCTCCGATCAACCAGGGAATATTCTTGGCGGCTGCATTCAGCACCTTGGCTGAGGACTCGCGAGTCGCAAGGCCTTTCGAGTCGGCGGCGAATTCGGGCAGGTCGCGGTCCCAGCCTTCCGGGAGCCGGCGATGCTGCATGCGGAATAGTTCTTCCGCGAGCTCGGGGTATTGCTTGCGATAATCGGTGATCCGCGCGAACCAGGCATCGCGCAGTTGCTTGCCGCGCTTTCCAATACCTTGACGGAAGTGATCGTAGACGCCGTCAGGCACGTAGAACTTCTTGTCTTCCGGCCAGCCATAGTTGCGCTTGGCGAGCCGGATCTCGTCCTCGCCCAGGGGTTCGCCGTGGGCGGCGCTAGTATCTTGCTTGTGGGGCGCGCCGTATCCGATGTGACTATCGACGATGATCAACGTCGGGCGATCCTTGGTGTCCTGGAAGGTTCGGAACGCGCGGGCCAGCATCTCGAGATCGTTGGCGTCACCGACCCGCGTCACGTTCCAGCCATAGCCGATAAAGCGTGTGGCAACGTCATCCGTGAAGGTCAGGGCAGTGTTGCCTTCGATCGTGATGTGGTTGTTGTCGTAAATCCAGCAAAGATTGGAGAGTTGCAGGTGTCCGGCGAGGGAGGCAGCCTCGTTGGAGATGCCTTCCATCATGCATCCATCTCCGCAAATCGCGTAGACGTTGAAGTCAAACAGATCATCGAAGCCCGGGCGGTTGTAACGCGCGGCCAGCCACTGCCGGGCAATGGCCATGCCAACGCTGGTGGCGACGCCCTGGCCGAGCGGTCCAGTGGTGGTTTCCACGCCCGACGTCCAGCGGTACTCGGGATGTCCGGGACAGCGGCTATCCAACTGCCGGAAAGTCTTGATGGCCTCCAGCGGTACCGAAACTTCGCCGAGAGTTTCGTAGTCCTTGCTGACTGCCCGCACTTCGGTCAAGTGGAGCAGGGAATAGAGCAGCATGGACGCGTGCCCGTTCGACAGCACAAAGCGATCGCGGTTCGGCCATACGGGATCTTGCGGATCGAAGCGAAGGAACTGCTGCCAGAGGCAGTAAGCCACCGGCGCCAGCGCCATGGGAGTTCCAGGATGCCCCGAATCGGCCGCCTGCACCGCATCCATGGAGAGCGTGCGGATGGTGTTGATGCTGATCTGATCCATGGTTTGCAGCACCGGAGAAATAGGGGGCGCGGTTATTACGCTCATTCAATATCCTTTCGCGCCAGCCTTCGCTGGCGGTCCACTCCGTACGAAGCAGATCGTAGGTGGCCGGCTGGAACCCGGCCACCTCTATCAATAGTTAGGCTGACCGCTGCGGCCACCTCCACCCGGTAATCTCCGGGCTGTCGATGCCATTCTCGTGGGCGTAGGCGCGGCAGGCGATCTGCTGGTTGCGGAACTTCTCTTTGGCTTCGCCCCCGATTCTTTGCAGTTTGGGGACGCGGTCGATGGCGTCCATCGCGAGGCTAAAGCGGTCAATTTGATTGTTTATCGCCAGTTCCATCGGCGTGTTGATGTTGCCTTTCTCCTTGTAGCCGCGTACGTGCAAGCTCTGGTTCTTGCGAGCATAAGTCAAGCGGTGAATCAGCCAGGGATAGCCGTGGAAGTTGAAGATTATGGGTTTGTCAACAGTGAGGAGAGAATCAAAATCCGCGTCCGTCAACCCGTGCGGATGTTCCTTGCTGGGCTGCAGTTTGAAAAGGTCCACTACGTTGACGAAGCGGATCTTCACGTCGGGGAACTCCTGTCGCAGCAGGGCCGTTGCAGCGAGTGCTTCCTGCGTCGGAATGTCGCCGGCGGAAGCCATGACGAGATCGGGCTCACAACCCTGGTCGTTACTCGCCCAGTCCCAAATGCCGATGCCCTTGGTGCAGTGTGTGATAGCAGCATCCATATTCAGGTACTGGAGATGCAGCTGCTTGTCGGAGACGATTACATTAATGTAGTTCTCGCTGCGGAGGCAGTGATCGGCTACGGACAGCAGGCAGTTAACATCCGGCGGGAGGTAAATGCGAGTGATACCCGCGCTTTTGTTAAGGACAACGTCCAGAAAACCGGGATCCTGGTGAGTGAAACCATTGTGGTCCTGCCGCCAAACCGTAGAAGTGATAAGCAGGTTCAGCGAGGCTATGTTGCGGCGCCAGGACAGATGGTTGCAGATCTCCAGCCACTTCGCGTGTTGGTTGAACATAGAGTCAACGACGTGGATAAAGGCTTCGTATGAGGAGAAGAAGCCATTTCGGCCAGTGAGAAGATAACCTTCGAGCATGCCCTCCATGGTGTGCTCGCTGAGCATCTCAACGACGCGTCCATCGGTTGCCAGTTCGCCGCCATCCTTGTCCTCGGCGAAGTAGTCGGCGATCCAGAATTTCTTCGAGGCCTCATAGATCGCTTGTAACTTGTTCGACGTGGTCTCGTCCGGACCGAAGACGCGGAAGTTGTCCATGTTCGACTTCATCACGTCTCGCAGGAAGTTCCCCAAAGGTGGGACATTCTCGACTTCGATAGCTCCGGGCTGATCGACTTTTACGGCGTAATCCCGGAAATCAGGTAAACACAGACTCTTCTTGATGGTTCCACCGTTGGCATGGGGATTGGCGCTCATGCGGCGAGTCCCAGTGGGTGCGAGCTCCTTGAGTTCCGGAGCGAGCTTGCCATCGCGGTCGAACAGCTCCTCCGGCTTCAGTTCGCGCATCCACTGCTCGAGAATCCGCAGTTGTTCGGGGTCCTTCTTGACGTCGGTCAAGGGAACCTGATGAGCCCGCCAGAATCCCTCAAGATAGTGACCTTCCACTTTTCGCGGCGCGCCCCAGCCTTTGGGGGAGCGCAACACGATCATCGGCCAGCGAGGCCGGCTGGCCACACCAGTGCTTCGGCAGTCCTGCTGGACGGCACGAATTTCCTTGATGCAATGTTCGACCGTGGCTGCCATGGCCTGGTGCATGCTGTCATGGTCGGATCCCTCCACGAAGTGAGGCGTCCAGCCGTAGCCTCGCATGAGGTTCTCCAGTTCGTCGTGGCTAATGCGCGCCAGAAGAGTTGGATTGTTGATCTTGTAGCCGTTCAAGTGAAGGATCGGCAGAACCGCGCCATCGCGAATAGGGCTCAGGAATTTGTTGATGTGCCATGAAGTCGCCAGCGGTCCCGTTTCAGACTCGCCGTCCCCTACCACTGCGGCGACGATCAGCTCAGGGTTGTCGAAGGCGGCGCCGCAGGCATGAGAAAGCACGTACCCCAACTCGCCCCCCTCGTGGATGGAACCGGGAGTCTCCGGCGTGCAGTGGCTGCCGATACCGCCAGGAAACGAGAACTGTTTGAAGAACTCGTGCAGGCCATGCTCATCTGCGCTCTTCTCGGGATAGATCTCGGAGTACGTCCCTTCGAGGTATCCTGGACCCAGGACGCCAGGCGCGCCATGCCCCGGTCCCGCCATAAAAATCATGTCCAGGTCAAACTTTTTGATCAACCGGTTCAGATGGATGTAGATGAAAGCCAGGCCAGGGCTCGATCCCCAATGTCCGAGCAGGCGGTTCTTGATGTGTTCCAGCTTCAGAGGTTCCTTCAACAGGGGATTGTGTTGAAGATAAATCATACCGAGGGCCAGGTACTTGCACGCCCGCCAGTAGGCGTCGGTTTTCCTTAGTTCATCTGAGCTCAGGGGCGATCCTTGAATCGTGGATCTCGCTTTCCCGTAAGCATTCAGCGAGAGGGCCAGTGGTTCTTCTGCTTCTACGACAGGTGTCATTTCTTACGCTCCTTGTGTCCTAGCGGTGGAGGTTCTCATTTGGTCGCGCAGTGTCGTGGCTTTTGCTGCTCGCAGGTGGCGAAAGCGCCCAGTGAAGTGCAACCGTGAGGCCATTCGTAAGCGCCTGAAAATGGAAACTTACAGCCAAGCTGAGAAGTGCCAAAGCCATAGCAAATGCCAAACGGCTGGCAGGACATCATTTGAATGGCAACTGAGACCGATCGGCTTCGACGGCCGCCAGCGAGGCCGGCCTCGCGAACCAAAACTTGTCAATCAAGCCCTCGATCTGAGACCAAACCTGCGGGTCGCACTCGATGGCGGTGTGTCCCCGGAAAAGATGCCGGGTCAACCAGGGATACTGGCTGCATTCCGCGGGCGTCTCCGGGTAGTCAAAGAAAAAATCGCCCAGGATCTCTGTGTGTGCCGGGTCGGCAGCCGTAATCCTGGAACGGCCATGGAGCAAGCCGCGAGTCTGGTAGAAGTTGATCGCCCGGGCCACGTTCGCGGGAATCACCCGGTCATCCTGCCCCGGTTTAGCGATGCTATCGACCTGAACGGTAAGCAGCACCGGAATGCCTTCCCGTTGCAACTGGCGGGCCACAGAAATCACGGCCGCCCCGCCCCAACTGTGCCCGAATAGGACAATGCGCGCGCCACGCTTCTCGGCGTTGGAAAGGCGCCCGTCCTCGTCAGTGTCCAGCCACCGGAGAATGTCCCGATGCGCCGCCTTCCGGTGCCAGTTTCCAAAGGTAGCGATACGGAGATGATCCGGGTACGCGGCCCGCAGCTTCTGCGCCAGTTGCACCTCGGAATGGCGAAGATCGTCATGACGAACGAATCCGCCGACGAAGCCAACGACTATTAACGGGGTGGAACCACTGGCGGCGGACGCCAGAACCGGCTGCAGTGTTGAATCGGCAGAACGCGCGTTTTCTGCAGACAGAGAGATAAGAATAGCGAGCACCAGCACAGCGGCCCAAGGAGGAGCCGGCTGACCGCGGCCATGTGCACGAAACAGCATTGGCTTTATTTTCCTCTGGCCGTGGCGGAAGCAAGAGACGGAGTCAGCAGCTTCTCGATCGCGCGATCCATTGTGTGATTCATCTCGGATACCACCCCGGCCACATTTCTCTGAGCAACAGTTCCGACGTCCGAAACTTCGTTGCTCCAAACCGTGACACCCGTGCGAACGTCTATCATCTGAGCGGAGAGGGCGACCTCGACCTTCGCACCGCCTTCGTAGTCCAGTTCCTCAAGCTTCTCCAGGCGTCCGCGCAGAATGTAATCTACATCGGAGCGTCCATCGTAGATTTTCACTTGGGTAAACTTACCGCTCGCACGCAAACGATCGGCGACCGCGTTGGTCACGAACTGACGCGGATCAATCGCCCAGCGATGGTAATCATAAAAGCCGATTTGTTCCGGTGTTGCACGGTAGACAATGGCTCCCTGCCGCAGGTAACCGGCTGATCGGAATTCTTGTATTGCCAGCGATGCGTGGGTGCCTTCCTGGACTGGCGGATCGGGCGCCGGCGGCAGGTTGAGCGTGTAATAGGACGGATACTTCACCTTGCCCATGCAGCCCACGAAGCAGGCTGAGACCGCAAGCGTGAAAAGAACTGCTGTCAGGGTCTTTTGCACAGCCCTCTCCCCCCGTTATGGGACGTTGCGTTCCTTGGGTTGCTTGATGCGAATCAAGCTCCACGGACGCTGCTTCAGCGAGTCGGTCAACTGGTCCAGGTTTTCAGTTGCCACTCGCAGGTTGTCCACCGTGTCATTAATCTTGTAGTCGTTCGCTCGCACGATCACCTGCATGTTCGCCAGCAAGGTCTTGGCCTCCTGCAAGGTAGTCTGCAATTCCGCCAAGTCTTTGCGCATTGGCTCACGCAGGTCTGTGACCGTCCCGTTGACGTTCTCGACGGTGCTATCAGCATGCTGGCTGAGCACGAGCAGTTGATCGGAAAGGCGATCGATCTTTGGGCGCTCGTCGGTCAGCATCCCATCTACCTGGTTCAATATCGCTTGAACCTTTTGCTGAGTGGGCGGGCCCGTCACGTTGTTCAGGTTGGCCAGAAGACTTCTCGCGTCACCGCTGATACCGCCAAGTTCTCCCTTCGCCTGTGTGATCAGGGAGTCTGCGTTGTCCGCGACGGTGGCCAGTTTGCCGGCAATCTCATCCAGGCTGGCAGCCTCCCGTGACGGAATTGCTGAGCCAGGCGGCAGTCGCCTTGCCTC
>Ga0335077_10008581_pt1 | contig 12685 bp, 6 predicted proteins | sample Lox_Sample_31_FD_207151 | JGI IMG/M metagenome (GOLD analysis project Ga0335077, IMG submission 207151) | Soil microbial communities from Loxahatchee National Wildlife Refuge, Florida, United States - Lox_Sample_3.1 | ecosystem: Environmental > Terrestrial > Soil > Wetlands | place: USA: Florida... | reverse complement strand
GCCGCCCCGATCCAAACGCCGCCACCGACTGGACCTATGCGTGGAACGTCCGCCACCAACCGGTCTACCTGAACCAGAGTCTGTGCTTCCGCAAAAGCAGCGGCCGGCTGTCCTGTCTCACCTGCCACGGTCCTCACGAGAGCGCAGGAAAGAAGCCCGCCTCCGCCTTCGACGCCAAGTGCGCGGAGTGTCACGCGGAGTGCGGCGCCGGGGAACGCGCCAATTGCGTCGATTGCCATATGCCGCGGGTCTCTCCCGCGCCGCCGCTGCGTTTCACCAATCACTGGATCGGAATTTACCGAGCGGGCGGAAAACTCAGACCGCCGCGCTGATCAGTACAGCAGGTATTTGGCCCGAAGTTTCCGAAAGGCTTCCAGTTGGGGCCTCAGGACCTCATCGACCTCCGCGCCGGTCTTCCCCTGCCGCAACAGCTCCGCGGCCCGGTCATTGCCCATCAGCAGCATGACTTTTCGATCGAAGTTGAATTTGCCGGGATGGAGCTTCAGCAACGCGGCAATTATCTCCAGCCCCATTCGCGGCGAATTGAGCTCGTCGCGATTCAGCAACTGGATGTCGATTCCCATCACTTCCTGGCCCTGGTACGGCGCCTCCGTGGGCGAGAATCGACGCGCCAGAAATCGCACACCCGGGACCTTGCGGCTGTTCAGATAATCGGCCAGTTCGAGGTGGTGAAACCAGGGTGCTCCGAACATCTCGAACGGCGTGTCCGTGCCGCGGCCCACGGAGATGAACGTGGTCTCCACCAGGCAGGTCCCTGGATAGAGAGCCGCCGCCGCCAGGTTGCGGAGATTCGGAGAAGGCGGAATCCACTCGAGCCCGGTCTGATCCATCCACATCCCCCGGTCCCATCCCCGCATCTTGACCACGTGCAGATCGGCTCCGATGTGGTTCTCGCCGTTGAAGAATTCCGCCAGTTCGCCGACAGTCATGCCGTGGCGCACGGGACGCAGGCCGTAACCGATCATCGAAATGTACTTCTCTTCCAGCATCGGCCCTTCCACCGCGATGCCGTTGATCGGATTTGGCCGGTCGAGAACGTAGATCGGGATCCGCCGCTGCGCCGCGGCCTCCATCATGTAGCCGAGCGTGGTAGTGAATGTCCAGAAACGTGCGCCCGCTTCCTGCAGGTCGTAAACCAGCACATCGATGCCGGCCAGCATCTCGGGACTGGGACGATTCGAGCCGCGGTTGTAGATGCTGTGAATCGGGACGCCGGTAGCGCTCTCCTTGCCGGACTCGATGTTGGCGCCCGCCGGGCTGGTGGCCGAGAACCCGTGCTCGGGAGCGAAGATCGCGGCCAGCTTCACGCGCTTGCTCGCGGCCATCACTTCCACGATGTTTCGGTGGTCCCACGTCACCGCGTTCTGGTTCGCGATCAATCCTACGCGCTTGCCGGCTAGGGGTGCGAAGTCCTCTTCGACGAGAACGTCCAACCCGGTCTTTACGCGCCCCGGCAAAAGCGCCGGAAGCATCAACACGGCTGACAGGTAGCGAATTCGCACGGTTTCAATGCCTCCATCCCACGAGCTCACGCCGCGATGAGATGTCGTCGTCAGGCACGACCACCACCACCCAGGGCTGATTCAGGGCTCGAATCTTCCCTTCCCAAATCAGCGAGCTGCCCTTTCCCGGCCTTACATCCAACTCCTTAGGTGCGGGGTCGGCGTCCAGATTCTCCGTCCGCAAAGCGAAGGAGTGGCGTCCGGCGCCGCTAGCGTCGAGCCGGATGGTGACCGCGCCGTCAGCGGCGGTTTCGGACTTAACTTCGAAATCCAGAAAACTCCCCGGCCGGAGGTCCACTTTTGCGCGCGCTCCTGGCGCGATTCGTCTTTCGACCAGCGCGGGGCCCGCGAGATCCTCCATCAGCCAGAGCCAACGGCTGGTGGAATGCACCCAGACCTCTTTGTACACGTAGCAATTCTGCGCGGGCCAATAAGGAGCATCGGCGTTGCCGCGGGTTTCCATGCCCACTGGCAGCGCCCCCACGATATCGCCCGACGAGACGCTGTATAGCTGCGTGAAGTCGTAGCCTTCGCCGTACATCGTGCTTTGCACGAACGGATTGCGTCCGACCACCCATTCGAGTTGTTTTTGCGCCAGGTCCGCCGCTTCCCGATCGCGCCGCAGGCGGGCCGCGGCCGAGAGCGCCTTCGCCTGCGAAAGCAGCACGCCGTAATTGCCCCGCCGCGCGAACCAGACGGGGAAGGCCTTCAGATAGTAACCGTCGCCCATCGGCATCCCGGCGAGCACCTGCTGTCGAAACGCCTCCCGAGTAGCCTGGTACATGCCTCCCTGTTCGGGAACCTGCAAGTACTCGTCATCCCTGTAAACGTAAGCAGGCAACACTCCATAAGGCGCCGTCGAGCGCGCGGCGGCCTTTTGGTATTCCGAATAGAACGCTGCCACGGAATACCAGCGCATCCAATCGGGGTGGTCCGGAAATGCCTGGCACAACTTCGCCATCGCGACGATCGGCGCCTGGTCATTGCCGCGATGGAACTCATGGAATAACGTCTTTTTGTCGGGACCTGTATGGAAGAATCCGGCCAGCGGGAATTTGCTGCCAGCGTAGGTCTTCTGTTGCGAGTCCACGACTACCCGCGCCAACTCGATAGCCTTGTCGGCATAGCGCGGCTCTCCGGTGTCCTGATACAACTCCACCGAGGCGAGGATTCCGATCCCCGCCAGTTCCACAGGAGTCGCGGCAAACGCGGGCGTGCTCCACGTCTCGGGTCCTTCCTTACCGGCAATCGCATACCGCCAGTCGTCTTCTGCGGCTTGCAGGGATCGCGCCGCCAACTCGGGGTCGCTTCGCTTCAGCAGGCGGCAAGCGATGGCTTCGGCGGCGGATGCGATGTAGTTCACATTGGGATTGTTGAGCGCCTCGCGCGAGCGGTCGTCGGCGTCTCCCAAAATGCCGTTGGTCCAGATATTCATGCTCGCAAAGCCGATGCGATAGCCGCCATCGAAACGCACCTTCAGGACCCAATCGAGTCCCCATTTGGCCTCCTGAACGAGCCGATCAAGCAGCGCCGGATCCTGTCCGGTCGAGGCAAGCCGTTCGGCGAGCGCGAACATGGCATACACGGCCTCGCCCGTGTTCACCAGCCCCTGCGACAAATCGCCGGCATCGTGCCAGCCGCCGTTCATCACAATCTTCTTGTCGCCTTGTGTTGCGACCCAATCGCGATGGCAGACCTCATGAGAACCGGGAACGGCAAACCCGCACCGTTCGCCGAAGAAGAAGTTGATCGCCTTCCAAATGGTCCCATTCCAGACGTTGTCGCCGATGCGGAAAGGACGCGTACGCGCTTCGCCCGCCTGAATCACATAACTCCCGGGCTCATCCACCTCCGAGAAATCCATCTCCTGGAATTTCCCGAGCCGGGTATCGCGGATCTCGATCGGCTTCGAAAGCACCACCTCCGCCTGCGCGTTGTTGTCGAGGCGAATCAACTGGAATTCGCGCGACGTGAGATCGCTGGCGATCGCGCTCTTGGACGAGCCGCTCTGATATCCGGTATTGCTGAACGATATCTTACCCGGGGCGACGTTCCACCCCTCGAAATGATCCGCTTCCACGCGCTCGAGTTCCAGCCTCGCCACCTCGAAAGTCACACTGTCGTCGGCACCCGGCAGGCGCTTGTTCACCCAATAGTTGATCTCGAGCGACGTCACCTTGTCGCGCGCGAGTGGCGTAATCTCCCATACCACGTGCTGCCACTTCCGATCCTGGAGGGTGACGTAGTGGATTCCCTCGCGGTGATAGACATCGGGTACTTTCTCGCCCCCGTCGTTTCGCAGGACGATTTCAAGCGGCAGCATAGGAAAGCCCGACAGCTCCGGCCGGAACCAGAGCGAAATCCGGTTGTACCGGCTCCAATCTTCGCCGGGAAATGAGCGCTTCAGGCTGACCGCCGCCAGGTCATTGCGAGTCGGCGGCGGCTCGCCACGGAACATCTGCATCTCTACCCGGAGAGCAGGCTTGCCGAGCGGTGGCCTCGGGCCGAGCCGGCTTGACGTGGCCTGCCCCTGTACGCTCCAAGTCTTGGCGTTCGACATGTCGTCGAGTACCCTCGACTCAATCACCTTCTTATCGAGCCATCGGAACTCCGACGAGTTTTCGAATTCGATCGGCATGGGCATGCGGGGCGCCTGTGAGAACAGCAGGACAGGCGCACCCGCGAGCCAGAGCCATCGGGCAGCTTTGCCCATTTGCAGGCACCGTCAGAACGAAAGCCGCAGCGAGAGTTGCAGCTCGCGATAGTGCTGCGGGCCGCCATTGCTGGTGGACGTCACCTGGCCGAACGTCGCCGAGGTCACACTGGCGACCGGCACCGAGAAGCTCGGCGTGTTCGTCAGGTTGTAGGCTTCGGCGCGGAACTCGATCTTCCAGTGTTCACGTAACTGGAAGCTCTTGAAGATCGACGCGTCGATATCGAAGAAGCGCGGCCCGTTGATGTTGGGCAGCGTGCGCGACACATTGCCGTACGTGTAAGCGGGAGGCAGCGCGAATGCCGAGCCCGCCTGGCCCGCGAGAATGTTGTTGAACCAGCTGGAAATCGATTGGTTCGACGCAGCCTGGCTGACGCCCGGCACCACGTTCGGCCGGTCGTTGACGCCCGTGCTCGACGCCGTGAGGCCGATCGGGAAGCCGCTCTGCCACGTCCAGATCCCGTTCATCTGCCAGCCGCCCGCCACCGCCCGCAGCAGCGCCGAACTCGGCTTGTAGGGAATCTGCCACGATGCGGTCGTCACCAGCCGCTGCGGTACATCCTGGTAACTGCGCGCCCGCTCGCCCTTCAGGTTGTACCAATCCTGCACCGCGGCCCCGCCGACGGCCCCCGGCCGTCCCGTGCCTTGCATGTTGTCCAACAGCTTCGAATCGGTATAGCTGGCCAACAGCGAGACGCCTTGCGCAAAGCGCCGCTCCACTTTGAACGTGAACGCGTTGTAGAACGAGGAGCCGATGTAGTTGTTCACCAGCGCATTCAGGAACTGCGGATACGGCAGCAGCGATTGCTGCAGCGTGATTCTCGCCGCGGCCAGCGAACTGCTCGCCGGAATCGCCGGATTCCCGTAAAAAGGATTCGGCACGGTGCTGATCAGCTGACTTCCCAATGCCAGGTAAATATCGGGAAGCTGGTCGAGATTCTGATTGAGCATCGTGAGGTGGGTGCCCTTGTTGCCCACGTACGCCGCCTCGAACAGCCAGTTCGCCCACGGCGAGTGTTGCACCGTGAAGTTAAACTCCTGGGCATAGCCCCGATAGATGTAGCGCAGATAACCCGCGTTCGCCGCCTGCCCTGCCGAGGTGAGAGTTCCCAGCTTGCTGCCGGTCGGCAGGCTGATGCCGTTGGGGAACGGGTTTGTAAAGGTGTAGGTAGGGATCAGCCCCTGGCTGTTCACCGAGGTGATCATCGTGGTGGGCACGGCGAAACTCGCGCCGGCCGCGCTCGACCCCAGCCCGAACGTCGGAATATAGCTGATGCCATAACCGCCCCGAAGGACGGTCTTCGGACGCAGCTCATAAGCGAATCCGATTCGCGGGCCGAAATTCTTGTAATTCGTGTCCGTAACGCCGTTGGGAATGCCGCTGGTGCCGGGGAAAGTGTATCCGCCGGTGAGATTCGGATAGGCCCCTCCCGCCAGCCCTGACGGCACGTTCGGCGAGAAATTCGGGTAAATGTTGCGGCGCTCCTTGATCGGCCCCTCATATTCCCACCGCACCCCGAGATTCAGCGTGAGCTTATGGCTGACCTTCCAGTCATCCTGCACGAACAACGCGGAGAAGTTCATGGTATCGACCGAGTCCAGCGTGTGATAAATCGTTCCGCTGGTGGGCGCTCCCAGCAGCAGCGTCGCCAGGCCATATCCCGACGTACTGCTCGCGACCGTGGGATTCGCCTGCGTGAACGCCCGGCTGAAGCTGAACGCACCGGAGGAATTCGAGGTGCCCCAATCGCTGCGGCGGTAGAGGCGTTGCTCGTATCCGACCTTGATATTGTGATTGCCCTTGATCTTCGTCACGTTCGCGCCCGCGGTCCCGGTCGCCGTCGGGTTCCCGGTAGAGTCCGGCCGGCCAAACGACGTGAAGTCGGTAATGCTGATGTTCGGGAAACCGTAACCGAGATTGCTGGTCGATTGAATCAGGCTGGCATACTGCTGCGAGAATCCGAGTGAGGTGACATCGAAGTTGTGTCCGGGCGCGATGGTGTGCTCCTGCTCCCGATTCACGCCGATGCGCGCATCCAGCAGCAGCGTGGGCGTCAAAGTATCGGTGTATTCCACAACGGCGGTCCGGCGCGGATCGAGGATATGCCGCCCGTCGGTGTCGGCGATGTTCCCGAAGTAGTTGGCGAACCCCCAATCCAGCATGTCGCGGCCGAAGCGGCCGGACAGTCTCTTGGACGGCGAGATGTTGTAGTCCCCGCGGATGCTGAGATTGCTGTTGTTGATGGGCACCGGGCTGGTCAGGAACAGGTTCTGCGCGCCGGTGCAGGCCTGCCCCGGCAGGTTCGGCTTGGGATAGAACTTCAGGATGGCCGTAGCGATCGGGCTGATCGCGCTCGAAGGAATCACGTTGTTCGGGAACGGCGTCCTGACATACTGCCCCGGATTGTTGGGATCCGGAGTGGTGGAAGAGGGGTCGTAAATCGTAATCGGAGCGCAGCCGCTCGTCCCCAACCCGGTGAAGATGCCCTGGCGCTCGGCGTCGGTAGGAGAGGTGATCGTCTCCGAGGCGGCCTTGCGCTCGCGGTATTCGTCCAGGCTGAAAAAGAAGAACAGCTTGTCCTTTTTGATCGGCCCGCCGAACGTGCCGCCGAACTGATTGATGTGCTCCGCCGTGCGTGGCGCACCGTTCTTGTTTTGGAAGAACTCGTTGGAGTCGAAATTGGTGTTCCGGACGTACTCGTAAGCCAGGCCGTGATACTGATTCGTCCCCGACTTGCTGATGAAGCTGATGACGCCTCCGCCCGTCCGTCCATACTCGGCCGACATGTTGTTGCTGATGACCTTGAATTCCTGCGTGTTGTCCACCGAAAGAAAGGCCATCGCGCTGTAGTCGGTCATCTTCTCGTTGGCGATGCCATCGATCAGAAACGCGTTATTCAACGGCGTACCGCCCGCGATCGTGACTTGCCCCATGCGCCACGTCGAAAGCAATTCGCCGCCGAAATAGCCAATGCCCTCCACCGTCGGAATCAGGTTGGCCAAACCCAGCGGATTACGCCCATTGAGCGGCAGGTCTTCGATCTTCTTCGTGTCCATGACCGTGCCGAGCGACGACGTGTTGGGCTCCAGCAGCGGGGTGCCCTCATTGACCACCAGCGTTTCGCTGACCGCCCCTACCTGCAAGATCACCGGGACTGCCAGGGAGCGGCTCGCCTCGACAATAATGCCATCGCGGCGAAAGGCCCTGAAGCCCTTGCTCTCCACCTCGACCGAATACACTCCGGGCGGGACCAGCAGGAACTGATAGTTGCCCTCCGCGTTGGTGCTGGTTTTCGAGACCGCGCCCGTCCCCGTGTTCGTGAGCCGCACGTCAGCGCCCGCGATCATGGCGTTGGAGGTGTCGGCCACAGAGCCTGTTACCGTGCCCGTAGTCTGCTGAGCGAACGCCGGCGCGCACAAGGCCGCTGCCGTGATGAGAGCGGGAATCAGCACCCTGCCCCGCTTCGATAGCTTCTTTAACCACTCCATATAGATCTCTCCCACCAAGCAATTGGTTGCTACTACTCAATTCTCCACCCGAATCAGATCCACATATCCGTGTTTGGCCAGCATCTTGTAATAGCCGACGAAGTCGAAATCCATCGGCCCCTGCTCCAGTTCGATTAACCGGATCACCTCGGCCGCGGTGCGCTTCCCGTCGCACCAATACAGCAGGCGCAACGGAGCCGGTTGCGCCGCAAATCCCGGAAACCCTTCTCGCTGATCGAGCGGCAGGTCGTCCAGCGTGACTGGCCCGAATCGTTTCCGCCGCACGATTAAGCTCGCTGCCTCGGCCCGGCGCGGATCCGCTTTCGGCGCGGACGCACTCACCGGCACCGCGGCTTTCAGCCCGCCGGCGCATTCATTCGCCGCCTGCCGCAGCCTTGCGGATTGCTCCTCGGCAAAATGCCGGACGCTCTCCAAGGCAGGCTCGAGCGAAGCTCGCATCGCATCGCGTTTCTCGGCCGCCGCCAGGCGGAGCGCCGACAGCACCGCATCCCGATCGCGCTCGGCCTCGTAGCCGATTTTGGCGAGGCCCCAATAGAGTTCGCGCCCCAACTGGTCGGTGCTACGGGCCGCCAGAATCCGGTCGAGGTGCGGCTCCGCCGCGCGCAGGGTGTCTTGCATCGCCCGGTCCACCGTAATGTCGGCCAGCCACGGTACCTCGGATTCTCCCGCGCAAGCCAGGTAGTACAGATAAGCGCCCACGAGCGAGCTCAAATCCTCGAGCGAGCGCGGGTCCACGCGGCCCGGCGTGTCTTCGCTGTTGTGATGGACAGCTACCGCTCCGCTGCTGCCGCGCACCGCAATCGTCGGGACGCCGATCATGGGGTCGCTCAGGTAGCTGTCCGAAGTCGGGCTGTACGGCAGCAGTTGCGGCATCCGGCGTCCGCCGGCGCCGGCGTAATACGTCTCGGCCACCCGCATCACCAGCGCATCCTGGTACGAGCGCGATACATCCGGATCGGCGCTGAAGGAGTAGGCCCCCAGCACGTCGCGATTGCCCGCCGGGACGTCCAGATGAATGGCGCCTACGGTCCGTTTCATGCGCTCCAGGTGCGTCGCGATGTAGTGCGATGAACCGTAATCTTCGGAGAACGTCAGCACGCGGATCCCGCGCCTGGGACGCGGCAGGCGCCCGGCCAGGATGGCCCGGTTGATGGCCGCGATCGCCTCGATCATGCCCGCTTGTCCCGTCGAGTTGTCCTGCGCGCCGATTTCAAAGCCATGGCCGAGTTCCAGAACCTCCTCCTCGGAACCCGCGCCCGGAATCACTCCCGTAACCGTGAAATACGAGCCGGAGTAATACCTGGCATCCACGGCCGCGCGAACCCGGACTCTGACCCCCCGCCCCAGCAGGCCCCGCAAATACTCGCCCTGTCTGGGCGTGATGGAGAAACCAACCACAGGGCTGGACGTTTTGGTGAAGCCCCAGCCGTAATCGCCCCACGCATTCACCCAATAGTGGCCGTCTCGCAGATCCTGGTTTTCGGTGTAATCGCTGATAATGCCCGCCGCGCCCTTCTGATAGAGCGCCGCTTTCAGCGCGCCCCTCTCCGACAGGTCTGCCGGCACCTCCACCAGCACCATCTTTCCTTTGACATCGACCATCGCAAGCTCAGCCGCGCGAGTGGACCGGAGTTCGACCACCTCGGCTTCCAGCCCTTCCGGCGGAGTCGAGCCGCTCCACTGAATCAGCGAAGCGGGCTCCTGACGGTAGTCGCACAGCACGCTCATGCCGGCCGCGCCCGCGGGCTCGATCAGTTCCAGGCTCGCGTTCCGGACGTTCCACGCGAGAGGCATCGTCCACCATCCGAACTGGCTGACCCCATCGGCAGGCCCCGGGAGAAGCTCCACATTACGAAGCCCGAGCTCCGTCATCTTCTTCTGCAAATACTCGGCGCTTTGGCGGAATTTTGAAAAGTCCTGCCAACGATCGATGGAGTGCAACTGCATCACGAAATCGAGCGCCTCGCCGGCGCTCACCTCCGCGTGAACCGCCTGGACGATCTGCTGCAGTTGCGGAGACGGCCGCGGCGTTTGGGCAATGGCCGGCAGGGCAACGAGAAGTACACAGGCGCGCGCGGAGATCATGTTCATACTCACGGCTTCAACTGACCGAGCACCTGGGCGCGTAACGGAGTCCGATTCCCATCGTCATACAGCAGGTACTTCGCGCGGATTCTGGCGAACTCGGCCAGTTGCCCGCGCATGGCCTGCAGCACCTCGCGGCCCGTCTCGCCGCGCTTCAGCCGCGCCGCTGCTTCGTCACTGCCGAGCAGCCGCATGACGCCGTCCAACTGGAACTTGCCGGGATGAAACTTCAGGGTCGCCGACAGCAACTCCATCCCCAGCAGGACCGGATCGAAGACCTCCCGATTCACCAGCAGAATATCGAACCCTTCGCACTCCTGATCCTTGTAGACCGAGGCTCGTGGCGTGAACCGCCGGGCTACGAACCGGACTCCGGGGATCGGCCGTGCATTCAGGTAATCGGCAACCTCACTCGCGCGATACCACGGCGCGCCGATCCGTTCGAATGGTGTATCGGTTCCGCGCCCGACCGAAATCTGCGGCGACTCCAGCAGGCACACGCCCGGATAAAGAGCCGCCTCCGTGACATTGTGAATGTTCGGCGAAGGGTCGATCCACGTCAGGCCCGTCTCGTCGTACCACATCGAGCGCTTCCAGCCTTCCATGCGGATCACGTGCAGATCCACCCCCAGATGCTTCTCGCCGTTGTACATCTCCGCCAGCTCACCGGCGGTCATCCCGTGCCGGATGGGCATTCGCATGTAGCCCACAAACGAAACATACTTCCCGTCCAGAAGCGGGCCTTCGAAATCCACGCCGTTGATGCCGTTCGGCCGGTCCAACACGTAATAGGGGATGCCCTTCTGCGCCGCCGCTTCCATCGTGTAGCCCAGCGTGGTGATCCGGGTGAGAAACCGTGCTCCGTTCTGCTGGATGTCGTAGATCAGCGCATCGACGTCCTTCAACATCTCGGGTGTCGGGCGGTAGTGACCCGCGTTGTAGAGGCTGTAGACCGGAACTCCGGTGCTGCGGTCCACGCTGTCGTCGATGTTGCGGTCTTCGCGGTTCCCTTCCAGTCCGTGCTCCGGCGCGAAGATCGCGCCCAGTTTCACGCCCGGCGCGTGAGCCAGGACATCGACGATTCTGCGGCCGTCTTCCGTGACACCCGTTTGCGCCGTGATCACACCCACACGCTTGCCCCGCAACGGAGCAAAATCCTGGCCGATCAACACCTCGAGCCCGGTCTTCACCCGCGCGCCCAAGCATACCGGCGCGAGACATAGAAGAAGGACCGCTACGTGGCACTCGTGCCTGCCGCGCCCCGACTCATCGGGGCGCATGTCGGGCTTGCACCGTGCCGGTAGCGGCGAAGGGTTTTCGAGGCTGCCGCGCCGAGACTCGTCTCGGCGCCTTTCGGGCCACGCTACTGCACTCAGTGGGGAAAAGCGCACCGCCTTCGGGAACCGCTGCAGCACCGGACTGGCGGCCTCCCGAAAGCGTCGGCATGAGTGCCCGCGCCACGTCATCGCGGCTCCTTCACCAGATCGAGCACGATCCGATAGCGGTCCCCTCGCATGATCGCGGTCACGAATTCCATGGGGTGCCCGTCCGCCAGATAGGTGATGCGCTCGGCGGCCAGCGCCGGGCTCCCGGAAGGAACGCCCAGCAGCCGGGCGTCCTCGCCCTCCGCCAGCACCGCCGAGTGCGTCTCGTGCGCATGAGCCGCTATGCGCCCGTATTTCGATTGCAGAATCTCGTACAGCGAAGCGTTCTCCAGATCGTCCCCCGGCAGGCCGGGCGCCAGGTGGAGCGGTATGCAGGCCGTCTGCACTCCCATCGGCTCGCCTTCCGCCAGCCGCAGCCGTTTCAGGAGAAACACCAGCGTTCCGGTTTCCACCGCGAGTTTCTGCGCCGCCGCAGCCACGCACGGGACCACGGCCGACTGTAAGATTCGCGAGCCCGATCGAAGCCCGTGATGCCGCATCTCTTCCGTGAAACTGCTGAGCGCGCGAGGCCCCTGCTCCAGCCGCGGCCGCGCCACGAATGTGCCGCGCCCCTGCTCGCGGCGAACATAGCCCGATTCGGCCAAGTCCCGCAGCGCCTGGCGAACGGTAATCTTGCTGACCCCGTAGAGACGCTCCAGGTCGGACTCGGTCGGCAGGCGGTCGTCCGCCTTCCAACGGCCCGATTCAATGTCCCTCAGCAGGATCATCTTCAGCTGGTGGTATAGGGGAATCGGCAACCGCTTATCGAGCGTCGCCGGCATGTCGAGTGCGCCCGGTTTCACAGCAGCGTGCTCACTTTCCTGGTGCGGTCATTGGGATCCGACATCAGCGCCACCGCGTGCCGGAAGCCGGAAAGGCATCCGCGCATCACGGCCAGGCTGGAGTAATAGTCGTTGTACCGGAAGAATCCCGTCTGCCCGCGCCACATCGGAAAGGCATCACAGGCCTGCATCCATTTTTCGAAAACCGTGCTGATATCCAGGTAGGTATCTGCCTTGAAATTGTCGGCGTCTTCCCAGTTGTCCGCGAAGAACAGCTTGCGCACGGTGTGGGGCCGCTCTTTACTTTCCAGGGTCGCGAGTCCCGCATAGAAGATGGCGTCCCGGACCAGCAGGTGGCAGTTCTGATGGTCCTTATGCCAACTGCCGTTCCAGTGGGTCACCACGACCTCGGGCTGGTGCCTCCGAATCACTTCGTTCAACGCGTGGGCCACCTGGTCATTCAGCGGAATCTCGGCATCCGGATAGGGAAGAATCTCGAACACGGCTCCCAGCAGCTTGGCCGCTTTCTCGCTGGCCGCGCGCTGCAATTCACCGTAGCGCGCCACCGGAATGTCGGATGGGGCGCCCTTTTCCCCCGCGGACAAGGCCACGAATACGCCCTTGCCGCCGCTTTGCACGTGCTGCGCA
>Ga0335077_10008579_pt1 | contig 12686 bp, 12 predicted proteins | sample Lox_Sample_31_FD_207151 | JGI IMG/M metagenome (GOLD analysis project Ga0335077, IMG submission 207151) | Soil microbial communities from Loxahatchee National Wildlife Refuge, Florida, United States - Lox_Sample_3.1 | ecosystem: Environmental > Terrestrial > Soil > Wetlands | place: USA... | reverse complement strand
GTCCCGCGCATTACGACATAACTTCGCTGGCAATCGCGGTGAAGAGGAGTCTACGCATATGAGAGCAACAAACGCGCGGAGCGTCACAGGAACCGGGTCTGCGGCGCAAGCAACGGGCACCGCCCGTACTTCGAGTGCGCCAGCCGTCGCACGAAAACGCTCGACCGCCCGGCCTGCGTCGGATGGGGCGCTGGAGCGCGGGCCCGCGTATCCCACACAACCGTTGTCGCCTTTCGCAGCCATTGAAGCTCAGCCAGAAGATGCTCAAATGTGGCCGGTTCACTCCGGAGTCTGGCTCCAGCCCGAGTTGGTGCCGGAGCTGCCCCGAACGAGCAGCCTCCGCATCGAACGTCACTACACGGTTCCTGCTCCCGGTTTGCTGGACTTCGACGTTACTCAAAGCTTTCATCCGGGGATTCCGGATCGGGTGTGCGATCCCCTCCCGCCCCGAGCGGAGCCGGGGCTTCCTCAGAGCGATCTTGAACCGCTAGGGTGGGATCCAAGGTCTACCGTTGTCTGCGATGCGGAAGGCCGGTCACCCACCAGCCTTTCAACGGACATGCGATCGAACCATGAACCGCACAGGAACGGGAGCGGCCAATGAACTCAACTCTTGCCGAAGCAATGGGCAAGGCGGCCTCGCTCAAAATAACCGGAAAATCTAGCGAGGCCCTCGCGGAGCTATTCCGCGCTCAGGATCAGGGTCATCGTTCTGCAAAGTTATCCTGCGCGATGGGTCATCTGCAGTTTGAACTGGGGCAGTTCGAGGCGGCGGCCACTGCGTACCGGGACGTACTGCGGTTGGCTAGTGACGATTCAACCGCTTACTACAATGTGGCGGTTTGCCTGGAGAAACTCGGCGATTGGGAGAAGGCTGCTTCAGCTTTCCGGAAGGCAACCGAAGTGGACCCGAGGCGGCCTGGCGCGCAACTGGGGCTTGGGGTTGCCCTGCTTCACTTGCAGCAGCCTCAAGAAGCGTTGTACGCCTTTGAGAGGTGCCTGGAACGTCAGCCGTTTCGCGAGGCTGCCCTCCGCGGTAAGGCTGTGGCTCTGCAACTGCTGAACCGGCATCAGGAGGCTTCGGATCTCTATCAGAAACTTTTGTCGCGAGATCCTCATTCGGTGGAGTTGCTTGGCAATATGATCGCCCTGGCCATTGCTCAAGGCGACTATGAAGTCCTGATTCACTGTGCCCGGCGTTTGCTGGAGATCCGGCCGGGCTCCCCAGCGGCACTCGAGTGTCTTGCGTTCGCCGCCGTTGCGCGGCGGGACCATGACGCGGCAGTTCAGTTGTGCCGGGCCTTTCTCGACGTCTACCCCGACAACTTCGCGGGCTGGTTCAACTGCGGCGTGGCACTCCAAAAGCTAGGTCGTTATCAGGAAGCAGCTGATGCTTATTCACGAGCCGTGTCTTTAGATCCGGAATCGACTCAGGCGTACCTGAACCTGGGCACGGCCTTTCACGAGATCGAACAGTGGGGGCCGGCGCGGGCAGCGTATGAAAAGGCCCTGACTCTGGACCCAACTTTAAGAGCGGCGCTTTGGAATCTGGCGTTGCTTTGCGAACGCCGCCAGGAACTCAGCCAGGCTGAAAAACTCTATTCGACGTTGCTGGAGCGGCACCCGGACACTCAGGACGCCTGGTTCCGTCTGGGCTATGTCCGGCTTCAGCTCGGCGATTTTCCCGGCAGTATCAAAGCATTCGACTCTTGCCTGGCCTTCCAAAACAAAGACCCGGAAGTGTTGCTGAATCTCGGCATAGCCCACTGGCGGATGAAAAACCTGGAACTGGCCAGCGAGGCATTTCACCAGGTACTGATTGCGTCACCAAAATCCGTTGAGGCGTTGCGCTGCCTAGCCGCGATTGCCTTGGAGCGTCAGGATTTCGAGCAAGCCTTAGCACTGCATGTACAGGTGCTGGAGCTCTGCGAACCGGGCGCCGACTGGCTTTATAACACGGGTCTGTTGCTGCACAAACTGGGCCGCGCCGCTGAGGCCGTGCGCTACTACCGGCGGGCCCTCGAACACAGACCTGACTTCCCGCAGGCTTTGCTAAACCTGGGCCATGCCCTGATGGCCTTAGGGAAGCATGAAGAAGCGCATTCCAGTTGGCAGGCTGCGCTTCGGAGCAATACTGAACTGGCACAGCATTTCTTAGTGTGACGAGAAATAAGAAAGGAAAAATATGGCAACCACTACGACCGACACGGTGGGCGAGCGCAGGCTCACAGAAGAAGTGTTTCGCTTACAAGTCGCGGAAGAGGTATTTCGTTTGCAAAAAGCAGACCGGGAGTCCAACAAGAGGTACGCGGAGGCCGCAGCCGGAATAGAATCCGAACGCCATCATCTCGAGGCTGGTGGCGCCGCCGAGGGTGGCAGATCAGAGACGGAAGCGCCACGCCCGTCTGACAGCGTTTGCAGCGAAGCTATCACAGAGCTCGCCCTTGCGCCATTAGTGGATCGGGTCGCGTACGGACTTGCGAAGGTGCTGGTGTTTGCAGTGCGGGAGCTGGAGAATCACATTGCCGGCGAGACTCGCAAAGTGGGAGATACCGTCGGCCGACGCTTGGATACACTGCAGGGCAGCTTCCAGGAACTGACCGAGGCAGTATCGGAACAACGTTCCAAGAGTCTTGTGGTGGAGGACAAATGTCAGCAGTTAGCCGCCGCCACCGCTTCGTTACAGGAATCCGACGATCGTCAGGCGGCAGGGCTGGAAGCGCTACGCAGCGAAACTAGAGAGTTTTCGACGCTGGCGTCCGAACGGATAGACACGCTTTTCAAAGAGCTAGGTGTTCAGCAGGAGGATATAGCCGCCATCAAGTCCATGCTCTCTGGCTTCTCCTCAAGAGTGGATGGCTTCGTGGAGCGCCTGGACAAACAAGCGGACGTTCTTCGTTCCATGTGTGCTACCTATTCCCAGCGTGAAACAGAACTCGAACAGCTCGTGGATGGTCTGGCGAGGTTAAGAGCTTACCCAGCTCCCGCACCCACAAACGGGTTGTAGCCGTACGGATAAGGTGATGCCGCAGTAGCCTCCGCTTGGCATGATTGCGATGAGGCAGGCTTGGGCGTGGGGACGGCGATAGAATGTACCATCCGTTTTTCGGAGTAAGCAAAGATCCGTTTAGCATGACGCCCGATCCGGCGTTCCTGTTCCTCACCTTAGCGGATCGTGAGGTGTTGGCCAGCATGACTTACTCCATCCTGAGCCGTAAAGGTGTCGTCATGCTAACCGGTGAGGCGGGGACAGGAAAGACCACACTGATCCGGCGCGTTTTCCAGTCCATTCCCTGGACTCGTGTGCGCTTCAGTGCTGTGCTGAATCCGACGCTGACGCCGGCCGACTTTCTGGAACTGGTGTTGCTCGATTTCGGGATTACGGACGTTCCCGCTAGCAAAGCCCAACGTCTCATTCTGCTTCAGCAATTTTTGATCGGGGAGTGCCAGGAACACCGGGTGGTGGTGCTGATTGTGGATGAGGCTCACAAGCTCCCTCTGGATGTGCTCGAAGAGATCCGGCTGCTGACGAACTTTCAGCTCGCGACAGCACAGCAACTGCAGGTCTTGATGGCCGGTCAAACGGAACTAGGCGATATGCTAAACCGTCATGATCTGCGCCAACTAAAACAGCGGGTCGCGGTCCGGCTGGTGTTACACCCGCTATCCGCCACCGATGTAGGTCAGTACATTCAACACCGCTGGCAAACGGCAGGCGCCAGCGGGCCCCACCCCTTCCAACATGACGTGGTGGCACGGATTGCGCAGTGTTCTCAGGGGATCCCCCGCCTGATAAACGCCCTTTGCGAAAACGCTTTGATGCTGGCGTGCGCCAAGGGCCAAGCAACTATCGGAGCTGCGCTGATTGATCAGGTTGTCAGGGATCTGGACCTGCTCGAGGGACCAGGCCCTTCGGCGTTGGCAACGCCCAACCCGCCTCCCAGAGCAGCGCGGGAAGCGAACATACCCGGTGTGAATGGGCATCTGAACGGAACCTCGAATCGCGCAGAGCCTTTACTTCGTTTCCGGCTCTCGAAAGACTCAGATCAGAGCGACCAACCCTCGCCAGTGCCGGCGACAAAACGTATCTTCGGCGACCTGAGCCCTCCTAACCCGGAGATTACACGGTAGGTTCTATGCTGACCGCCGGAACAGGAATTCGTTCTTTAGTTGGCGCAGAGGGCATGAGTTGGAACCGGCAATCGGGTAGTCGGTTAAGCAGGAATCTCACTTTATCCAGATGCTCCAGTAACGGTAACAGAACCGGGAGCTGCTCAACAACATGACCGTGAACTTGCGCAAACTCCACCGCACGGAGAATCTACGGATCGTCCTAGCCCTCTCCCGCATTCGTCCCGTTTCTCGTCGACGAACACCTCTGATTGTCGCGTTGTCGAGCGTTGCAGTTCTGGCGTGTCTGGGAGTTGCCGCGTGGTTCGTGCAGGAGAGAACTCCAGGTCCACAGGCGCCAGCGGCGACGCCCTTTGCTGATGCTGGTTCGGTCTCGCCCAGAACCGGCCAGCCAACCGACCCCGGACCGTTGTTGGAATCAGGCCGCGAGTTCGCCCGCCACAAGGAGTGGACCTGGGCGGAGAGAGCCTTCCGGGCTGTCTTACAAGCCAGCCCGCGCAATCGTGAAGCGCTAGTGGGGCTGTCCGACGTCCTTTATGCGCAACATAAATACGAAGAAAGCGCCGCGGTGCTAAACCAGCTCTCGATGGTCAACTGACCAAAACTGACCCGAGGATGGCGAGAAGACCGCGGATATTTGCCGCAAGCTGGGGATCAGCCAGGAGGCGACATTTTATTTGCGCAAGAAGCAGTATGTCAGTGCCGGTGCAAAAATTCCCATAGTGCCGGTTGAAAAGTTGCCCAGCCGTGACAGCAGAGATTCCCCGATTGCCTTCACGTCTCTACCCGCAGTACAATTCAAGTGAACGAAATCTGAATATCTGAAGTTCGTTGCATTGGGAAAGGAAAGGGTCCGCATGTTCAGTCGGAGGGATTTTCTTACGTCTTCGTCATTGCTGTGTGGAGGTGCGGGTTTCAGCGGTCCGGCTTCCATTTTTGCCGCTGCGTCGACGCCGTCCGGATATTTCGGTGTGCATCCGTTCGTGGAGCGGCACCCGGAAGCAGTCTTTATTCTGCGGACGCATGTGGACTACAAGACGAATTCTGGTGCGTGCAAGCGCGTCGGACTTGATTTTGGACGGTCCGTATTTGTTCCCATGGACAATACCGGGATTCCGGTGACTTACAACATCGCGGCCAAGCCGAATCTCACGGCTCACGACGCAGTGGATAAAAAAAGAGGATTGACTCTTGAGGACACGATGGGCATTGCCACTGACGTATTCTTCGCCGAGGGTCTGTTCGAATCGTTGAAGGAACTGGGTATCGCGGGATCAAGGATGCATACGCGTGATGTAAATGGCGGCGGCGTGATTGAACCCCGCGGATATGTCGCCATGAGCCAGCGGGTGGGTGCGACGGTTACCCCAGTAAAGAACACCATTGAAACACGGGACGATGCGAATGATGCCCGGGCGTTTGTCTGGAAAGAGGTTCCCGGCGGCGTAGTGAGTCAACAACTCCCTTACCTATGGCCCTTCAATGCCCCGAATTCGTGGAATGTGAATGTGGCGAAGTTCAAGGCTCACGAAATGGGTTTGACCCTCACCGCGAAGAACTGGCAGGGCGCCCATCCTTCACCTTTCCAGCGATACTGTGGCGCGTGGGCCGACGTGGACGCGATGCAAAAGCTGGAGAAGACAATTCAGAGGGAATTTATCCACCCGAAGGTTCATGACGTCGTCGGAGCGAACTTCAAGCGGCACACCCGCACGATTCCCCGATGGGACACCCCGGATGTGCCGCGGAACGACCCCCAATACAACGAGGCGTATTATTATACAGCGACCTGTATGGAATTGTGGGCGCACCGAACCATCGATAATCATGCGGCGTCCCCGATGGGGCTTCATATTATCGAAGGTATCTACGGCCGTGATGGCGACTTCAACAATGGGCCGAATCCCTTCGGCAACGAGAACAACTACGATGGCAGAGCCTGGGACTACATGACGAACATCGTCATCTTCGGCAAAAACCCCTACCTCGTCGATAACGTGGGCCATTGGCTCGGCGGTCATGAGCCCGGGAATTTCGGGATGTTCCACATTGCGATAGAGCGCGGCAAGCTCGACGTGATGAATCCGATGCAGATTCCTGTGTATGAGTGGCAGGATGGAGTCGCAGTCCGTCGTCCGTTGACGAGTTTCACGCGCACACCGTTGAGGTCATTCTACCTCCAGCAGCGCACCAAGGAGCCGCTGTGGCATCTGTGCAACGAGCCGTTCGACTACAGCAAGGTGAGCGAGAAGAAACTGACTATTTCAGCAAAGCCGACGACGAGTGTGCTCAACCAGCACTATCCCAACGCAAACAATCCGAAATTGGCTATCGAGTTCAGCGTTCCGGAAAGGGGATGGGTACTCGTTGAAATCCTTGACCAGAGCGACAACAACCTGGAAGTGATCTCGAATGCCATCTGTGATCCCGGGTACCACATGGCGGCATGGAACACCGCGAAATACGCTTCAGGCAACTACAAGTACCGCCTGCGCTACAAGGGCTACAATGAAGTGCACAGCCTTGTGCTGAACAAAGCGTAGCGTCCCGGCTGCATGGTGCGGCGTGGGACAAAGGTTCTGAGTCAGAAAAAAACTCGCAGGCCGCCACATAGTTGCGATGGCCATCGGACGCCCCACCAATCTGCTCAACGTGACCCGAGGAGATGAAATGACCCGTTCCACCAGACTTCTTGGCTCGACTGAGACCAGTTCGAAGCCGAAGTCTCGGTAAGTCTCTTCGTGAACTTTTTCAAAACGCACCGTGTCCTCAAAGTTGATTCGCCGCGCTTCGGTAGGCGCGATGAAGCCAAGATTGCGAATGGGGAAGAAGATTCGGTTTTGGTAGATTGCTTCTTTTTTGACGCGCTCCAGTTCGCTGGCAAGAAAGGGTGAAAAAGGGTGCCCGAGGTAGACTGCCCTCCTTCAGGAAGGCCTCGACCAAACCCGCACCAATACCCTGCTGCGCTCCAGTGACGATGGCCGTTTCCTTGTTTGACGTACATACCTCTTTGTTTCAAGGTTCGGATCCAGTGCAGAGTTGCGTTGGCGTTCTCATAGCGGCCTCAGCCACCGTGCCGGGCCAAAAACCCTTCACGTGAAGAACCGACAAAGCCCCGCACCAATGCGGCAATCTCATCTGCGGCCGTGTCCAACGCGAAATGACCGGCGTCGAGAACGTGAACTTGAGCGTTCGGTACATCCCGGCGATAGGCTTCCGGCTCCGAGAGGTCGAATGAGAGGTCATACTTACCCCAGATCACCAGCAGGCGCGGCTGCTTCCCGCGCATCCATGCTTGCCATTTCGGGTAGGCCTCCAGATTGGTTCGATAGTCGTAGAACAGGTCGCTTTGAATCTCGGCCTGGCCGGACTGGTTGAGAAAGGCAAATTCATCGGTCCAGAGATCCGGGTCATAGCGTTCTACGTTGGGATCGTTTCCGACATGGCGGGTACGAGTCGTAGCCAGCGAAAGGAGATTTGTGCGAAGTGCGCTTTCGTTGGCCGCGCGATCGGCCCAAAAGGCTCGACGCGTCTTCCAATTTGCTCCGAGGCCTTCGTTGTGCGCCACAGCGTCCTGGACGATGAGAGCCTCGATCCGGTCCGGATGGGCCAAGGCCATGCGAAAACCAACGGGTCCGCCGTAATCCTGCATGTAAAGCGTGTAGCGCGAGAGCCCGAGCGCTCCGGTGAAGTGATTCATGATCTCGGCGTAGTGATCGAATGCATATGCGAATTTTTTCGGGTCCGGCCAGTCGCTGTGTCCGAAGCCCGGGTAATCGGGCGCGACAAGGTGATAGCGATCGGAAAGCCGGGTGAAGAGAGGTTCGAACATCCGCGATGAAGAGGGAAGTCCGTGCAGCAGGAGAAGCGTTGGGGCGTCTTTCGGGCCGGCTTCTCTGTAAAAGATGGTGAGCCCATCTATCTGTGCCGTGCGATAAAAAGTCGGATGTTCCACGGGACGTTCCCTTCCTTTGGGTTTGGGCCAGCAATTGAAATGATGCGAGCATCAACCAGATCACCATTGCGATTCACATCGTCAGAACGACCCGGAATTGTGCGTTTCCACTCATCATGCGCGCGTAAGCCTCGGCCGCTTTTTCGAGCGGATATGTTTCAATCATCGGACGCACGCCGGTTAATTCGGCGAAGCGCAGTGTGTCCTCGGAGTCGGTCGGTGTTCCCGAGGCCCAGCCCTGAATGGTCCGACTTCCGAAAATAAGCTGTGCCGGCGTGACCTCGATAGCATCAAACGCCGCACCGATCACCATGAGCTTGCCATTGGGCCCCAGGCCGTCGATCAGCGCGGACATCGCTTTAGAACTTGGGGCTGTCGCCAGAATCACCTGTGCGCCGCCCAGTTTCTGCAATTCCTCCGCTGCGTTCGTTGCTGTGCTATCGATATACAAGGCCGCCCCGAGTTTCTTGGCGAGAGCGGCATTTTCGGACCCACGCCCGATGGCCGCGACCTTGTAGCCAAACTTGTTCGCGAACTGAATTCCGAGGTGACCCAGGCCGCCGATGCCCTCGACCGCAACAAGGTCGCCAGGCATTGCGCCGCTGTGCCGCAGCGCGTTGAAGGTGGTAATGCCGGCGCAGAGCAGCGGGGCTGCTTCGATGGCGCCCAGACTTTCCGGTATCGCCACAAGCGCCTCGACAGGAGCCACCATGTATTGCTGGTATCCGCCGTCGTAGCTGATACCGGGAATTTTCAGATTTCGGCAATTGCGAAAGTCTCCGCGCCGGCAGGAAATACAGGTGCCGTCCTGGCCTCCGTGCCAGCCAACGCCGACGCGCTGTCCTTTCTTCCACGCGGAAACACCCGCACCCAGTTCATCGATGAAACCAGCGACTTCGTGACCAGGAATGCGCGGATACTGAATGCCGGGCCACATGCCCTCTTTGGTGAGCACGTCACTGTGGCAGATCCCACAGGCCTGCACCTTGATCAGCACCTCTCCCGCACCCGGCTTGGGAATTTCGCGCTCGACGATCTCGAAATCTCCTCCCGGCTTGGAAATCTGCGCCACTGCCATCGTCCCTAATGCCATTCTTGTAGTTGCCATAATGCCTCCTGTGAATTCACTGATGTTTCTGCCGCTGCCGGGATTCAACGTCGTCAACGCTTGAGCGTTGCGCTGCGCGGATCCCGGAATCGGGAGCCTCTCTCACCCCGCCACCTCGAAGATGACTTCCAGCTCGACCGGGGTGCCGAGCGGAAGGCTTGCGACGCCATACACCAAGCGGCTTGGGTTCTTCTCTTTTCCGAAGACGTCTCGCAGCAACTCCGAAGCGGCATCAGCCACTTTGGGCTGATCGCGAACATTCCCCGAAGTGGCCACCGACACGCCGAGCCGGACGATCCGCGTCACTTTGTCGAGCGATCCCAAATGCTGCCGCGCGACAGCCAGGACGTTGAGTGCCGCGAGGTGAGCCGGCTTGCACCCCGCTTCTCCATCGAGCTCCGCGCCGACGCGCCCAATGAACTTCGCTACGCGGCCTTCCGTGGGAAGCATCCCACTCAGAAAAAGCAGATTGCCCGTCTGTACCGCTTCCACATAGGTGCCGAACGGCGCAGGCGCCGCAGGGAGCTTGAAGCCAAGTTCATTCAACCGCTGGTCGGCGCTGGCCGGCCGAGAGCCTTCACGGGTTATCGTTGGCTCTTTCGAATTTGTATTCATTCATCCCTCTCCTATTGAGTGCAAAGGATGGAGCCTTCGGGAAAAGGCTTGCCATTGCCAGGAATGCCTTCGTTATACGCCTTTATCACCACTGCGACATCCAGCCATGTTTCATATCCTCTGAACTCTGAAAACGCGACACCGGTCGGCGCTTTCAGCGTGAACCTGTCCTGCGCCGCAAGGGCCATGCTGACCAAGACGGGGATGGATACCGCAATGATCACAATTGTGGGGATGTTCTTACTTTTCATCTCCAACACGTCCTTTTTCTTATTTGCGGTCATCTGAGAAACCTTTCGATAATTCTGATATAAAGTGCCCATCCGGTTAAACCCCAGAATGGGGCAGAAGCAAGTACCTCGATGGAGTTAGGTTCGGTGCGTGTGGTGGTAAAGGCCGAACTCTTGTGAACGGCCGGTGAGGCATGACGCCACCCGACGGCACAAGGCGCGACGATATTTTGTCTTCTCCGAAGATGTCGCGGAGAAGTTCCGAGGCAGATGTGCTGGGAAGGGGCAAATGAGACTCCTCGCTTCAAGGCCGGCCGGATAGGAACGATTCGGTTCAGTCCGAAAGTGATCTGGGGCGTCGTGAAGGCGGGATGTTCGAAATACAGCCTGGACGGGGTTGCTCCCCATGACCTTCGCAGAACTTGTGCGCGCTTGTGTCACGAGGCAGGCGGGGAACTTGAGCAGACGAGAAATTGCGCGGCGAAGTCCACGGCCTGGGGTATTGCGGATTGCACATCCGAGTGCATAATGCCGCCGATCGTCGCACAGTCTGCGGCCTCCACCGCTACAACCAGGACGTCCGTTGGCACCGGCAGCTTCAATCGCTTTGCTATAGCAAGCAACTCGGACAGACCCAAGCCATGCGGCGAGGCCACAGGTGCTGAGTGGATCTGTTCAGCCGTGAATAACTGGATCGTACCGGGCTTCGCGCGACCCGTGATGATGGTATCTACTACCACGAGCCGCGATGCCCCTACCAGCTCGTCCATTAGATTGAACCCGGCGGCTGAAGAGCAGATAACCTCCATCTCACTTCCAAAACGACGGCGGGCCTCCCGCGCTACCAGGATTCCGAACGCATCGTCCGCCAGGATCTCGTTGCCGAGTCCGAGCAGGCGAGTCGAACTCTTAATCTCGGCGGATGGCGCCATCGTCGTCGCGCCTCAACGTAGTCAAGACCGAGCCTCTCCAGTCACAGACTCGGATGAAGAGCGGCATGCTGCCGGGAAGCGAGTGAGTGGCGCAACCGAGGCACGGATCATAAGCCCGAAATGCCATCTCCACCGTGTTTAGAATGCCTTCATCCACGGTGGAAGCGTTAACGAGCCTGCGCGCCGCTTTCTCCACGCTCAGGGCGATACGGGCGGCATTGTTCTGAGTGGCAACGATCAGGTTCGCCTTGGTGATCAATCCTCGCTCGTCAGCTTGGTAGTGGTGGAACAGCGTGCCACGCGGCGCCTCGACAACGCCGATCCCTTCGCGCGGTGTGGCAGTAGGAATCGTGCGTACGTTGCCATCGGAGATTTCGGGGTCGTTTGCCAGCTCCCTCATTCGCTCAGCCGCATGAAGGAGTTCGATGACGCGAGCCCAGTGATTGGCTAACGTATGGTGGACAGGTTTTCCGCCCAGCGTTTCGAAAAACTTCAGATACTCTTGCTGGGCCAGCGGCGTGGCCATTCCCTCAGAAGCATTCAGTCTCGCAAGCGGCGCGACAGAGTAGATTCCGCTGGACGGTCCATCGGTAAAGCCCTGCCACCCGATAGCTTTCAGATAGCAGAACTTCATGTAAGTCCAGGCTTCGGCATGCTCGCCTATATACTCCGCGTACTGCTCCGGCGGAAAATTGGCCCATTCCTGGCCATTGGGAGACACAATCCGAAGGGCACCATCGTAAAAATTGAGGCGGTTCTGTTCATCGACCAGGCCCATGTAATATGTCTGGTGCGTAAACACGTCGGAACGGATCAAATCGACATATTGGGAATTTTGTAGGACCACCTGGTCGAACAGGCCCAGCGTGAACTGCGCGAATTCGACGGCTTCGTCTGCTACCGCACGAAACTGTTCCACCTGCTGCTGGGTCAGTGGCTTCGCCACACCGCCGGGCAGGCCGAAGACAGGATGAATCGCTTTACCCGCGACCATGGCAATAAGGTCGCGTAACTTCCGGCGCATGGCGATCACCTTCTGAGCGGTTTCGATGCCCACTTTGCCAATGACTCCTAAAACATTTCGCTCAGCCGCCGGAGCGGTGGGACCGACGATGAAATCCGGACCGCCGAGAAAATAGAAATGAAGCGCGTGATCTTCGGTCATGAAGGTGGTGTAGACCAATTCGCGGATCTTGCGGGCGGCGGGGGGGTGGAGTTACCTGGTATAAATGGTCCAGCGCTTTCGTTGACGCCATGTGATGCGCGGTGGGGCAGACGCCACAGATCCGTGATGTGATCTGCGGCATGTCTTCCGCCTGACGTCCCTGCACGAACCTCTCGAAACCGCGCAGTTCCGGCACCTGAAAGTAGGCGCGCTCCACCTGGCCCTGCGCATCCAGGAAGATATCGATTTTGCCATGACCTTCGAGCCGAGTGATCGGATTGATGGAGATCCTGCGCGTTAACTGTGTTGCCGTTGCGCTCGCCATAAGCATTTACTCCAAACGTTTCCTCTGCAAGAAAGAGGATGGCAGACTGTAGCGGTAGAAGGCCCCGACAGGATCTGGAATGCTGTCCAGAGTCTGTTCAATCTTGACATCACTGCTGTCCGGCTAAGAGTCAAATAGATTCAACTGGTTGCCGGGATTCAGTAAATCGGACTGGGAGTCGGATGCTTGGAGAGCCTGTAAAATGGGGACTTTTTCAAAAAGCGT
>Ga0335077_10008578_pt1 | contig 12687 bp, 10 predicted proteins | sample Lox_Sample_31_FD_207151 | JGI IMG/M metagenome (GOLD analysis project Ga0335077, IMG submission 207151) | Soil microbial communities from Loxahatchee National Wildlife Refuge, Florida, United States - Lox_Sample_3.1 | ecosystem: Environmental > Terrestrial > Soil > Wetlands | place: USA... | reverse complement strand
TTCACAATCTCACGCACCGAATATCCTTTGCCGACGCCAATGTTGTAAGCGGAAAAGCCGGGGCTCTCCGTATTCAACGCCAGCAAGTGGGCGGCAGCGATATCGGAGACGTGAACGTAGTCGCGAATGCAGGTGCCATCGTGGGTGGCGTAGTCGTCGCCGTAGATTTCGAAGTAACGGCGTTCGGTGTTCGCAGTTTGAAAGAGTAAAGGCAGAATATGAGTCTCCGGTCGATGGTCTTCCCCTGCACCGGCGGTTGCTCCTGAGGCATTGAAGTAGCGGAACGCGACTACACTCCAGCGATAAGCCTTCGCGTACCACTCCAAAACGCGCTCGAGCATGAGCTTGGTTTCGCCATAAGAGTTGACCGGGAATTTGGGTTGAGCCTCGTCGATCGGCGTGGTTTGCGGATTGCCGTAAACTGCGGCGGAAGAGGAGAAGATAAATTTACTGATTCCGAATTGACGCAGGGTTTCGAGGAATGCAATTCCGGAGCCGACGTTTACGTCGAAAAACATGCCGGGGTTGGTGACAGATTCCGGGATCAGAGCTTTGGCGGCAAAATGAAAAACTGCGTCGACGGGATTGCGGCGAAGTAGTTGCGAAATTCCTGCGCGGTCGCCGTAGTCAAGGCGATGAAAATTGACCCTTTGCGGAACAGCGCCTCTATGTCCCGCAGACAGATTATCGACTACGATCACCTCATGGCCGCACTCCAACAGTTGGCGGCAGCAGACCGAGCCGACGTAACCCGCGCCACCAGTGACCAGTACAGTTCCCATTCAATACGCTCCCACGCCGCGAACGACGACCAAAGGCGTGCGCAGCAGAATTTCGCAGTCGAGCAGAAGCGACCAGTTCTCGACGTAAAAAACATCCATTTGCACGCGCTGTTCAAAAGGAATCTCCTGGCGTCCTTGCACCTGCCAAAAGCCGGTCAGGCCGGGTTTAGTTGCGCGAAAAATCCATGCGGCATCGCCGTAGCGAGTGAGTTCCTCGGGCGTGATCATGCGCGGGCCAACTAGGCTCATCTCCCCTCGCAATACATTCCAGAGCTGCGGTAATTCATCGAGACTTAATTTCCTAAGCGCCGCGCCGATTCGAGTAATGCGAGGATCGTTTTTGATTTTGGAATTGGCCAGGAATTCCCGTTTTAATTCGGGGTCACGTTCGAGGATGGTGTCGGCATACCGGCACATGGTGCGGAGTTTAAAAGCATCGAATTCACCGTTCGGACCAATTACTCGTCGCCGATAGAACGCCGGCCCACCGTCTTGCAGGATGATGAGCAGGGCGCAGAAAACCATAACAGGAGCAAGCAAAAGGATAAGAATGGCAGCGCCGATCAAGTCGACGAGTCGTTTAATCATGCGTCTTTGATTCATACGTGTCAGCTAATTCGAAGCTTTCTAATTACGCAGCCGATTGAACATCGCTAAGAGTGCGGGCGGAATCCCGGCGAGCAATCAGCCAGATCGTGTCGTAACGATTGATGTTGAACAACGAGAACAGAGCCTGGTGAAGAGCGAGGTACGATGCATGAAAAGTTTTCATCAAGCCATTGGCGACGAAATAGGGATCGAGAGATTCTTCGAGTATGGAGAAACCCTGACCTTCTACCAGCTTGCGCAGCACCTGCGGCGTGAAGTGAGAAAGATGGACCTCGCGAGAGGTGCCCACTTTGGGTAGTCCGAATTTAGGGCTGAACTTCTGAAACTGCGGGAGCTGGATCCACTTTCCGGTCTTTTTCAGAAACGAGGTCCAAGCCAGCAGATCGTTGGGGACGGCAATCAGCAGCACGCCGTTGGGCTGCAATAAGCTCCAACATATCGTAAGCAGCCGGGCAGGATCAGGTACGTGCTCGAGGACATGGAAAAGTGTGATGTTGTTGAAGAAGCCCGGCGGGAGATCGAGTTGCTCAATGCTTCCGTGATAAATGTTGAGCCCGTATTTTTCTTTAGCGATCCGAACACCGCTTGCTGAAATTTCGGTCCCGTAAACCTCCGTAAAGAATGGGCGAGCGCGATGCAGGAACTGCCCAATGCCGGTGCCAATATCGAGAAGATTTCCGTCCGCGCAATAAGCGAGCAACTTTTTCAAACGGCGTTCCCACAGGTCATCGCGAGCACGCTCGTCGTCGACCCAGGAGTCATACTTCGTCGGCTTCGAATAGAAGTCGGAAACTTCGGCGAGAGTTGGACGAGGATTATCGAAGACGAAACCGCAGCTCAGGCAGCGGCAAAGGTTCCACTCGGTATCGGCCGGTTCGAAGATATCGCAGCCGCAGACGTTACAGGCTTGAATGGTTTCCATAAAGATTTCCCGTGTTACTAGCTTTCGTTAATCAGACGTCCGGAGGTGACTCTCACTGCGCGAATCCGAATCGTTCATGATCCTTCAGCGGCTGGACTCTTCGTTCTTCGACTAAAGCTCAGGATTGGCTTTACATCGCGGACGGAGTCACAAACTTTGCGGTACACCGCCGCCGTTTCTTCCGCCGCTTTGACCCATGAAAAATTCGACGCTCGCGAGAGAGCTCGCGCACGCCACAGTTCTCGCTCGTCCGGATTCGACAACAATGTCGCAACCGCCTGGGCCATTCCGCGTGCGTCCAATGGATTAAAGGTCGGAGCGGCATCTGCCACGACCTCTGGCAGCGATCCGCGATTCGAGCTCACCACCGGACATCCGCAGGACATGGCTTCGAGAGCTGGAAGGCCGAAACCCTCATACAACGAACTGGTGATAAACAGCTGGGCATGGCGAAAGAGGGCTCCCAAATCTGCGCTTGGCAGGTACCCAGCGCGGCAAATATCCAGGCCAAAAGTAGAATTTCGCTCCGTGAGAACAGTAATTCCGTCATCGATTCCGTAAACGACGGTTTGAAAATTGATACCGGAGATTTGCTTTGCCAGTGCCAGCGCCTGCAAGGAAGTTTGCAGGTTTTTGGTTCGCCAATTAATTGCGCTGCCCACTACAACGTAAGGAAAGCGAACACCATATTCCCGGGTGAGGTGCTGAAATTCCGAATTGCTCGAATTTGGGTGAAATATTGCATCGTCTGTTCCCAAGTGCACGGCAGTGATCCGCTCAGGAGAAACTCCGAGTATCGTCTGCAGATCTCTCGCGGTGGTGAGTGAATCCGCAATGACATGATGAGCGCGAAAGACGGCGGCACGGTATCCAAGCTTGACCATCTGCGCCAGCGTCAATTGGAGCGGCCATTTGCGCGTACGAAAGAGAAATGGAATCAGGTCGTGCACGGTGATGACCAGCGGACAAGGAAGTACCAGGGGCATGCCGTATTGGTAGGGCACGTGAAGCAGATCGAGCCGTCGCGACTTGCACAGTGCAGGAATTTCGAACTGCTCTTTAACTGAAAATCGTCCCGCGTCAACGGGAACCCGCGAAATCGAGGCAGAATTGGGCAGCGGAACAGGATTATCTGCAGACTCAAGAACGACCAGTTCGAAATCGCCATGACGTTGTGCAAAGGCTCCCAGTAATTCCCTGACGTAGGTCCCAACCCCGGATCGGTTATACCAACGGGCATCAAATCCAATGCGCATGTTGAACACTCTTATGCGGCTGCGATCGAGGTTGTGCGGTCCGGCGACTCTGAAGCGGAGCGAACAGCCAAACCGACTGGAAACCACAACCAGCAGGCTAAGGGGAAGACGTCATGGAGCGACGCGAACATCATGACCGTACCGAAACCGACTACCACGCCGATGGCAACGTATGCCAGGCGGGTACGTTTCGGCCATAAAAGGCGCACGGTGGAGATCAGAAAACCAACGAAACAAAAGAGCATCAGCAGCCCGTAGCGCCCTGCGACCGTAAGGTAGGTGCTCTCGACGGAGTAGGCATCACGCTCGCCTTCCGCAGTGAGGTGTTCAGTATCGCCCAGCCCAACTCCGAAGGGATGCTGTAGCACGAATGTCAATCCGTCAACCAACGATTCCTGATGACTTTCGGCGGAAGGATCCTCTCCGGTCTTTGTGGCGGTGAGATAGTCGGTAAGGCCGAGAATTGGAATTGCGGCGATAAACAACGCCAGTATGAGCGTCGCAAATTGAAGCAGCCGCTTGGTCTCGCCCATGAGTGCGCAAAGGATAGAGATTGCACCTGCGGTACCGACCCACGCTGAGCGCGTAACCGAGCAGATGAGCCCGGCAGCGATCATTGTGCCAGGAATTAACCTGCGTGAGTAAACCCACCACACAATCAAAGCCACCATGCACAAGGGAGCAAACTGCAGCGGTCCGAACATCGTGGAAGACTCGCGCAGTCCCGTATACATGTCGCCATGGAATGCTGCATTGAGCGCGCCGTGGTCAGTGCCCTCAGGAGCAACAGCCAAATAGAGCAGCGTCCTCGGAGCCTCACCGACAATGAAGACCTCAAACATGCCCACTACAGCCAAGACCGCAACGATCCAGACAGCTCGTTTGGCCCAAGTCGCCTCGCGACCGGCGCTCAGAATTGCGACCCTGCCTGCGGCATAGGCAATGATGAAATTGAAATCGCGGAATAGCGCAATCAGGTTTCCTCCTCCAGCCAGCTTTGTAGCTGCGAAAAGGAACGCGCCCAACAAGAACCAATCAGGGGCAACCGGCCTGACGCCGTTCTTTCGCCAGAGAATGAATACAAAAAGAAGAAGTATCACTCGATCCACTCCTTCGAGTGAACCGATATACGATGGGCCAAGAAACTTTGCGATCAGAAACGCCAGCGTGTAAACGGGCATGAAGGCCAGATATCCGCCCATGCCGGTTAGCGGATAGCGATACGCAAGCACGAGAAGAAAAACCGCCAACGCGACAAGCCCGAGGAACACCAGCGAGACGCCCAACGCGCTGAGAACGCCGGCGAATGCACAAGTGCATGCGATGCCGCTAACGACAAGTGCTCTTTTCAGTATGGCTGATTCGTCGTTATGTGCGAGGACACTCATTGAAACTTCGGCAACTTCAGGATCGGGCAGCGGACTTTAGAACTTCCATGGTCTCTTCGGCACACCGTTGCCAGCTGAAGAGAGCGGCACGCTTTCTCCCGTGTGATGACAGTTCCGCACGCAATTCAGCACTCTCGAGTGCCTGCTCGATGCAGGTGGCAAGGTCATCGACGGAAGTGGGATCGAAATAACGCAAAATGCCACCTGAGATTTCAGGAAGGCAGGAGGAATTGGAGCAGATGGTCGGCGCGCTGCACGCCATCGCTTCCAGCAAAGGCAGGCAAAAACCTTCGTACAAAGATGGAATAACAACCAGGCTCGCACTCTTCAGAAGGACAGAAAGATTTTCATCTGCAACCGGGCCGCTAAAGATGATTCGGCCAGCGCTATGGTTTGACTGCGCTACGGCCAGGATGTCTTCATATTGCCACCCCAAATCTCCAGCGAGCACCAGATCGAGTTCGAGATTTGGATTCCTCGACAGTGCCATCCGGTATGCCTCAATTAGCCTTTTGAGATTTTTCCTTGGCTGGATGGTGCCATGGTGGAAAATGTATGGCCGGTGCAGTCCGAATTTGTTTAGCACGCTGGTTCGCAAAGGTGGAAGAACGGGGACATCGTTAAACAACTTCTCGTCGCAGCCAAGATAAATAACGTGGACGCGGGATTCGGGCAATCCAAAAGTCTCCATCAGATCACGCTTTGAGCAGAGCGAATCAGTAATGATCGATCGGGAAAACCTTGCGGTGTTTGCAAAGGCGAACTTCAGGCCGCGGGCAATACGCTTGGGAAAGGTGGGACAAACGATGGGGGTTAGATCGTGGATGGTCGCAACCACTGGCACGAAGCTTCCGAAGGGAAGCGTTGTTCCGGATGGGCAAAACAGCAAGTCGGCTCTGTTGATCCATGCCGAAAGGCAAGCGCCGCCATAGCGCCATACCCGGCCGATTCTGAAAAGATTCGTTTTGAGCGGCTGAAATCGCGTGCTCGCTTCGAATGCGTTCGCGTCATTTGCTCGAGCAGGGGAGATGAGGGGAGTGACGTGAACGGAGTCTTTCAGCGCCATCTCGCGAAACCGCAACACTAAGTTCCTGGTGTATATATACATTCCGGTGTTGCGATATTGACTCAGCAACGGCCAAGTATCGATCGCGATGGTGAGCGGCTCATGACTCCAGTTTGAAATCGTCATCGCAGTGATGATGCTCAGGCATTCGCCCGGTTCAGAACAGGCATGGTCTTAAGCAAAGAAAGAACCCTTAGGCGCAGCAGGTCGTCCATGGTCCAGCGCCAGATTACCCAGGCAAAAATGGCGACAGAAGGAATGAAATAGCAGATCTCGAACAGTGGTTCGCGTACGCCGACTGCGAGAACCAGTGCTGCAGTCCCCGCTGCCATCGTAATCCACAGCCGCGGTGCGAGGACACCGCGAAGCACAAAGAACAGGACTGCGGCTTCAACGCTCAGGCGGATGGTCCACGCGAGCGCTGCGCCTTCGATTCCGTGCGTCCGAATTCCCCAATAAAGCAGAGCAAAGTAACAAGGAATTTCGACGAGGTGGAGCTTCGCAGTTATGTCCGGTCGTCCCCAAGCCTGCAACAAAGCGTACGGCATATTTGCCAGGCTGTTAGTAAAAACTCCTATGGCTAATATCTGCAGCAGCACGGTGCTGCGGTTTGCAAAATTCGGGCCAAGCCACAGCAGAAGTCCTTCATGAGCAAAGAGCACGATGCCAAGAATCACCGGAAACAAAAGCGCCAGGGTGCTGGCGATGCTGCGCTCATAAAGTGAAATGGCGCGCTCTCGATTCTCGACAGCTAACGCTTCCGAAAACGCCGGGAACAATACGCCGGCGAGGGCGGCGGGAATCAGCCACAGTTTCGTCACCGCATCGAATGGCGCGGTGTAGTATGCGACGACCGAAATGGAGAGAACGGAAGCGATCAGAAAGCGATCGAAATACACCATGAGCGGGCTGCTGAGATTGCTTATGGTGATCCAGCTGCCGAATCCGAGCAGCGCCCGCAGCGAACGCCGTTCCCACTTTACGCGGTATGTGAACGTGGGCACGTAGCGCCGGCAAGCCCAAAAATGGAGCACGCAACCAAGCATTCGCGCCAACGCCAAAGTGACCACGATTGGAAAAAGGTTATGCGAAAAGAGTAAGACGGCAAGCGGGGCGAGATAGGTGATGAATCCAAGTCCGGCGCGAAGTGCATTCACTACCGCGAAGTTTTGTTGCGCCTCAAGCGTTCCACGAAGACCAGAAGTGAGTGTCACAAACGGGACACTGGCCGCCAGCCACGGGATGCAATGCAAAGTTTCCTGCCGCAATTCGGGAGGAATTTTTAAAACTGAATTGATCAAGTACGGCGCGAAAACGAACAGCAGTCCGCCAAATAGTATTCCGAGGAGCATCATGGAAAACGCGGCGGTCCAGATGAGGCTGGCGGCACTCCCGAGATCGTTGAGTGCGATTTTTTCGGCGAGCAGTTTAGTAATAGCACGCCCCATGCCGAGATCGAAAAAGCTGAAATAACCGACCAGAATCCAGACCAGCGTTAACACTCCGAAGCGATTGACCCCGAGTCCGTGTATCAGGACAGGAATCGCGAACGCGGCCAGCAGAAGGGGCGAGATTTGGCCGGCAAAGTTCCACAGACTATTGAGAATCACACTGCGCTTGGGAGCAGCTGGCAGTGGCGGTGAACTGAGGATGTTATTGGTTGGGTTCACTTCACTAACTCGAGGCACACGACAGATTCGGCGGCAGCAAACTTTGGAGTGTTAGAAGGTGGCTGGGAAATGTCGAAGTAACCGGCGTCGCGGGAGGCCTCGGGCGACGATAACTGCCAACCTGAGCTCGTGTATCGGTAATAGCTCTCGCGCATAGATCCTGGTCGAAAAACATCTACGAGTTTCTGGACCTTTTCGGCGTCGAATATCTGCAACCAACCATGATCGCCGGCGCGCCCATATGGCAGGGTTATGTATAGAATGCCGCTGGATTTTAGAACGCGTCGTAGCTCACGCAGCGCCTGCAGGTGCGACTCCGGGCAGCATTCATTCTTCGAGCGATCTTTTGTGTAATGGCGGGTGTTGTCCAATCCGACATGCTCCAATGTGGAAATACTCACGATCCAATCGAAGTACTCATCTCGGAAGCAGCAGTCACGCAGATCTCCATAGAGGTATGAGATTCCGCGGTGGCAGTAACTCTCGGACTCGGGAGCAAGCGTGTAAATCGATAGAGTTTTATTTCTGAGACGCTCGTGGGATAGAACGCAGTCATGATTGAGAGCGGAGCCGGCATCAAGCAGCCTGCCGGATGTGTCGGGCAGCCGCGACAGAAACCAGGGGTACTCAATCACGCGCTCGTCCAGCCACATGCCCCAGCGATCGGGAAGAACCCCTTCTGGGAATTCCCGGTGAATGTATTGCGGAAGTTCTGTCTGCCGATATGAGATATATCCGCGCGCATAAGGCCTGCGGCCATGGGAAATGAAGACGCGCGACTTCAACTGACGCAAGCTGGACTCGAAGGTCAACGTCGATTCCTCAGGCGACAACCGGGCAAGGGAAAGTGCTCGTGCCGAGCACCGCATCGTAGTTCTGAAGGCAAAGCTCCGCGGCGCTTTTCCAGCTGAAGCGAGATAGATTTTGCTTTCCGCAAAATACCAATTCGCGCCGGAGATACCCATCGGCGAAAACGGCGTGCAGCGCTTTGGCAAATTCCTCTGCGTTCTCGGCGTCTGCATAAAGCGCCGCGTCTCCGCCGACCTCGGGGAGCGACGCTGCGCGCGAACAAACGACGGGAATGCCGGATGCCATTGCTTCGAGAACGGTGAAGCCGAAACCTTCGTAGAGCGACGGGCAGGCGTAAACGCGAGCACCGGAGTAGAGAGCATGTAACTCGTCATCGTCTACGAAACCCGTGAAGATGACGCGCTCGGAAATTCCGAACGTGCTAGCGAGGGCTCGTAACTGCCGTTCTCCGTCGCCGATTGGGCCGGAGATTACGAGTTTCGCGTCAAGCCCGGACGAGAGAAACACGTTGAAGGCTCGAAGAAGGCCTTCGTGATTTTTTCTGGGCTTATAAATGCCGGTGTAGAAAATGTAATCGCGATCGATGGAGTGCTTCCTCAGTATTGATTCCAGAAATGCTGGTTCGCACGATTCCTGAAAGCGAGCGTCTACGGCGGGATAAATAACTGCTATTTTTTCTGGATCAACATGGAGATAGCGAACGATTTCGTTTTTCGAGAATTCCGAGTCAGTAATGATCCTTTTCGCCATTCGCGCTGAGGCATGCATCATGGCCGTGTAGTAAGCGCGGCCCAGGCGCGAGGGAAGGTCCTCAGGGCAGGCAAGATAAATCACGTCGTGAATTGTGACTACTGCCGGGCATGGCCGCGAGAGCGGCAAAAGGAAATGCGGAGAGTGCAGCAGATCGACTTTTTGTTCGCGAAGGATGCGAGGGAGTTCGATCTGCTCGCGAATGGAATAGTAAGGTGAACGCGGGAAGACTCGCGTGACGTTTGCAAAGTTTGAGTTTGAAATTTCTGGATGGTTCAGCGGGAGCAGGAGAAGATATTCATGTTCGGTTCGCTGCTTGAGAATTGCTTCAACCAGGCATTTCATATACCGCCCAATTCCCGGATTGCCGATGCGGCGCAGATCGAAAGCAATTTTCATGGCAGGAGGCGGGAATCGACTGCAACAGAATTATTTCGCTTGCAGGTGAAAAGCGTGGACGGACTCGTCCGATTCTCGGCAAGCGGAGCGCGCGTTGTTTTCACGAACTACGGTGCGCCAGTACGAGAGCAAATCGTGCAGAGTGCTTCGCAAGGGGATCTTCGGCTCCCAACCCGTGGCGGCTTTGACCTTTTCGAGACTGCCGCAGACAAAATCATTTTCTCCAATTCGCTGCCGATTGGGATCAGTTTGGATTTCTACCTGGATTCCGGTAAGTGATTCGAATTCCCGAATAAGCTCTTCGATCGACCGTGCGCGGCCGCTGCACACGTTGTAGCTTTCGTTTACTTCACCTTTTTCGAGCAGAAGAGCATAAGCTTCGACCACGTCCCGGACATCGGTGAAATCGCGCTTCACGTGGATGTTACCCATCACGAGCTTTGGGTCACGTAGACCGGCTTCGATTTCCGCAAACTGCTTTGCCATCGAGGAGAGAACGAAATCGGTAGACTGACCTGGACCTGTGTGATTAAAAGAGCGAGCAGTGATCACGCCACCCTTGGATGATTTTCGAAATTGCACTCGCAAAAATTCGGCCATGGCCTTGCTGGCAGCGTAAGGATTCTCGGGGTTTAGCGAAGAAGTCTCGGTCAAGGCCAATGAACTGGGAGCATACACTTGCGCCGTGCTGACGTTCAGGATTCGCACTGGGGTGGGCAAGTTTATTGCAGCCTGGATTACGTTCAGGGTGCCGAAGACATTTACTTCGTACGTGAGGCGCGGGTTGTTCCAGGAAAAATCAACCGCCGAAATCGCCGCCAGGTGATAAATGTGAGCTGGCTTGAAGTCACGCACGGCAGAACGCACGGCCTGCTCGTCACGAATATCAGCTTCGTACCAGTTAACGTTCGCAATATCAACGCAGCAGGCTTGCGCTAGCACCGCGACTTGCGAGCCGCGTTGCTGGAGAAATGGAACGAGATGTTTGCCTACGAATCCCGTTCCGCCAGTAATGAGCGCTCGATTCACGGTATTGACCTAAGCTGCTGACAGGGTTGAAGCCGGCATATTCTTCGCGAGCAGATGGATATCGTTATCCACCATGCACGCGACTAGCTGTTCGAAGCTCATGCTGGGCGCCCACCCGAGGCGCAGCCGGGCCTTGGTGAAGTCGCCGCGAAGATGATAGACCTCAGCGGGGCGCAACAAACTGGGATCGACCTCGATGTGCTGGCGGTAATCCAGACCCGCGCGCGCGAACGCGAGTTCGACCAGACGACGTACGCTGTGCGTAGTGCCGGTCGCGATGACGTAGTCGTCAGGTTCGTCCTGTTGAAGCATCAGCCACATGGCGCGAACGTAGTCGCCGGCGAATCCCCAGTCGCGTTCCACGTCAAGATTGCCCATGCGAAGCTTGCGGTCGAGGCCAAGCTTGATGCGCGCGACCCCATGGCTTACTTTGCGCGTAACAAATTCAATGCCACGCCGCGGCGATTCGTGATTGAACAAAATTCCGGAGCAGGCAAAGAGGTTGTAGCTTTCGCGCGCGTTTACGGTAATCCAGTGGCCATAAAGTTTGGCCACGCCGTATGGGCTGCGCGGATAGAACCGCGTGCGCTCAGTTTGCGGCGACTCTTCAGCTTTGCCGAACATTTCGCTCGAAGAAGCCTGATAAAAGCGGATTGCTGGATTCACGACGCGAACCGCCTCCAGCATGCGGGTCACGCCGAGCGCGGTAAACTCGCCGGTAAGGACAGGCTGGCTCCAGGATGTGGGGACGAAGGATTGTGCTGCCAGATTGTAGACTTCGTCGGGCTCGGATTTATCAAGCGCGGACAAAAGTGAACTCTGGTCGAGCAGATCGCCGGGGATCAGTTCGACTCGGTCCTGCAGATGCGCAATGCGTTCGAAGTTGATGGTGCTGCTGCGTCGGACTAAACCATAAACCGCGTAACCCTTTTCGAGAAGAAAATCGGCGAGATATGAGCCGTCTTGCCCTGTGATACCTGTGATGAGTGCTTTTCGCGCCATAGAAGCCTTCCTTAACCTGCTCTCGCTTTTCTCCGCGATCTTGGCTCCGCGCCGGCGGCTAAAATCTTTTTAAGAGCTCTTAACCGCGCGGAACGCCGAGTAAATCCACAAATCTCGCCGAGAGAATCTGATTACGCTGTTTTCCTGGTTGATCCGTTACGCCCCGTGAGCTTCGTCCAGACCTGGTGGGCGACGACTTTCGATTTCGAATCGGCGGAGATCTGCGACCAGATCTCTGTGGCGAGTTGCTTCTCCGGCGACTGGCTTTGCCTCCACGTCTCCGCGCCAATAATGACCGTCGAAGCCAGGCAGAAGGCGAAGAGCGTGCCCATTACGACAATGAGAGTGCGTGGAGGGAAAGATTTTCTTTCCGGCAGCAGCGGAGCATCGAGCACATTGACGGTGGGGATTTCTTTCGCTTCCTGCACCTTGGCGAATTCATATTCCTGGGTCAGAAGTTCGTACACGGTCTCCTGAATTTTTGCCTGGCGGTAAAGATTGGCCCACTGCACCCCGACCAGCGGCAGTTTGCGAATGGAGGGGAAATCACCGGTAATCTCCGCTTGCTCTGAACCCAGATTCGCCTTATTGCCGCTCATGTTTTCGATCTGCTGTTTGAGTCCGGCGATCTGGCCGCGCAGCGTGCGAATGCGGATATTGCTGTCTGTATAAATTTGCTGCAGGCCCTCGAGTTCGGACTCACTGGCGATCAATTGCCCTTCGAGGCTGGCTTCGCTTTCGAGCATGGCGCGGCCCTGCGATGGCACATCGAGCGTGCCGTTCTTGCTGGAGTATTCACTGAATTGTTTCGCGGCATCGTCGAGGTTCTGCTTGACCGTTTTCAGCCGTCCTTCGAGAAATATGCGCTCGCGACGGGCGGAAGAGGTGGAAACCTTGGCGACTAGACCATTCAGTGCTTCTACGTACGCCTCTGCCATCTGCTGCGCGCGTTTGCGATCGTGGTCGGTTACGGAGATTGTGATCACGCCGCTCTTGCGATCTTC
>Ga0335077_10008575_pt1 | contig 12688 bp, 13 predicted proteins | sample Lox_Sample_31_FD_207151 | JGI IMG/M metagenome (GOLD analysis project Ga0335077, IMG submission 207151) | Soil microbial communities from Loxahatchee National Wildlife Refuge, Florida, United States - Lox_Sample_3.1 | ecosystem: Environmental > Terrestrial > Soil > Wetlands | place: USA... | reverse complement strand
ACTACGAGCAGATGCACCTGACCAAGGATATTCTGGGCGACGCCGTCAGCTACTTGATCCCCCAGCTCCACGTGATCGTGGAGTTTTACGAAGGCAAGCCCATCAGCGTCGAGCTGCCTCCCACCGTCGACATGACAGTAGTCGAGACCGAGCCCGGCATCAAGGGCGCCAGCGTATCTAATGTGACAAAACCCGCCAAGATGGAAACCGGCCTGGTGGTGCAGGTGCCGCCTTTCATCACCGAAGGCGAAAAAATCCGCGTCAGCACCGCCGAAGGCACGTATCAGGAACGCGCCTAGGGGACTGGCTTCACTGTCCCTAATCCAACCGCATTTCAACCGTCCGACGCGCACGTCGTGGACAGTGCTGCCTGTCCCCGCCCCACTCGATCAGCCCAGCCTCTCTAACGCCTGCTGCAGCGCCGCTTCCTCTTCCGGAAACACCGTTCGCAAGTCCAGTAGCAAGCGATCGTCTTCAATCCGCGCAATCACCGGCGGATCACCCAACCGCAGCCGTTTCTCCGTCGCGATCACATTCTCGGGCTTCATCACAATCAGCCAGGTCGGAATCGACTGCGCCGGCGTTGACCCGCCGCCGATCACCGATTCTCCTGGCTCAACCCGCGCGCGAATGGACGGCAACCCTGCCACCAGCCGCTCCGCCCGCTCGCGAATCTCCTCCGCGGTCATGCGAATCAACACCAGTGCTGGAATTCGCTCCCATTGCTCGAACACCAGCGCGCGCAGCGTATTTTCGAGCGTCTGATAAATCAGCTTGTCGAGCCGCAACGCGCGGAACATGGGATTGCGCCTGAGCCGCGCCACAAGATCCGGCTTACCCGCCAGAATCCCCGCCTGCGGACCGCCCAGCAATTTGTCTCCGCTGAAAGAAACCAGATCGACACCGGTTTGCAGGCTATCTCGGACGACGGGCTCATGGATCCCGAACGCCCGCAGATCCACCACGCACCCGCTGCCCAGGTCCTCATACACCGGAATGCCGCGTTCCTTACCCAGCGCCACCAGTTCGCACAGTTCCGGCCGAGCCGTGAATCCCTCGATCCGAAAATTGCTCGGATGCACCCGCAGCAGCAGCCGCGTGCGCTCATTGATCGCCTTGGCGTAATCCTGTATTGAAGTGCGATTGGTCGTGCCTACTTCCCGAAGCACCGCGCCCGAGCGCTGCATGATATCCGGGATGCGAAAGCCGTCGCCGATCTCGATCAGCTCGCCTCTCGAGACGATCACTTCGTAGCCCTGCGCCAGCTCGTTCAGCGCCAGATAAATCGCCGCGGCGTTGTTGTTGACGGCAATGGCCGGGCAGCCCAGCAGCCGCTCGAAAAGCACGCTCGCGTGCACGTCCCGCTTGCCCCGCCTGCCCGCGCCAAGATCGTACTCCAGATTTGAATAGCCCGCGATCGGTGCCTGCGGCCCGAGCGGCGCCCGGCCCAGGTTGGTGTGCAGCACCACGCCCGTGGCGTTGATCACCGGCCTCAACGACGGCCGCGCCAGGGCGCTAAGCGCCTCCTCCACTTCTGCGTCCACAGTCGAATCCCGTGCCCCATTCCCTGCCCGAATCCCCGCCCGCCGCGACTCGATCACCCGCCGAACCTCCGCCGTCACCAGCTCGCGCGGATACCGCCTCAGAACCTCCTCCAGGCGCGACAAAACCTCGTGCACCGCTGGCAGCTCGCGCAGCTTCTCGGTTTCGCTCACGAACTGATCGTACCAAGCCGGAATTGCGTCCATCCGCTGCCGCTTTACTTTGTGCGAAAATGTAAAGGAGGCAGGCAAATGGCTGAGGCAAAGCTCTCCAGCAAGAATCAGATCGTTATTCCGCTTGAGGCGCGCAAGGCGCTCGGCCTGAAGGCCGGCGATAAGGTCATCATCGTTCCGCGTGGAGAAACGATCATCATTATGCGCAAACCCAAAAGCTATGCGAAGGCGATATTGGGTATGGGCAAGGGTATGTATCCTCCCGATTATCTGCAGCGCGAACGAGAAAGCTGGTAGTGCCGTCACGTATCGAGAGGTTCCTCGAGCGTCACCGTCGCATCGCTCTAGACACCAGCGTTGTGATTTACGCGGTGGAAGCCAATCCGAAGTACTTCAACCTGGCAAGCCGAATTTTCACCTGGCTGGAATCGGAGGGACACGCTGTCACCTCAACGCTCACCATGACCGAAGCCTTGGTACGCCCCTATCGCGTCGATGACATCCATGCGGTTGATAAATTCTACTCGTTTCTCCTCACCTATCCTCACCTCGAGTGGATCGAGCCCACACTCCACATCGCCGATCGAGCCGCCCAAATCCGAGCCCAGCACAACCTCCGCACTCCCGATGCCATTCAGGTGGCTACCGCCGCCGTCTCAGGCGCCACCGCTCTGATCTCTAATGACGCGATTTTTCGCCGTATCAAACTCCTCGACATCCTCCTTCTCGACGAAATGCTACAATAAAAGCTACTCCCCGAGGTGAATCCCATTTGGCATTGGTAGAAGGTTGCAAGCATTCGCTTGAAATCTCGGTCCCGGTGGAAACCGTGGACACCGAGACCGAGCGCGTCGTCAGCTCGTTCCAGCATCGCGCGAAACTCCCCGGCTTCCGCCCCGGCAAGGCCCCCGCGGGCTTGGTGCGCAAGCAGTTCGAGGGTGACATCCGCCAGCAAGTGATTGAAAATCTGGTCCCCAAGTTTCTCGACGAGGAGCTGCAAAAGCACGATCTCAAAATCGTCGGAACGCCCGACATCTCCGACGTCCATTTCCACCGCGGCGAGCCGCTACGCTTCAAGGCCGAATTCGAAGTGTTTCCCGAGATTGAATTGAAGGAATACCAGAACCTCGAAGTGGCCTACCAGGATCCACAAATCACCGACGAGGATGTCGCCAAACGCATCGAAGAAATCCGCGACCAGAAAGCCGACTACAGCAACGTCGACCCCCGTCCCGTTCAGGATGGCGATTACGCCGTGGTTGCGCTCGAGAGCCTTTCCGGAGTCGAGCAGCCGGTCAAGCAGGACGAGATGATGCTGAACGTGGGAGCCGGCGACACCCTGCCCGCCTTCACCGAGAACCTCCGCGGCATGTCGCCCGGAGAGGAAAAGGATTTCGAGGTCACTTACCCAGAGGATTATGGGCAGCCCAAACTGGCCGGCCGTACCATTCGTTTCCACGTCGTGGTCAAGGGAATCCGCAAGAAGGAACTGCCGGAAGTGAACGACGAGTTCGCCAAGGATCTGGGCGACTTTCGTACCGTGGACGAGCTCCGCGAAGCCCTGCGCAAAACCATGTTCGCGCAGCGCGAGCAAGAGGCGCAGCGGGCCGCCAAGGATAAGCTGGTGGAAAAACTAGTCGACGCGCACGAGTTCCCCATCCCCGAGGCGTTCGTCGACCGCCAGGTGCGCAACCGCATCGAGCAGACCCTGCACTCGCTGGCTCAGGAAGGCGTCGATGCCAGCAAAATCCAGCTCGATTGGCAGAAACTGAAGGCCGCACAGCGGGATAAAGCCCTCCGCGAGGTGAAAGCCTCGCTGCTCCTTTCGAGAATCGCGGAGCGGGAAACTATTAATGCCACTCGCGATGAGGTGGACAAAGAGGTGGAGCGCCTGGCCCGCCAGCAGCGCGAACCCTTTGCCGCCGTTCGAATGCGGTTCGAAAAGGACGGCACCCTGGGCCGCATCGCCTCGCACATCCAGACGGAGAAGACCCTGAATTTCCTGTTCGAACATGCCCAGAAGACTGCCCAGGAATAGTCCTTACGGGATGGGCGAATCCCTGCAAACCAAAGTATGCAACGGAATTAATGCTATCCAATGTTTAATTGCGTCCGGTGGCCGTTCAAGCGATAATAAGGATGGAATTCCTGAAAGTAAACTGCGCCCGAAAGCAGCCATTTCCCCCGGGGCAGCGACGGCGGAAGTTAGGAGAAACAAAGCGTGAAGCGTCCCGGATCGGATGAAGCCCTGCGATGCTCCTTCTGTCATAAGAGCCAGGATGTAGTCGGGAAGCTGATCTCCTCCCCCAGCGATTATCCCCGCGCGTACATTTGCGACGAGTGTATCGCCGTCTGCAACTCGATTCTTGAAGACGATAAAGCCGAGCAGCCCGCCACCAGCCCCAACAAGCTTCCCAAGCCGCTCGAGGTGAAGGAATTTCTCGACCAGTACGTGATCGGCCAGGAGGCCACGAAGAAGAAGCTCGCCGTTGCGGTGTATAACCACTGCAAGCGCATCCACATGAACCGGATGCGGAACACGGAAGTGGAGCTTTCGAAATCCAACATTTTGCTGATCGGCCCCACGGGTACGGGCAAAACTCTCATGGCGCAAACGCTGGCGCGCATTCTCGACGTGCCTTTCGCCATCGTCGATGCCACCACCCTGACTGAAGCCGGTTACGTGGGCGAGGATGTCGAGAACATCATCCTCAAGCTGCTGCAGGCCGCCGACGGTGACGTGACCAAGTGCCAGCAAGGCATCATCTACATCGACGAGATCGATAAGATCTGCCGCAAGGATGAAAACCCCTCCATCACGCGCGACGTGTCCGGCGAAGGCGTCCAGCAGGCGTTGCTGAAAATCCTGGAAGGCACCGTCGCCAACGTTCCTCCGCAGGGCGGCCGCAAGCATCCGCACCAGGAATTTACACCGGTGGACACCACCAACATCCTGTTCATCTGCGGCGGCGCGTTCGTAGGTCTGGAAAAGGTGATCGGAAGGCGCGTGGGCAAAAAGTCCATGGGCTTCCTGGCCGAACAGGACAAGAACCATGTCAAGCCCATGACTGTGGGCGGCCAGCGCGATATCGATCTGCTCGAGCAGATCCAGCCCACCGACCTGATCAAGTTCGGCTTTATCCCCGAATTCATCGGCCGCTTGCCGGTGGTGGCCGTGCTGCAGGATCTCGACAAGCAGGCGCTGGTCCAGATCCTCACCAAGCCCAAGAACGCCATCGTGCGCCAGTACCAGAAGTTGTTCGAGTTTGAAAACGTGCGCCTGAAGTTTAGTGACGAGGCGCTCGAAGCCATCGCCATGTTGGCGATGGAGCGCAAAGTCGGCGCGCGCGGACTGCGAATGATCCTGGAAGACCTGATGCTCGATCTGATGTACTATTTGCCATCCTACAAAAAGGTTCGCGAGTTCCAGGTCACCAAGGAGATGGTGCTTTCGCAGAAAATCAGTCTTACACTATTGGAAAAGGCCGGCTAGCGGCGTAGGCATTCCTGCCTGCACCCTCCTTTCCTGCCTCCAAGGGTTTCATGCTCACTTCTAAAGAACGATCTGAAACAAAACGTTTGCCGATGATGCCCATCCGGGACGTGGTCATCTTCCCCTACATGATGACGCCGTTCGTCGTGGGGCGGGAATCCAGCGTCCGCGCCCTGGAAGAGGCCATGGCGGGCGACAAGAAAATTTTCCTTGCCACCCAGCACGACGCCTCTATCGACGAGCCCAAGCCCAACGAAATTTATAACGTCGGCACCGTGGTCAACATCGTCCAGAGTCTGAAGCTGCCCGATGGCAACATCAAGGTCCTGGTCGAAGGCGTGGAGCGGGCCAAGGTGGTTTCCATTACCGACGACGAAGGCTTCTTCCGCTCGGTGGTGCGCACGGTCAGTTACAAGGTGGAAGCCGGTCCTCAACTGGAAGCTCTGGTTACACGTGTGACGGGTTTGTTTGAGCAGTACGTCAAGCTCAGCCAGAACTTGAACTACGAGACCATGATCGCTGCTGTCCGCGTGGATGAACCCGGCAAACTCGCCGACACCGTGGGCGCCAACCTCCAGCTCACCATTGAAGAAAAACAGGATCTGCTCGAAATCTTCGATCCCATCGACCGCCTGACGCGCGTGGCCGAGATGCTCGACATCGAGATCGAAAAGCTCAATGTCGACCGCACCATCCAAGGCCGCGTGAAGCGCCAGATGGAAAAGGCCCAGAAAGAGTACTACCTCAACGAGAAGATCAAGGCCATCCAGAAGGAACTGGGCCGCGGCGAGAAAAGCGAAATCGATGAGCTGAAGAAGCGCATCGAGACGGCGGGCATGACCAAAGACGCCCTCGACAAGGCCATGGCCGAGTTGAAGCGCCTCGAAAACATGCCGCCCATGTCCGCCGAGTCGACGGTTTCACGGAATTATCTCGACTGGCTGCTGGCGGTGCCGTGGAAAAAGCGCTCCAAGGAAATCCGCGATCTGAAATTCGCCGAAGGCGTGCTCGAATCGGATCACTACGGTCTCGAGAAAATCAAAGAACGCATCCTCGAGTTCCTGGCGGTCCGCCGCCTGGTGAAAAACCCCAAAGGCTCCATCCTCTGCTTCGTCGGGCCTCCCGGCGTGGGCAAGACTTCGCTGGGCATGTCGATCGCCAAGGCTACCGGCCGCAAGTTCGTCCGCCTGTCGCTCGGCGGCGTGCGTGACGAGGCGGAAGTGCGCGGCCATCGCCGCACCTACATTGGCGCCCTGCCCGGCCAGGTCATCCAAATGATGAAGAAGGCCGGCACCCGGAATCCGGTGTTCATGCTGGACGAAGTGGACAAGATGTCGACCGATTTCCGTGGCGACCCGTCCTCGGCCCTGCTCGAAGTCCTCGATCCCGAACAGAACTACATGTTCATGGATCACTACCTCGACGTGGAATATGATCTGAGCCAGGTGTTCTTCATCGCCACCGCCAACGTGCTGCACACCATTCCGCCGGCGTTGCAGGACCGCATGGAGGTGATCCGGCTCTCGGGCTACACCGAATACGAGAAGCTCGAAATCGCCAAGCGGTTCCTGGTTCGCAAGCAGATGGAGCAGACCGGTCTCACCGGTAAGCAAGTCGAATTCACCGATGCCGGCCTTACGGGTCTCATCCAGTTCTATACTCGCGAAGCCGGCGTTCGAAACCTGGAGCGCGAAATCGGCAACATCTGCCGCAAGACCGCCCGCAAAGTCGTCAATCACGATAGCTCGCCGGGCAAGAACAAACCCGACCTTCCGCTCGAAGTGCTCACCCTCGAGAAACTGCCCGACCTCCTCGGTCCCAACAAGTTCCGCGACCTCACCGCCGACAAGAAGAATGAGATTGGCGCGGCCGTGGGGCTGGCATGGACGGAAGTCGGCGGCCAGATTCTCACCACCGAAGCCACGCTGATGGAAGGCAAAGGCAAGCTGACCGTGACGGGAAAGCTGGGCGACGTGATGCAGGAATCCGCCCAGGCGGCCATGAGCTACATCCGCTCGCGGGCCCACCAATTCGGCCTGCCCCGCGATTTTTATCGCAATCTGGACGTGCACCTTCACATTCCCGAAGGCGCCATCCCCAAAGACGGCCCGTCGGCGGGCATCACCATTGCCACCACCATTTGCAGCGCGCTCACCAAGATTCCTGTCCGCTGGGATGTCGCCATGACCGGCGAGATCACCTTGCGCGGCAAGGTCCTGCCCATCGGCGGGCTCAAAGAAAAGCTGATGGCCGCGCACCGCCACGGAATTTTCGAAGCCATCATGCCGGCCGACAACCAGAAGGATCTGCCGGACATTCCCGAGAATATCCGTAGCGTGATGAAGCTTCACTTCGTCGAGAACATGGACGAAGTTCTGAGAATCGCCCTGGAAAGCGAGATCGTGGCGCTGCCGATGTCCGGCAGTGTTGAGGTGGCTGCCCAGCCGGTGGGCGAGACCCGGGCGCATTAGGATTAGATGTTCATGGCTGGAGGCCCGCGGCAATGGTCAGGGGTTTGCCGCGTGCCGCGGTTTTTGGTAGTTTGTTAGCAGATTTCATAATTAGTGCGGCCTCGCCGGATCAGTTCCCTTCTGATGGCATGGCCGAAATCGCATTCTTAGGGAGAAGCAACGTTGGAAAGTCCAGCCTGATCAACGCCCTGGTCGGGCACAAGGGGCTCGCTCACACCAGTAACACGCCGGGTCGCACACAAACGATCAACTATTATCGGGTCACTCGTGGAGCCGCAACCAACTCGGGCGCATGTTATTTCGTCGATCTGCCAGGATATGGTTTCGCTAGAGTTTCCAGGCAGCAAACCGACGGCTGGAAGAAGCTCATTGAAAACTATTTGTTAACAAGGCCGATGCTTCAGGCCTCGCTTCTCATTCTGGATGCCCGCCGGGGCTGGATGCCCAAGGATCTGGAACTGAAGCGCTGGCTCGAAGAGCACGGCCGGCGATACCTGGTGATCGTCACGAAGATGGACAAACTCAATCAATCGGACGCACAACGGATTCTCACCGCCATCCGCAAGGAAGGCGCCGAGCCGCTGGCATGCTCGGCCATCACAGGCCGGGGAGTGAGGGAAATTTGGCAAGCGATAACGAAAACACACCACAGTCTGTAACCAACCCGCCTCAGGAAAAGACTGAAAAGACAACCACCCGCGAATCCGCAGGCAATGGCGAGCAAAAGCCCGCCGAAGCCGCGCCCCCGGCAACCGGGGATGGCGAGCACTCGGCGGAACGAACCGAACCGCGGTCCGAACGCCCGGAGCGCGGCAACCAGCGCGAAGTCCGTGGACAGGACCGAGGCGACCGGCCCGATCGAGGCGGTGAGCGCTCCGAACAAGGCGGCGGCCAGCACCAGCAAGGCCAGCGCCGCAAGCACTCGACCGGCGCTATCGCCAAGAACGGTTCGCCCACCCTCGACCTCGTCGAACTGAAAGACATGAGCATCCAGAAGCTCAACCAGGTCGCCAAAGACCTGGGTGTCGCCGGCGCCGCCGGTCTGCGCAAGCAGGAGTTGATTTTCAAAATCCTGCAAACCCAAGCCGAAAAGAGCGGGCTCATCTTCTCCGAAGGCGTGCTGGAGTGCCTGCCCGACGGCTTTGGCTTCCTGCGCGCCCCCGAGTACAACTATCTGCCCGGCCCCGACGACGTCTACGTCTCGCCCTCGCAGATTCGCCGCTTCGATCTGCGCACCGGCGACACCATCTCGGGCCAGATCCGCCCGCCCAAGGAAGGTGAGCGTTACTTCGCGCTCATCAAGGTCGACGCCATCAATTTCGAGCCGCCCGAGGAAGCCCGCAACAAGATTTTCTTCGACAACCTCACGCCGCTCTATCCCAACGAGCGCATGAAGCTCGAAACCGTGAAGGAGAACTTCTCCGGCCGCGTGATGGACCTGCTCACGCCCGTCGGCAAAGGCCAGCGCGGCCTCATCGTTTCCCCGCCCCGCACCGGCAAAACGATGCTGCTGCAATCCATCGCCAACTCCATCACCGCCAATCACCCGGAGATCTCGCTCATCGTGCTGCTCATCGATGAGCGCCCCGAAGAAGTCACCGACATGCAGCGCTCCGTGCGCGGCGAGGTCATCAGCTCCACCTTCGATGAGCCCGCTACCCGCCACGTGCAGGTGGCCGAGATGGTGATCGAAAAAGCCAAGCGCCTGGTCGAGCACAAAAAGGATGTCGTCATCCTGCTCGATTCCATCACCCGCCTGGCTCGCGCCTACAACACCATCGTGCCTCCCTCGGGCAAAGTGCTCTCGGGCGGCGTCGACTCCAACGCCCTCCAGCGGCCCAAGCGCTTCTTCGGCGCGGCGCGCAATATTGAAGAAGGCGGTTCGCTCACCATCATTGCCACTGCGCTGATCGATACCGGCAGCCGCATGGACGACGTGATCTTCGAAGAATTTAAAGGCACCGGCAACATGGAAATCCACCTCGACCGCAAACTGGTCGACAAGCGCGTTTTCCCCGCCATCGACATCAATAAGAGCGGCACCCGCAAGGAAGAGCTGCTCATGCCCAAGGAAGAGCTGAATCGCGTCTGGATCCTGCGCAAGGTTCTCAACCCGCTTTCGCCGGTTGAAACCATGGAACTGCTGCTCGACAAGCTGGGAAAAACCCAAACCAATGCCCAGTTCTTGGGCTCCATGAGCGGCTAGGCACCTGGGTACCGCTCCCTCTGGTCGCGCCCCAAAACCGAGACGCGACCCAAAGGGGCGGTTGCCTGGGCTCACTTGGTCGCTATTTCTTCCTCCGGTACCGTCAAAAGCAACCAGTTCTCCTTCGAGTAGGCACCGCTTAGGGTTTCGCCATCTGCAGACAGGCCGGCGCCAGGTTGTGCCCGGTGTTGTTCTCGCCAATATTCCCGCGCCGTTGCGCGTTCTAAGTAGTTATTCTTCCCACTCGCTCGGAGAGCAACGCTTCTCCGTCTTCACTTTTATGTTTAAAGAAAAAAGGAGACGAACTTGAAGCATCCGTTAACCGTTCACGCATTGACCGAATTGACTTATCACAGCCAGGTAAGGGGTTCTCACTCTCGCGGTGATTACCCGGCTACGCTGGCGCATTTTCTCACCAAGCATCCGGGAGCCACGCACGGCGTGTTTGACGCCGAGGCGCGGCTGGTCTACATCGGGAAAGAATCGGACCTCAGGGCAGCACACAGCAAGCACTAATACACCAAGGAGAAATCATAGATGACGATACTATCTCCGTCGGCGGAGGCAGGTCCGCTCACGGTTCCAGGAACACCGGTGCCCATCGCCGCCAGTTCCAAGCTGGTAAACAAACTCTCGGTCAAGCCCCGGCTGGGCCAGTGGTCGAAAGTCCTGATTGGCGGACCGAATTTGGGCGTGGATGAGAGCAACGCCATGGCGGTCCTTTACCCGGTGCCCAACGGCGGGCAGGCGGATGCGTTCGTGGTGCAGGACGAAGGCGGCCAGAACACCATCGACCTGAACCAGATCTACGTGTATGCAACGATCCCGGGCGACACGCCCATGGTGGAAGCGTTCGAGTACAAAACCGTATGAACAGGCGCGAACTTTTCCAAAAAGCATTAGGCGTGGGAGCGGCCGTTGCTGCCGCCAGTATCCTGCGTGGGGATAGCCAGTCATTCACCGGCCCCGAGGGCGGGTCGCGCGGCTCGCAGCTGGTCACGCTGGTGACGGGCCCATTCGATACGTCGAGTTACCCGAATGGCGTGCGACCGGTCACCGACACGCCGCAGTACGCAACCTACGTGCGCATTCAGGCGCACCCGGGCCAGCAGGGCAAGATCGCCATCGGCGGGCCGGCTATGGCGAGCGCTACCGGCAACGTGGCCGACTCAGCGTTCATCGAACTCTGGCCGAATTGGGATGGCAGCGTGGACAACGGCCGGTCCGATACGTGGATCATGAACGATCCAGGCTGGCTGAACTCCATCAATCTGGCCGACCTGTACGTGTGGCCGGAGATCGCCGGCGAGACACCCGTGATCACGGCGTTTCAGTTGGCGTAACGAACGCCGTACTCGAACTCACCTGTGCGCCGTGAGGGCCCACACAGTGGTCGTTACCATGCTGCAAAGGAAGCTGGGAGGATCACATGAAGAAGACTCTTAGCTCTTTCCTGTTGAGTGCGGTGTTGATGACGCCGGTGGTTGTCCGAGCGGCGGACGACCACGACCGGGATCGGGATGCCCAGGGCCGGTATTACGATCCGGAATACCGCGACTACCACGAGTGGAACCAACATGAAGAGCGCGCTTACCGCGCATACCTGAAAGAACGGCACCTTGAGAACAGGGAGTGGGCAAAGGCTGACCGGCGGGAACAGAAGGAATACTCGAAGTGGCGCCATAAACATCCGGACGCCGTGCTTTTCCGCGATGAACACTAGTGGGCGGCTCGGCGAGATCAGAAGATTTCGCCGAGCAGCTCGATGACGCGGTCGCGATAGGTGCGGCTCAAGTTGAGACGGGTTCCGTCCTGAAGAATGACGACGTAGTCGCCGTGGAACCAGGGCTGCAGTTCTTTCATCCTGTCGATATTCACCACGGTCGAGCGGTGAATGCGCATGAATCGGCTGGCGTCCAGCCGCGACTCGAGGGCGCCCATGGTCTCGCGGAGCAAGTGAGACTCCGTCCCCACGTGCAGGCGCACGTAGTTGTCGGCTGCTTCGATCCAGTCGATTTCGTCGGTCCGGAGAAACATGATGCGGCCGGCTGACTTGATGACGACCCGGTCCATGTGCCGCGGCTTGTTACCCAGACTATCCAGCAAAGTGGTCAGGCGATGGTCCAGGCTCTCGCCCGAGTCATGCCGGATCTGGGCCCGCGCACGGTCCAGCGCCTTCTTGAAGCGGGAGCGGTCGAACGGCTTCAGCAGGTAATCGAGCGCGTGCACTTCGAAAGCGCGCAGGGCGTATTGATCGAATGCGGTAATAAAGATAACCGCCGGAACCTGCTGTTGGGGCCCGAGAGATTCCAGCACGCCGAATCCGTCGATGCCGGGCATCTGAATGTCCAAAAAAACCAGGTCCGGATTCCGCTCCTGAATGAAGCTGACGGCCTTCTGCGGATCTCCGCATTCACCCACCACTTCCACATCGCTCTCGGTGGCCAGAAGCCGGCGTATGCGACGGCGCGCCAGCGTTTCATCGTCCACAATCAACGTCTTGATTTTTGCTGTTCCTGTTCCTGTCATGCGATATAGACCCTGGTGGCGGCTCGAACGGAATGGAAATCGCCGCCTCTACGCCTCCATTAGACGCGCTTCTCACCACAAAGTAATGCGCCTTACCGTAAAGTGTTTCCAGGCGCGCGCGCGTGTTGGCCAGACCTACTCCCTTGCCAGGCTGGCCGGCGGCGTTGGCGTCACCAAGGCCCGGTCCATTGTCTAAGACTTGTAAAATCAACTGGCCTTCCGCGTGACGCGAACGGATCTCGATCTGATTCCCCGAGCCACCCCCGATGCCGTG
>Ga0335077_10008574_pt1 | contig 12688 bp, 11 predicted proteins | sample Lox_Sample_31_FD_207151 | JGI IMG/M metagenome (GOLD analysis project Ga0335077, IMG submission 207151) | Soil microbial communities from Loxahatchee National Wildlife Refuge, Florida, United States - Lox_Sample_3.1 | ecosystem: Environmental > Terrestrial > Soil > Wetlands | place: USA... | reverse complement strand
GGAGTTCGGAGGCCACCGAGAACAAGATCCTGCGCCATGTGTTCGAGCCCGGCGACGCCTGGTTTCGCACCGGCGACCTGATGCGAAAGGACGCGCACGGCTACTTCTATTTCGTCGACCGTGTCGGCGACACGTTCCGCTGGAAAGGTGAGAACGTCGCGAGCTCCGAGGTGGCGGAGGTCATCCGGGTCTTTCCTGGCATCAAGGAGGCCGACGTCTACGGCGTGAGCATTCCTGGCACTGAGGGCCGGGCCGCCATGGCCTCGGTCGTCAGCGACGGAGCCCTCGATCTGGCGGCGCTCTGGGCACACCTGGTCGATCGGTTACCTAGGTATGCACGTCCCTTGTTCCTGTGCCTTAAAGACGCAATGGAACTGACCGCCACCTTCAAGTACGCCAGAACGTTCGCAAGCCGAGAGTACGATCCCGCGAGCACCTCGCACCAGATCTACTTCAACGACCCGGAACGCCAGGCATTCGTGCGGCTCGACAAGGCGCTGTACGACCGCGTCCAGGGTGGGCGGATTCGTCTGTGAGCAGGTACCGCCAGGGGGGAATGGCGCCGGCATCCGCGAGCCGATGTCGGGCGGACCCGACCCGGTTCGAGTGAGAACCGGATGCTCTTGAGGTCGACCAAGGAATACGTCAAGAACTTCGACATCCAGCCGCTGTGCGGCGCTGAGCTGGGCGACGTGGCTCGCTTCCTTCATCAGCTGGATAGTTATCGTGGTCATGGGTCGTCTTCGCCGGGAACGCTGCCAGAAGATCTTCCGAGCACTCGGCAACGCCTCGAGTGGCTGTTGACCGAGAATCCGCTCGCCGGCGCGAGCGCTCGACACGGGCTGTGCGTTCGTGACGCTGCGGGCGCCCTCATGGGACTTCTGCTGGCGTTCCCTGGCGCGTTTCTGGCGGGCGAGCAGCGGCTGCTCGGACTGGGCTCGGGCAGCTTTTTCGTGGAGCCTCGAGCGCGGGCACTGGGCTTTTATCTGTTCAGGAGATACCTGAGCTCCCCGGGCTACTCGTTCTTCTTCTCCACGACGTGCAACGCGAATTCCGCGCCCCTCTGGGAAGCGGTGGGGGCGCGTGCCGTTCCGAAGTCCGACATGGAATATATCCTTCCGCTCAAGCTCGAAGTGATGCTGCCGGCATTTCTGTCCAGGCGGACGTCGAACGCGTTCGCGGCCCGCGCCGCGCGGGTCTTCGGCCGGGCCGCCAATCCGGTCCTGCACCTGCTCGCGCGGAAGCCCGTAGACCTCATCGTCGAGCCGTGCCGCGACTGGGGGAAGCTCGCGGAACTGTTTCGCCGTCAACGAGACCGGGCGTCGATCACTACCGACCGATCGACGGCCTACCTCGCGTGGCGATACGGACCCGGCGCCCACAATGGTCCCTTCGACATCTGTGTGTTCCGCGACCAGGGCGGCCACGAGGGATGGTTCGTGTTGGGGAACGTGCTCCGCGGGCGCCAGAAGCGGATCCGGGGGTGCGTGCTGCTGGACGCGACTTGGCCTCGGAGCCACATGAGTTTCAGGGACATTCTCCCGGCGATCATCCAGGTCGCCGAGACCAAGGCGGACGCCATCTTCATTCAGCCTCGGCCCCCACCTCGACGACGACGAGTGCAGCCGGTGGATCATCCCGTGCCGCCTGGAAGCGCCGAAAATTCTTGCCGTGACCCCAAGGGACGGCGCGCCGGTGCCCTTGTCTGCCCTGGACCTTGTGCCGGCGGACGGTGATGGGGCGCTGTGACCCAGCCAAGAGCGAGGAGCGCTGCTCGCCCGAAGCTTCTGCTTGCGTGAACTGCGGCACGCGGCGAGGAGCCGCGCTTCCTCGGCCTGCGAGAGCCAGCGCAGGTGGCCCTGCGGCCCATGCTCGAGGCGCACGCGCGGCACGTCCTTGACCACCTGGAATCCGTGACGCAGGTGGCGCCCTTCTTTGGAGCGACTACTGTCTCAACCTCCCTTGCCTCTCGGAATGAATCCGGGAACACCGGTCTCCACTACGGGATTAAACCTGACCCGCAACTTGATTCCTTCGCTAATCTCCCGCACGGCCTCTTCAGGAAGGGCGGAGACTTCAAAGTTCTCCTTGATCCGGCTCGGGGTCGTCGAACTGGTCAGGAGGGCCGTCCCGCGCTGGATGGCCCAGGCGAGCAACACCTGCGCCGGGGTCTTGTTGACTCGCTGGGCGATAGCGGTAATGACAGGATGTTCCAGCAACTTGGGCTCGCTACCATGCCCCAGCGCTGCAAACGCCTGGAACACGATGCCGTGCTCTCTGCAATAGTCCAGAAGGTCCCATTGCGGGAGATACGGATGGGATTCGACGTGAACAACCGCCGGTTTGATCCTCGCGGCTTCAAAGATCTCCTTCGCCTTTTCCAGGCTGACGTCGGATAGTCCGATGGCCTTGCACTTGCCCTCGTCCACCAGGCCTTCCAACGCCCTCCATGTATCCAGCAACGTCACCCCTTTGTCATAAATCACATTGCCGTTCGCATCCCTCGGGTCTTGCTCGTCTCCAGGTTGGAAGGCAAACGGGGTGTGGATGAGATAGAGATCGACGTAGTCGAGTTGGAGTTTCTTGAGACTCGCCTCGAAAGCAGGTTTGACGCGTTCAGGACGGTGATTGTTGTTCCAGAGCTTCGTGGCGACAAACGCGTCCTCCCGCTTGATCTTCCCCGCCTTGAACACCTCCTGCATCGCTTCGCCGACTTCCTTTTCATTTCGGTAGCGTTCCGAAGCGTCGAGCTGGCGAAATCCTGCCTCCAGCGCCGCCTTGGTCGCGGTTCTGGTTGCCATGGGGTCGGGAATCAGTGTGCCAAAGCCGAGGGCGGGGATAGCGCCGGATCCATTGTTGAGGACTTTCTTCGTATAGCGAAGGTCGTCGCTGTTTACCATTGTTTTACCCCTCCGATATTCGCCAGGTGGACCTCAGCCCGCGGCCGTCGCGGACCAGAGCGGAACGCCGCCCGACTCCCGGCCCTAGCTCGGCGCGACACTCCCGGCAGCCGCCTACCACAGGCATACGTACGGCTTCTGGCGGGACTTGCGGCCTCGGCGAAGGCCGCAACATGAGCTACAACTCTCGCACGCGCCTGAGGGACCAGCGATGCAGGACCGTCCCAGCATTTTGAAGGCCCTCACGCCCCTGGCGCCAACCGCGATCACCGTGACCTCCCGTTGTCTGGAAGCAAAACGAGGGCCTGGAACGGCTTCGGTTGTTCTGATCTGACTTCAGACAGCCCAGCGACCGCGGCCGACTCGACTGGCTTCGCCCTGTCCCGGTTGGTTGTCGGGCAAGTAGATGCGGACGGATGGGCGCGGGCAGGCGAGCGCAAGACAATTTGTCCTCGGATGTCACCCGCCAAGTGTAACGGCTACGTGAGGTTGCCGGGCAAACCCGCGGCCCGGCAGGAGTGCTGGAAGAATTACGAATCAGTTGCTCTGCCACTGGGCTAACCCGGCGTTTCGCCCGAAGTCTATCACTTGCGAGGCCGGCTCGCCACGCGCCGAGTCCATGGTTCAGCTTGGCATGCCCAAGGCTCCGCGCATCATGAACCACGAGGCGAAGTGATGCCAGGAGTCGTGGAAGTGCCTTACGATCCGCCCACGGTCACGAAGTGCAATCATGGATCAAGCACACAATCCACGCCCGCTTCGGCCATTGGCAGGAGGACTGACGATGAACCGCGGCGGCCGTCGGCAGTAGCGGCTCCGTGGATATGTGCCGACCAGCATGCAGCACGCGAGCGCGCGCCACGAAGGCGTCGCGTCCTTGTGCTAGCCGTGTGCTGGGCGAGGCCGCTTCAGTGCGAGCGACGGGATCTGCTGAGAGGGGTCGTCGTCCGGGCAGTGTGATCGTGTACAATCCACCGCGTGAGCAGCTTCGAGGAGCGTTGCGACGGGAGCAACTCCCGCCAGGCTCGGAGCGGCCGACCTCCCGGTCGGCAATGAAACAACAACGGCGCTCGCACACTCCATTCCAGGAGGAGGGCGCGAGATGAACGCCACTGTGACCGCCCCCGGAAACGCCGAAGTGCCCCCGGGAGCGCGTCAGTCGGCCCGCTTCTGGCCGGATCGCTGGTGGCGTGTCGTCGATTTTCGCATCGGCGTCGTTCCCCTGCCCGTGTACGTGATCCTGCTCGCGATCATCGCGGGGTTCACGCTCACCGGGAAGGTGCCGTCCGACATCCTGATGGCGACCGTCCTCCTCGCGATGGGTGGCTTCACCTGCGCCGAGCTCGGCAAGCGCCTGCCAGTAGCCCGCAACATCGGGGCGGCCGCCATCTTCGCTACCTTCATTCCCTCGTTCCTGGCCTATCATCGGCTGCTCCCCTCGTCGATCCTCCACGCTGTCACCGAGTTCACCACCTTCACGAACTTCCTCTACCTGTTCATCGCGTCCGTCATCGTCGGCAGCATCTTCGGCATGGACCGCACGGTGCTGATCAAGGGCTTCGTCAAGATCTTCGTCCCCCTCGCGGCGGGCTCGGTCGTCGCCGCCCTCGTGGGGACGTCGGTCGGCGTACTCCTCGGGCTCGGCGTCTTCCGGACCGTGTTCTTCGTGGTGGTGCCGATCATGCGGGAGGCGTGGGTGAAGGCGCCATCCCGCTCTCGATCGGCTACATGGAGCTGCTCCACCGGCCTCAGGGGGAACTGTTCGCGGAGGTCCTGCCGCCGGTCATGCTCGGCAGCCTGACCGCGATCCTCCTCGCGGGAAGCCTCAACTACATGGGGCGTCGGTATCCGTCCCTTACCGGCAACGGGCGCTTGCAACCGGGCGAGCACGCCGACATGGACGCGGCCGAGGAGGATGCCGTGATCCGGGTGGACGTGGCCACCATCGCCGCCGCCGGCATCACCGCCGTCACGCTCTACCTGATCGGCGCGCTCGGTCAGCGTCTCTGGAGCTTCCCAGCGCCGGTGACCATGCTGTTCATCGCCGTCGTCCTCAAGCTGACGAGAGCGGTCTCGCCCCGGCTCCAGCAGGGCGCTTTCACGGTGTTCAAGTTCTTCCAGGTGGCGGTGACCTATCCGCTGCTGTTCGCCATCGGTGTGGCGGTGACGCCGTGGGACAAGCTGGTGGCCGCCTTCACCCTGCCCTACCTCATCACGATCGCGGCCACGGTGACGTCGCTGATCGCCACCGGCTTCGTGACGGGCCGGCTGATCAAGATGTACCCCATCGACACCGCGGTGGTGACGGCCTGCCACAGCGGTCAGGGCGGCACCGGTGACGTGGCCATCCTGACAGCGGCCAACCGCATGCAGCTCATGCCCTTCGCCCAGATCGCGACGCGCATCGGCGGCGCCATCACCGTCACCGTGACCCTCATCGTCCTCAGATGGCTCGTCTAGGCGGTGCTGCGTCAAATTCGCGGCGCCATACATCGTTGCCCGGTCGTCTCTAGCTCGGAACTTGCCACACCAATGTGGGGACGCCGACACGTTCCCGGCCGTTTCCGGGCGATCCCTTGACGGGCCCGCGAGGCACGAACTACCCTGGCATCGGGTGGCCGTCAGGGTGCTCTCGGATGCAATTCATCGGAGGCTAGGGGCGTGATGCGTTGCCCGGTGTGTCAGTCCGACAGCCGTCCCGGAGTTCGATTTTGCGAGGAGTGCGGCAGCTCGCTTGCACTCATCTGCCCGAACTGCGGCGCCGAGCGGCATCCTGACAAACGCTTCTGCGGGTCATGCGGGTCCCCCCTGGACGGTCGACCTGCCGATCAGTCCGCGAGCGCGCCGAGACGCTCGGCCGCCGCAAGCCATCCCAGCCCGGTCACCGACTTCGAGGGCCAGCGCAAGCAGGTGACGGTGCTATTCGCGGATTTGCGGGCTTCGATGGAGCTGGTCGCCGAACGTGATCCCGAGGAAGCGGGGAAGCTGATCGAACCGATCCTCGAAACGATGTTGGAGGCGGTGCATCGCTATGGGGGCACCGTCAACCAGGTCATGGGCGACGGGATCATGGCGCTGTTCGGCGTACCGGCAGCCCAGGAGGAGCACGCGCTCAGGGCCTGTTACGCCGCTCTCAGAATGCAGGCATCCGCGAAGCAACTCGCCGAGGAGGTGTTCCGCTCTCACGGATTCCCCGTCCAGATCAGGGTCGGGCTGAACTCCGGAGAGGTCGTCGTCGGAGCGATCAGCGCGGTCCAGCGCTTCGATTACACGGCCGTCGGGCACACGACCCACCTGGCGGCGCGGATGGAGCAGATGGCCGCGCCGGGCGCAATCCTGTTGACCCCGACCACGCTCGAGCTGGCCGGGAGTCATATCGAGGTGAAGTCGCTGGGACCGATCCCGGTGAAGGGCCTCACAAGACCGATCCAGCTGTACGAGCTCGTGGGAGCCCGCCCTAGGCGATCGCGTCTACAAGTCGCGGCGGCCAAAGGACTGACCCGCTTCGTCGGCCGCGACAACGAACTGCGCGAGCTCCATCGCAGTCTTGAACGCGCAGCAGCCGGTCACGGCCAGGTGGTGGCGGTGGTGGGCGACGCCGGCGTCGGGAAGTCGCGGCTCTACTGGGAGTTCACGCGCGCTCATCGGCCCCCGGGCTGGCTGGTGCTCGACAGCGGTTCGGCATCGTTTCACGAGGCCACCTCGTACTTGCCGGTCATTACTCTGCTGAAGGCTTATTTCCAGATCGACGAGGGCGACGATGCCAGGACGGTTCGTGAGAAGGTCGAGAGCAAGGTGCGGGCCCTGGACCAGGCCCTCGAACCCTTCCTCACCGCGCTGCTCGCGCTTCTCGACGTCCCGTCCGAGGACGCGGAGTGGCCTCTGCTCGATCCGCCGCAGCGCCGCCTGCGCATCCTGGAGTGCGTGAAGCGCCTTCTCCTACGGGAAAGCCAGGTGCGACCGTTACTGATCGTCTTCGAGGACCTGCACTGGTTCGATCGCGAGAGTCAGGCGCTGCTGGATAGCCTGGTCGAGAGTCTTCCGGCCGCGCGAATCCTGCTGCTCGTCAGCTATCGCCCCGAGTACCGGCATGGCTGGAGCGGGAAAAGCTACTATTCCCGGATCGGTGTCGCGCCCCTGCCCGCGGAGAGCGCCGACCATCTGCTCGCGGGCCTCCTCGGCGCCAACCCGGGCTTCGAGTCGCTGAAGCAGACGCTGATCGAGCGGACCGGAGGCAATCCATTCTTCCTAGAAGAGTGTGTTCGCTCACTCGTCGAGACTGGGGCGTTGATCGGCGAGCCCGGGGGCTATCGCCTGGCGCCGACGTACCAGCCGATCCAGGCGCCCGCGACCGTGCAGTCGATCCTGGCGGCCCGGGTCGACCGGCTCACGCCCGAAGACAGGCGACTCCTCCAGGCGGCGTCGGTGATCGGGAGAAACGTGCCGTTGAATCTGCTCCAGCGGATCACGGAGCTTCCCTCCGACACGCTCCGGGCGGCGCTGGCGCGGCTGCAGGCCGCGGAGTTCGTCTACGAGGCGAGGATCTTCCCGGATCTCGAATACACCTTCAAGCACGTGCTCACGCAGGAGGTGGCGTACGCAGGCCTCCTCCACGAACATCGTCGGGCCTTGCACGCCCGGATCGTGGAGGGCATCGAATCGCTCTATGCCGATCACCTCGGCGAACACATCGAGCGGCTGGCCCAGCATGCGTACCGCGGGGCCGTGTGGAGCAAGGCCGCCGGCTATGGCCGACAAGCCGGCGTCAAGTCCTTCGCCCGGTCCGCGTACCGCGAGGCGGTGGTGTGCTACGAACAGGCGCTCCAGGCTCTCGATCGGCTGCCCCAGAACCGGGAGACGCTGGAACGCCGGATCGATCTGCGGTTCGACCTGCGCAACGCGCTCCTTCCGCTCGGCGAGCACGAGCGGTATTTCGGCCATCTCAAGCTGGCAGAAGCCAGCGCGCAGGCCCTCGACGATCAGGAGCGCCTGGGCACGGTCGCCGCGTACATCTGCGCCTACCTCTACCTGATGGGCGACCAGGCGGGCTCGCTCGAGTCCGGCGAACGGGCGCTGGCGATCGCCGAGCGGCTCTGCGACTCCCGCCTGAGGGTGCGCGTGACGACGTGGCTCGGGCAGGCGCACTATTACCGGGGCGAGTATCGCGAGGCCGCGAAGTTCTTCGAGAAGAACGTCGAGGTGCTCGTGGGAGAGCTCACTCGCGAGCGCTTCGGGCTTCCACAGCTCCCGTCGGTCCATTCGCGCGTCTGCCTGGTCTGGTGTCTTGCCGAGCTGGGGGAGTTCGCCGAGGGAATCCGCGTCGGGGATGAGGCCCTGGCGATCGCTCGCAGCGTCGATCACCCGTTGACGCTGATGATCGCCCACGCAGGCCTGGGTATGCTGTTCGTGAGGCAGGGAGAGGCCGAGCAGGCGATCGCCTTGCTCGAACCGGCGTTCGAACAATGCCGCGCGCTGGACGTGCCGCTGTGGTTCACACGGATGGCCGCCTCGCTGGGCGCGGCATATACCCTGGCCGGCCGCGCCGACAGCGCGGTGGCACTCCTGCGGGCCGCGGCTGACAATGGCGCGGCCATGGGACTGATGGGCGGACACTCCCGCGTGATCAGTTGCCTCGCCGAAGCCTTGCTCCTGACCGGCGATCTGGCGGAAGCGCGCGAGCTCGCGGGACGCGCGTTAGACCACGCGCGCCAGCACGGAGAGCTGGGCTATCAGGCGTGGGCGCTTCGGCTACTCGGCGAGCTGGCGCTCCGCTCCGGGCATGCCGCCATCGATGATGGAATTCGAAGCTGCCAGGGCGCTCTCGAGATCAGCGCAGCGCTCGGAATGCGCCCCCTGACGGCGCACGCGCGTTGGGTCATCGGCCGCGCCCACCGGATCGCGGGTCGGGAAACCGAGGCCCGTGAGCAGCTGGCGGCCGCCGCCGCGCTCTTCCGCGAAACCGGGATGCGGTTCTGGGCGGAGCAAGCCGGGGCGGAGCTTGCCCCGCTATGAGGAATCGTCGGGCTCCGCGCCCTTCGCCCGTTCGAAGGTCAGCTCACGGATGTCGATGCCGTGACGACCGGCGAGACGACGCACCTCAAGCGCGAACGCCTCGGCTGCCGCGCGATCTAGTCCGCTGACCTCGAACCGGGCGATAGGCGCGGGAGGCTCGTCTCCTGCCATTGTCTCGGCCGCTACCGAACGCGCAGAACGATCCGAACGGAGTCCTACGACTGCGTCTGTAGCCGCACTTCCAGAACGCGCGCTCCGTACTTTTCCGCCAGCGCGTTGCATTCCTTCTTGAAGGTCTCGAATTTGTCCACTTCTTGCTTGGAGGCGACCGGACCCGGGATCGCGATCGAGACGACGAACTCCTGACCAGCGGGGGGCGGCTTAGGCATCGGCGTTCCTCCTTGGAGTGGGGGCCGCGACACCGAGAAGATCCTCGCGACTCGCGCGGGCATCCTCGATGTCCGTGAAGAGATCCTCGGCGTGGTACACGTCGGGCGCGGTGTCCACATCCCGCACCATGTAATAATCATGCGCGACGTCGTAGGGCTCGGCGATTTCCACGTCTCCGTCGAGCGCGAGGCGCACGTATGTCGCGGCCATGTTGTGCTTGCCCGGAAGATCGAAGATGTTGGTGCTCATCCCGAAGCGCCCGGCGTTGATCTCGGTGATGCGGGGCGTGCCGTGGGCGTCGTCCTTGAAGTCGAAGACGAAGACGCCGGATGCTCCAGGGTCGATAGCGGGAATGGCCCGCGCGCACGCGTCCACGATCGCGGGATCGAACACGGTCTTGGACAGGGCCGCAATCGAGGAATGGCCGCCCGGGGTTCCGGCCCCAAGGTAGCTCAGGCGCTCATAAGTCTTCGCCAGGACCAGGGTGCCCTGACGCCAGAGCGTCTGGGCCGCGATGTCTCGCCCCGGCAAGTACTCGCTCAGCGCGAAGGCGGTGACGGGCGTGCCCTGCATGTCTTGCCACAGGCCGATCCACTTCCGCGCTTGCTCCGGGCTCCTGGCCAGCATGGCCCCCATGGCGCCCTGCCCTTTTCGCATCCGGCACCACACTTGCGAGTCCCGCCCGAGGCGCTCGAAAAGCGACTCGATGTCATCCAGCGAGGCCACGGGGTAGGTGGCCGGGGCCGGAATGCCCCGCTCTCGCAAGTAGACGCTGAGGGCACACTTGTCCTGACAGAGCTCCACGGTGGACGGACGCGGCAGGAAGAGACGACATGGCAGCGTGTCGTTCGGCAGTCCGGCCAGCGCGCTCACCTCGGCGTCGCTCGTGGGAATGACCAGGTCCACCCGCTCCGTCTCGACGACCCGGCGAAGGCTCGGGAGGAAGCCGGGGTGCGAGAGCGATCCGATCAGGTAATTCCGGTCGGCCAGCGACTGCTTGAGAGCAAATCGGTCATCGTGGCAGCCGATGATGACGAGCGAGGGTTCACCCGCTCGCAGACTGCGAATGAGATTGTTGCCGGGTCCTGTCCCAGCTCGAAGTACCAGAACCGAGCGGCGCATGATCTCGTGACAGTCCATCGAAAGGGGGCAACGGATCGATGCGTAGAATGGCGGCTCGACGAGGGTTTGTCAAGTGAAGACGGGCCAGGTGGACTCCGCTAGTCCGGGTCGAATGTGCTCCGGTAGTCGCGCCGCAAGACAGGATCTTGATCTTCCCTCGATAAGTAACAGTTGCCAATGGCGAGCGCATCGATCTCGGTGCCCATGAAGCACCGGACGGCATCCTCCGGAGTGCACACGATGGGTTCGCCGCGGACGTTGAAGCTCGTGTTGACGATGACGGGGCACCCCGTCAGCTCCTTGAAGCGGGTGAGCAGGGCGTGGTACCGAGGATTCGTCGACTCGTGGACAGTCTGGATGCGAGCCGAGTAGTCCACGTGGGTGACGGCGGGGATGATCGACCGTGACACGTTGAGCTTCTCGATCCCGAACAGCGCCTGCTCTTCGTCACTCATCTCCCTCCGGAGAGGCTTTCGGCGATCGCTCGCGTGAGACGCAGCAGGACCTCGTCGGTCACGGCCTGGATGCTAGCCGCAAGATTCATGTGACGTTGGGTGAGACGCTCCTCGGGCCGTCGAGGGGGCCCACCAAAGAGCTCGTGGAAGCGTGTGCTGGTCATGCGAAGCCCGGTGCAGTAGTCGAAGTACGGATGGTCGAGCCGAAAGGACCCATCCTCCTTGAGGTCGATCAGGTGGTCCAGGATCCGTCTGGCGTACTTCGGCGCCCCGTAGGGGTCAAGACCCATGACCTTGTATTCGCCGGAGTTCACCTTGAATCCCGTGTAGGCGGTGAACGCCGAGAAGAGCAGTCCGAGCGAGTGGGGGAAGTGGATCTCCTTGAGCATCTCGAGGTGGTTCCCCCGGCCCAACGCCACGGAGGTCGTCGCTACTCGCCGACCCCGTCCATCGTGAGCACGGCCGCGCTCGAACGGCGAGGCGAAGAACGCGCTCGCCGCGTGGCTCTGGTGATGCTTTCAAAACTGGTTGCGCATCGTGTCCGGGGCGGGTCCCGGAGGCCGCCGATCGATCCAGTAACTGGTGGCCTCCCGGTCGAAGCCCAGACGCAACGGGTTCTTGCCGACGAGTCGCATCAGGATCCCGATGGGCGTGACGGTGACGAAGAAGAGCAGGCCGAGGATCACTGGGCTCACGAGTCGCTGGAGCCGGAGACCGAGGCGGAGCCACAGCCGATTCAGCGGCGCGAGCACATGCGGTCTGGCGAGAGCGATGAGCAAGAGGCCGACTCCGATCCCAAGCGCCCAGCCTCGGATCGATTGCCGGTGAAAGAGGGGCCATCCCCCTGCCAGCAGAAAGGCGCTCGCGAGGACCAGGCCGAAGGAGCGATTCGACGAGCCGCGCACGTCATGAGTCCGAGCCAGATCTTCGTGGATCGAGGCACTCGTCATGGTCGCAGTATGCGTCAGCCGGAGAAAGCGAGCGCCCCCAGCCGCCGTGTCGCGATGTACATCGCACCAAAGAGTATAGTGAGTGGTACGCGGGAACGCGCCGGAGCAAAGCGCACTGGCCGCGGTGAGGGAGCGCTGCCGTCCTAGAGAAACATGCGGAGGTGTCTTCATGGGTATCCGCGCCTTGTTCTCTCTATCTCTCCGATGCCGCCTGAGTCTTTCGGCCGCGGTGGTGCTGTTCCTTCTGATGGGGAGCGCCACGGGGTCGACTCCTCCGCCGGCGCGCGCCCAGCCGGACGATGACCGGGGCCACCAGAGCGTCCGCGGAACCTACCTGTACTCGGAACATCCGGACAATGCGCAGGACATGGCTAACGTGCTGCAGGCGCTCTCGGTTCCGGGCGTCGACGGCTTGACGCTGCTTGTGGGCTGGAGCTCCGTGGAACCGCAGCGCGGCGTGTTTTCCTGAGAACCACCGAATACAGACGCGGACCTTCTGGACCAGCTCCTGGGTGCGACGATCGCGGCGGGCAAAAAAGTCGATCTGGCGATTCGAGCAGGTCAGGACACTCCATGCTGGCTGTTCGAGGCCGGAGCATCTGGCGCCTGCGACAAGAGCTATGGGGGATCGTACGCCGGGGCTGCCCCGCTGACGTTCTCCGTGTCCGCGATCCAAGGCGCGAGCGGCCAAGGTTGCAATCAGGTGCCGATTGCCGCGCCGTGGGACCCCGTGTTCCTGGACGAATGGTCGCGCATGCTCTCGGCAGTTGCTCGTCACCTCCACACGACGCAGTTCCCCGGCCCTCGCGGGGAGATGGTCAACGCGTACGACGCCGTGGTGGCGGTGCGAATCACAGGA
>Ga0335077_10008573_pt1 | contig 12688 bp, 18 predicted proteins | sample Lox_Sample_31_FD_207151 | JGI IMG/M metagenome (GOLD analysis project Ga0335077, IMG submission 207151) | Soil microbial communities from Loxahatchee National Wildlife Refuge, Florida, United States - Lox_Sample_3.1 | ecosystem: Environmental > Terrestrial > Soil > Wetlands | place: USA... | reverse complement strand
CCTCGATGGTCGTCGCACTTGGGCTCAGGCTCGACGAGCTCGTCCTCATGGAGTGGCCCTACTCGCCCGGACGGGGCGCCTCCCCAATATGCTTAACAGCAGCGGAAATACTCGCGGCCGAAGGAGCCTGACGATGGCGAAGCGCAAGGTCCTCGTCTGCGACAGCTTGGACGTCGCGACCCTCGGACTCACCGACGACTTTCAGGTCGACTACGAGCCGAAGATAACAAAGCCGGAGCTCCTCGCCAAGGCTGGCGACTACGACGCCCTGGTCGTCCGGAGCAGGACCAAGGTCGACGCGGACGTGATCGCCCACGCGGGGCGCGTGAGGATCATCGCCCGCTCGGGGTCGGGGGTCGACAACGTCGACGTAAGGGCGGCCGAAGCGAGGGGCATCGAGGTGGTGAGCAGCCCTGAGGCCCTCGTTGAGGCTGTGGCGGAGCACGTCTTCGGCCTCATGCTCGCGCTAGCACGCGGAATCCCGGCCGCCGACCAGGTGATGAAGTCGGGGAGGTGGGACAAGGAGAGGTTCACCGGCGTCGAGCTCAGGGGCAAGATCCTCGGGATAGCCGGCCTCGGGAGGATAGGCAGGAGGGTCGCAGAGGTCGGGAAGGTCTTCGGGATGTCGCTCTATGCCTACGACGTTGTCGAGGTCCCGCAGGAGACCCTCGCGTCGTTGGGCTGCAGGATGGTCGACCTCGACACCCTCTTCGCCTCCTCTGACTTCATCACCATCCACGTCCCCCTCACTGCGGAGACGAGGCACATGGTCGACGCCAGGAGGCTCTCTCTCATGAAGAAGACCGCCTTCCTCATCAACGCGTCCCGTGGCGACGTCATCGACGAGGCCGCCCTCCTCAAGGCGCTGAGGGCCAACGAGATAGCCGGCGCCGGGCTCGACGTCTTCGAGAACGAGCCGACCCCAGGGGAGATAGTGACGGCGCCGAACCTGATAGCGACGCCCCATATCGGCGGCCAGACCAAGGACGCCCAGGCGATGGCAGTGACCATCGTAGGCGCCAAGATAAACCAGTTCTTCGCCGGGCGGAGATAGAGAAGACTTATCTCTCCGTCCCGAAGCGGGGCAATGTTCGCTTTGTACAGCCAGATAGGGGAGACCTGGCAGAAGGTCTTCAAGGACAAGTCAGGCGACATCCTCCAGCGCGCGGTCGCCCTCAGGCGCGGCCCCACCATGGAGAGGCTCGACCGCCCGTCCCGCCTCGACAAGGCGAGGATGCTCGGCTACAAGGCGAAGGAGGGCGTCGTGGTCGTCAGGATACGCGTCGCGGCCGGAGGGATGAGGCGCCCCCGCCCCGTCTCCGGCAGGAGGCCGAAGCACATGGGCGTCCTGAGGATGAAGTCCGACGAGTCCGTCCAGCGCGTGGCCGAGAGGCGGGTCAAGGAGAGGCACGCCAACCTCAAGCTCATTGGGTCCTACCTCCTGTGGGTAGACGGCAAGCACAGGTGGTTCGAGTGCGTCCTGGTCGACCCGAACCATCCGGCGATCAAGAAGGACTACGACTATAGGCGCAGGCTCGGCCTCGTCTCCTAGAACCCCGCTTCCTGCGGGGACTCGGGCTTTAGCAGCTCTCTCAGCAGCGCAGTCGCGTACTCGCCCTTCCCCAGCGAGTATTCCATGACCACCCCCCTCTCCACCCTCTCGAACGAAAGGTCTGCTGAGAGCAGCGGCGCCTGCCTGAACCCTCCCTCGCTGCTAACCTCCTCCGCCTCCTTCACGTAGAAAGAACCCGGCGAGATCCCCTCCTCCTCGATGACCCTCGCCAGGTGTCGGTCGAACCTCGACCCATAGTCTCTGTAGGCGTATCCGACGATCTGGACTAGGGGAGCCGCGTCCCCCTCGAAGGGGGGCTCCCTGACCCCGTGCACCCTGCCCACCCTGAGCCCGCCGTCCATTACGGGGGCCCAGTTGTCCCCCAACTTCGGCCTGCTGATGTCGATGCCATCGGCCACCGCAGCGCTTAGCGCGAGGTTGAACAGGTACGCCTGGTACGAGTTCACGAGGAGCCGCCTGAGCTGGATCGGGACCCTCCTGAGCGCCCCCAGGTGGTCGCCCGGCTTCCGGGCGAGGTGCGACGCCACCGCCCTCTCGAGGTCCTGGCCTGGCGAGAACAGCCGCAGCGACTCCTCGTACCGCCCTTCGCCGCACAACCTCCTCGCCTCCCTCGTCCCCTCCCCCTCCCCCTCCCTCCCCTGGGCGAGGATCAATCCCGTCGCATCTGCAAAGTCCTTCGAGACAATTGCCTTGCCCACCCTCCGGTTGACGCCTCCCCTCAGGCCGAACCTCTGGTAGCCGAAGAAGTTCGCCACCCTCCGCTCCCTGCACGCGGAGAAGCAGGCCTCCGCCTCTCCGCCGAGGTCCTCCTCCGTCTCGACGAGGATCCTGAACCTGTTCCCGCTGAGCATCGCCCTGGTGACCGGCCTTGAGAACCCGACCAGCTTCGCCTCGAACCTCGCGCCCTTGACCTCGGGGGGCGCGGACGCCCGGGTGCTCCTAGCGCTCATGTACTGGACGACGTCCGCCTGCTTGTCCTTGAGGCCTGCGAAGTTCACCTCACTCTTGATAGCATCGGCCATCTCCCTCGCCACGTGGAGCGTGTCCACCCCGGACTTGTTCACCTCGTAGACCGGGACAAGCCCTGGAGCCCTCTCCTTGACCAGTCCCTCGAGCGAGATCAGCTCTCTGACCAGGAAGTCCCCTGAGGTCGACCGAATCCTGCCACTGTGCCTTCCCCCGGGGGTGCTGTAGGCCAGGAGCCCGCATTCGACGTCGGCGGGAGGAGGGACCGTGCCCCTTCCGCTCAAAGCAGCTTCAGCTTGCCGGTGACCTTGTCGATGTCCGAGGAAGGCCCGGGTCCTATCCCCAGACACGTCGTGGTGCCCGGTTCGACCTGGGTCAGCCCCCTGTCCTGGATCAGCGAGACCGGCAGCCCCAGGGAGCGCGCCTGCCTCTGCAGGTCCTCGAGGGCGGCCTCCCCTCCGTCTGTCTTTACGACGACCTTCGCCTGCCCGGCCTCCCTCCAGGAGTCGTACCAATCCGGTCGCCTCCTCTTCGCCGCCTCAGCCGCGTCGAGTGCCGCGTGTGCCACCTGGGCCGCAATCTTGCCCTTGCCCATCTTGAGGTCGGCCCTTACGACTATCACCTGCTTGACGTCGGTCACGCTGGAAGGGCCTCCGTTTTCGAAGGGTTATTACGCGGCGGGTTAAGGCTTGCTCCAACTCTAGCCACGGTGGAACCGATGCCCTCTTTCTCAGACAGCCCCCCATCCGAGCGATACGACGTTGTAGTGGGTGGAGGGAGCGTCGCCGGACTCGCGTTCGCCGCGGAGGCGACGAAGAGAGGGTTGAGCGTCCTCGTGCTCGAAGAGGACAAGGAGATCGGGGAGCCGGAGAAGTGCGACGGGCTCGTAAGCCTGCAGGAGCTACGTAGGTACGCGATGCCCGACAAGGACTGCATCCAGAGCCGCGTCTCGAGGGGAACGGTCTTCTCCCCGTCCGGGAGGAAGGCATCACTCGACGCCTCGAAGATGGACGTTGTGGTCATTGACAGGAGCGCGTTCGACAAGCAGCTCGCCGCCAACGCGGAGGTGTGGGGGGCAGAGGTCAGGACGGGCGCCCGGGTGACGGGGGTGGAGGAGCGTCCCGAAGAGGTCAGGGTCGCGGCCGGCCAACAGACCTTCCGCGCCTCCTACTACGTGGACGCCACCGGCCCGGCAGGCGTCATGAAGTTCAACAGGCAAGGCCTCGTCCCCACCGCGAAGTACGAGGTCGAAGGCGACTGGTTTGTCGACGGCGAGATAGAGGTCTATACGGACCAGGAGAGGTACCCGGGCTTCTTCGCCTGGGTGATCCCGCGCGGGGCCGGCATCGCCAAGGTGGGGGCGGCTGGGTTCGGGATCAATGCGGCGAAGGCCCTCGAGGACTTCCTCTCCACGCGCCAGTCGAGGGTCGTGAGCAAGGTTGCATGCACGATATACGTGGGCGGGCCGATCGAGCAGTTCGTCTCAGGCAGGACGCTCTACGTGGGCGAGTCGGCGGGGCAGGTGAAGCCGACCACCGCCGGGGGGATACCGAGCTCGGTGGCGGGCGGGGTCATCGCCGCGAGGTGGGTCTCCGACTCCATCCAGCTCAAGGACCCCGCCCTCATAGCGAGGTATCAGCCCGACTGGTCGGGCAGGTACGGCAAGGAGTATCGCCTGATGACCCGGCTGAGGCACATCTACGAGAACCTCTCGAACAGGGACCTGGACAAGCTCGTCGCCACGCTCGACAGGCCAAAGGTCGCCTCCAAGCTGGCCGCCGGGTCGTTCGACTTCCACGCCACGGCCGCGGTGTCGGCCCTCGGTGTGACCGGTATCCTCCAGCTCGCCGGGGTGCTCGTCTCCTCCGAGGCCAAGCAGGCGGTCGCCTCCCTCGTCCGCCCCTCCAAACGATGAACTACCGCCTCCTGACGTTCGCAAGGTATAATTCCTAGCCTCGGAGGGGCGTTTCGAGCTTGTCGCAGAAGACGGTCGTGCTCCCGGTCTGCACGTCCTGCAACCGACCTCTGATGCCTGGGGAGAAGGCGTCGAAGTTCAGCTGCCCCAACTGCACCCAGGTCACCGTCTGGCGCTGCGAGAAGTGCAGGAAGTTCTCCCGCAGATACAAGTGCGTCAACTGCGGGTTCGAGGGACCCTAGCATGGCGGGCTCCTACCTCGTCAGAATAAAGGTGATGCCCTCCGGACCCGAGGTCCCGGCGGCAAAGCTCCTCGACTCGATCAAGAGCGTCCTCACCAATGACATGATGCTGAAGGGAAGCAAGGAGGACCCGATAGCCTTCGGGCTCTATGCGCTGATCGTAGACGTCGTCACCCCAGAGGTCGAAGGGATGCCCGACAAGGTCGAGGCGGCAGTCGCCAAGGCGCCCCTCGTCACCCAGTCCGAGCTGATGGGCGTCAGCAGGATGTCCAGCCATCTTAAGGTCTGACCCCGAAGAGTTTATACCTCGGGCGGTTGGATGTCTTCCATCTCCGAAGGTCCTGTCCAGGTTGGATTGCTAGATTATTGAGACCCCCGCTTCGTTTCGCGCTCTACGAGCTGATCAAGGAGAAGAAGCACGCCACCGACGACGAGCTCCTCGACATCCTCGGCAAGGGAGAGGCCTACTCGATGAACGAGTTGAACAAGGCTCTCTTGGACCTGGAGATACTGGGCACAATAACGGTGAGGTGGGTCGCGAAGGAGAAGCGCAGGGTCGAGTTCGTGGAGGCGGCTGCCGCCCCCGTAAGGTACGCCGAGTAAGACTAGGTTTTTAGCCAGCGCCCGAGCCCTCGGGCCGAAGGGCTTCAGATGGGCGTAGACCTCGGAGACGTCATCCCCCGCAGGAAGGTCCCTCTAGAGTCCCTCAGCAGCAAGAGGCTGGCCGTCGACGCCTACAACACGCTCTACCAGTTCCTGGCCATAATCCGGGGGATGAGCGGGGAGCACCTCAAGGACTCCAGCGGGCGTGTGACCAGCCACCTCAGCGGCCTCTTCTACCGGAACGTCAACCTACTCGAGCTCAACATGAAACTCGTCTACGTCTTCGACGGCGCGCCTCCCGAGCTAAAGGCGACGGAGATAGACAGGAGGCGCAAGGCGAAGGAGGAGGCGAGGAGGCAGTACACCGTGGCGGCCGAGGCCGGAGACACGCAGGGGATGAGGAAGTACGCTGAGGCCTCGACCTCGCTGAGGCAGGACATGGTCGTGGAGTCGAAGGAACTCCTCGACGCGATGGGGATACCGTGGGTCGACGCCCCCTCCGAGGGGGAGGCGCAGGCCGCGGTGATGGCCACGGAGGGGACGGTGGACGCCGTGGCTTCGCAGGACCACGACTCGCTGCTCTTCGGAGCCCCCCTGCTCGCGAGGAACATCACCATATCAGGGAAGAGGCGCCTCCCCAGCAAGAACGTCACCATCGAGGTCGAGCCAGAGACGATAAGCCTCCAGGAGACCCTCCAGGTACTCGACCTCACGAGGGACCAGCTGATCGACTTTGGCATCCTTATGGGGACCGACTTCAACCCCGACGGCTTCAAGGGAATCGGGCCCGCCAGGGGGCTCAAGCTCCTCAAGACCTACCACTCGCTCGAGAGGATAGAACCTCTGAAGGAGGAGATAGCGAAGATAGACTACCAGGCGATCAGGAGCCTCTTTCTCAACCCTCCTGCGACGAGGGGTCTGAAGCCGAGCTGGGGCGACTTCAAGCCCGACGCCATAAAGTCCTTCCTCGTCGACGAGCACTCATTCTCGGCGGAGAGGGTGGACGCCGCGATCGAGCGTGTGGTCGGGCTCGAGAGCGCGAAGTCCGAGTCCCTCGAAAAGTGGTTCGGCTAGTCCTGCGAAAGACCCTCAAACTCCCTGCGGGTCCTCGCCAAGAGAGCGGGGTTCCTGGCGGACTCCTCCCCCAGGCTCCTGAAGCGCACGTCACCATAGTCGTGGCCCGGGTAGATCAAAGTCTCCCTGGGGAGGCTCATGATCTTGTCGTGCAAGGACTCGAACAAGGTCGCGGCCGAGCCGCCCGGGAGGTCCGTCCGCCCCCACGCCCCGATGAACAATGTGTCGCCCGTGAACAGGTCCTTCCCGTCATAATAGCACACGCTGTCCATCGTGTGCCCTGGGGTGTGGACCACCCTCACGCGGGTCTGCCCAAGTGCGAGGACGTCCCCGTCCTTGACCCTCACGTCCGAGGCCAGGGGGGACTCCTCGTGGGAGACGGTCTTGGCCCCGAGGGCATCGGCCAGCGCGCCGATCGTCTTCACGTGGTCGAAGTGCCCGTGGGTCGCACAGACGTACTTGGCCTTGATCCCGTTCTCCTTGGCGACGGCGACGATGGGCTCGATCTCCCAGCCGGAGTCGATGACCATCCCCTCGCGGCTACCCTCGTCTATGACGAGGTAGGCGAAGTTCTGCATCGGGCCGACCCCGATCTGGAAGACCCTGACGCCCAAGGGCGCGTCGGCGATGACACCGATGGGCGCGACGACGACCTCGCCGGTGTAACCCCCGTTGCCCTTGAACCCGACCTTTGGGAGGTGGAGGGCAACTGTGAAGTCTGCCACGACCGTTGGCTTCGCTGGGACTCCCGTCCCGGGGTCGAGGCCCGACGGAATGTCGACGGCGACCTTCGGCGCCCCGGACTCGTTCACCATCCGGACCGCCGTCGCCAGAGGCTCCCTGAGGGCGCCGCCCGAGACCCCAGTCCCGAGGATCGCGTCTACAAGGACGTCGGAGCGCTCTATGAGCCCAGCCACCGCTTCGAGCGCGCCCACGTCCGGGCAGGTGTGCAGCTCCACGCCCGAGCCGGCCAGCCTCTCCCAGTTCGACCTGGCCTCCTCCGTCCTGATCCTGTCCGGCGTCGCGAGGAGCACCAGGCTGACATCGAAACTGGCAGCGAGGTACCTCGCGGCGACGAACCCGTCTCCTCCGTTGTTTCCGCTGCCGCACAACACGCACACACGCCCCGCCCGGGGGTACCTGGACTCCACGAACTCGGCGACCGCCCTCCCAGCGTTCTCCATCAGATCCTTGGGGCCGACGCCGTTCGCCGCAGACCTGCGCTCGAGCTCTGCCATCTCCTCCGGTGTGACGTACTCCAAGCTCGTCAGCGTGGGCATCAGGCCCGAATCAGCTTTATCAACCATCGCGCCGCCTCACCGACACTCCATGAGTCGGAAGGGCGCGGGCAAGCACGTCTCGGCCTCCCAGATGACGACGGTGAGGCTCATGATGCCAACTGACGGTAACGTCCTCGGCAACGTCTTCGGCGGCGCGATAATGCGGTACATGGACGAGGTGGCGGGCATAGTGGCGTTCCACCACGCCCGGAAGGTCGTCGTGACCGCGTCGATAGAAAGGATGGACTTTTACGCGCCGGTCTACGTCGGCAACCTCCTCATCCTCAAGGCTTCGGTGAACTACGTCGGGCACACCTCCATGGAGGTGGGGGTGAGGATAGAGGCGGAGGACCCCCTGACCGGGACGACCACGCACACAGGTTCGTGCTACCTTACCTTCGTCGCGCTGGACGGCAACGGCAGGCCCACTCTCGTCGAACCGATCATCCCGAGGACCGCCGACGAGAAGAGGCGGTACGAGGAGGCCATGGCCAGGAGGAAGAGCCGCGAGGCTCTCGCGGCTAGAACGAAAGGAGTTTGATGTTCAGTTCAAACATTATAGAGTTCCCCAGAATTAACCGACGCGGCGGGACCTGTTCGCATGAACTTCTCGGACGTTCTCCATCTCGCGAAGATAGGCCGGACCGACGCTGCGTCGATTCTCCTAAAGGAGGAGTTCGAGAAGCTCCAGTCTCCCGGGCAGAGGGTGGACCTGTGCAAGTGGATAGCGGTGTGCTTCGAGGGCTTGGAGGAGTACTCGAGCGCGGCGGAGTGGCACGAGATGGCGGGACTCCTCTCCCTCGCGGAGACCAGCAGCGACGCGGCGAACGCCATCCGCGCCCTCCCGGAGTACGAAAAGGCCCGGAGCTTCTACTCGGTGTGCGAGGACGATGAGAAGACCGATCTCTGCTCGTCGGTGATCCAGCAGCTGAACAAGTGCTTCGCCGCCTCCTAGGGAACTAGCCCGACCTCTCCTGGTCGAGGGCCTTCCTCCTGTTGACCGTCTTGGTGTAGCATGAGACACAGATAAGCTCCTCCTTCGCCCCTATCTTGAACGGCTTGGCGTCCGAGGCCTTCATCTCGGAGTCGCAGAGGTAGCACTTCAACCGCCGCCACCCTCACCCTACTTCCGCGCCCGGAGGCGCCTCTTCTCGAGGTGCCCTCGGCCCTTGAAGTGCCAAATCTCTGCGTCCGCGTTGAAGGCCTCTGCCCATTTAACCAATTCCTTGGCCTCCTCGGCCTTGACCCGCGCCTTGCCGTTCTTGACCTGAAGCAGCAGGGTCGCTCCCTCCTTGGCGGCGAAGACGTCGACCGGGCTGTGCGAACCGGCGCTCCTGGCCACGACCCAGCCCTCGGCCCTGAGGATTTCCATCGCCCTATATTCCTTCGATCGGCCCCTTTCGTAGTTCAGATTAGGCAATTTCCTGAATTTCGCTCCTGTGAATTGTGCCGAAGTCGGATTCAACATTAGAGTCTAGAAGGAACGTAGGAAGTTCTGGCCTTACATGAAGAACGGAGAGCTTCATCTTTAGCGCACCCGCCATCGCCCTTTGGCGTCTTAATGCCTTCTCCATCCCTTTTGTTGCACCAGCATGCACCCTCTCTCCTCTGGAGGCGGCGGCTATGTCAAAGGAGGACACCTTGCTGACTGCTTAGAGGTGGCAGATCTCTGAGAACCCCAACTCAGGAAGTACCTTGGAAACGGCGAATCCCTCTGCTTCCGCGGCAATTGGGCGATTCGACATCCCCAACTCTCTCGCGTATTGGTTGACGTGAGCTCGACTCCTTGAAACGTATCTTGCATGTTGAGCGGTCTAGACTTTCCTGGGCGCTCTTTCGAGCAGCGAGTCCATCTGTGGATGCCATTTCCCAGAAGGGGCTTCCCGCACAGTTTGCAGACAAAAGTCCTTTGTCCGTGGTTCCGGCTCGTCAATACTCTAACTCAGTAGGCGGGTTAGCTATAGAAGCGCCTCGATGAGGATGGGCACAACCTTATGTCTCCCTCTTCGAATCCGGCAGACGACTGCACTTGGACCCTGGCGTCGACGAGTCTCTCAAGGGCATCGAGCGCGGCCTGCAGGACGTCATGTCAAAGAGGGAGAGCATCCTGAAGACCTCGAGGGACTGCATCTCTTTCTGCTCCAAGGCGATCGTCCACATCCACACCGGCGAGATGGCAGAGGCAAAGAAGGAGATAGAGGAGGCCGGCAAGATAATCAAGGCGCTGAGGAAGGAGGCGACCTCGGGCAGCCTTACTAGGTACCTCGCTTCCCCTGAGGCCGAGTTCGTGGAGGCCAGCGCGGTCCAGGCGATCGTCTCGGCCAAACCCATCCCGAGCGCCAAAGACCTGGGAGTATCGGGTGAGGGCTACCTTATGGGGCTGCTCGACACCGTCGGCGAGGTGAAGAGGCTGCTCCTCGACTCCATCATGCGGTCAGAGATAGGCAATGCGAAGAAGTACTTCGCCCTGATGGAGGCGCTCTATTCGGCGCTCTCTCCCTTCGCCGTGTTCGACAACGTCGCCGGCGGGCTCAGACGGAAGATCGACGTCGCGAGGATGCTCACGGAGGACGTCCGCGGGGTGATGGCGGAGGAGGCGAGGCGGTCGAACCTCCTGGACTCGATGGAGGGGCTGCAATCGACCCTGGGAGGCCGTGCGGCCGCTCCCCGAAAGAAAAGGCAGAGCTGAGCGGACCCTCAGTTCCCTAGGTCGTCCTCCCCGAGCGGGGAGACCTTCCTGTAGAACGGGCCCTCTCCCTTGGCCGAGACGTTCTTGACCAGCCCAATCGAGGCCAGCTTCTCGCAGGCGGACTCCACGTCGTCTGGGTCCAGCTTGACGTTGTACCTGCCCTCCAATTCCTCCTCGATCGTGAACAACCCCTTCTCCTGCATGTCCCCGAGCGCGGCAAGCACCTTCCCTTCCAGCTCGTCGACCGAGGGCGCCGGAGGCAGAGGCAGGATCTTGATCTTCTTGTTCCGGAGCTTGTCTATGACGGCCGCCCAGTCGTTGAGGTTCTTCTTCCTAGACCCGCCCGTCACCTGCTGGACGAACTCCGAGACCCTCTGAATGCCGTGGTCGGACCACTTGACCTCGAGCTTGGGGGCGGCCCCAGGCACCTTCTTCCCCGCCGTCCCCGCGATCGTGGCGATGGGTATCTCCAGGCTCGCGGCGTCCATGCTCACGGAGTCGAGGTCCTCGACGTCGGCGAAGAACAGCCTCTTCTGGCTGAAGGCGCCGATCCTGAGGTCCTCCTCCTTCTCTCCTCCGTGGACGTAGATCAGCCTCCTGTCAGTGAGGACGAGCGTCCCCTGCGTCTCGCCCACCCCGAACGCCGCCTCCACCTCCTTGCGGGTCCCAGAGCCCCGGCAGATGACTCCCTCCTCCTGGGCGAGCATCACCTCGGCAGAGCTGTCGTCTGGCATGTCGGCGCGACCTGGGCGCCGGGTCCGCGACGGGGTATTAATGAGATGCGCGCTCCACCCGCCTGACTTATATCACCGGGAGGAAGGCCGCGACCAGTCCCGTCGAGGGAAGAGTTTGGACAAGATCAAGCCCGTCCTGATCCCGACCCTGGTCGAGCTGGTCAAGCTCGAAGCCCATCTTTCTTTCGTCCCCCTCTCGACCGAGGAGCTTGCCGAGAAGACGGGCCAGAGCCAGCAGTCTGCATCCCAGCACCTCCGGCAACTCGAGAGCTTCGGGTACATCGAGCGCAGACGGTCCGGACCGAAGACGGCGGTGAAGCTCACAGAGGCGGGGCGCGACATCGTCCGCGCCTACTACTCGAGCCTCAAGGTGGCCCTCGAGAGCAAGCCGAAGGAGATGAGGTTCGCCGGCAAGGTCTTCAAGGGCCTCGGCGAGGGAGCCTATTACATCGGGCTCGAGGGCTATAGAAAGCAGTTCGCGAAGGTACTGGGCTTCGACCCTTACCCGGGGACTCTCAACATCAGGCTCGAGGACTCGATCCAGACGGAGCAGAAGAAGCAGCTACGAGCTTTCGACGGTCAAAGAATCGACGGGTTCCAGAGCCAAGGGAGGACGTACGGCGGGGCTAGGTGTTACAAGGCGACGGTGGGCGCCAAGAAGCTCCCAGCTTCGGTCCTGGTGATCGACAGGACACACTACGACGACAGCGTGATGGAGATAATCGCCCCTCAGTACCTGCGGGGGGCGCTCGGCCTCAAGGACGGCGACAAGATCGTCGTCAACGTCTCCGTGACCTGAGCGGTTAGAAGGACTCCAGTATCTTCGAGGTCTTGAGGCCGGGGGCCTGGGCACCGAGTCGCGCGGTTCTGAGCTGTATCCCCCTCTTCGACGCCTCTTGCACTATCACGTCGCTGTTGTGGTGCTGGTCGTAACCTAGCGCGACGATGTCCGGCCTTATCCTCGCGAGGATCTCGTAGATGCTCCCCTTGTTCCCAGGGAGCGCCGCGTCCACCACCCTGACGGAGGATACGAGCTCGACCCTGGCATCTTGCGGAGTGACGGGTACCCTCCCCTTGTTCTTCTCCACGCTCTCATCCGTCGCGACGACGACGACGAGCGTGTTCCCCATGCTCTTGGCCTCGGTGAGGGCATGGACGTGCCCGGAATGGATTATCTCGAAGGCTCCCCCCATCATCACCACCCTCAGCCTCCCTCTGCCGGCCGGCGTCAGCTCGACGCGGCTTCTGGTCACCTTTACGAGCCCGGCCGCTTTCGCCCCCTCGAGGGCTCCCCGGACCTCGCGGACTGTCTCGCCCAACGCCGACGATATCGATTCCGCCGATGGCGGCCATCCCTTCAGCCCCTGAACATACGTCTCCCGAAGGAGGGGGAGGATCTTCCTGCCCGACGGCGCCGCTCGCTTGGCCTTCCCGGCTACCATGAGAGTTTCACCTCACCCGTGAACGACAGGGCGTCGACCAGCCCCTCCGCGTAGCCGATGCTAAGCATGGCGAGCTCGTCCTCGTTGTTCGCGAGGAAACCCTCGGAGTCCTTGAGGTAGATCTCGGCGTTCTCGATGAGCTCCTGGTGCCTCCCTTGAAGGTCCTTCTT
>Ga0335077_10008572_pt1 | contig 12688 bp, 11 predicted proteins | sample Lox_Sample_31_FD_207151 | JGI IMG/M metagenome (GOLD analysis project Ga0335077, IMG submission 207151) | Soil microbial communities from Loxahatchee National Wildlife Refuge, Florida, United States - Lox_Sample_3.1 | ecosystem: Environmental > Terrestrial > Soil > Wetlands | place: USA... | reverse complement strand
GCGACGGGCGGATGCCATTCGGCGCATGCATCTGCGGTATCATGAGGGGGCGGAACTGATGGAACTATTGCCATTGCGTTTGCAATTCGTCTCGAGGAGAAGAAATTGATTCCACGCTACACGCGACCGGAGATGGGCCACGTCTGGAGCGACGCGAATAAATTCGCGAAGTGGCTGGAGGTGGAACTGGCGGCTACGGAAACACTGGCGGACGCCGGACAGGTGCCGAAGGAAGGCGCGGCGACGATTCGCGCAAAGGCGAAAATCGACGTGGGGCGAATTCATGAACTGGAGGCGCGCGTAAAGCACGACGTGATCGCGTTCACGATGGCGGTGGGCGAATCCATTGGCGATCCTGCTGCGGCGAGATGGCTGCACTACGGGATGACGTCGAATGACGTGGTGGATACGGCGCAGGCGCTGCAGGTACGCGATGCTTCGAAGCTGATCGAGCGCGACTTGGTGATGTTCGGAGAGATTCTCGATTTGCGCGCGCATGAGTTCCGGCACGCCCCGCAAATCGGGCGCACGCACGGGATTCATGCGGAGCCAATCACGTTTGGACTGAAGATCGCAAACTGGTTTGCGGAAAATCAGCGGAACATCGGGCGGTTTCGAGAAGCGGCGGCACAAATGGCGGTGGGGAAGATTTCCGGAGCGGTGGGCAACGATTCGCATCTTGGGCCGGAAATGGAAGAGCGGATTTGCCGACGTTTGGGACTAGCGGTGGCGCCGGTGAGTTCGCAGGTCATTCAGCGAGACCGGCACGCGCAGTATCTGAGCGCGCTAGCGCTGATCGCCGCCACGCTCGAGAAAATCGCGCTCGAAATCCGGCACTTGCAGAGGACGGAAGTGCGGGAGGCGGAGGAGCCGTTTGGCGGCGAGCAGCGCGGAAGTTCAGCAATGCCGCACAAACGCAACCCCGTGACGTGTGAGCAGATTTGCGGGCTGGCGCGGCTGGTGCGCTCGAACATGATGGCGGCTTACGAGAACGTGGCGCTTTGGCATGAGCGGGATATTTCGCACAGTTCCGTGGAACGAGTCATTCTCCCGGATTCGACAATCCTTGTGGACTACATGCTTTCGAAGATGATCACCATCGTCGGGCAGATGCGCGTGTTTCCAGAGCGGATGCTGCGGAATCTGGAGTCGACGCGAGGGTTGGTTTATTCCGGGCAATTGCTGCAGGACCTGGTGGAAAGCGGGATGCCGCGCGACGATGCGTACAAAGCCGTGCAGGAAAACGCCATGGCTGCGTGGGAATCCGACACCAGCTTTCGAGAAAGAGTAGCCGCCGATCCGCGCATTGCGCGTTATCTCGACGCGAAGGCTCTGGCACATACTTTTGATTTGCAGCGGCAGCTTCGCTACGTGGACTCCATTTTCGACCGCGTTTTTGGAGCACATCCGGCGGGAGAGAAATCGGCGGCCAGTTCTGGAGGGCCGCACTAAGTCCCCGTTCGCAAAGCCTCCTGTAAGAAAAGCGCCCCAGCTTTCGCCGGGGCGCCGTTCAGCCTCTTCTAATTCCGGCTTGCGCAGAAATTAGCTGCGGAGGCGGAAATCTATTCGACGCGTTGCACGTAACGTGCTTCGGAAGTGTCCACTTTGATTTTGTCGCCTTCGTTGACGAAAGGCGGCACCTGCACGACGAGGCCGGTTTCGAGAGTCGCGGGCTTCATCACCGCACTGGCCGTAGCTTTCTGAAGCGTCGGCTCGGTTTTCGTGACCTTGAGGTCCATGGTGTCGGGCAGCGCGACGCCGATGGGCTTGTCCTCGAAGAACTCCACTCTTACAACCGTATTAGAAATCAGGTAGTAGACAGTTTCGCCGAGTTGCTCGCGGGTCAGGTGCATCTGCTCGTAGGTTTGCGTATTCATGAAGTGGAAATCGTCGCCCTCGTTGTAGAGGTATTCGAATTCCATCTCATCGAGGATGGCGCGATCGACGAATTCCTCGGCGCGGAACCGGTAATCGATGATGGCGCCGGTCTTGAGATTTTTCATGCGTGTTTGCATGGAGCCGCGCTTGTTGCCGGGCGTACGGTGCTCCGTGCTGAAAACGGTGAAAAGCTGGCCCTCATGCTGGATAACCATGCCGGGGCGGAGTTGTGTTGCTTTAACGCTGCTCATATTCTCCCTAACAAGTTTGCTAGTTATGGAAATTCAGGCGGGCCAGGATTGTGGCCACATCCGGAATGACCTGCCTGCCACAGGCAGGCTCGAGGCGCGCTGGGCGAATTCAAGACCCACGCGAATATTTAGTATAAGGGTGCTTGTTCCGGCGGGTCAATCGCGGCTTTTGCCGGAGAGATTGTCGCGTTGCGCGGCAGCTTCGGCCATGATTTTTTCGATTTCGACGGGATCGCGCGGGAGGCGCTGGCTCAGGAGTGTGTAGCCGGATTCGGTGATGAGCACGTCGTCTTCGATGCGGACGCCGAGATTTTCTTCTGGAATATAGATGCCCGGCTCGACGGTGACAACCATGCCCGGTTGGAGCGGAGTGCAGTACTCACCCGGATCATGAACGTTGAGTCCAATGTGATGGCCCAGGCCGTGAACGAAATACCTGCCGAGGGGCTGCCCCTGACGGTCATGCCCATGAGAGTTGATGTAGTCCCAGGCAATGTTCATCAGGCCGTCCTTCTTGCCCTTACAGGAAAAATAGGCGCCGGGCTTAATGGCGGCAAGGGCGGCATTCTGGGCGCCAAGGACGATATCGTAGATTTCGCGCTGGCGCGGGGTGAACTTCCCGTTGGCGGGTAAGGTCCGCGTGATGTCAGCGGAATAGCCGGAATATTGCGCGCCAACATCAAGCACGACGATGTCGCCATCTTCGATTCTGCGTGAGAGTTTATCGTAGTGGAGTGTAGTGGAATTGGGACCAGCGCCCACGATGGGGGCATAGCCTTCAGCTTCGGAGCCGCCCATGGCGTGCACTTCTGTCATTTTTGCCGCGACCTGATATTCGAAGAGGCCGGGGCGCATCATTTTCATGGCTTCGAGTTGGGCATCCAATGAAAGATCAATCGCCTGCCTGAGAAAGGCGAGTTCGCCCGGAGACTTAATCTGGCGCATGGCTCCAACTTGCGCGCGAATATCTTTCAGCTTGGCTACCGGAGCCGTGAGTTGGAGCCAAGTGACAACGGCTTTTTCGTGAGGATAGCCGCCAAGTTCTTTTTCATATGGCAGAATCGTGTTGAAGGTGGGGTAAAGCCTGGCGAGTTTCTCGGTCGCGGCGCGCATTGAAGAGAATGGCTGAACGCTCGGGAAGCCCGTGCGCGATTCAATGCCGGGATCGGTCGGCGACATTCGCGGGCCGTTCCATTTCTCCTTGTCCGGATTCTTTGGCGGAAGAAAAAGAATCTCGCGCGGACCGTCCCAAGGAGTGACTGCCATCGCTGCGCCGTTGCTGTGAGGCGCCGGTAGAAGGATGAGAGCGGCGCCTTCTTCGTTGTGGCCAGTCAAATAGTAAAAATTGTCTTCCTGGGCGAAAACGTAACCTTCGGAAACTTCTTCGCGTCCCGTGAAGCCCCAGAGAATGATTGGAGCGTCGACTTGGGCGGCGAGCCTGGCACGGCGGTCGGCATAGACGCTGTTAGGCTCGCGCTCGCGGCGTTGCTGAGCTTGAACTGCGCCCGCGAAACTCGCGAGGAACGTAGTAAAGAGGCACAACCAAGAGGCCCACTTTCGAGATATTGGCGAGATGGAACTGACGCGACGATGCAGTTTCAGCCACCACGGGCGACCACTCATACATTCACCTCGGAACCGCCGATTTGTGCATGCGCCCACGGGGCAAGTGGGACTGCAGAACGGCTCGATGCAGTTGCCGCGCTACTCGCAGATGCGTGATTGTATCCGACCGAGCTTCGAGACACAAAGATACGATGTCTTTCAAAAGCGGCACCGATGCCAGTCGCGCTCATTGAAATTGAAGAAGGAAAAACTCAAGTCGCGACGGCCCTCAACAGCGGAAGAACTCGATTAGATTTTGCGAGACTTTGTCAGGTTCTTCGTGCTGGAGCCAGTGGGTGGCTTCCGGAAACATAAAAAGTTCGGCGTTGGTGCAGTAGCGCAAACTTTCGCGAGCCATTTCGGCTGCCAGAAAGGCATCACGCTCTCCCCAGAGAATGCGCGCGGGCACGCGGACGGTGCGGTCAGAGAACTTGACGCGATAGCGAAACAGGGCGCGATACCAATTAATCATGCACGTGAGAGCAGCGGGTTGGGACCAGGCTTCGCGATATTGCGCGAGATCCTCGGGGGAAAATGTTCCAGGGCGGCTGGAGCCCAGAAGAGCTCGTGTGCCAGTGCGGAATTGAAATGCGGAGAAGAAGGCTTCCGGCAGCCAGGGGATTTGAAAGAAAAAGATGTACCAACTTCGGAGCGTCTGCGAAAGATGAGTAGAGAGGTAACGGCGCATCACGGAAGGGTGCGGAACATTCAGAACGGCGAGCTTCGCCACGCGCTCAGGGTGAAGAAGCGCCGTGCTCCAAGCGACGGCCGCGCCCCAATCGTGCCCGGCAAGAAAAATCTTTTGCTGGCCGAGTTGGTCCGCGATGGCGATGATGTCGGAAACCAGTTCAGGAATCGTGTAGGCGGCGACTCCGGAAGATTTACTGCTGAGGTTGTAGCCGCGCTGGTCGGGGACGATGATGCGGAAGCCGGCGTTTGCGAGCGGCTCAATTTGTTTGCGCCAGCCGTACCAAAATTCAGGAAAGCCGTGAAGTAGTACCACAACAGGTCCATCGCTTGGACCGTTTGTCATTGCATGCAGGCGAACCTCCGAGATTTGGAAATAGCAAGATTGCACGGTTCTAATCCAGGAGAGAGTCTACCCAGTAGTTCCAGATTACAAGCACAAAAGTTCTATAGGCCAAACGATCAGCGTTGGTGTCTAGTAGGTGTAGGAACCCGCCGATCCGCTCCATCGGCCAAACCGGAAATATAGAAACTCGGAGGCGAACTTGCGAGGAAGGCTTGGTGTTTTCATCTTAGCTCTGATGTTTGGTGCTCCCGCGTGGGCGGGAGACGACGTGGAAGCCACGTACAAAAAGTACTGCGCCAGTTGCCACGGCATGACCGGAGACGGCAACGGCCACGCGCAGATGAAGGTCAAGCCCATCGATTTTCGATCGCCCATCGTGCAGAATTCCACCGATGAAAAACTCTTTCAGGCCATCGGCCACGGCGTGGGACACAAGGAATATGCGCACGCATTTGCCGATCGAGGAATGGACGCCAAGCAGATCGCGGACCTGGTGACTTACATCCGCAAACTGGCGAAGACTGCCAAGAAGACAAATTGAGCAAGTGTTGTTGGCCGATTTGTAGCCGAGTGGAACTATGCTTTGGCGGGCAGGACGACAGAATACAGCACCGCGAAATAATGGCATGTGCTTCCGCCCAGAACAAACACGTGCCAAATAAGATGGTTGTACGGAATTCTTTTCCAGGAGAAAAAGACAACTCCCGTTGTGTAAAGCAGTCCGCCCGCAGCGAGCCAAACTAATCCTGTTGCGGGAACCAGCAGGTAAATCGGCCGCGCGGCAATCACGGCCAGCCAGCCCATCAGAAGATAGACGGTCGTAGACAAAACATGAAAATGGTCGACGAACCAGAACTTCAGGATGATTCCCGCTAGAGCCAATCCCCAAATAACTCCGAAGAGCGACCAGCCCCAAGGTCCGCGCAAATTGACGAGGAGAAAAGGCGTATAGGTTCCGGCGATCAGCAGATAGATTGCGCAATGATCGAAGATTTTCAAGGCGCGTTTCAGGCGCGCCGATGGAACGCCGTGATACAGAGTGGAAGCCGTGTAGAGGCAGACGAGCGTGGCGCCGTAGATGGCACAGCTTACGATGTGCCAAGCGCTGCCATGGATTGCGGCGAGCACGATCAAAATCACCAAGCCGGTGACGCTTAAAATGAAGCCAACGCCGTGTGTGACGGCGTTAGCGAGTTCCTCAGCGGAAGTATTCCTTGAGTTTTCGTGAATCATGTCGCGAAGAGACAGTGTTCGCCGAAATGCGATTCTTCGCAATAGTTATTTCTGTGCCGAGAATTTTCTAACTTCGCGTTGAGCACATGCAGAAGTTGTCTCTCAAGTGGCAAGCTATTGTTTGTAGCGCTCCTTATAGAAATCGATCTGCTGCTGGATCTGCTCCTTCGTTAGGCCTGCAGTCCACTTGTGGAAGTCGCTCTTCATAACGTCGGCAGTCACTCCCGGCATGAGGCGTTCCGCCTCCGGAATGAATTCCGTGTAGAAGCTCTTGGCCACTTCATAGAATCCATGCCACTGCGTATAATCGGGACCCATCATGGCCGTGCCCATGCGAGCGCGGCGACCCTGGTGATGCCAGAGTTCGTAGTAAATCCATTCGATTTTCTCGTCGAACGGAGTCTTGGTCAGCTTGCCGGAGGCGTAGAGCTTGTCCATGATGGCCTTGGCGGGCTTGGCGAACTTTTCGTTGTAGAGATCGATGGTGCCCTCATACTGCGTATAGAAGTTTTCAACCCAGCCCGTCGCGTGGCAATTCGAGCAGACATCTTTCATCGCGGCGCGGCGCTTCTCCCAATTCTCCAGCTTGATGCTGATCGCGGGCCGCAGCGTGAAGCTGATGCGGTCACCGACATCGTGAGTGACTTTTTGGTTGGAGGTAGCGCTCATGTGGCAGGTGGCGCAAGTGGGCGCGGCGGAATAGTCCTTCCCCACGATCCACGATTTTGACTGCAGATTCATTTTGTCGATGTTGGCGCGAAACTGAATCCCATGCTTGGACTCCGCGTAGATTTCTGCTTGCGGGTGGTCAGGGCCGAGGTGGCATTTGCCGCAATTCTCCGGCTGGCGCGCGAGCGCGGAACTGAAACTGTGGCGCCCGTGACAAGCGGCGCAAGTGCCGCGGCTGCCGTCGGGATTTACTCGGCCAATGCCGCTGTTGGGCCACGTGGCCGGGTCAAATTTGCCTTCTCCCATGTACTTTACTTCGCTGCCGTGGCACTGCCGGCATCCGTTCATCGCAGCAGGACCGCCCTCGACTATTTCGCCCAGCATGTTGTCGAGCGAGCCGATAAATTTGGCCGCAGCGGCATGGTGGCTTTTTTCAAATTGCGCGACTTCTTCCGCGTGGCATCGCGCGCAGTAATTCGGTGTAACGATGACGGCGATCTTCTGGCCGTAATGGTCAAAGGTGCCCGGATCGTTGGCGGTCGCTTGATGACACGAGTAGCAGTCCACGCCCTTTTTGGCGTGCGCACTCCCTCGCCACTGTTCAACGATGCCGGGCGTGGTGCTGGAATGGCAGTCCAGGCATTGCTGCCCGGCCGCAGAAACCGCAGGTGATTGAGCTCGAGCGATAGTTGAGAGACTTAAAATGAACAAAGCAGAAACAAACGCGCGGAACGCCATGGCGGGACCTCCTTGAAGGGGAATGGCATTTGCCCGAGGAGCGACGAGCAGACCAGAGAGATTTTACTTTTTCGGAGGAAGAATGCAATCACGCAAGGCGCGTAGGTTGAAAAATAGGCCAGGGTCTAGAAGCCGGGGGCGCCGGAAGCTGCGGGACGCATTTCGGGGGCGTTCACGCCAAAGCGCAGATGCGCAAAGTATGTTTGCCCCAGGGACATGAACCCCGTGTAAAGGTAGCCCCACACGAAAAGCAGCAAGAAGGGGGCAGTAGCATAGTTTTCGTTGCTAATGGCGTAGACAACTGTGAAAGCAAAGTACAAGCCAAGTAGAACTTCCGCGTAGGGCATCCAGCCGGCTTTGTTCCTGTAGGATTTCTTGACGAACGAATCCTTCTTGCCTTCGATCTTGAATTTGGGAGTGCGGGCGAACTCGCTCTTTTTGCCGATGATGGCTTCAATCACCGCCTGCGCGTTGCGCACCGAGATGCCGATGCCCGTGGCCATCACGAAGGGCATGTAAAGGAACGTCCGCCACCATTTCTTCGGCCGCAGTTCTCTTTGCGCGACCAAATAGAAACTGGAAATCGAGCACGTCGAAGCGAGAAAGAGCGGGAGGTCGATTACCAGCATCTGAAACCAGCCCTGGTAGAAGCGCACAATCATCGCCGGCAACAGCATGGTCGAAAGCAGAACCATGAGGGGGTAGCTGATGTTGGCGGTCAGATGAAAAAAAGCTTCGGCCTTGACGTGCCACGGCGCATCCGACTTAAACACCTTTGGAAGGATCTTCTTCGCGGTTTGCATCAGACCCTTGGCCCAGCGGGCTTGCTGAGCCTTAAAGCCGTTCATGTCCACCGGCAGCTCGGAGGCGCACTCAATCTGCGGCAGGTAGACGAATTTCCAGCCTTTGAGCTGTGAGCGATAGGAAAGATCGGTGTCTTCGGTGAGCGTGTCATGCTCCCAGCCGCCGGCATCGTCGATGGCTTTGCGGCGCCACACGCCAGCGGTGCCGTTGAAGTTGAAAAAGGTGCCGCGGCGGGAACGCGCGCCATGCTCGACGACGAAGTGGCCGTCGAGCAAAATCGTTTCGACGTTGGTGAGCAGCGAATAATCGCTGTTGAGATAGGTCCAGCGCGTCTGCACCATGCCGATCTTGTCGCCGCCATCGGGATTGAGGAAGTAGGGAATCGTGGAACGCAAAAAGTCTAGTTGCGGGATGAAATCCGCATCGAAAATCGCTACAAACTCACCCTTGGCGGTTTTCAGTCCGTTTTCCAGGGCGCCGGCTTTGAAACCTTCGCGATTGGTGCGGTGAATGTACTCGATGGGCATGCCCTGCGCGGCGTGGCGCTCCACACATGCGCGAGCGACCTCCTGCGTTTCGTCCGTGGAATCGTCGAGCACCTGCACATCGAGAAGTTCCTTGGGATAGTCGAAGCGCGAGATAGCTTCCACCAGGCGCTCGATCACGTAGCGTTCGTTGAAGATTGGCAATTGAATCGTGACGCGCGGCCAGTTTGTCACCGGAGGCGGCGGGGGAGGAACGTTCTTCGAGTACATGAAGTAGTCGTAGACCAGCCAGTAGCGATGCAGGCCGTAGAGGGCCAGCACGAACAGAACGAGGAAGTAGGGAATCATCATCGCCAGGTCGAAAGCGTTGGCGTGGTAAATACCGCTGAAAGTCCGATCTGTAATCTTGTGCCAGTAATGGCCGACGGGATTTTGCTGTGCGAGGTAAACGGAGAGTGAGAGGGCGATGTGCACGGTTAGAAGAGTATCGTTGAGCGGCAGAGCTTCCCTGGATTCAATTTAACCGAGCTTAATTATAAGGCATAATCCCGCGACGCGTATGAACCCTGAACCCGTGGACAAGTTGCAGCCCAGGGCGCCCCTTGGGGAGATCGCGCGCGAATTTCTGCGGCTCGGGTTCATCGCGTTTGGCGGACCGGCGGCGCACATCGCTTTAATGGAAGAGGAATTCGTGCGGCGCCGAAACTGGGTCACTCGCGAGCGTTTTCTGGACCTTGTCGGAGCGGTGAGCTTGTTGCCGGGGCCGAGTTCCACCGAACTGGCCATTTATCTCGGGCAAATCCGCGGCGGCTTGCTGGGATTGATCGTCGCGGGGACGGCGTTTGTTCTGCCCGCGGCAATTCTGGTCATTGGATTGGCTTGGGCTTACGTACGTTTCGGCGCAGTGCCGCAGGTGGCCGGGCTGCTGTTCGCGGTCAAGCCGGTCGTGGTCGTGCTGATTGCTCAGGCCATTTGGATACTGGCCAAGGCAGCGTTGCGGACAGTGCCGCTCGCGGCGCTGGCTACTCTTGTCATTGCGCTCTCGGCCTTTGGGGTACCTGCGCTGATTTTGCTGATCGGCGGTGGGTTAGTTTGGATGGCCGCCCGCGAGGTTCAGACACTTAACGCAAAGAGAACCGCTGCCTTTGTTGTTCTTGGACGAATCGCGCGATATTCCATGCCCGCCGTTGTCGTTGGGCTCTCATCCGTTTTTCTTTATTTCTTGAAGGTTGGCGCGGTGCTGTTTGGCAGTGGCTACGTGCTGCTTGCGCTGCTGCGGGCCGATCTTGTCGTGCGGCTACACTGGCTGACCGAGCCGCAGTTGCTTGACGCTATAGCGGTTAGTCAGGCCACGCCGGGGCCTTTTTTCACCGTCTCGACCTTCATCGGCTATTTACTTGGCGGATGGCGCGGGGCAGTTCTTGCGACGGTCGGCATGTTTTTGCCTGCGTTTGTCTACGTTGCGGCGACCGCAAATTTCCTTCCGCGGTTGCGCAAGTCAAGAGCAGCGAGTGCGTTTCTCGACGGAGTAAACGCGGCGGCAGTGGCGCTGATGGCCTTTGTGGGATGGCAATTTGCCCGCGCGGCTCTCGCGAGCATTCCAGCCATCGTTTTGGCAGTGATTAGTGGAGTTCTGGTCTTTCGTTTCCGAGTAAATTCAGCGTGGGTCATCGCTGGAGCGGCGATGGCTGGAATTGTTCTCGGCCTCTTCCATTTGAATTGATCTACGGGGTGTGAGCGGGGCAGCGAAGAACGAACAACCTCTTAGTGTCCGAACTCAATTCCTTTGCTACGGGATCAGTACGATCTTTCCAGCTGCCCCCGGTTCGAGAATTTCCTTGTGTGCTCGCGCGGCATCGCCGAGCGGCATTTCCTTGCCAACGACCGGCCGCAGTGTGCCATTTTCCAGACCAGCGATCAGCCCGGCATGGATATCCGCTTCTTCCGCAGGTGTGATCGCCCACAGCGTGAATCCTCGCGCCGACGCCCGCCGCAGCATGAGGTCGCGCGGGTTGATGGTAATCTCTCCACGGTTTCCAATAATGATGACGCGGCCATTGATCGCCAGGAGCTTCAAATCCGCGGACAGATTTACGTTCGCGAGCATTTCAAGGATGATATCCACCCCGCGGCCACCCGTAGCTTTCATGATTTCGTCCACGTAGCCCGCCTTGCTGTGATCGAAAACCTGGCTCGCGCCTTCGCTCTTCACGAGGTCAAGCCCCTTCTGTGTTCCCGCGGTGCCGAAAACGCTGAGACCCATCGCGCGCGCCATCTGAACGGCTGCGCTTCCCACGCCTCCGCTTGCGCCATGCACCAACACAGTTTCCGAAGCGTGTGCCTCCGCGGAATGGAACAGCGCATGGTATGCCGTGCCATACGGCACCCAAACGCCCGCGCCCTGGCTGAAACTAATCTTGCCCGGCAGGTGGTGAACCTGCTCTTCCAGCGCCAGTGCATATTCCGCGTAAGCGCCCGTGATCGTCTTTGCTGTATAGACGCGATCGCCGGGCTTCACTTTGGTTACGCCATCGCCGACGGCTTCTATCACGCCGGCGCCGTCCGAGCCAGGTGTGTAGGGAAGCGGCGGCTTCTGAGCGTACGTACCGGCTCGCATGTAGGTGTCGTAGGGATTCACGCCCGCGGCGCGGATGCGCACCAGGACCTGCCCCGCAGCAGGCTTTGGAGTGGGCACTTCTTCCAGCTTCAAGACTTCCGGACCACCGAACTGCCTAACAAGGATTGCTTTCACGATGTTGCTCCCTATTTTTCATTTCCGCAGCGGAACACCCAACCGCAACAAACAGCAAATCAAAAGTGCTCGGCTTCGCCAATGGGGGCCGCTTCTCTTTCTACGAGCCCCGCGGAGCGGCCCCAAGCCGTGGTTTGCCAATTGTCTTTTCCTTTGGTTGGCGGAATCCACGGCGGCAAAGACAGGCTCAAATATTCCGCGAGCGCAAAGAGGTATGGCTCATACATTTTGCGCAATTCGTGGAGTTTGTGCTCGGCCTCCGGATCATTTGCCAGTTCCACCCCGTGCTCGGCGAGCATTACGCGAATGCGCTGCCAGTCTTCGGCAGGCAGCCGATTGTAGGGTAGCGCGCGGGGCGGCGCTTTGAAGACCTGCGAAAGATCGACGGCGGCGTGGCGCGCGATGGCAAACGTCAACTCTGCCTGGCGCTTGCAGGAGCCCTCAATTCCAACTTTCATAAGGGCGCAAGAATCCAGGATAGCCATTAGCGCTGCGATCCAGGACTGGTTGTCATGCTGGGAGCGAAAATACGCCAGGACGGGATACGAAAGGTGGCTCTCCATGAGGTCCGCAGCCCAAAATTCCCAATCCTTGAAGAGCAAGCGAAGTGCATCACTGCCCCCGGGATAGGAATGCCGCCGAAGAAGTTCGCCTGCCGTCGGTGGCGTCCCCGCACGCGCATCCAGCAGAGAAATGTTCACCTCGCGTTTGGAAAAGGAACCGTAAATGAACGGCAAGTATCCAATGACGGCGGCGAGAAATCCGAATCCGAATCCGGCTTCCGCAACCACGAGAATGCGAGCCAGGCTAGTCCGCGGTACGACGTCGCCGAGACCCAGCGTGAAGAAAGTGGTTCCGCTCAGATAGAGGTCCGTGCCCAGACCGGGCTGCGCGCCCGCTGTGCTGAGCGCGGAACCGGCTCCATATTGCATCAGACCAAATCCGAAGATGAGGCCCACTGCCCAAACGCCGACGAGCACCAGCAGTGAAAGCGGTCCATAGAAACTGAGCAGCGCTTCCCGTCTTTTACCTTTTCCAGCCAGCCGCGTTAGCGATTTCCACCCAATCCAGGTGAATTTGTAGAAGACGCGCGCGAGGCGGAATCTCCTCGTCACGCGCCGCGGCAGGATGATGGACTCAAAGGCGTCCCAAAGCACTATCGCGAAAATCGCGACACCAGCAACGAACGCTCCGGGCGCTGGAATCATGTGCGGCATTGTACTCGTTTGGCTTGAAGAAA
>Ga0335077_10008571_pt1 | contig 12690 bp, 9 predicted proteins | sample Lox_Sample_31_FD_207151 | JGI IMG/M metagenome (GOLD analysis project Ga0335077, IMG submission 207151) | Soil microbial communities from Loxahatchee National Wildlife Refuge, Florida, United States - Lox_Sample_3.1 | ecosystem: Environmental > Terrestrial > Soil > Wetlands | place: USA: Florida... | reverse complement strand
AATCGTGATCCACGCGCCCGCCGGCAGCCTGACCTCCGCCGGCAGCGGCGGCGGATCTGCCGGACCCGATTCACCGAACTTATGCCAGGAACCGTTTTGCGCCGTGAGTGCACTGGCGAATGACAGACCCACGATCAGCACGTATTTCCGCATTTCAAATGGTCTTTGCAAGTGGGATACCAGCCGGAAATTGCTTGGGGCCGAAATACTTACAAATCACGCCCAGTGGCTGACTTGGAACGGGGTGGTTGTCTTCAACCACCCCAACTGTATGACACTGGAAGGTCTTGAGCTTTGGATTCTCCATCCTGGTGACTTGGCTGCTGTCGGGGCTGGTAACCGGATCGATCGTTTACTGCGTGCTCGTGATCATCGCGGCGCGCCGTTACCTGCATCAGAAAGCGCCCCGCGCGGCGTCGGCTCCTCCCATCAGCGTGCTGACGCCCCTCCACGGCGCCGAGATAGGACTGGAGGAGAATCTGCGATCGTCTTTCGCCCAGCGATACCCGCGATTCGAACTGCTCTTCGCTTTCCGCCGCAGCGACGATCCGGCCTCGCCGGTCGTTCACAAACTGATGGCGGAGTTTCGCCACGTGCCCGCGCGCATCATCATCACGGGCGAGCCGCCGTACCCCAATGCCAAGGTTTTCAGCCTTCACCTGATGCAGGTCGCCGCGCAGTTTGAACTGCTGGTCATGGCGGACAGCGACGTGCGCACAGATCCCGACATGCTCGAAGCGATCGCCGGAGAGTTCCAGGACGCCCGTGTGGGCATGGTCACCTGCCCCTACCTCGCCATCGCGGAGCGCGGATTCTGGTGGAAACTCGATGCGATCGGCATGAATACGCAGTTCCTTGGCGGCGTGCTGGTGGCGCGCATGCTCGAAGGCATGAAGTTTGCCCTCGGCCCCGCGATCGCAGTACGCAAGAGCGTTCTCGCGCAGATGGGCGGCATCGAGACCCTGAACGACTACCTGGCCGAGGACTTCGTCATTGGGCAGACGGCTGACCGTCTGGGACATCGCGTGATCCTTTCCTCCTATCGCATCGAGCATCACATCGGCGGCGGCGATTTTTGGAGCAACATGCAGCACCGCCTTCGATGGGTGCGCAGCACACGCCGTTCGCGGCCCCGCGGATATGTCGGCGAGCTGTTTACCAATCCCCTGCCGCTGGCGCTCGCGCTTTGGCTGTGGGAACCCCGGCTCTGGCCCGTGGCTGTCACTGGCGTTCTCCTGCGTGCTGCCGCTGGATGGATCGCCGCATATCGAGTCTTGCGCGCCAGTCTGACCATCCTGCAGTGGCTCTGCGTTCCTTTACAGGACATGTTGAGCTTCTTTTTCTGGATTGCAGGATTCTTCGGAACAACCGTTTTGTGGCGGGGCCGCCGATACCGGCTCGACCGTGACGGGCGCATCGCCCTCATCGGATAACCTCCAATCGAGCGGCGCCGTAACGGCGCAAGGATCGTCCGTGAAGCCTGGAGCCTGGCCGGCGCCCCGTGACATTATTTGCGTAACCCGCCATCCCTTTGCCTCCGTCTACCAGACAACAGGGAAAGATCATGAACCACGCGAAGATGTGTGCGCTCGTGTTTTCAGCGGTGCTTGTAAGCAGCGCTGAACAATCTTGGAGAGGCAAACCGCTTGCGGAGTGGACCGAGGATGATGCCAGGCAAGTGTTGTCGAATTCTCCTTGGGCAAAGCTCGTGACTCCCAGAGTCGAGCGGCCTGAAAACAGCCGGGGAGGTCTCGGGGGCCGCCGCGGTGGAATGGGCGGCGGGATGGGAGGCTCCGGCATGGGCGGTCCTGGTATGGGGAGCGGGCGCGTTGGAATGGGTGGAGGCGGCGGCCTGGGCGGCGGCAGCGGTACCGGTTATCCTGGCGGCGGCCGGTCTTCTGATCCCGACATGGGCGGTATTGATCGTGAGCCCGGTGATCGCGACGCTGCGCCCCCTGCGGTAACCGTGCGCTGGGAGAGTGCGCTGCCGGTGCGTGAAGCGCAGCTCAAACTTCACCAGGAGTCCGTGAGCGCGGATGAACCGTATTACGCGATCGCCGTGTCGGGTCTTCCATCGCGCATGGCGAATCGCGACCCGCAGGAATTGCGGAGCCGTTTGTTGTCGGATAGTTACTTGAAATTGAAAGGCAAGAAGAAGATCGCTCTCGCCGATGTAAAACTGCTTACAAGGGACGAAAACGCCGTCCTGCTTCTCTTGTTCCCCAAGAGTCAGGAAATTACGGCGGGCGACAAAGAAATCGAGTTCTCCACCCGCGTTGCGCGCATGGAGATCAAGCAGAAGTTTCTGCTCGCGGACATGACCTTCGACGGCAAGCTGCAGCTTTGAGTCCTCAGTGCAGCCCCCGCCCGCTCACCAGGTAGACCGCGAAACTGCCCAGCCAGTGCCCGCCCTCATAGTGTTCGCTCTTGATGCTGTCCAGGCCGGCTTGCTTGAGTTTGCCGGCGAGCGCCGTTAGCTGCTCCGAGCGGGCGTCGGGAGCCGGCAGGTTCGACACAATGCCCTCCAGCATCCAGGCGCGGCTGAGATTCAGTCCGGCCAAGTGGTATAGCTTGCCATCCGTCACGTCGGAAACCCGGGTGGGTTCCAGGTCCACGCGGGGAAGAAAAGCGGTGAGCCACTCCGCGAACTCGGCGCCCGGGAGTATCCGGCGCACGACGTCGGCTTCGGCGAGGCATGGGGAGAAGAAGTCTTCGCCCGAAGGCTCGTACGCGAGCGGACAATTCCGGTCGTTCAAGTAATACTCCCGCGCGCGCGATTCCACCAGCCGGCCAAACTCCGCGTTGCCGGTGATCCGAGCGTAATCGAGCATCAGGCCCATCGCAAACGCTGTGTTGTTGTGCTCTCCGGCGCGAATCGGATGCTCGAGTTTCGGCAACCATGAGGAGACCCGGATGGTGACGGCCTGTTCCATCGGACGGAGTGTGGCAGACCACTGACGCGCTTCGGGGTCGCCGGATTCCTTCAGCTCCGCCGCAAGTTGCAGCAGCCAGGCCAGGCCGTACGGCCGCTCGAAGCTGCCGCGCCCGGCGTCGTTGAGATACTTCACTTCTTGAGCCATGTTGGCGGGCGTGAGGCTCTGTGCCAGGGCACGGCGAGCCTCCGGCGTGAACTCCGCGTGAGGAAACATGTGGATCAGCCGGACCAGCAGCCAGTGCGCGTGAACGGAAGAGTGCCAGTCGTAGCAACCGTAAAACGCCGGCGTCAGTTCGCGGGGCGGCTTCACATCGCCGTCGGAGTTCAACGAGTGCGCGATCTTGTTGGGGTATTCCTTGTGGATGCAGTCGAGCGCCAGCCTGGCAAAACGCGCTGCCTGGATCTGGTCGAACTCCGAATCGGCCATCAGCCCTCCGCAAAGAACCGCACCGAGCACGAACGGCCGGATCATGGGTTTGATCTTAGCGCGCGGTTGCGGAGTCACGCGAGCTTGCGCGCAAAGTCGACTTCGCGCCTTACGTCTTCGTCCACGTCGCCTTCTTTCTCGTATTCAATGGCAACCAGTCCGCCGTAAGACACCCGGTGCAACTCCTCCATGACGGCCGGAATTTTCGCGATGCCTCGGCCGATCAGAACATTGTCCTCGCCACCGGCGGCCGCCACATCCTTCAGGTGCACCATTTTCAGAAACGGCGCCAGCTTGCGAACTGCTTCCACCGTGTCGTAGCCGCAGGACGCGAACTGTCCGACATCCACCGCGGCACCCATGGTTTTCGATCGGCCCGCTAGCGCCTTCAAAACGTCATCCGGACTCTCGTAAGCAAATTTCTGTTTGAAGTAGTGGTTGTGAATGCCAAACGTGAGGCCTTCCCGCGAGAAGCGCTCGTCGATTTTCCGCAGCATGTCGCCGGTCGCATCGCCCGAAATGTTCGTCGCGCCCAACAGTTTGGCAAACCGCACGGCATAATCGAGATCCCGGTCGTCTTTAATCGTGGCGGTGTAATACGACACGCAGCGGATTCCCGCCCGGTCGAATTTGCTTCGGGCAGACTGGCACATTTCGGGAGTCGGCGGCTTCATCAGCATGAACTCCCCCCGCGACATCTCGATCTCCGTGATCTGCAATGCGGAAAGGCGGCCGATCATGTCATCGATCGAAAGGCTGTGGTAGGTATATGTGCCGATGCCGATCCGAAGCCGGCTGGCGCCGTGCGCACCCTTGCCGGCCGCGCCGATTCCAATCGTTAAAGCCTGGGCAAACCTTCTGCGGGTAATCATGGGTATGTCCGGTTACGGCGCCGGCCGCGGCGTGACATCGGCATCCACCAGCCCCATGGCCCACTTGATGGCTTCCACGTACATGGTCTGCATTTCGGGCCGGTCCCAATTCTGCTCGGGGTGCCCTAGCGTCGAGTAGTATACACGGCCCTTGCCATACATCTTCGCCCAGGTCACCGCAAAATCCCGATCCTTACGATGGACGCGCGGGTTGGTCAGGTCGACTTTGCTCGCATCCAGCCGCATCAGCACCCGCACTTTGTCGCGCGAGAAATTCCTGATCTGGTAAATCTCGTCTTTGAAGACAAAGGCGGGCGGCCACTGCTTCATCCCCGGAAAGCCCGGGTCCTCGACAACGATGGGCGCTTCGAATGTCCCCCAGGGATGCTCATCGAAATAGCCGCCGATCATGTCGCCGTATTCCGGCCAGCCGGTAAACGTGATGGTGGCGCTGTGTACGCCGATGAAGCCCTTTCCGTCATCACGAATGAACGACAGAAAATCAGTCTTCTGCTGGTTGTCCATTTCGAGCGTACCCCCCGTGTAGAACAGCACGGCGTCGAAATCGTTCAAGTTCTTGGCGTTATATTCCAACTTCTTCTTCGTCAGGGCTTCCGTGTCGGTGCGAATCGTGGTGTCCCACAGGCCTGTTTCCCGGCCCAGCCGTTCGATGGTTGCCAGTGCGTGAGACACCGCTTCATGCCGGTACCCTTTCTCTTCTCCAATAGCCAGCAACCTTTTCTTGGCGCCCGCCCCGCGCGTGCCGCCGAGCGGAACCATCGCCAGCAACAGGAGCGCCGTGCAGATTCGTTTCATAGGTTGCTTCTCTTAAAGTACAATGGCTGACTATGATTATGGCCAGATTCTCTGCTTTGATTACCGCGATCGCAGCGCTTGGGGCGCCCCTGATGGCGCAAAGCGACGTCAAAGGCACTGTCCTGAAGCATTTGAAGACCTCGCGCGACTTCACCCTAAAAGTCGCCGGCCAGATGCCGGAGGCGGATTACGGTTTCAAGCTGACTCCCGCGCAGATGAGTTTTGGGGACCAGATGGTCCATCTAGCGCAGGGGTCTGAATACTTTCTGGCGCCAATTTTCGGGGAGAAGCCCAACCCAGGGAAGCCGGCCAGCATGAGCAAGAGCGACGTCATGGCATTTGTGAAGAAGTCTTTCGACGCTTCGATCGAGAAGGTGTCCAAACTGACGCCGGAGCAGATTTCGAAATCTTACAAAAGCGACGAAGGAACGATGTCCGGCCTGGAACTGCTGATGGGCCTGTTGGACCATACCACGCATCATCGCGCCTCAGCCGAGATGTATCTCCGCGCCAAAGGCATCACCCCCACTGAATACCAGTTTTGAGTCCTCACTTTTTTGGAGCACCTCCACGCTGTGGTGATCCTGGGATTTGAAACAGACAAAACGGTTTACTCGAGAACGATCTTCTGCTGCTACCCGGTTGGATTAACTGATGGTACTGTACATTTACCTGGCGATACCCTGCTCGTTTCCCCCGTTTTGATGGACGTGTAACATCTGTACGTAAAAGAAAAATTGGGACTTTTTTTGTTTCACAGCTTGGGTAACGGGCGGTAACTACACAGATTCTATTACCACGCCTATACTCATTCGAGTTTCCTGATCTTGCTTTACCCAAGGGGGTCCCATGGTCCAAGTGCGACGCAACGAATGTCGGACGGCTCTGCTGCCGGTTCTAATGGTTTGCCTTTACCTCTGCTTTTCGACTGCTTCGCTGAAAGCACAAAACGCCAGCGGCACGCTGACCGGAACTGTTGCCGATCCCAGCGGCGCAGTCGTTCCCGGCGCCACCGTAATAATGAAGAACGAGCTGAGTGGTGACGAACGGCGGACGATCGCCAACAATGATGGGTTCTTCTCCATCAACGCTGTGCAGCCGGGCGACTACACCGTTATCATCAAGGCGCAAGGGTTTGAGCAATACGAAAGCAAGGGCGTCCACTTCGACGTCGGCGACAAGCGCAACCTCCCAAATATTGCCCTCAAAGTGGGTGCGTCGACGGACACGGTTACGGTGTCGGCTAATGCGGAGGTTTTGACCGTCGATTCCGGTGAAAAATCAACAACCATCAGCCAGAAGCAGTTGCAGGATATCGCCATTGTCGGCCAGAATGCCGCGGAATTCATTAAGATTCTGCCGGGCTTTGCCATGACCGCCATGGGCACAAACGCAAACGGCGCCAGCTTCGATGGACAGGTTCAGAACACCGGTCAGGGCCCGGTGGGCAGCTTTTCGCCGAACGGTTTGCGCACGGCAGCGCTGGACATCACCTCGGATGGCGCGCACACTATCGACCCCGGTTGCAACTGCGGGCAAGCGGTCAACAACGCGGTTGACATGACGCAGGAAATGAAAGTACTGACCTCCAACTTCGGTGCGGACAATGCGAAGGGCCCCGTGGTGATTACCGCGGCCGGCAAATCGGGTGGCAACAGCTTCCATGGGGAAGCGTATATCTACGCGCGCAACCACATCCTGGATGCAACCAACGCCTTCAACAACAGCGAAGGGACCAACCAGGCGACCGGCCTGAAAGTGGCGCCCAAACCGGACACTTCCTTCTACTACCCCGGCGCCAACTTCGGTGGTCCCGTGATCATTCCCGGAACCGGTTTCAACAAGAACCACGACAAACTGTTTTTCTTTGTGGCCTACGAGTACTACAAGCAGCAGGTACAGGATCTGAGCCACGACGTGTTCAATTCGGTGGTGCCCACGGACTTTGAGCGGAACGGGGATTTTAGTGCCGCCAGCATCAACAACTATTTCGGCTCGTCGGCAGGTAAGCAGGGCTATGCGCTGGGCGCGGCCACTGCGAACGCGAACTACGGCACCAACGGAATCATTCCGGCATCCCAATTCAACACGATCGGGGTGAACATGTTCGCCAAGCTGTTTCCGAAGGCGAACGTGGACCCTAAACTCAACAACGGTTACAATTTCATCAACTCCACCACGCACTCGGACAACCTGTGGCAATTTCGCCCGCGCTTGGACTGGAGCATCAACGACAATACCAAGGTCTTCGTGAGCTATAACACGCAGCGGGACCTAAACCACGACAACAGCACCGCGTGGTGGGGAACCAACCCGGCAGTGCCGTATCCGACTCCGCTCGCTCAGGGCAACTCCTCGGATTCGGTGACGGTGAACATGACGAAAGTCTTCAGCGCAACCCTTACCAATGAAGCGATTTTCACCTACACGAATCTGTATGTGCCGTTCACCATTCCGAATCTGAAGAATTTCACCGCCGACGCGCTGGGCGTTAACTTCAAGCACATTTTTAACCAGACCGTCAACAACCAGATACCCGCCATCACCGGTTGGAGTGACGGCATGGCGAACTTGATTCAACCCAGCGGGTTCGAGACCGGTTCCTTATACGCAAACAAATGGCTGCCGAGTTTCTCAGACAATGTCTCGAAGGTGTGGGGAACGCACACCGCGAAGTTTGGCTTTTACTATGAATGGACCAAGAACCAGCAACCCAGCAACAACTACGTCAATGGCGAAATGCAGTATGCCAACTGGGGCCAAGGGTCGACGGGCAACGTGTACGCCGATATGTTAACCGGCATCATCTCCGGCGGTTATGTGGAAACCAACAAGGACCCGATTGTCCAGATGCACTTCAACACGGCCTCCTTCTACGCCATGGATTCGTGGAAGATCAGCCGCCGGCTGACCATCGACTACGGTTTGCGGGTTGACCACCTGGGGCCGTGGGTGGATGAGAGCGGTAAGGGTGCGGCAACATTTGTCCCCAGCGCCTACAACGCGAATGCGCCGGGCGGCGGCCCATCGCTCACCGGCTTTGAGTGGCACAGCATCGACCCCTCCATTCCCTTAAGCGGCCAAAAGGGGCGGGCCTTCTTCTATAACCCGCGCGTCGGCTTTGCGTGGGACATTTTCGGTACTACTAAGACGGTGCTGCGCGGCGGTTTTGGCGTATACCGCTACCACGATGAGCAGAACGTGCAGGCAGGCGCGATGAGCCTTTCCGGTGGCGCCTACTCATTTGGCGTCCCGAACCCTGCGGGTGGGGCTCCTCAGACTTTCGCGTACATTGCCAGCATCTCCCCAAGCGCAGTCACTCCAGGAAATGTGGTTGTCCTGAATCCCAATGACAGCCTGCAGCCCATGACGCAGAGCTACAGCTTTACGGTTTCCCAGCGCATGCCCTGGTCCTCTACCGCGGAGGTTTCCTACGTCGGCAACCGGGCGCGCGACCTCAGCAATTACAACTCGAGTGTCGGCAACTTGAACATTGTGCCTTACGGGACCATGCTCGACCCTGCCAATCTTGGCCTGTTCGGCACCACGGGTCATGTCGCCAACGACCCGAGCGAGCAGGCTTTGCACCCGTACTCACTGTTCCAACAGATCCATCAGATCAGCCACTTTGAGTATTCCAACTACAACTCGCTGCAAACCAGTTGGAACAAGCAGAGCGGTCATGGCAACTGGCTGATCAACTACACCTTCAGCAAGTCGCTGGGCATCCGCGGTGAGAACGGCACCAACGGTGTAGGTGACCCGTTAAACATCAAGAACGATTATGGCGTCCTGCCGAACGACCGAACCCATATCTTCAACGCCGCCTACGTTTATCAGGAAGGCAGCGTCTACCACGGAAACAAATTGTTGGGTGGTGTGGTGAATGGGTGGCAGATTTCCGGCATCACGCAAGTGCAGAGCGGCAGCCCGCTGCAGGCAACAAATCCGAGTAACTTTAACCTCGCCGGTAATTTCCTTCCCGGCACAACGCTCCCGAATGGGGTGGACATTTCCGGCGTCGGCCTGTCTAAAGCATTGGTGACCGGCAGCGATGACTTCAATATGCAGCCCATTCTGACTTGCGATCCTCGCAAGGGGCTCACCAACAATCAGTTCATCAACGGCAATTGCTTTGCGATACCCGGCGTGGGGCAGAACGGCTCATGGATCTTCCCGTACATCAAGGGTCCCACGTACTTCGGGAGTGATCTGTCGCTGTTCAAGAACTTCCAGCTCTCGGAAGCTAGGAAGGTTCAGTTCCGGTTTTCCATGTACAACTTCTTGAATCATCCGCTGACCAGCTTCAACCCGGCAGGCGGCGATGGAAACCTGAACCTGACCTTCAACTCCGCCGGCAAATTGTCGAACCCCACTTTCGGGTACGCGAATTTCCTGAACGGCAACCGCAGCATTCAGCTTGTGCTGAAGTTCTTCTTCTAAACGAAGAGGGGACAGGCACCACTGTCCACGGCGAACAGTCCGGTCACCCGAGACTGTTGGGATTAGGGACAGTGGAGCCAGTCCCCAGGGGGCCAATTGCCGGCTCGGCCACCCCGTTTCTTTCGATGGACGGTATACTTCAAGTCGAGCCGCTTTGTTTTGACCAAGAATCTTGCCGCCATTGTTGTCTCCACGTTGACCGCCCTCGCCCAGCCTGTCCCTTCCAAAGATGCGACCTTATTTTTGACCCAAGGGAATCAGCTCATGCAACAGCAGTCCTATGAACAGGCAGCCGCTGAGTTTGAGCACGCTCTTGCGATACAGCCAGGCCTTCACGCCGCGCGCTACAAGTTGGCCGTCTGCCTGTTCGCACTGGGCCGGAATGACGAATCCCGCCAGGAGTTTGAACAACTGCGGCAGCAGGCCGGTCCCTCGCACGAAGTTGCCTACTATCTGGGACGCCTTCTGCTTTTGTCCGGCGATGCGGGCGGCGCAATTCAGGAATTGGCTCCGGTCACCGGCGACGCCAAAATTCCCGACGCGTCGTATTATCTCGGCTTGGCTTATGTTTCGGCGGGAGATCAGGCCAAGGGTATTCAGTGGCTGGAGCGCGCGACGCGGGACTTGCCGCGCGACTATCATGTCCATTTCCGGTTGGCCCGCCTTTACGCCGGCGCCGGGCGCAAGGCAGATGCTGACCGGGAGTATGCGCTCTATAACGAGTATCGGGACGCAGAGCGCCACACCGAGGAACGGATGCGTGCTTGCAGCGCAGCTCTAGATGCGCACACAGCCGATCAGGCGCCGGAAGCCTGTGCCCATTTAGCTGACCAGAATGACCCCGAGAAGCTGGTTCTGCTGGGGCAAATATACGGGGAGCACGGGCACTTCGGCGACGCCGTCCAGCCTTTACTACGGGCAACACAATTGGACGCAGGTTCCTACGACGCATGGCACAATCTCGGGCTCAGCTATTTCCGGCTTAAGCGCTACCAGGAGGCCCGGCAGCCGCTGGAGAAGGCGGTGGCTTTGCGTCCGGACCTGTTCGACACCCTGAACCTGCTGGGAGCGACGCTTTACGTTCTGGGTGACGACAAGGCGGCTTTGCCGGTCCTGGAACGAGCCCACCAACTTCGTCCGGACGATGCCCAACTTGCGGCGGCGCTCGACCATCTGCGGAAGGGGCGTTGAGGCCCAAGACCGTGCTGCCAGAACCCTTGAATACAAGCGTCCGGGCCTTTGTTCACGGGGTGTGCGGCAGGCTCGTACGTGATAGAATTTGGGCAGTTTCAGTGATGTACCGCTTTGCGTTGGTTGCCCTCGGTGCAGGTTTTGTTTGTAGTCACATCTCACTCCGTGCTCAAAGCAATCAGTCCCCTCAAGACCTGCTGAAAGAGGCCGTCACTTTCCAGCAACAGGGAAAACTGGAAGAGGCGATTCGCGATTATGAGCTGTTCCTGGATGTCTACCCCGATGCGCCGGAAGTACGTTCCAACTTAGGCGCTGCACTGGTTGCCACGGGAAAGTATGCCCGCGCCATCGAAGAGTACAAGCTCGCGCTGATGAAGAAGTCCGATCCGAAGCTCCACCTGAACCTGGCGCTGGCGTACTACAAGACGGACAATTTCGCGGACGCGATTCCAGAGCTGGAAAAAGTCAGCACGGCAGACAAGGACAACCGGCAGGTGCAGACGCTGCTTGGGGATTGCTACGTGCACGTGGGGCAAAACAAAAAGGCGATCGACCTGCTTTTGCCGGTGTTCGAGGCGACGACGAGCGACCTGGCGGTGGATTACGTCTTGGGAACGGCGCTGGCGCGCGACGGGCAGGCAGCTCTGGCCGAGCGAGTGATCAACCCCATCATGGTTGGCGGGGACTCGGCGGAGAAACACATGCTGCTGGGCACAGCCAAGTTTGCGGCACGCGATTATGCGGGGGCGCTCGGGGAGTTGCGCAAGGCCGCGGAGATGAATCCGAACCTGCCGGAGGTGAATTCGTATTACGGGCAGGCGCTGTTTTCGAACGGGCACACGGAAGAAAGCCGGCCGATTTTCGAGCGGGAACTGGCGAACAACCCCAACGATTTTCAATCCAATGTCCATGTCGGATTACTGCTGAAGCAGGATCAGAAATACGATGACGCCCTGAAGTTTTTGAAGCGCGCGCAGGCCTCGCGGCCTGGCGACGTCGCGGTTCGCTACCAGATCGCGCTGGTAAAGATGGCGCAAGGCAAGGACCAGGTGGCGCTGGACGAGCTGGAGGAGATCGTGTCCCAGTCCCCGAAATTCCTGGAAGCTCACGTTTCTCTCTCGACACTGTACTTCCGCCTGAAGCGCAAAGCGGAAGGCAACCGCGAGCGCGAGATCGTGCACCAATTAACGGCGGAGCGGCAGGCCCAGGAGCCGGCGGCGCGGTTGGGCGCGGACGACAAGGGAACTTCACAACGAACCAATCCATGAGCGCCCGTGCCAAATCGTGGCTGGCGTGTCTCGTAGGCGCGCCGCTTGCCTTTCTCCAGGCGGAGGACGCCAAGCCCCCGGCAGCGGCTTCCGTTTCGATACAGCAGATTCAGAAACAAGCCGAGGCGGCGCGCAAGGAAAATCGCGTCGACGACGCGATCCGGCTTTACAAGAGGGGAGTCGCGGTCAAACCCACGTGGGAAGAGGGCTGGTGGTCCCTTGGAACGCTGCACTACACCCTGGATCATTTCGCTGAGGCGCGCGACGCCTTCCGGCATCTGACGGCGATTCAGCCGGGAGCGGGGGCTCCATGGGCCATGCTGGGCCTCGCGGAATTCGAAATCAAGCAGTATGACCAGGCGCTGTCGCATCTTCGCCACGCCGCGGACCTTCACTCCGGACAGGATCAGAATATTGCCGACGAGGCGAATTTTCACCTGGCCTTGCTGCTTACCCGGTACCAGGAGTACGAGGGTGCGATGAAGATACTCGCGCTTTTTGCGCAGCGGAATCTGAACGACGCGAAGTTTATCGAAGCTATGGGAATCGCGGCGCTGCGCAAGCCACTGCTTCCGTCGGAAGTAGTGCCGACTGACCGGCAACTGATCATGGATGTGGGCCGCGTCATGTACGACGCCACGGCGCTGCGAACCACCGAGGCAGGAGCAGAGTTCAAAATCCTGGTGGACAAGTACCCCGAAACGCCGAACATCCACTATTTGTACGGCAGCTTTCTGA
>Ga0335077_10008570_pt1 | contig 12690 bp, 12 predicted proteins | sample Lox_Sample_31_FD_207151 | JGI IMG/M metagenome (GOLD analysis project Ga0335077, IMG submission 207151) | Soil microbial communities from Loxahatchee National Wildlife Refuge, Florida, United States - Lox_Sample_3.1 | ecosystem: Environmental > Terrestrial > Soil > Wetlands | place: USA... | reverse complement strand
ACTGCGAGATGTCGTGAAGCTGCGTCTCCGTCAGGCCCTGTCCTTTGACGGTCAGCAGCGCCACCGGAAGGCTGGACGCGTCGAACTTCAGAACGGTCGGCGGCAGCGTACCCTGCGGCAGGCGCTTCAGGTCCGACATGGCGAGATTGGAAAGCTGTGTCAGGTCCGCGTCCGGGTTCGTTCCCGCCTGGAAATAGGCCTTGATAATGCTGACGCCCAGCAGCGACCGCGATTCCATGTGATCCACGCCGCTCGCCTGCGTGAACCAGCGCTCCAGGGGATTGGTGATGTCCGTCTCGATATCCACCGGCGGCATGCCGTTGTAGAACGTCGCCACCACGATCACCGGCAGGTTGATGGGAGGAAACAGGTCCACCGGCATGCGCGTGACCGCGTTGATCCCGATCACCGCCAGCGCTAGGCAGCAGACCACGATGAAGTAAGGGTTGCGAATCGAAAAACGCGGCATGGAAAATTACCCGGGAGTGTTAATGCGGTTGGTCCTGCTGGTGATATTGCAACAGGTCGATCATCTTGGGCTGAACCGGTTGCGCGTCTTTCAGGCTGCTGCGATCGCTCACGACCACCGTGTCGCCTTCGTTCAATCCGGAAAGCACCTCGGCGTCGTTCGCCGTCTGAATTCCCAGCGTCACCGGCCGGATCTCAATTTTGTTCTGTGCGGTCACCAAATCCACGGTGGTGTTGTCGCCGTTGCGGTCCACCGCCTGAAGCGGAACCGCCAGCACGTCCCGCTTCTTTTCGAGCGTGAGTGTCGCGTCGGCGTACAGCCCCGGATACAAGACGTGATTGGGGTTGTAGACGTCCACCTCGGTGTGCATGGTGCGCGTGTCTTCCTTCACGTCCAAAGAAGTTCGCGCGACCTTCCCCGGAAAGGTCTTGTTGAGCGAAGTCACGCTCACCTCCACCGGATCGCCGTCGTGGATGAACCGAACGTAGGATTCCGGCACCGGTATCACCAGCCGGTAGCGATCGTCTTCCGACAGCTGCACCAGCGGCAGCACCGAGTTCGACGAATTCTGCGCGGCCTGCATCAGCGTACCGTAGTTGGCGTAGCGCTGTGTCACGACGCCGTCGAAGGGCGCCGTGATTTTCGAATAATCGAATAGCGTCTGGTCGTGAATGCGCTTGGCCTGTGCCTGCTCGAGCGCGCTCTGGGCCGCCGCCAGCGTCGCTTCCGACGCCGACACCTGCGCCTGGGCTGCCAGGTCCTGGCCCTGTTTGTCGTCCACTTCCTGTTGCGCCACGAGGCCCGGCTTCGCCTTGGCCACCTGGTTGAGCCTCGTGTATTCGAGGTGCAGAACGTTAGCCACATCCTGACGCCGGTGCAACTCCTCCTGCGCGTGCCCGATCATCTGCTGCGCGTTCTTGATCGCCGCCTCGTCCTCCGCGATCTGCGCCTCGAGCTCGGGGATCTCCAGCACCGCCATCAGGTCCCCGGTCTTCACGCGGCTCCCATAGTCGACGTTCAGCTTCTTGACGAAGCCCGATTCCTTGGCGTACACGTCGATTTCCTGGTAGGGCACCAGTTCGGAGGACTGCGTCAGCTTGCGCTCGAGCGACCTTCTGCCGATCTTGGTGACGCCCACCGTGGCGCCTTCCGTGACCACCGTCTTGTTCGAGTTGGCGCTCACCCCGCAGGCGGCGGTGAGCAGCGCGGCCACACCAGTCGCGGCCGCCGCTACGATTTGGATTCTTGTGGGCACAGGCAATCGTTAGCTACTTCCTTGATAATATCTTCCAGTCCGTCCAGCGAAAATCGTGACGAGTGGCAGAACCCTTTCAGCTTCTCCTCCCCGAGCATGATCTTGGCCGCCTCTACGGGCACCCGTGACGCGATGTCTTTTGGAATCGATTGTACTCCATGCAGGTCCCCATGCAGGAGGTCCCCCGGCGCGATCTTCAGCCCGCCGATCTGCACCGGCTCGCCGAACTCCACCAGGTGCGCATAGGCGTGCGACACCACCACGCTGCCCGAAAACATCGCGAATCCCAGCTTGCGCACCGCGGGCAGGTCGCGCACCGCGCCATTGGTGATGTAGCCCAGGCAGCCCAGCGCCATTCCGATGGTCGCGTGCATTTCACCCACGAATGCTCCCAGGCCCGGCCGCGGATCGACGTCCTCGAAGACCATCACTGTAGGTCGCGGGAATTGCGCCAGGTAGCGCCAGAAATCCATGCGGTCGTAATAGCAACGGCCCTCCATCGGCGGAAACGAGCTGCGGATCCGGCCCGTCACCGCGTAGCCGACCATGGGCTCTTCCATCCTGGGCACGCGGCTGCGCACGCTGCCCGAAATGAAACCCTCCGTGCGCAAACGTACATTCAGCCTCTCAATCGCGTTGGACACCGTGCACCCATCGATTTCGCGCAGTTTTTGGATGTCGTTGTCAGAGATTGCCGTTACGTGAGTCATCTCGGAGATTACCTCTCAATATATCCGCGTTCAAACGGAACCTCACATACCGGAAAGTTGGTATTTCCTTGAGATTTATCAGGTAGACACGTCCCATCGGCCCTTCTTTCGGTTAGTCTACTCTTGAACGGCTGTGGCCTCGCTCTGTCCCAAATACGCGACGAACGCGCGGCATAACTGCTGCGCCGCAACCCTCCCCGGTCATGAGGCGCGACAGTGATGGAACGCGTTGGTCAATTCTTGCGTCCAAGGAGATTGTCAAAGCGGCGTCCTTTCCGCTTCCCCCAAACCCCTAGAATGGAGGATGTGGATGAGCCCCGCTCGGATCGCCTGCTGCAGCGCAGCCGCCTGGCTCTGGCGCTTGGCTTCGGCAGCGTTCTGATCATCATGGCGATCGCCGGAATGGACGCCCTGCGCGTCCTGCACGATTTCCATCAGAACGACGATGCCATCCGCCGCCGCTTCCTGGCGCAAAACCACGTCCTCAACGATATCCGCTCCCAGGTCTACCTTTCCGGTACCTACATCCGCGATTACCTGCTCGAGCCCGAAACCTCCAGCGCGGAAAACTACCGCACCAGCCTGGAGCAGGTGCATCGCGAGATGAATGCGGCCCTCGAAGCCTACGGCCGCGATCTTCCGCGCGCCGAGACCGCCCACTACACCGCCCTGCGCGACGAGCTGACCCAATACTGGGGCATCCTCGATCCCATGTTCCGCTGGAATCCGACGGAACGCCGCGATCTGGGTTACGCCTTCCTGCGCGACCAGGTCTTTCCGCGCCGTCAGAACATGCTCACCATCGCCGACCGCATCGCCGCCATCAACGAACAACAGTTGAACGCCGGAAATGACGAGCTCGCCGCCCTGCTGCGCCGTTTTCAAACCCGTTTCGCGATCACCCTGTTTACCGCGCTCGCCGTCGGCCTGGTTATGGCGGTGTTCAGCATCCGCCGCATTCTGCGCGTCGAAAGCGAAGCCCACTCCCGCTACCTCGAAGCCCTGGATGCGCGCGGCCAGCTCACGGACCTCTCCGCCCGTCTGGTCCAGGCGCAGGAAACCGAGCGCCGCTCGCTCTCGCGCGAATTGCACGATGAGGTCGGCCAGTCGCTCTCCGCCGTGCTGGTCGAGTTGCGCAATCTCTCCACCGGCCTCGCCGCGCGCAGCGAGGATCAGTGGCGCAACCAGGTGGAAACCATCAAAGGACTGGTCGAGGCCACCATCCGCGTGGTGCGCAATATGGCCCTGCTGCTGCGCCCCTCCATGCTCGACGACCTCGGACTGGTCCCCGCGCTCAAGTGGCAGGCGCGCGAAGTTTCCAAGCGCACCTCCATGGACGTGACCGTCGCGGCCGACCTCCAGGAGCAGGACCTTCCCGACGAATACAACACCTGCATCTATCGCGTGGTCCAGGAAGCCCTGCACAACTGTTCCAGCCACGCTCGCGCCTCGAGCGTCCGCATCCGCGTGCAGCAGAAAACCGACCGCCTCACGCTTTCCATCCAGGACGACGGGCAGGGCTTCGACAGCCGCCACGTCAAGGGCCTGGGCCTGTTAGGAATTCAGGAGCGCGTCGCGCGTCTGGGCGGAACGTCCCAGGTGCGCTCGGCTCCCGGCAAGGGAACCGTCCTCAATATTGAACTACCTATTCACACCGAGGAAGCACATGATCGAAACGAGGACATCCGTGAAACCGATTCGCATCCTGTTAGCGGATGATCACAATGTAATGCGCCGGGGCCTGCGTCTTCTTCTTGAAAGCCAGCCCGATTTCAGTGTCGTCGCCGAAGCCGCCGACGGCCGCCAGGCCGTGGAGAAAGCTTCGGCCACGCATCCCGACGTGGTGGTCATCGACATCGCCATGCCCAACCTCAGCGGAATCGAGGCCGCCCAGCGCATCCGCTCCGAGTGTCCCAACGCCGCCGTCATCGTGCTCAGCATGCACTCCGATGAAGGCTACGTCCTGCGCGCGCTCAAGGCCGGCGCCAAGGGCTATCTGCTCAAAGATTCCGCCGAAGGCGACCTGATCGAAGCCATCAAGGCCGTCAGCCAGGGCAAGACTTTTTTCAGCCCCGAAGTGAGCGAAATGCTGGTGGAGGATTACGTCCGTGAAATCCGCACCCGCGGCGTCGAGGACAGCTATGAGCTGCTCACCTCGCGCGAGCGCGAAATTCTTCAGTTGATCGCCGAGGGCAAATCCAACAAAGAAGTCGCCACCGCCCTGAATCTTAGCCTGTACACGGTGGAGACGCACCGGCGCAATCTTCAGGACAAGCTGAATCTCCACAGCCTGGCCGAACTGATCCTGTACGCCGTTCGCAAGCGCGTCATCTCCTGAAGCCGTCCCGTGATTTCTGGAGCCTGAATTTCCGTTCGATTCAGCCATATCCAGATTCACCCAAGTTCCCAATTCCCAATAGCCCGTACCCTTGAGTCAGAAAGGTTGGCGCGTTCATCAGCCTCCAGCCTTACCGCGCGGCGCGCAAGTTCTCGAGACACTGTCGTCGCAACGTCATAAGCGCAGCTAGCTGCGCGCGATGGTGGACGAGCGCCTGATGCGAAAGTTCGGGTCAGCAGTCGCACGTGGTTGTGGCGATGCCGTGCCGTTGCGGCAAATTGACGGTCCCCAGTCGTCGGGGGTATTAGCGGCGGAGGGATCCCAATTAGAAAAAGCGGTAAATAGCGAAGGTCACGGATGCACGAATCATCGCGCGGTGCATCCGTGTCCCCAACGCGTCACGCCGCCTTCGATTTCCCCTTACTCGTTTTCCGTCCGCCTCTGGAAACCGCAGTTCTGCCCGATTCCTTGAGGCTCCGCTGCAACGCTTCCATGATGTTCACCACCGGCCGAGCCTTGGGCTGCTTCACCGCGGTCACTTTTTCCCCGCGCTGCTTCTGCTGAATCAGCCGTTCGACGTTCGCCCGGTATTCGTCGTGATACTGTTCCGGCCGGAACGGTCCGGCGAGCTTTCCGATCAGCGTCTTGGCCAGCTCGATTTCCTTGGCATTCGTCTGCTTCGACTTGGGAAGCGAAGGCGCGTTCGCCTTTTGCAGCTCGTCGGTGAAATACATCGTGTGCAGCACCAATCCCCCGCGCGACGGCCGAAGAATCACGATGTGCTCGCGCCCATGCATGGCGATCTTCGCCACGGCGTCATGCCGGGTCTTGCTCATCGCTTCAAGCAGCAAAACGTAAGGCTTGCTCACCGCCTCCTCCGGCGCCACATAATACGAGCTTTCCAGATACAACGGGTCGACATCGGATGCCGGGACGAACTGAAGAATATCCATGGTCGAAGCGGTTGCCGGCGCGATCGCTCTCAGTTCCTCGTCCGTCACCACGACGTATTCGCCCTTGCTCACTTCCGTGCCCTTGACGATTTCGTCGCGCGAGACCGGTTTGTCCTCCTCCGCGCAATAAAACACCTCCTTGATGCGCGAAAGGTCCTTCTTGTGCAGCATGTGAAAATGAATTCCCTTGGGGCGCGCCGCCGCGAAGAGACGAACCGGGAATGAAACCAGCCCGAAACTGATGTAGCCTTTCCAAACTGTTGCAGCCATACCATCATTGGACGACAATCCGGCCCCGCGCCGTTCGCTAACATGAGCGTTCGCTAACATAAAAGAGCTTGTCCCTTCCGAGATTTCCCCGCGTTTTCCTGCTTTCTCCCGCCAATACCCGCGGCCTGCGCGCGGAAATGCTGATGCGCGGCGAAGCGCGGTTCGACCTCGCCCAGCGCCTCCGCGAAGGCCAGACGACCATCGGCGAGGTCTACGCGTTCATCAGCGGCCTGTACTTTCGCGGCAAGCTGGCGTATTCACTGGCATTCGCCGCGGCGCCCGAAGGCGTGCCTCCCGCGGTCGTCATCGTGCCTGGCGCCGGGCTGGTCCCGCTGGATACTCGTATCGGAGTCGAGCAACTGCTCGCGATTTCTCGCGTTCCGATTCACCAGCGCAACGATGATTACCTCGGTCCGCTGGTGCGCGATGCCGCGTTGCTCGACCGGCACGCCGGCGCCCAGTGCCGCTACGTTCTGCTGGGCAGTATCGCCACAGAAAAATACACGCGCCCGCTTCTCGATATTTTCGGCGCGCGCCTGCTGTTCCCGGAAACCTTCGTCGGGCGCGGCGACATGAGCCGCGGCGGCCTGATGCTGCGCGCCGCGCGATCCTCGGACGAGCTGAGCTACGTCCCGGTCGAAAACGCCGTGCGGCACGGCGCGCGTCCGCCCAAGCTGGAAAAATGGCGGAAGCCGTAATCTTCGTCGGACTCCAGGGTTCCGGCAAAAGCACCTGGTTCCAGGAAAAATTCGCGCAAACCCACGTGCACGTCAGCCGCGATATTCAGAAAACCGCGGCGGCCGAAACCGCGCTGATCGCCGATTGTTTGAAGAACGGGCGCTCCTTTGTAGTCGACGACACCAATGCGACACGGCAGGCGCGCGCTCCGTTCCTCCGCGACGCGAAAACCGCGGGCTATCGCCTGATCGCCTGTTTTTTCGACGTTCCCGTGCGCACCGCGATCGGGCGCAACAACCATCGCAAGGACAAGAAACCGATTCCCGTCCCCGCAATTCTCCGAACCGCAAAGCAGATCCAGAAGCCCGCGATCGAGGAAGGTTTCGACGAGGTTCGAACGGTCTCCGACTCCGCCCCCAATTCGCATATTCTATAAGCCATGTTCGATATTTTCGGCGAAGGCCGGTACCTTTCGGTCAATATCCTCGGCCACGCCGCCGGCGTCCTGATTTTCGGCTTCTTTCTCGCTCTGATGCTGACGCGCCGCTCGGTGCAGCAGCTTCGGGCAACGCGGCTTTCGCTGATCGCCGCCGGACTCGCGCTGGTCTGGAACGTCTGCCCGCTTCTGATCATCCTGATCGGCGCCGGCCACGCAGCGACGGAACTGGCGCTCACCGGAATTGCATTTTGCGCCTTGAGCGTGCTGCCGTCGGTTCTGCTCGACCTGTGCCTTCAAAAGCGTTTCCGGCCGATCGTGCGGCTGGGCTACGGCTTGAGTTCCCTCTCCGTGCTGGCCCACATCGTCGAGCTGTTCCGCAATCCCGCGGATTTTCACCGGCTCGGCCTGGCGATCATCACCGTCGGCTTCGGCTTGCTCAGCGCAGTCGCCGTGTGCGCCGTGCTGTGGTCGGGCGAAGAGAATCCGCGCGCGATCATTATGCGGATTCTGAGCGCGATGTCGCTGTTCCTGTTCGCCGCATCTTTCGCGCATTTCAGCAGCGGCCGCGCTCCGCGCGCCTGGTCGACCGAGCTGGTGGCGCACCACGCCGGAATTCCCCTGGCGCTGTTCATCATCATGCAGGATTACCGCTTCGTCCTGCTGGACGCGTTCGCGCGCGTATTAGTCAACGGCATTCTGGCGGGAGCGTTCGCCGTCGCTGTCGCGCATTACGGCTCGCGCCTGGATTTTCCCATGCAGGTTTTGCTGATCGGCGCGGCGCTGTGGATTTTCGCGTCCGCGCGCGGATTCCTGCAACGCGCGGTGACCAAGCTCGTGTTCCGGCAGCCGGATACCGAGATCGCCCTGCGCGAGACGCGCGCCCTCAGCTCCCAGGCCACCGACGAAACCGGCTACCTGGAGCACGCCGCCCAATACATCGCTCGCCTGATGCGCGCCGATCTGCTGCGCGACCCCGCTCCGTCGGCGCAACTCGCTGAACTCAGTTTCCCCACGCTTACCGGGGCGAACGCTGAGACGCGCGCGCTCCAGGATCTGGGCGTCGAGGCGATCGTCCCCCTGGGTTTTTCGCAAGCCGAGCGCCGCTATCTGCTGCTCGGTCCGCGCCGCGGCGGTCGCCGCTATTTGAGCGAGGATCTGGAGCTGCTGGCGCGCCTGGCCGCGTGCGTCTCCGAGCAAGTCGAACTGATTCGCCAGGCCGAAACCCGGCGCCTGGTGATGCAGGCAGAGTTGCGCGCGCTTCAGGCGCAGATCCATCCGCATTTTCTGTTCAACGCGCTGAACACGCTGTACGGAATCATTCCGCGCCAGGCCGCCGGCGCGCGGCGGACCCTGCTCAATCTGGCCGAGATCTTCCGTTATTTCCTGCAATCGGATAAAGCCTTCGTGCCGCTCGAAGAGGAACTGCGCATCGTGCGCGCGTACCTCGAAATCGAGGAACTGCGTCTGGGCGACAAGCTGCGTGTCACCCTCGACGTCGACCAGACTGCCCTCCGCGAGCCGGTTCCGGTTCTCTCCATCCAGCCGCTGGTCGAAAACGCAATCAAACACGGCGTGACCGCGCGGCCCCAGGGAGGAGCGATTCAAATCCATGCGCGTCGCGAAGAAGGGCGCCTGCACATCCAGGTGCACGACACTGGGCCGGGTTTTGAAAGCGCGGTCTCGCAGCCCCGTGCGCACGCCGGCGTCGGCCTGGAGAACGTCTCGCGCCGTCTGGTGCTGTGTTACGGCGCCGAGGCGAAGCTGCGCATCGAAAGCCGCGACACGGGAGCCACGGTCAGCTTCGTCGCCCCCTGCGGCGACCTGGCGTGAATTTTTTGGCCGCCAATGAACGCGAATAAACGCGAATCCGACTTGCGTTGATTCGCGTCATTCGCGGCTAAATTTGTTCAGGCTTGCGCGCGGCGCGCGGCGATCTCGTTTCGGAAACGCCGCATCCCGCGCAGCCAGCGATCGTAATCGGCGGACTTCCGGCGGAAATAGTCGGCCACCTCCGGATGCGGCAAAATCAGAAACCGCTCATCCGCAAGCCCCGCAATCACCGCGTCGGCCACCTGCTCCACCGAGACCGATCCTTCCATCAGAAAATTGTCCGGGTCCTGCATCAGCATGTTAGTGCGGACGCCCTGCGGGCACAGAGCGCTGACCTTGATTCCGCGGTCGCCATAAGTCATCGCGATCCATTCGGCAAGCGCGAGCGCGGCGTGTTTGGTAACTGCGTAGATGACCGATTCAAGCGACGTGATCAGCCCCGCGGCCGAGACGGTTTGCAGAAGATAGCCATCGCCGCGCTCCAGCATTTTCGGCAGAACCGCGCGCGCCGCGTAGACGTGGGCCATCACGTGCACGTCGCGCATGCGCGCCCAATCGGCGTCGGGCGCGAAAACGTCCGCGGGAATGAAGATTCCGGCATTGGAGCAGAACAGATCGATGCAGCCGAATTGTCCGAGCGTTTCATGCACCAGGCGCTGGATCTCGGCCTCCTTCCCGACATCCACCTGCGCGCCGACGCCCCCGACTTCTTCGGCCACGCGCCGGGCGCCGGCTCCGTCGAGATCGGCGACGATGACCGCGCGCGCGCCTTCGGCCTTGAATCGCCGCGCCAGCGCTTCCCCGATTCCGGTGGCCGCGCCGGTGACCACCACGACTTTATCTTTCACCTGCATGCCGGTTATGATACCAGTCGCTCATGAAATCTTTTGACGTTGCGATCGCCGGCGCCGGCGTGTTCGGCGCGTGGACCGCGTTCCTGCTGGCGCGCTCGGGCGCAAAGGTGCTGCTGGTGGACGCGCACGGGGCGGGGAATTCACGCGCGAGCTCGGGCGGCGAGACGCGCATCATGCGTATGTCCTATGGCGCGGATGAAATCTATACGCGCTCGGCCATCCGGTCGCTGAAGCTGTGGAAACAATTCTTCCCCGATGTGTTTCAGCGAACCGGTGTGCTGGTAACCTCGCCTCGCGACGATCCGTATCTGCATTCCACTCGCGAAACACTCGGCCGTGTCCGCTACAAATTTGAATGGCTCGATTCCAACGCGCTGAGTGCGCGCTTTCCCTCCATCGCTCTGAACAAAAACTCGGCGGGAATTTACGAGCCGCAAAGCGGCGTGCTGCTCGCCCGCCGCGCGGTGCGCGAAGTGGTTGGTGCAGCAGTCGAAGCAGGCGCGCGGTTCGAAATCGGGCGCATCACGCCCGAACGATTGCCGAAAGCCGGCGCGATCGTTTTCGCCTGCGGGCCGTGGCTGCCGTCGATTTTTCCAGAGCTACTGGGTCGCCGCATCCGGCCGACACGCCAGCCGGTTTTCTTCTTCGGGAATCGCGAACCCTTCGATGTTCCCGCGTGGGTCGCGTTTCGCGAAGGAGTCTACGCGCTGCCGCCGGTCGAGGGCCGCGGCTTCAAGCTCGCGATCGACGAACACGGCAGCGCCTTCGATCCTGAGAACGGCGAGCGCAAAGTCTCGGCTGCCGAAATCCAAAAAATCCGCGCAGTGCTCGCGCGGCGATTTCCCGCACTCGCGGATGCGCCACTGTTGGAATCGCGTGTGTGCCAGTACGAGAACACCTCGAACGGCGACTTCCTGATCGACCGCCATCCGCAGCTCGCCAACGTCTGGATCGCCGGAGGCGGCAGCGGGCACGGTTTCAAACACGGTCCATTCGTGGGCGAATACATCGCCGCGCGCCTCGCCGGGAAGCCCCGCGAGGAGCCGCGTTTTCTCCTCGCGTCGAAAGACGTGCGACAGAATCGCGCGGTCTATTGAGGCCGGAGATACACGACCAGCGCGTACACGACGGGAACGCTGAACAGGCTGGAATCGATGCGGTCGAGCCAACCGCCGTGTCCGGGAAGCAAGGTTCCGCTGTCCTTAACTCCAGCTCCGCGCTTGATGGCGGACTCGCACAGGTCCCCGAGCTGCCCCGCGATATTGCCCGCCGCGGCGATTGCGATCACCATCCACAGCGGCGCGGGAATCAGGTAATGCGCGTAGATCCAGCCGGCCAAAACGCCGCCCACCACCGACCCGATCGCGCCTTCCCACGTTTTCGAGGGACTCACCCGCGAGGCGAGCGCGTGTGCGCCGAACGCCTTTCCGGCATACAGCGCCGCCGTATCGCCCGCCCAGCTCAGCAGCAGTGCGAACATCAGCCAGTGCGGCAGGATCGCATGCAGCGCGATGGCGCAGCGCAGCGCTCCGAAAACATAAACGACCCCCAACAGGAACGCGGCGCCCGCCGCGAGCGCTCCGGCAAGATCGGTGACGCGCATGGCGAGCGACATGCCGAGAAACGCCGCCAGCACGATGACTAGCGCCGGGTCCGGCGCGAACAGCAGCGCGACTCCGGCGAGCATGGCCGCATATCCCGCCCGCGCGATGCCGTTCGCCTGTGCGATCCTGTCATATTCGTGAAACGCCAGCAGCGCGACCAGGGCGACCGCCGCGCGGAAGGCCCATTCCGGCGCGAACAGCACCAGCCAGACAAACGCCGGAATCAGGACCAGCGCGGTCGCCAGGCGAATCATCGCGCGGTGATGGTGGCCGGCTCCAGCTCCGGTTCGACGGGCAGATTCTCGCTGATGGCGCCGAAGCGCCGGTCGCGTTTCTGATAGTCGAGAATCGCGCGCAGCAGCTCGCCGCGGCTGAAATCGGGCCACAGCGTCTCGGTCACGTACAGCTCGGCATAGGCGATCTGCCACAGCAGGAAGTTGCTCACGCGCATCTCGCCGGAGGTGCGAATCAGCAGGTCGGGATCGGGCATTCCCGCGGTGTACAGTCGCGCGGAGATGGCGTGCTCGTTAATTTCGGCGCCGTCGGAAACCAGCGATTTCACGGCGTCCACCAGCTCCGCGCGTCCGCCGTAATTGATCGCCAGATTCAACTGCAGTCCGCGGTTCCCGGCGGTCGAGTGGATCACCGAATCGAGCTCATGACGCACGAATTTGGGCAAATCGTTCAGCCGTCCGATGGCCGTGAAGCGGATGTCGTGGCGATGCATTTCGGCAAGCTCCGCGCGCAGATAGATGCGCAGCAGACGCCACAGCGTTTCGACCTCGGCGCGCGGACGCTTCCAGTTTTCGACCGAAAACGCGTACAGTGTGAGCGCGCGCAATCCCAGGCGCGCGCAGGTCTCCACGGTCTCCCGCACCGGCTGAATTCCAGCTTTGTGCCCGGCGACGCGCGGAAGATTGCGGCGCCGCGCCCAGCGTCCGTTGCCATCCATAATGATGGCGATGTGCGCCGGCAGCCGCGCCGGGTCGATCGCGCGAGCGAGCGCGTAGTCAGCGTCGCGCGGATCGAGATGCTCGAGGAGCGCCTGCATTGCCAATTTTCCATGGTAACGGATAAACTGGGCTGCAATGAGACCAGTCACGTTGTTAATGCTTGCAGCCGCGCTGCTCCCCGCCGAGACGCCATTTGCCGGCCGCTGGGACATCAGGGTCACCACGCCCAAGGACACCTATCCCGACTGGATGGAAGTCGCGATGAAGGACGATCGGCCGATGGTCCGCGTGCAGCCGCGATCGGGCAGTGTGCATCCGGTGACAGGCGTTCAGCTCG
>Ga0335077_10008569_pt1 | contig 12691 bp, 12 predicted proteins | sample Lox_Sample_31_FD_207151 | JGI IMG/M metagenome (GOLD analysis project Ga0335077, IMG submission 207151) | Soil microbial communities from Loxahatchee National Wildlife Refuge, Florida, United States - Lox_Sample_3.1 | ecosystem: Environmental > Terrestrial > Soil > Wetlands | place: USA... | reverse complement strand
GAGCTACCGGCCCGCCTGTGACGGCGAGCGTAGCGCCGGCCCGTAGGATCTGCGCCGTGGCGCCGTACCCCTACGAGAGAGAGTTTCCGTCGCTCGACCTCGACCGGCCGGAGGAGGGGATCCTCCGGCTCACGCTCCGGGCGCCGGGGCGCCTGAACGCGGTGAGCGAGGCGCAGCACGGCGAGCTCGCGCGCGTCTGGCAGGCGATCGGACGCGACGAGGAGACGCGGGCGGTGCTCGTCCGCGGCGCCGACGGCGCGTTCAGCTCGGGCGGCGACCTCGACCTCGTGCTCGCGATCGCCGACGACGCCCAGACGCGCCGCCGCGTCTTCCACGAGGCGCGTGACCTCGTCTACAACCTGCTCGCGTGCCCGACGCCGATCGTCTCCGCGATCACGGGCCCGGCCGTCGGCGCCGGGCTCGTCGTCGGCCTGCTCGCGGACGTATCGCTCGCCTCTCCGAACGCGCGCATCGTCGACGGTCACACGAGGCTCGGCGTCGCGGCCGGCGATCATGCGGCCATCGTCTGGCCGCTCCTCTGCGGCATGGCGAAGGCGAAGTACCACCTGCTGCTCTGCGAGGAGGTCGACGGCGTCGAGGCGGAGCGGATCGGGCTCGTCTCGCTCTGCGTCCCGGAGCAGGAGCTCGAGGAGCGCGCGCTCGAGGTCGCGCGGCAGCTCGCGTCGGGCTCGCGCGCCGCGATCTCGCACACGAAGCTCGCGCTCAACGACTGGCTTCGCGCGGCCGGCCCGATCTTCGACGCGTCGCTCGCGCTCGAGTTCCTCGACATGACCGGGCCGGACGTGCGCGAGGGAGTCGCCGCCATCCGGGAGAAGCGCGCAGCTAAGTTCTCCACATGAACGAGACAGAGCTCAGGGACATCCTCGGCGAGCCGGCCGAGCTCGTCCGGAAGAAGGTCGCCGACCGGCTCAACCCGCTGACGCGCCAGTTCGTCGAGCGCGCGCCGTTCGTCGTCGTCGCCACGGGAAGGCCCGACGGCGGCCTCGACGTATCGCCGCGCGGCGATCCGGCCGGCTTCGTCCGGATCCTCGACGAACGGACGCTGCTCCTTCCGGATCGCCCGGGCAACAAGCTCGCCGACACGCTGACGAACCTGCTCGAGGACGACCGGATCGCGCTCCTCTTCCTGATCCCGGGCGTGAACGACACCTTCCGCGTCAACGGCCGTGCCCGGATCGTCGACGACCCGGAGCTGCTCGCGCCGAGCGAGGTCGACGGGAAGGCGCCGCAGCTCGGGATCCTCGTCGAGGTCGAGGAGGCGTACACGCAGTGCCCGAAGGCGCTGCTCCGCTCCGAGCTCTGGAATCCGGAGCGGCACGTCGACCGCTCGGAGCTGCCGAGCTCGGGCGCGATCCTCCGCTCGATCGCCGATCCCGAGCTGGACGTCGAGGAGTACGAGGAGGCGCGCGCCGATCGCTACGCGCGCCGCGAGGGCTTCTACTAGACCTGCCTCGCGCGTTGGCGCTCCCAGGCGTCGAGCAGCTGCTCGACGTTCCGCCGCTGCGCGTCGCTGAACTCGAAGCCGGCGAGCAGCCGCCGCGCCTCGGCGACGTCGTCGTTCTCGACCGCCGCCTCGAGGTGCTCTCGCGCCGGGATCGGCTGGCGCAGCTGGCGCCGCAGCCAGCGGAGGAGGCTGACCTGCGCCGCTTCCATGGGCCTATTCGAGCAGACCAGGCAGTTGAGCGGAGCGGGCGGGCGTCATACGGTTCGCGCGTGAGCGCTCCGTTGCCCTCCACCGTCCCCGAGGTCGTCGAGCGACTGCGCGCGCTCGAAGCCGCGGGCCCGAGGCGCGACGGCGTCGCCTGCTTCGCGCACCTCTACCGGGAGGTGACCGAGAGCGTTCGCGCCGACCTGGGAGAGCGGCGCTTCGAGGACGAGCCCTTCCTCGAGCGTCTCGACGTCACCTTTGCCGGGCTCTTCTTCTCGGCGCTCGACGCCTACGAGCGCGACCCAGCGAGCGCGCCCCGGGCGTGGGTGCCGCTGTTCGCGCAGCGGATGCACCGCGGGATCGCGCCGCTGCAGTTCGCGCTTGCCGGGATGAACGCGCACATCAACCGCGATCTGCCGGTCGCGCTCGTGACGACCTGCCGCGAGCTCGGCATCGGCCTGGACGCGCGCTCGCGCGAGCACGCCGACTACGAGCGCGTCGACCTGCTCCTCGCGCAGGTGGAGACGCGCGTGAAGCGGTCCTACGTGACCGGTTGGCTCGCCTGGGTCGACCGGCTCGTGCACCGCATCCACCGCATGGACGACGTCGTCGCGATGTGGGACGTCGACCGAGCCCGCGACGCGGCATGGACGAACGGGCAGGCGCTCTGGGCGCTACGTGACGTGCCGTCGCTGGCCGAGGAGTTCCTCCTCACGCTCGACCGGATCGTCGGCCTCGCCAGCCGCGGCCTGCTGATCCCGGCGGACTCGCTGCTGTGGCGCCTGGCCCGCCTCCTCGGCGAGTGACGTCGTCGCGCCGCATGGGCGGTGACGGGATCGAACCGCCGACCCCCTGCTTGTAAGGCAGGTGCTCTCCCAGCTGAGCTAACCGCCCGCGTCGACGGAGGGTACCGCGAGCGGCGCCGGCTTTCCGGTACGCCAGGCGGCGACGCGCGCGACCACGAGCGCTCCGACGGCGAACGCGACGAGGAAGACGAGCGCGTTGAGCACCACGCGTGCGTACCCGTGCGCCGCGACGTCGACGAACGGATACGGATACCAGCCGGTGTCCGCCCCGCGGGCGAGCGTGTATGCGAACCAGGCGAGCGGATAGGCGAGCCAGCCGAGCGCGATCTTCCAGCCGAAGCGCCGGCGCGGCGGGTCGACGAGCCAGTCCACGACCGCCGCGGCCGGGATCACGTAGTGGACGACGGCGTTCGCGAACGGGTTGTGCGTGTCGAGCTGCTCCTGCAGCCCCGAGAGCAACGCGGCGAACACGACGCCGGTGATCGCGATGTAGAGGGTCGCCGCCGTCCGCGTCGCGTCGAAGGGGAGCGACCGCTCGCTCCGGCGGACGAGCGCGACGAGGACGAGCATCGCCGCCGCGAGGATGTTCGACTGGATCGTGAAGAAGCTGAAGAAGTTGCCCGCTCCGCGAAAGCCCGGATGTCCTTGCAGGCGAGCGAGCTGGTACGTCATCGCGACCGCGCCGAGCGTGGCGAACGCGATCCGCAGCGTGTCGTGAACGAGCCTGCGACTCGGCATGCGGGCTAGTTCTCGTCGAGCTTCAGCGCGGCGGAGTTGATGCAGTAGCGCAAGCCGGTGGGACGCGGGCCGTCGGGAAAGACGTGGCCGAGGTGGCCGCCGCAGCTCGCGCACAGCACCTCGGTGCGCACCATCCCGTAGCTCGTGTCGGTCTCCTCCTCGACGGCGTCGGCGCCGGCCGGGGCGGAGAAGGCAGGCCAGCCGCAGCCGGAGTCGTACTTCGCCTCCGACTCGAACAGCTCGGCGCCGCAGCCGGCGCAGCGATACGTCCCCGGCTCGAAGACGTGGTCGTACTCGCCGCTGAACGGCGCCTCGGTTCCCTTCTCGCGCAGGACGTGGTACTGCTCCGGCGTCAGCTCCGCGCGCCACTCCTGCTCGGACTTCTCGATCTTGACCATGGACAAGGAATACCTGACGCAGCGCGTTCGAGAGATCTGCCTCGCGCTGCCGGAGACGAGCGAGCGCCCGAGTCACGGCGCGCCGAGCTTCTTCGTCCGCGAGAAGCGCTGCTTCGTGATGGTGCTCGACGACCACCACGGCGACGGGATCTTCGGCCTCTGGGTCGCAGCGCCGCCGGGGAACCAGGAGCTGCTCGTGTCCGCCGACCCGGGGCGCTTCTTCCGGCCGCCGTACGTCGGGCACCGCGGCTGGCTCGGCGTGCGGCTCGACCGCGAGGTCGACTGGGACGAAGTGGCCGGGATCGTCGAGGACGCCTGGGCGACAGTCGCGCCCAAGAAAACACTGGAGGCGTTCCGTCCGTCCGAGTAGCCTCGGGAGGATGTGGACGCTCGACGACGAGCCGCCGCTCGACGAGGAGACGCGCGAGGTCGCGGTCACGCTCGCGGGCGGCGGGCCGCGCTGGGTCTCGGCGGACGGCGAGTTCGCGATCTGGTCGGCGTCGCTGGAGAACGGGAGGCCGCTGACGCTGCGCGGCGCGCTCGGTCACGTCGCGGCCGGCGAGAGCATCGTCGTCGCGGGCGCAGTCGAGCAGCATCCGCGCTACGGCTGGCAGTTCGCGGTCGAGTCGTTCCGGTCGACGCTGCCGCACTCCCCGGAAGGCGTCGCGCTGTGGCTGCGCCGCCGCGTCCCGGGCATCGGGCCGACCTTCGCGCGTGCGATCGTCGAGCACTTCGGCGCCGAGCACGTCTTCGCCGAGCTCGACCGCGACCCCGAGCGGCTGCGCGAGGTGCGGACGAAGGCGGGCCGCGCGATCTCGCGCCGGGCGATGGAGCGGGCGGTCGCGGCGTGGCGCGAGGTCGCCGCGATCCGCGAGGTCGAGACCTTTCTCTTCGCGCACGGGATCGGCGCCGGCCTCGCCGCGCGGCTCGTCCGCACGTACGGGACGGACGTGATCGCCGTGCTGGAGGACGATCCCTACCGGCTGACAGAGGTGCCGCGGATCGGCTTCCGCGTCGCCGACCGCGTCGCGCGCTCGCTCGGGATCGAGCTCGACGCGCCGCAGCGGCTCCGCGCCGGCCTCCTCTTCGTGCTCGGCGAGGCCGGCGGCGACGGGAATGTCTTCCTGCCGCTGCCGGAGCTCTGGCAGGCGGCGGCTCGTCTGCTCGAGGTGCACGAGCCGGAGCCGCTCGAGTCGGCGCTTGCGCGGCTCGCGCGCGCGGGCGAAGTCGTCCTCGAGCGGGAGCGCGCCTACCTCGCGGAGCTGTGGGAGGCGGAGGCCCGCCTCGCGGCCGCGCTCGCGGAACGCGCCGCGGCGCCCGACGGCGAGCTCTTCGAGCCTCCGGGACGGCCCGAGCGGGTCGAGGTCTCGGACGAGCAGTGGCGGATCGTCGAGCTCGTCCGCACACGGCCGCTCGTCCTCCTCACGGGCCTGCCGGGCGCAGGGAAGACGCACACGCAGCGCGTCGTCGTCGAGCTCGCGCGCCGCGCCGGCGTTCGCGTCCTCCTCTGCGCGCCGACGGGGAAGGCGGCGCGGCGGATGCGCGACCTCACCGGTCACGACGCGATGACGATCCACCGCGCGCTCGGCTACTCGCCGAGCGAGGACCGGTTCCTCCGGGACGAGGACGACCCGCTCTCGAACGACGTCGAGCTCGTCATCGTCGACGAGGCGTCGATGCTCTCGCTCGAGCTCGCCGACGCGCTGTTCCGCGCGGCCGGCGACTGCCATGTCCTGCTCGTCGGCGACACCGACCAGCTGCCGCCGATCGGGCCGGGCCGCGTCCTCGCCGACCTCGTCTCCAGCGGCGCCAAGCCGCGCGTCCACCTGACCGCGATCTACCGTCAGGCGGCGCGCTCGCTCATCGTCCGCAGCGCGCGCCGCATCAACGAGGGGCGGCCGCCGTTCCTCTCGCTCGCCGAGGCCCACGCCGAGCTCGGCGAGCAGGAGCTCGACGAGGACTTCTTCTGGATCTCGCGCGTCGGTCCCGAGAGCCTGCGCGAGGCGGTGCTCGAGCTCGTCTGCGAGGCGCTGCCGCGGCGGGGTTTCGACCCGCGCGCTGAGGTGATGACGCTCGTGCCGATGCGGCGCGGCACCGTCGGGCTGAACGAGCTGAACGCCGAGCTCGAGCAGCGCCTCAACCCGCGCGGCACGCCGGTCGTCCGCGACCTCCGCGTCGGCTCGCGCATCGTCCAGACGCGCAACGACTACACGCCCGAGCGCGAGGTGATGAACGGTGAGGTCGCGTTCGTCGTCGCGTGGGACGAGGAGGAGGGCGAGGCGCTGCTCTCGCTCGACGACGGCGAGCGTGAGCTCGCCGTGCCGGCGTCGGCGCTCGAGACGTACGAGCTCGCGTGGGCGCTGACGATCCACCGCGCGCAGGGCTCGCAATTCCCGGCGGTCGTCGCGCCGTGGTCGTCGCAGTACCAGGTGATGCTGTCGCGGCCGCTTCTCTACACGGCGGTGACGCGGGCGCAGCGGCTCTGCGTGCTCGCCGGCGAGCAGCGCGCGCTGGCGACGGCCGTCGCGCGTGCCGAGGGTCGGGCCCGGCACTCCTCGCTCGCCGAGCGAATCGGCACGGCCTAGGTGCCCCCAACGGGGATCGAAGCTGCCTGCAAATAGCCACTTTTCAGATGGCCGTGCACGCACCGGTGCACGCACGCGACGGGCATGAACGGGCGCAAATGAGCACGAATCCAGCTACCGGTTTTCTAGGAGTGCGGCTCCTCTATCCGGGATCGGCCTCCGTCTCCTGAACGTCGCCTTCCTGCGCGCCCGGCGCTTCGTCCTGGAAGAGCGCCACATAGGGCGTGTAGCTGAAGATCCGGTCGCGCTTTCTGCCCGTGATCTCGTCGAGCACGCCGAGGCTCTCGAGTTGCTCGACGAGTCGGTTGGCGGTGACGAAGGAGATGCCGAGGCTGTCCTTGACGAGGTTGACGTGGACAAGCGGTCTCTCGAAGAGGAGATCGAGCAGTCGGAGGCCGTTCACCCCGGCCGTCTGCTCCTGGACGCGGTGTCGGTGCTCTTCGCGGAGGTCGAGGATCGCCCGTGCAGTTGCGGTCGCCTCCTCGGCGGTCTGCGCCACGCCGGTGAGGAAGAAGCGCAGCCAGGACTCCCAGTCGCCCGAGTTCCTGATCGCCATGAGGCGGTCGTAGTACTCGGCTCGGTTCCGCTTGAGGTACACGCTGAGGTAGAGAAGGGGCCGGTGGAGGACGCCGCCGAAGACCAGCAAGAACGTGATCAGCAGGCGGCCGACGCGCCCGTTTCCGTCGAGGAACGGGTGGATCGTCTCGAACTGTGCATGGGCCATGCCGGCGTGCACGAGCGCAGGCAGGTCGTCCTCGTGGAGAAAGCGCTCGAAGTCGTGGAGCGCCTCCTTCATCTCGTGTACTGGAGGTGGCACGAACGTTGCCTCGGCGAGGGTTGCCTTCTCCGGGCCGATCCAGTTCTGCGTCGTTCGGAACTCACCAGGGAGGCGGTGAGAACCGCGACCGCCGGAGAGCAGCTCTCGGTGAATCTCTCTGCTCAGCCGGAGAGAGAGCGGCAGGTCGCTCAACCGATTCAGGCCGTAGTTCATGGCCTGGACGTAGCGGACGACCTCGTCGACGTCCTCGGGCAGGCGGCGCCAAGCCGGACGCGGCTCCAGCTCGACCGCGAGGAGATCCTCGAGGGTGCTCTGAGTTCCCTCGATCTGGGAGCTGAGGACGGCTTCGCGGCGGATGTACATGTAGACGAAGAAGTCCGGGTTGGGAACCGTCTGGATGACTCCGTCGAGGCGACCGACAGCCTGATCCGCGCGCGACAGGAGCGCCTGCAGACCCTCGAGGGCGATCGGGGGTTCGGGAGGAAGCGGCGCGGGGATGAACGCCGCGTAGCCTGTGCGCTGTTTCACGTAGCGGCCAGCGCGTGTACTAACGGGGGCCAGTAGTTCTCCTTGGTTAGCTGAGCCTCAATAGCGAACCAGCACGGATACTCTTATTTTAGAGAAGGCACCAGACGTAAAATAACGCGCCGGGGGCGGAGCCGCTAATTCACTCGCCGACGCTACCGGGCGGCGAGGCGGACGCAGGCGTGCTCCGGTTTCGAGCCCTCCTAGTCTGCCGCCCAACGGGGATTGCGGGCTTCCGTGCCCACCGGCGGCGACTTGTCTTACTTTGCGGAACCCGGTGGACTTAAGTCGGACGTCGACGGCTTCTCGCGCCTCGCCGGGCGGGCCAGGAGCAGGCCGCTCGAGGACGGCTATCTGGAGGTCGCCGTTGTCCAACGAGGCGAGATGCCCGTGCACGCACCGGTGCACGCACGCGGCGCGCATCCGCGGCATCTGTGACTCACATGACTCGCATGGTTGAGGCGAATCGCTTGTGCGATCAGGCCCGGTATGCCCCCAACGGGATTCGAACCCGTGCTACGGCCTTGAAAGGGCCGCGACCTGGACCGCTAGTCGATGGGGGCGGCGCCGGTCAGGCTACCGGTACGGGCGGGATGCCACGACCTGCTCGGGGTGGCTCACTTCAGCATCGCGAGCAGCTTGGCCATCGGCACGAATACGAGCTCCCCGGGATTGTGCGACTTGGCAGCGTAGACGAGGCCGTGCGCGCCGATCGCGATGGTGCGGGCATAGCCGTTCACGGGCCGATCTCGACGTTCTTGCCGGTGTTCAGGTCGACGAGGTACAGCCTGTACGGCCCCTCGACGGCGGCGAGCCGTCCGTACACCGCGAGGTTCTTCGCCTGCGTGACCGGAACGGGCCAGGTGTGCAGGAGCGCGCCCGTCGTCGAGTCGTAGACGAGCAGGCTGACCTTGATGGATCCGGCCGCGGGGCCGGCTGTCCTGTTCGCGCTCGCGGCAGGCGCAGTGCCACTCGCGCAGTGGGCAGCACGAAGGTGGCGGCTCGCCGCGGCCGGCGTCCTCGCCGTCGGCTGGGTGGTGACCTTGTACTTCTCGCTGCCGACGAGCCTGCCCGTCCTGCCGCTGCACACAGCGATCCAGCAGGGCGTCGTCAAGGCGCGCAGCGACTACCAGGACGAGCTCGGCTGGCCCGCCCTCGCCGCCCAGGTTGCGCGGCTCGCGGGCGGCGCAGACCTCGTCGTAGCGAGGGGCGATGTGCACAGCCCACCCGTCACCTGGCCGCATACGCGCTGCTCTGCCGGAGCAACCCCAGCTTTGTCCGGGGAATTCCTGATGCCCGGACGGGCGGCGAGAGCGATGATGGTGTCACGACTGGGGAGGTCATGAAACGGCTAGCAAATCGACGTGTGCATCTCATCGCTTCCATCCGTAGCGATCCGCTGTTGGGAGTGCGACGGCGGGACGGGATGCAGCGCGAGCGTATGAAGGTGCGGAGGGGCGGCGGCTGGAGCCCGTACGGGCCGCGCGTGCGGTAACGCCTGCGCGGGAGCCTCGCCGTGGGAAGCAGGGCCGCCGGAGCCAAGCGGCCGGCCGGCAGGTCCGGTTACGCGGCGAGGGGATTGAGGATGAGGATCGCGCCTCCGTCCTGGGCCTGCGTGAGGCTGAACGAGTAGACACGGGCGCCGGTATTCGACTCCACGACCTGCTTCTCGCGGAGGGACATCGTCGCCGGTAGCGGCGCGTTTGGCGCGAGCGTCCGGTCGAGCGGCTCCCGCAGCTCTGGGGTGAGGTCGCCGCGCTGCAGATAGACGACGGCGGGAGCCTTGTTCGTTCCGCTCGGCGGCATCAGCCCGAGCACGCCGTCGATTCCGCCGTCGTAGTGGAACGTGTAGAGGGCGAGCTCGAGGATCTCCCGCCGCACGAGGCGGCCGCGAGCGACCGACGGCTTGCCCGTCGAGATCGTGCAGGCGGGGCCGAGCCCGCAGAGCGTGAACATGACGGTGTTCGCTCCGGAGACCTGGAAGAGCTGATCGACCGCGCCGTGGCTGCCGCGGACCGCGAGATACGCGACCGGGATCGTCGTCTTGCTCACCGTCACCGAGGGCGCCTTCGAGATCACGTCGTCCATCTGGATCCCGCTCGGCAGCCGGTACTCGCCGCCGACGTGCTCCGCGATCTGGCCCGCCGCGCCGAGCCCGCCGCCCGTCGGACGCCAGGACGACCAGCCGGCGCCCGTGACGAGCTTCGTGTTGAGGGAGATGACGAGCCCCGCGGCGGCCGCGCCCAGAGCGATGCCGAGCACGCCGTAGAGACCGAGGAACCGCCAGCGGTGCGGCGTCTCGCGCGGCTCGGGCAGGACCGGCGGCTCGGCGGGCGTGGGCTCCGCCGCCGGCGGCGAGTCGCCGCCCGTCACATCGGAGGCCATGTCTCCTCGTTCGTCCAGTCGAGCTCGGGCTTGCGCAGGTTCTGTGCGTCGAGAAGCTGGACGAGCTCGTCGCCGTAGATCTCCTGCTTCTCGATCACCGCGTCGGCCACCCGCTCGACCCCGTCCCTGTTCTCGCGGATGAAGTTGTACGCGGTCGCGAACGCCTCGCCGACGAACTGCGCTGCAAGCGGCCGCTTCTCGCGGTCGCCGAGCGCGTCCGCCGGGTTGATGCTCCGGTTGATCAAGCGGTTGCCGATCCGCTCGAAGCGCTTCTCGATCCGCTTCTTCGCGCGCTCGCCGGTCACGCCCTCGAACACGTTGCCGTTCACGTGGGGAGGTTGCGGCGCCATTCCCGCCGTGCCGACCATCGTGCCGGCGATCCACGTCGCCGTCTGGAGGTCGCCGCCGACGCCGTTCGCGTTCTCTCCGTAGAAGACCGTCTCGGCCGCCATCGCTCCGAGCACATGGACGAGCGCGCCGAAGTGCTCGCTCTGCCACTGGCTGAAGCGCTCCTCCTTCTGGTAGGCCTGGTGATGGCCGAGCGAGCCGCCGCGCATCTTGATCGAGATTCGGCTCGACTCGACATCGGGGCGGTAGATGTGCGCCGCGGCCGCGTGGCCCGCCTCGTGGATCGCGACGGCGCGTGTCTCGTGCTCGACGTAGTGGATGCCGACGGCCGTGCCGGACTCGACCACGGTCATGGCGTCGACGAGGTGATGCCACTCGAAGGCGAGCTTCCCCTCGTGGTGGGCGTTCGTGAGCGCCATCGAGCAGATCTGCTCGATCATCGCCGGCGAGAAGCCGTTCGTGATCCGCGCGATCTCGTCCCGCCGCCTGGGCGAGTCGAGCTCAGAGTCGTGCGCGACCTTCTCGAGGTAGAGGTCGAAGATGTCCTTGCGGTCGTCCTTCGTCGGCGTGCGGAACCAGACGTGCCGGCCCATGCGCCCCGGCCGCGTCAGCGCCGGGTCGAGCACCTCCATCGGGACGTTCGTCGCGCCGATGAAGTAGATCTGCGCGTTGAGCGGGCGCGGCGGCGGCAGGCGGAGGCTGATCCCCCCGACGCGGCGCGGGACGACGTAGACGGCATCGAGGAACGAGTTGACCCTGCTCGTCATGACCCTCCGCATGAAGGGCGGGTTGTCGATCCCGTCCATCGTCACGAGCAGCTGGTTGAGCGCGAGCTGCCCCTGGCCGCCGCCGAACATCCCGGGGAAGGCCTGGTTGACGAGAGTGCCGAGCTTCTGCGTCCACGCGGGATACGGCGAGCGCGACTCGGGGGCGCGCCGGCGGAACATCCACTCGCGCCACGCGCGGTCCTCGACGATCACGTCGCCGCTCGGGTTGATCGCGCCCAGCGGGCCGTAGTAGGGCTGCTCGGGCCCCGGCAGCATGTGATGCTCGCCGCCGGCGAGCGCCTGGCGGCGCATCCCGACGGCGTCGATCTCGTCGATGAAGACGATGCACTGGCCGCCCCACTTGCGCGCGAGCCGCTTCGCCTTGCGCGCGAGGTAGCGGACGATGATCGCGTCGATCCCGATGAACGTCTGCGCGAAGCCCGAGCCGGGGATCGAGACGAAGGGCGAGTTGAAGCCGGTCGCGATCGCCTTCGCGAGCATCGTCTTCCCGGTTCCCGGCGCGCCGAGGAAGAGCAGGCCGCGCTCCCGCTTGCCGCCCGCCTTCTCGAACGCCTCGCCCGACTGCCACAGCGTGACGACGCGCCGCACCTCCTCCTTCGCCTCGGCCTGCCCGCGGACGTCCTCGAGCCGCACGCCCCACTCGGCATCGCCGGGCTCGTAGCCCCGGATCTGGGAGACGCCGAGCATCAGCATCGGCCCGAGCAGGATCAGGAAGTTGAAGATGAAGTAGAACGGGAGGATGAACAGGAGTGGCAGGTACGAGCCAGGATGCGCGAGCTTGTGCGCGAGCCCGTCCACGAGCGCCGCGGCGGTGCCCCACCACGTGACCGACTCGCCCTTCGCTGCCTGGACGACGAAGACGACCGTCACGATCCCGCCCAGCCAGACGGCGACGCGGAAGTAGAAGCGCCACGTCCAGGCGCGCCGGCGGTTGACGATGTCCTCCTCGCGCAGACGCGAGTCCTCGGTGCCGAACAGGCTCGGCCAGGGGATCGTGCGGCGGATCGCGAGGTCGACGCAGCCGCGGAAGCCGATCACGAGCGCGGCCGTGGCGAGCAGCGCCTTCCAGGTGGCGAGGTGCTCGACGTGGTGGAACCAGACGAAGACGCCCGGGCTCGTGAGCAGCGCCACCGCCGTCGCGACGCGGGCGAGCCGACGGAGCTCCTTCGCGAGCGCCACCGACTCTCTACTCGACTGGAGCGGCGCCGCTATCTGCGCACTCGCCATGGGTCAGAGAAAGTGTAGCCAGGGTTTCCGTACCGTCCTGGCTACGGAGACGGCGACGACAGCGGATTTCACCGACGAGGAGCGACGGCGCGCGAGCGAGTACCACGCTCCGCTCTACGCCGCCCTCCTGCTCGACCTCGCCCTCGCGACCGGCGTGCTCGCGGCGCTCGCCTGGAGCCGGCTCGGATCATGGCTCTTCGTCGGCGGCCTTCCGCCGGCGGCCGGCGCGGCCCTCTACGCGGCGATCGTCGTCGCGCTCTCGGCTGTCGTGCGGTTGCCGCTCGCGCTCTGGCGCGGCTGGCGGCGCGAGCGCCGCTAGGGCTTCTCGACCCAGTCGCTCGGCGGCTGGCTCGCCGACCGCGCGAAGGGCCTCGCAGTCTCGGTCGTCCTCACGGCCGCGGCGTGGGCGGCCGCGGTCGCGCTCGCGCGGGCGCTGCCCGGCTG